>ERZ773009.1881-NODE-1881-length-13946-cov-20.525160_pt1 | contig 13946 bp, 9 predicted proteins | sample MGYA00580663_ERZ773009 | MGnify/ENA primary metagenome ERZ773009 (study PRJEB29015, sample SAMEA2737969) | human oral metagenome | biome: human oral; feature: human-associated habitat; material: dental | place: China | collected 2026 ... | reverse complement strand
CGCCGCCCCGGCCGCGGCCGGGGCGACGTCGTCCTCCCCGGCCCCGGCGGCCGCAACGACCCCGACGGCCCCGGCGACGGGCCCCCTGGCCGGCTGGAGCCTGGAGCAGAGGGTCGGCCAGCTCCTCATGATGGGCGTCGACGCCGCCGAGGCCCCGGCCAGTGCGCGCAGGGCCGTCACCTCCCTGCACCTGGGCGGCGTCTTCCTGTCGGGGCGCTCCCAGGGCGGCACCGCGGCCACGCGCGCCGTCGTGGACTCCCTGACCGGGCTCGTCGGCCCCGAGTCCACCGGGGGCGCCCCGCTGCTGGTGTCCACCGACCAGGAGGGCGGGGATGTGCAGGTCCTGCGGGGTCCGGGCTTCTCCACCATCCCCTCGGCGCTCAAGCAGTCGGAGCAGTCGGCGGCCGACCTGGAGACGGCGGCCGCGGGCTGGGGCGGCGAGCTGGCGCAGGCGGGGGTCACCATGAACCTCGCGCCTGTGGCCGACCTCGTCGACATCGCCGACCCCGACTCCAACGAGCCCATCGGGGCCTGGGGGCGCCAGTACGGCAACGACAAGGAGACCGTGATCGAGCGGGCCGGCGCCTTCGCCCGCGGCATGGAGTCCGCCGGCGTCGTGGCGACCTTCAAGCACTTCCCCGGCCTGGGCCGGGTGGCCGGCAACACGGACACCTCGGCCTCCGTGACGGACGCGGTCACCGCGCGCACCGGCGACGCCGCCGTGGAGGTCTTCTCCCGTCTCATCTCCGACGGCGCCCGCGTCGTCATGGTCTCCTCCGCGGTCTACACCCTCATCGACGCCGGCTCCCCGGCGGTCTTCTCCTCCGTCGTCGTCACGGACATGCTGCGCGGGGACCTCGGCTTCACCGGGGTCGTCATCACCGACGACGTCTCCGCGGCCGCCCAGGTGAGCACCTGGGGCCCGGCCGAGCGGGCCGTGCTCGCGGTGCGGGCGGGCTGCGACATCGTCCTGGCCTCCGGGGACCCGGGGGTCGTGGAGGAGATGGCCCAGGGGCTGGTCGACCGGGCCCGCACCGATCCGGCCTTCGCGGCGCGGGTGGACGAGTCGGCGCTGCGGGTGCTGGCGCTCAAGGGCGTCCAGTCCTGACCCGATCCTCGCGCCCCGCCGCTCCTCCCGCCCCGCCGCTCCTCACCGGAACCGGCGGAAGAGTCGCGCGAGACCGGCGGATAATGCACGTCCTGCGGATAACTCGGGAGTCCTGGGTCGTCTTCGGAGGCCACTGGCGCATCACGAGGCGCAACAGGGACGCCGGGCGAACCCCCGACCTCCACGAGCGCGCAGGTTTCCAAAGGAGGGCAGAGCGTCGACGCGGGTGCGCAGGCCGACATCCACGAGCGCGCAGGTTTCCAGTCGAACGCGCGCCTCCCGCCTGCGCGCTCGCCACGGCGGCCGGGTGCCCGGGGCGGGCCCCTTGGCGGGGTGGTACGGGTGGGGCTCCTGAGGCGGTCCGGGCCGGGCAGTTGTCCAAATCTGTTGCAAAGGCGCCTCGCGGCGGGATCGTCCGCGAGAAGAAGCGCGGAATATCAACGATTCTCCTCCGGCTCTCCGGTGCGATGGGGGCCTTTGCAACAGATTTGGACAAACGGCGCCGCCGCGGGCCCCGGGAGGGGCGCCCCGGGCCGGACGGCGACCGCCTCGAGTGCAAAATGCACGTCTCGGCGTCCGGGGCGCGGCAGCGCCGGGCGCCGTGGTCCGCGAGATCGCCGGGTAACCGCCGAGCACGTCACTTAACCCGCGAGCACGTCTGCCAGAGTGACGTGCTCGCGGGTTAAGTGACGATCTCGCGGGTCAAGTGACGTGCTCGCGAACCGGCCGCGTCACGACATGCGAGACGCCGTCCCACCATGCGGGATGCGCCGTCGAGGCGAAACGGGGAGACGCACTCGGACGCCTCCGCAACAACCCTCCGGACGAGAAGGACCCGCCCGAGCAGACCGCCACCGCAACCTTCACGCCCCACGCCTTCAAAGCCACCCCCCGAATAACCTTCCGGCCATCCCCGCGCCGTCCTGCTCGTTTACTACGCCTCTTTCCCTCTGCTACGCCTCCTCACCCTCCGCTACGCGCCCTTTCCCCGTACAGCGAAGGGTCAAGGGGCGTAGCAGAGGGAAAGAGGCGTAGCGGACGCCCACCCGCTTCAGTGCTGGCGAGGGGGGCCGCCCCCGCCCTGGACTCGTCCCGGCCGGGGGGAGCACGATGACGCCATGTCCTCCCCAGACGACCGCCCGGGACCCGGGCAGAGTCCGAGTCCGAACGCCCGCGCACCCCAGGTCCCCGATCCGGAGCCCCCAGGCGATCCGGCGCCCGGTCCGGCGAGCACCGGCGGAGCGGAACCCGATCCGGACTCCGACAACCCGGCGGACTCCGACTCGGACTCCGGCCACCCGGCGAGCACCGGCGGCGCGGAACCGGATCCGGAACCCTTCAGCACCCCGGTGTCCTGCGGCAATACGGAACCCTCCGGCGACCCGGGGGCGGGGGCCGGGCTCGACTCCGGACCGCCCCGTGAGACCGCACCCTCATCCAACTCCGGCGCGCCCCGTGAGACCGCGCCCGGGCCCGGCGCGCCCGGTGAGGTCGCGCCCTCATCCAGCCCCGGAGCGCCCTCGCCGCGCCCCCAACAACCGCGGCCGCCCCGCTCCGGCGCCGAGCTCGCGCACCTCGTCCTCATCAGCATTCTGCTGGGCACGGCGCTCATGGGGCCGATTCAGATGCTCGCCCAGATGCTGCCGGGCCAGCCGTCCCCCGCCCCGCTCATACTCAGCAGCATCATTCTCAACAGGTCGATCTGGCTGCCCGTCGGCGCCCTCGTATTCGCGCTCCGGCGCCGCCCGACGACCCTGAGCACGGCACTCGCCCTCGTCATGCTCCTCGACGACGCCAGATACGCGCCGTTCTTCGGCACCGTCACGCCGCCCACCGGCAACCTGGCGCCATTCGTCCCCGTCTACCTGAGCCTGGCCCTGGCCGTCGCCGGCGCCGCCGCCGGCGCCCTCGCCAACCGGTCCCTGGACGGGCGGCCGATCCCGGTGACCCTGGCCGGCGGGGTGTGCGCGGGGGTGCTGACCCGATCCGCGATCGACCTCGCCCACCGGCTCTACCAGATGCTCGACGCCGACGCCGCGCTCCTGCTGAGCGCCCGGCAGTGGGACAACGCCACGTTCCTGGGCCTCATCGACGTGCCCCCCGGCCTCATCCCGCTGCTCACGGCGGTCGCCGCGGTCGCGGCGGCGGTCGGGCTGACGGGGTTCTGGTCGGCGCGCGGCGCGCGCTCGCGGATCAGGCTGCTCGCCGGCTCCCTGGCCGCCGCGGTCGTCACGATCGTCCTCGCGGGGCTGCTCCCGACCTCGTCGTCGGCCCTCAACGACTCCGGGTTCGGATTCTCGCCGCTGACGGCGCTGACGCCCGCCGCGCCGGTGCTGCTGCTCATGTCCGGGCTCGTCGCGCTGCCCGCCTGCGGGCGCTGGTTCGAGCAGCGGCGCTGAGCGGGGCGGGGGCGAGCAGCCAGGCGGTGGCGTCGGAGGGCAGGACGTTGACAGTGCGGCCGACCGCCCCGCCGTCGGCGCTCGACTCGACCAGGCCCAGCGGCGCGCTGGCCAGCAGCACCTCGCCGTCGGGCAGCTCGACGTCGGCGTCGAAGGCCGTCCAGCACTGCACCCGCCCGCGCGCGAAGGCCAGCACGTGCTCGTCGCGCCGCACCCACTCCAGCGGCTCGGCGTTCGCCGCGCCCCAGAACCGGCGCCGCAGCCGCAGCCCGTCCCGGTACAGGCGCAGCGTCGAGGCCGCATCGGCCTCCTCGACCTCGACGGCGCGCTCCCCCCAGCCCGCCGGCTGGGGCAGGTGCGGCTCGGCGCCGCCGTCGGGCCCGAACCCGAAGGAGCTGCCCGACGCCGTCCACGGCAGCGGCACGCGGCAGCCGTCGCGCCCCTTCTCCTCGCCGCGCATGCGGTGGGCGATCGGGTCCTGAAGTCGGTCCTCGGGGATGTCGGGGACCTCGGGCAGGCCGAGCTCGTCGCCCTGGTAGAGGTACACGGACCCGGGCAGGGCCATGACGATCATGGCCGCGGCCCGCGCCCGTCGCTCGCCCAGGGCGGCGTCGACCGCGGGGGCGGCGCCGTCGGCGCTGATCCACCGGCGCGCCATGCGCTGGGCGACGGCGGCGGGGTAGTCGGGGTCGGGCTCGCCCGGCGGCGGGACGTCGTCGGCCAGGTCGAAGCCGTAGCGGGTGGCCGCGCGCGGGGAGTCGTGGCAGCCCAGGACCCAGGTGGTCGAGCCGCAGGCGGCCTCGTCGGCCAGGCCCGCGTCGATGGCCCAGCCGAAGGAGTGGGCGCTCCAGTCGGCGTCCTGCATCTGGAAGTTGAAGGCCTGGCCCAGGCTGGCGGCGTAGGCGGGGCGGCGCGAGGCGGTGACGCCGGCCTCGGCCACCGCGAAGCGCGGCGGGTCGTAGGAGTCCAGGAGGGCGCGCCACCGGCGGTAGACGGCGTGGACCCCGTCGCGGTCGAACAGTGGGTGGGAGCCGTCCTCGGGCAGCGGCCACCACGGGATCTGCGCGGCCGGCCGGTAGGGGGCGGACAGGTCCTTGACCATGCCGGCGGCCACGTCGACGCGGAAGCCGTCCGCGCCGCGGTCGCACCAGAAGCGCAGGGTGGTCAGGAAGTCCTCGTGGACGGCCGGGTTGTCCCAGTTGAGGTCGGGCTGCTGGGGGGTGAAGACGTGCAGGTACCACTGCCGGGGGCGGGGCGCGCCCGGGCCGGTCAGGGGCTCGCCGTCGGGGCCGACGTCGGCGACGGGCTCCCAGGCGGAGCCGCCGAACATGGAGCGCCAGTCGTTGGGCGGCTCGGCCCCATCCGGGCCCGCGCCGTCGCGGAAGTGGTAGAGGGCCCGCTCGGGGGCGTCGGGGCCGCCGGCCAGGGCGGCGCGGAACCATTCGTGGCGGTCGGAGGAGTGGTTGGGGACGAGGTCGACCATGACTCGGATGCCGGCGGCGTGCAGGGCGGCGACCATGCGGTCGAAGTCGGCCAGGGTGCCGATCTCGGGGGCGACGTCGCGGTAGTCGTCGACGTCGTAGCCGCCGTCGGCCAGGGCGGAGGGGTAGAAGGGGGAGAGCCAGACGGCGTCCACGCCCAGGGCCGCCAGGTAGGGGACGCGGGAGGTGATGCCGGCCAGGTCGCCGATGCCGTTGCCGTCACGGTCGGCGAAGGAGCGCGGGTAGATCTGGTAGACGACGGCGTCCTTCCACCACGGCCGCTCGGGGGCGCCGGCGCGGCGGGAGGGCGCGGCGGCGGTCAGGGCCGGAACGGGCGCGGCGGAATCGGCGGGGGCGCCGGGCCGGGAACTGGGAGTCACGGGCGCATCCTGCCAGATCCGTCACATCAGTGCCCACCGCAGAGCCCTCCCGCCCCTTCACCGAAACCGGCGGAAACGACACGCGGAACCGGCGGATGATGCACATCCGGCGACTCGGACCGGCTGCGGGGGCGGATTGCACATTGGAGAGCGGCGCCCGCGCGAGCGGATTCCGGGTTTTCCGCATGATCCCGGGAATATTTCTAGAACGTCGATTTTTAGTGGATGGGCTCCCATGTGCAGAAGGGGCCGCTCTGCACATGGGAGGATTTCACCGGCGTTGAGCGTCGAGATGTTTCCGCATGATTCCGCGGATTCTCCGACAGCCTGCTCCGGTCGAATGTGCAGCACCGCCCGAGCCCGCCCATTCCCGATGGCGAGGAACCGACTCCGGACCCTGCGGCGACGACTCGGTGGGCCGCGCCGGCGGCGACAAGAGCGTCCTCGCCTCTGTCGCCGACGAGCAGCCGGCTCCGGAGCCGCGCCGAACGTCCGAGCGCGCCCGGAGGAGACGCCCTGCGCGCGGCAAGGTCCGGGACCGCGCAGGCCGCCCGTGACCATAACGTATACTCGTAACACGCCCATCAGCAGGTGGCGGGACGCACTGACGGAAGGCGGAGGCGCCATGAAGGCTATGACCTACGACGAAGCGCACGACCACTACGCCGAGGTCCTCGACTCCGTCGTCGACGACTACGAGGAAGTCGTCATCGTCCGCGCCGGCCGCGAGCCCGCCGTCATCGTTCCCCTCGCCGAGTACCAGTCGCTCAAGGAGACCGACCACCTTCTGCGCAATCCGGCCAACGCTTGGCGTCTCATCAACGCGATCGCCCGCTCCAAGGCCGGACTCGACACCTACCACGATCTCATCGAGGATGACTGACATGGGGATCGCCTGGGACAACGATGCTTGGGAGGAGTACCTGCGATGGCAGGCCCAGGACCGCAGGATCCTCAAGCGCATCAACCGACTCCTCCGCGATATCCAGCGCAACGGCAACACCGGCATCGGCAAACCGGAACCCCTGCGCTACAACCTCGCTGGACACTGGTCCCGCCGCATCACCGAGGAGCATCGCCTTGTCTACCGTATCGACGAACATGGGGACATCCACGTGATCTCGTGCTGGCAGCACTACGAGGAGCAGTGAGACCGCCCGATTGTGCGCTCGGCGGCGCCACTGGTGCTGGTGGGCGAGCCTCGGGGCCGAGGCGGGGCTTCCCCGCGCCCGGCGGCGCCCCGCCGGACAGCGCTCAGGACTCGTCGCGCAGTCCCGCGCTCAGGATTCGCCGCGCAGCCTGTTGAGCGTGTCCTCCAGGTGCGCCCCGATCCACTCGGCCGCCGGCGGCGGCATGCGGTCCGCCGCGCCGTCGGCCCAAAGGCCGTGGAAGCGCTCGCAGGTCTCGTCGACGACGTCGAGGACGTCCTCATCCCCCACGCGCAGCCGATCGCGCAGCCGCGCGAAGTGCCCGCGGCCGACGTCGGCGAGCCGGGTCGCGCCGAGGAAGGGCAGGCCGAGCGCGGGGTTGCCGGGGTCGGGCAGATGCACGGCCGTGCACACGAGGTCGTAGGCGGGCGAGAGCCGGGCCCGCCTGCGGTCGGGGTAGATGAGCGACCAGTTCTTCAGGTGGGCGTCCCCGTTGCCGACGAGCAGGTTGAAGGCGGTGCGCCGCACCGCCTCCCGCAGGGAGTCGCGGTCCCGGCCCCGGTGCGCCAGGCCGACCACCGTCTCCACGTTGGAGCGGTACTTCCACTCCCCGTCCCCGAAGCGCCCGAGCACCTGGGCGAAATCCTCGATGTGGATGCGCCCGCCGGGCGAGCGGTCGAAACGCCGGACGGCGTAGGCGCGGGTCTCCTCCGACGTCCAGGCTCCAGGGCCGAGGTCGTCGATGTCGTCCCGGGACCACAGCTCAGCCTCGGGCACGTCGATCCCGACTGACCCCGCGAGCCGCATGACGGCGAGCTCGTTGGCGGGCAGATCCGGGTACGACCGGTCGGGAGTCTTGAGGATCCAGTCCCCGTCCCGCCCGCGGGCGGGGACGACGAGCCGGTCGCCCCGGCGGCTCATGGAGAACTTCAGCGTCATGCCCGCCAGGGCGAATCCCAGCCGTCCGGAGGCGACCGCCCGCCCCGCCGAGCGCGGATGCGCGCACGGCCCCCCGGCGCAGCCCGCCGCCCCCGCCCCGCCGGTCACGATCTTCACCGCACCGGGAAGGTCCCGGCCGGCCCGGAGCAGCAGGTCGATCTCACGACCGCCCCCGCCCCGCGCCTCAACGACCATGTCTCGCAGACGCCCCTCGGGCAGGAGGTTGGAGAACCAGGCGGGCACCCGGTTCACGGCATGCGGCCGCCTGCGCGGATGGCCCTCGAACCACTCGCCGAGGACCGCGCGGCGGGGACGGCCCCAGTAGTCGCGGTCGAAGGCGAACTTGGTGAAATCACCACGGCGCCGGATCGAGCCGATGTGCTCGTCGTGCAGGAGGACCTCATGGACCGCCTCGATCACGATGCGCGCCTCCCGCCGATCTCAACCGCGAGCCCCCCCGGCGAACAGTACTGAGGTGCGGACCCGCCGTCATCATCCCCCTCGCCGGGCGCCGGGCGCCCAGGAAGACCGCCGCCCGCGCACCGCCCCCGCCGCCCCGCGCTCAGCACTCCACGACGTTGACGGCCAGCCCTCCCAGGGACGTCTCCTTGTACTTGGAGAGCATGTCCTCACCCGTCTGGCGCATGGTCTCGATGACCGTGTCGAGGCTGACGGCGTGGCGCCCCTCCCCCCACAGCGCCATGCGGGCGGCGTTGATGGCCTTGACGGCCCCCACCGCGTTGCGCTCGATGCAGGGGATCTGCACGAGCCCGCCCACCGGGTCGCAGGTGAGCCCCAGGTTGTGCTCCATGGCGATCTCCGCGGCGTTCTCCACCTGCGCGGGCGTCCCGCCCAGAGCCTCGGCCAATCCGGCCGCCGCCATCGACGACGCCGATCCCACCTCCCCCTGGCAGCCCACCTCGGCCCCGGCGATGGAGGCGTTGGTCTTGATGAGGCCGCCGACGGCGGTGGCGGCCAGCAGGAAGCGGCGCGCGCCGTCGTCGTCGGCCCCCGGGATGAAGCGCTCGTAGTAGGCCAGGACCGCCGGCACGATACCGGCCGCCCCGTTGGTGGGGGCGGTGACCACGCGCCGCCCGGCGGCGTTCTCCTCGCTGACCGCGAGCGCGAACAGGTTCACCCAGTCCATGCCGCGCAGGGGGTCGGCCATGGTGAGGGCGGCGGCGGGCCCGGCGGACCGGGCCAGCAGCCGCTCATGCAGGGCTCTGGCGCGCCGGCGCACCCCGAGCCCGCCGGGCAGGACGCCGTCCGCGGCCATGCCGGCCTCGATGCAGGCGCTCATGGCCCCGCGCAGCCGGTCCAGGTGGGCGATCACCTCCTCGCGCGGCCGGGCGGAGGCCTCGTTGGCCATGACGACGTCGGAGACGGCCAGGCCCTCGCGCCGGCAGATCTCCAGCAGCTCGGCGGAGGAGGAGAAGGGGTGGGGGGCGGGGGCGGCGCGGGCCCGGGCGGCGTCGGGCGCGGCCAGGGCCCGGATGGAGGGGGCGCCGGGCTCCCCGGCGTCCTCCATGACGAAGCCCCCGCCCACGGAGTAGAAGGTGCGGCGCAGCGCCTCGCCGCCGCCGGCGCGGTGGGCGGTCAGCGTCATGCCGTTGACGTGGTAGGGCAGGACGCGGCCGGGCAGGAAGCGGATGTCGGCGGCGGGGCTGAAGGGGACGGGGCCGACGCCGTGGACCTCCAGGACGCCAGCGGTCTCGACGGACTCCATGTGGTCCCGGCAGATCCCGGCGGGGACGGTCTCGGGCTCGTACCCGGCCAGGCCCATGACGACGGCGCGGTCGGTGGCGTGACCGCGCCCGGTGGCGCCGAGCGAGCCGTAGAGCTCGACTCTCACGCGGGCGACGGGGCCGGCGCACCGGGCGGCGCCGGCGGCGAGGACTCCGGCGAGCTCGGCGGCGAAGGCGCGCCCGGCGCGCATGGGGCCGACCGTGTGGGAGGAGGAGGGTCCGATGCCGATGCGCAGCAGGTCGAAGACGCTGAGCGGCCGGGCGGCGGAGGCGGCGATCTGCCCGGCCAGGAGAGCGGCGGGCGCGTCGGCGGGGGCGCCGGCGAGCGTTCTGGCGGTCATGGCCGAATCATGCCGCGCCGATCCCGCCTCCGCGCACCGCCCGCGCATCGCGGAATCGGGATCATCGGCAGGCCACCCCATGCCCAGCACCGCCCGCCTTCCGCGGCGTTGGGACCTGCGGGACTGCGAGTCGGCCGATCGCTCATGTAGTAACATGACTACATTCAATCTTATGAGGAGTGCGATGATGACTACTACCATGTCGAGCCGCGAGTTCAACCAGAACGTTTCGCTGGCTAAACGGGCCTCCAGTCGCGGACCCGTCCTCATCACCGACCGCGGCGTTCCATCGCATGTGCTGCTGTCGATCAAGGACTACCGCAGACTGACCACCGGTTCCAAGACCCTGGTCGAGGCCCTCTCGCTGCCCGGCCTGTCTGAGATCGACTTCGACGTAGAGCCGACGCGCGATCTGCCCCGAGCCGCAGAGTTGAACTGATGCTGCTGGATACCAATGTCGTCTCCGAACTGCGCAAAGTGGGAGATGGTAGAGCCGACCCCCGTGTCGTGGCCTTCTTCTCGGGAATTGACCAGGAAGACCTCTATCTGTCCGCCATCACGCTCATGGAACTGGAATTAGGTGTGACGCGAATCGAGCGGCGCGACTTTTTACAGGGAGAACTCCTGCGCACCTGGATGAGCCGTCACGTCATCCCCTTCTTCCACGATAGAATCCTGCCCGTGGACGACGCCGTGGCGATGTGCTGCGCACATCTGCACGTACCCGATCCGCGCCCCGAACGCGATGCCCTCATCGCTGCCACCGCCATCGCGCACGGGTTGACAGTGGTGACGCGCAATATCGCAGACTTCACCCCCATGGGGGTTCCGACGATCAATCCCTGGGAGCATCCGCACAGCACCTGAGAGTCCTGAAGTTTATTCAGCGGGCGGTGGTGCGGGCACAGGTCGCGGGGCACTGGCGGACTCATGGCGACGCCCCTCCGCTTGGGCCACTTATGCCCCGCTGGAACTGGCTCACAGAATCTGACCCAACGGAATTTCAGCGACCCAATGAGCCTTTCTCACCGGAATGGCCCTGGACTTTCGAGTCGGGGTTCCTGGTGAGAAGTGCTTCGGCGCCCACCGAGTCCGACCCTCTGAGCATCCCCGCCTACTGGGGGAATTGTGACCCCCACTGACCCCGGGGCCGTGGGTCGGCTGAGCATCCCCGCCTACTAGGGGAATCATGTCAGCTCTCATTAACGGTCACGATGAGGACGTGCGCGTCTCCGTCCCCGGGAGATCGGGAACGCGGCCCGGGACCCGGCGCGTCCCCGCCCGAGGATCCGGGCGCCAGCCCCGGGGGAGTCGAATTGGTGATGTCACCTCAGATCGCATTGCGCCAGGTGGGCTCGCAAGAATCGAGCGCAGGCGGATTGTGTCGCGCTGGGCTCGCACGGCGCGAGGCGGGGTGGACTGCGTCGCGCTGAGCTCGCATTGCGCAATCCGGGAACTGGCCCGCGCCGGACTCAGCACGCACCGCCTCGGGCCCGACGACCCGCGCCAGCCAGATCCCCGCCCCATCCCATCCCGTCTCGGTTGGCTCCGCGAGAACGTGTCTTGACCCGCGAGAACGTCTGCCGGGGATACGATCTCGAGGATCGCCGACGATCTCGCGACCCGGGCGGCGCGCCCGGTGCGGCGGCGCGTACGAGGGTCGCGGCGGGGTCCGTCCTGCCCGCCAGCAAGACCGACGCGAACGAGCTCATCGACACCAGCCCGGGAGCCCGCACGGGCGCGGCGACGAGACTTCGGCCTTGACAACGCGCACCCGATTTACGTCATCACGACCAAGCCCCCGAAGGTTATTCAGCGGGCTCATGGTGGCGCTCTCCTGTTCAGATCATTCATGTGCGGTTGGACCACGGTGGTCCGACCCTCGTTCTCGAGGGTGAAACGCGTGTCTCGGCGTCCGGGGCGAGGCGGCGCCGGGCGCCGCGGTCCGCGAGATCGTCGGGTAATCGCCGAGCACGTCACTCAACCCGCGAGCACGTCTGCCAGAGGTACGTGCTCGCGGGTTAAGTGACGATCTCGCGAACCGGCCGCGTCACGACATGCGAGACGCCGTCCCACCATGCGGACGACCGGCAGGGGCGGGGCGCCGGAACCGCCCCCGACGCCGACCGGACCGTCCCCGACGATCACCCCGGCCGATCCCGCCGCGCCCAGCGCCCCCAGTGCACCCGGGGGCGACCCGAGCGGGCCGTCACGGCCGACCCCCACGCCCCACCGCCCTCAACAACCCCTTGCATCACATCGGGAGACGCGCTCGGGAGACGCACTCGGACGCCCTCGCAACAACCCTCCGGACGAGGAGGACCCGCCCGAGCGGACCGTCACCACAACCTTCACGCTCCACGTCTTCAAAACCACCCCCGAATAATCTTCCCCGCCGCCACGACCAGAACCCCGCCGACTTTCGGACCGACACAGGCCGATCCCGGGACTGGCCGGGGCCGGTGCGGGTCGGACCCGGATTGCGTAATGCGAGCCCAGCGCGACGCAGTCCATCCCGCCTCGCGCCGTGCGAGCCCAGCGCAACACAATCCGCCTGCGCTCGATTCTTGCGAGCCCGCCTCGCACAATGCGAGCCCAGGTGACATCACCAATTCGACTCCCCCGGGGCTGGCGCCCGGATCCTCGGGCGGGGACGCGCCGGGTCCCGGGCCGCGTTCCGGACTCCCCGGAGCAGGCGCCCGGGCCCGCGGGAGCCGCGGGTGCGGCCGGACTGGGGCCCTGGCCCTGGCCGCGGCCATGCGGGCTCGCCACCGCCCGCATCGCGCACGCCGGGCCCGCGCGCCGGCCATGGCGCTAGGCTCGACGCGATGAGACCCTCAGCCCGCACCGCCATCCGCGCCGCCGTCCCCGTCATCGTCCCTGCCGCCGTCGTCCTCGTGGGCGCCGCCACGCTCATCGCCTACTCGGTCAACCAGTGGCGCTCCATGCAGGTGCCCAGCTGGGACCTGGCCATCTTCTCCGAGCTCGCCAAGGATTACGCCCACTTCCAGGCGCCGATCGTGCCGATCAAGGGGGAGGGCTTCAACCTGCTGGGCGACCACTTCCACCCGATCCTCGTCCTCCTGGGCCCCGTCTGGCGCCTCTTCCCCACCCCGCTGGCCCTGCTCGTCGTCCAGGACGTCCTCCTGGCGGTCTCGGCCTGGCCGATCACCCGCCTGGCCATGCGCACCCTCACCTCCTGGGCGGGCGGCGCCCTGGGCCTGTTCTACGTCCTGTCCTGGGGCTTCCAGGGGGCGGTGTCGGCCCAGTTCCACGAGATCGCCTTCGCCGTGCCCATGCTGGCCTGGGCCTCGGCCGCCTTCGTGGAGCGGCGCTGGCGGGCCTGCGCCCTGTGGTGCGCGCCGCTGGTGCTGGTCAAGGAGGACCTGGGACTGACCATACTCATGGCGGGCCTGGCCATTGCGCTGCGCGGCCTGCAGGAGCGGCGCGAGGACCGGGCCGCCCCGACGACGCTCCTGGGCCTGGGCCTGACGCTGTACGGCCTGTTCGCCTTCCTCATCACGGTCCTGCTCATCCTGCCGGCGCTCTCCCCGTCGGGCGCCTGGGAGTACGGCATCGGCGGCAACGCCGGGGACGGCACCGCCACCGCCCAGTCCGCCGGCCTGCTCGCCCGCCTGTTCTCCCCGCAGATCAAGCTCATCACGCTGGGAGTGCTGGCGTGCACCGCCGGCCTCATCGGCCTGGCCTCCCCGTGGATGTCGCTGGTGCTGCCCACCCTGGCCTGGCGCTTCCTGTCCGCCAAGGAGTTCTACTGGGACTGGGCGAACTGGCACTACAATGCCATCCTCATGCCCATCGCCGTCGGCGCGCTGCTCGACGTGCTCACCCGCCTGAGAACCGACCGGGAGGGCAAGACGCTCACATGGCCGGACACCCCGGTCCTCGCCCGCGGGATCGCCATCATCGGCGTCGCCGTGCCCCTCGTCCTGGCGGTGAGGACGGCCGACGACCTGCCGCTGCTCAGGACCTCGGAGCCGATCTGGCGCACCGGCGCCTCGCGCGCCGCCGCCGCCCAGCAGGTCATCGACACCGTCGAGGCGGGCACCACCGTGAAGACCGACCTCGGGCTGCTCGCCTACCTCGTGCCCAAGACGACCGTCTACTGGGTGGGCACCTCCTCGGCGGACACCGACTACGTCATCATCGACTCCTACTTCTGGGGCGGCAACCCGCCCCGCGACGCCGCCGCCTGGGCCACCGGGCAGTCCGAGACGGGCGCCGTCTACGAACTCGTCCTGGACACCGGCGGCTACCAGGTGGCCAAGCGTGTCCGCTGAGCGGGGACCGTCGCGGACGACGGCGCTGGCGGCCATCGGCGCCGGCGGCGTCGTCGGCACCCTCCTGCGGGCCGGGGCGGGGGCGCTGCGGCCCGAGGCCGCGGGGC
>ERZ773009.1879-NODE-1879-length-13954-cov-3.644291_pt1 | contig 13954 bp, 9 predicted proteins | sample MGYA00580663_ERZ773009 | MGnify/ENA primary metagenome ERZ773009 (study PRJEB29015, sample SAMEA2737969) | human oral metagenome | biome: human oral; feature: human-associated habitat; material: dental | place: China | collected 2026 ... | reverse complement strand
GACAGGCAAAGGGAAATGAGAAAAACCTGTGTTTTAAGGGGTGGGAAACTTTAGTAAATCTTTTAGAATGTCCACTTAGCAGCCACTGTAGGAATAGCGTAGAAACGATTATTCTGACCTTTGTCATTCCAAACGAAGTTATTGCTAATCTCAACCTCAGTACCCAAAGAGAGATTTACATCTTTCATTCCCTTTAGCGTATTGAGGTTAAACCAGAACTGAGGCTCAGAGAGAAGTATCATTTTACCGTTAACATTTGGATCATACCAAAGGTCACAGAATCCAGAGAATGTACAAAGACCCTTAGCGAAGGTTGTACCCCATACCTCTGTCAGCTGAAAACCACTGAAAGGATGTGCACCAGTGTGACCATTCTTAAACTGATACTTATACATTAACTGAAGACTGAACGTTTTTGAAAAGTCTTTTGAAGCCCAGTTCCATGCTCCACCAAGAAGAACAGCATGCTGATAACGATTACCATAATAGCTATCCATAGTTTTACCAGAGCCTAAACCACCATTATACTCTATATGTGCAGCCCACTGCTTATTCTTCGTAAGATTAAACTCACGTGAAATCTCCCAATAAGCACCCATTACTCCATCGCTCTTGTAATCAATATCAGTAAACATATAGGTAGAACCCCATGTATCAGGTTTGAACATTTCTACTGTTGTTGTTACTGACGTACGAGAACTTAGGTTCTTGTAAAGACTATGACCTAAGTCATAATGCAACTGGACATCTTGTGCGTTTGCACAACAAAAAGCTGCTATCATACAGATAGCGAGGGTAAAGAATCTCTTCATAACTGTTCTTAGTTTATATATTAGAATCTACGGCAAAGTTACAAAAAAATCCTAAACTATCAACGTAATAGCAAAAGATTAGTTAACTTTGTACCTATATGAGAATAGATATCATCACCGTATTACCAGAGATGCTGGAAGGATTCGTACACGAGAGCATCCTTGCCAGAGCAGAAAAGAAAGGGTTGGCAGAGATTCGTCTGCACAATCTTCGTGACTACACAAAGGATAAATGGCGTCGTGTTGACGACTATCCTTTTGGTGGACAAGCTGGTATGGTCATGCAGATTGAGCCTATAGACCGTTGTATCGCTGCTTTGAAGGAAGAGCGGGAGTACGACGAAGTTATCTTTACATCACCTGATGGCGAACAATTCAATCAGAAGATAGCTAACGACCTCTCATTGGGAGGTAACTTCATTATCCTTGCTGGACACTATAAAGGTGTTGACCAACGTGTACGCGACCATCTTATTACACGTGAAATCTCTGTTGGCGACTTTGTTTTAACAGGTGGCGAACTACCAGCTGCTATCATTGCTGATGCTGTTGTACGACTGGTTCCAGGTGTTATCAGTGACGAACAGAGTGCACTCTCAGACTGTTTTATGGATGATATGCTCTCAGCACCTATCTACACTCGCCCTCGTAGTTATAATGGTTGGGATGTTCCAGAGGTACTTCTCAGTGGACACGAAGCTAAGATTAAACAATGGGAGTTTGATCAAGCAATGGAACGCACTAAACGACTACGCCCTGACCTCTTGAAAGAATAAGGCTATTGAGCGCTGTAATATAAAACAATAATAACTAAGGCGCAGTTTTAAGATACACAAAAGAAGTTGCAATAACAGATAGGTACGCAAAACATACTCCTACCCTTTATTGCAACTTCTTTTTTTCAACACGCTTCTATTACTTTAAGAAGAAGCAATTTACCTATTGTTAGGTATTGTAGCATTCTGATTTTATCTATACTTTTGCATTCCAATATTATATTTTCAGGATTTATACATTTATCAATATGGTTAAAAGATTACACTCTTATCTTTTATTGACAGGCACCTTATTATATTCAGCAGCCCTGCCAATAAATGCACAAGGAAACTCGGTGGGTAAAGTTCCAACAGACAGCCTTACACAAGACACTTTGTTCTCTACACCCTATCTGCACGACCAAGTGTTGCAGACGGTAGAAGTAATTGGACGTAACGAACGTTCCTATAAGAATACCAACTCTTTCATCGGTACAAAGACAGAGACACCTTTGAAAGACATCCCACAATCTATCGGTTACGTAACAAAGGAGTTGGTGCGCGACCAAGGTGCAACCACTGTTAATGAGGTGGTAAAGAATATCAGTGGTGTAAACCAATATACCTTCTATAATGACTTCTCTATCCGTGGTTTCCGCACTACTGGTAACCGTAATTCTGGTAACCTTGTCAATGGTATGCGAGCACAGACAAGTCTTTGGAAACAGCAGTCATTGGCAAATATCGAGCGTGTTGAAGTTATCAAAGGTCCTGCTTCTGCCCTCTTCGGCAATGCTGCACCGGGTGGTGTTATTAATCGTGTAACTAAGAAGCCACTACCTTATCAGCGCAATACAGTATCAACAACCGTTGGTAGCTTCAACACACTGAACACCTACGGAGATTTTACAGGACCATTAGACAAGAAGCATACCCTACTTTATCGTCTTAACATCGGTTACGAACATACTGATTCTTACCGTGACCTACAGGAAAACACAAACTATATCGTTGCACCATCTTTCTCGTTTCTCCCAACACAAAGGACACGCTTTAACGTCGACATCGTTTATCAGCGCACCGATGGCAAGGTTGACCGTGGTCAGCCTATCTTTGGAGATGGCGACCTTAATTCAGTACCAATTAGTCGTTCGCTCTCTGCAACAAATGACTATCTAAAGGAAAACCTCGTGAATATTACGCTTGGTGTAACCCATAAGTTCACGGATAACCTCTCTTTCAATGCTACCTATCTGAACTCTTCCTATGATGAAGACCTCCGTGAGCACAATCAGGCTAATGCATATGTGAAGTTAGCCGATAGTACACAAAGTCCGTCACGCATTCTAATGCAGTGCCTTGTACGCCAGCGTCACTTCCGCAACAACAGTTTCAACACCTATTTTAACTATAACGTAAGCACAGGAGCTGTCAATCATCGTATCCTTTTAGGTTATGACTATTTCCAGATGGCACAACAAGCTGGCTCGTCAGCAATGACTGCAGGAGGCTATCTGCTAAAAGACGGTACGACAACAACAGCTTTCAAGCCTGCCAACATTGCGAAATACGTACTTGACAAGGATGGTAATCCACAAACAAATGTGCCTTATTATGACTTAACAAGTAATAATAACAACATTGAGCGTGACTACTCTAAGTATGTCTTTGTTGCAACAGCACTCTCTCCTTACTTACAATATTCTCATGGTATCTACCTTCAAGAGCAGATGGAAGTAGGACCAGTGAAGCTTCTCTTGGGTATTCGTCAGGAGATATTCACCGATGTACTAAATTATAAGACCAATAAGGAGACCCGTACCACGCAGCATGCGTTCATTCCACGTCTTGGTGCTGTCGTTGCTATCAACAAGAATCTAAATGTGTATGGTACATGGGTAAAAGGCTTTGAACCACAGAGTGCATCCGTACAGGGTAACCCTAACACAGGTGGACCATTCGACCCAGAATACAGCCAGCTGTTAGAGGCAGGCTTGAAAGGCGAATGGTTTGACAAACGACTCAGTACTACCCTTTCTTTCTTCCACCTTCAGAAACGCAACACACTCTATAATGCCAACGACGCAAATAATCCAGAGTTATTAGAACAGGTGGGAGAAGAAACTTCAAAGGGTATTGAATTAGATGTAGCAGGTTTCATTCTTCCTAATTGGAGTATCGTTGCTAACTATGCCTACACCCATGCTGCTATCACAAAGACTGCAACCAACTCAGAGAAAGACTATGGTATGCAACGTCCAAACACACCACGTAATTCATTCAACATTTGGTCGAAGTATATCATTCAGACAGGTGTGCTACGCAACTTTGGTTTCGGTCTGGGTTTCAATGCTGTAACAAAACGTTACGGACAGGTTGGAAGACGTGAAAATACCATTGTCTATCCTGGCTATGGACTCCTCAACGCAGCACTTTACTATCGTCTCCGTAACCTGCAGGTACAACTAAATCTCGACAACGCAATGAACAAAGTTTATTGGGTGGGTGGTTATGACAAACTCCGTTCCTTCCCAGGTGCTCCACGGAACATAAAAGCTACAGTGACTTACAAGTTCTAAGGGGCTAAAAGCATCCTAAATAAAAAGCCTTCATCCATCTACAGAGCTATAGCTTTTGTAAAAGGATGGAGGCTTTCTCTATAAGTAACAACGCACTATAAACCATGTACGTACCTTTACACCTCACTACTTTGACAATGTATGTTTTTGTAAATAGGCATATTTACCAGGGAAAGGACAATCATAATCAAATGACTCCACACAACTAAACACTACATATCGATTGTAGACAATCAGGTTATAACACCTATTTAACTCATGTACAAGCGAGTCTGTGAGCGGCTTATCATAGATTTTATAATCAAACTCTTTATTTCCAGTCACCCCATAAACGATTTCTGTATAGTCACTTACAGTACCACCTCTACTGACAGACAAGCCTCGATAACCCATCTTCTGCAAGGCTAAACGAACTGAATCAAGTTTTTCTATACTTAATCCTATCTTTTGTAGTTCTCTTTCCTGTTCTTTCTTCGACTCGCTCTCATCACTTTTGAAATTAACTTCTTGCTTTGATGATACACCCCAATCCGTCAGTTTTCCATGCTTCGAATACTCTACAGAGAATCCAGTACTATCTGGCAACCAACATTTTGTAACTTTAATAAGTCTCTCTATATTCTGCTGATTAGCATTGTAGGATGCCTCCATCGTCTCAGGGGTACATTCTTTTTGTGGAACAACAGCAAATACCGTAATACACAACATCTGTAAGATATTAAAGCAATGGAGTCCAAGAAAGATATTGTCCACATAATTTCGAAACCAAACAGACCGTACGACAGAACTGATATAAACAATAGCAATAGGTATTGAAATAAACCAGCTTCCAACAACAAATATCATTAACCAAAAGCAACATTCACCTGCATCATCACCTGCAAATGAAGCAAGTAACATTAAGAACAAAAAGGCAGTAACCAAAGCAAACGACACCACACGTAGAGATATCCAAAAAAAGGAGCGCCAGTTTTTTTTGTAAAGTGTATCTATTCTTACCGTTTCCCCACGCTTCGCACCATCATTCCAATGACTCACTAATAGTGATACACCAAGAGCAAGAATACAAATTAGTATAATGATAGTAAATGTAAACATAAATAATTTATTGTGGCAAAAACCTACGTATAAATATCATGAAAGATCTCTTGCAAAGATATCCTTTTATTTTCACATATACAAGTGAAGCACCTATAAACAAATGACTTCAACAACTTACTAGGTTGTTTTATGAAATATATCTTGTTACTCGTCACGCATGGTGCGATAGGTGAACACCATTGGTGCTAATGGTTAGCACGCATGGTGTTAAGCGTTGAACAACTTACAATATATTATGGAAAGAGGGTGTATCAATCGCTTGACACACCCTCTAACATTATTTGTAATCTATTTGATTATACTTTGTTCAGCATAAACTTACTTGATAGCTTCACCATTTGCCTCAACTGGCCAGTAGATATTCTGGTACAAATTAGAGTTCTCTGCAGTACCATCAGGTGAACAGAGCTGCATCTCCTGATAAGAGAATGGAGACAAGTAGTGTGCCTGATAGAAGGTGTAACCATTATAGAGAATGTTGTTAGTCTTCTGAATCTGGTAAGGACGAACATACTTAGAAAGTGTCTTAGCAGACATTGTAGCCTTAGCACCACCATCAGCAATAATCAGACTCACACCCTTATCATTTACGAAAGAAGGATTCTGATAAATCTGATCCCAGAAGTTAACACCCTCAATCTGATAGTTCTTCACCTGATCCAAAGATGCCCAACGAATCAAGTCGTCATTACGAAGACCTTCACCTGCAAACTCGCTACGACGCTCACGACGGATAGAATAGAGTGTTGCATCCACTGGATGACCAGCTGAGAATGCAGCCCAGTCGTATGATGGACGATTTACATCAGCCTCCTTACTCATATCAGTAGCAGCAATAGTTGTTGAGATTGGAGCTGTGATACCTGCACGTGCACGCAAAGCAGTCCAATAACCAGTTGCTGTTGCATCCAATGAACCAGTACGGAGATAAGAAGCCTCAATGTAGTTGAGCATAGCTTCCTCAACGCGAATGATAATCTGACCATCAACATCAGAGAAAGTCTGACCTAACTGCATATCAGGGTTATAGTTGTAGAACTTACGCTGACGATAGCCAGTTACGTCTCTACTTGCCTGGTCTGTTGCAAAAAGAGTTGCCGCATCGAATAAAAGTTTAGTAATGGTAGGTTTACCTTCTTTAACTCTTTGCTTATTAATTAAGTCAATACTCTTCTGATCAATATCAAGGTCATTAGACTCACCGAACACGAAAAGCTGCAGACGCTCATCGCGATCAGTCTTAGTCAAGTCAACAGTTGTATCACCGTGATAGCCTGATCCAGATGCGTAGATTGGTAAACCATTCTTCATAAGGAATGACTCAACAAGACCACGTGTCCAACCAGTTGCTGCACCACCACGAAGCTTATTAGAAGTGAGGTGAGCAAGAGATGGTGTCAAATTTGAATTAAACTGACGCCACAACAACACCTCAGGGTACTTAGACAAGTCTGGACTTGCAAACATATCATAGTATGGATTCCAACCATTGTAGTGACCAACAGTACCTGGGTTCATTACGTGGTTGTTTTGAGTTGTCAAAGGCACTGCATCACACACCTTCTTTGCAGCATCAATAGCCTGATCAAGGAAGAAGTTAACCTCATCATCCTGATTAATAGTGAAGTTCTTGTTCCACTCCTTGTTCTTACCTGGCCAGTTAGCATCACCTGGTACACGACCAGTACCTCTGTGATACTTCTCGAAGGTTGCTTCATAGAGTGCCATTCTTGACTTCATAGCTAAAGCAGCATTCTTATTGATGCGAACCTTATTAGCAATTGTCACCTGCAACTTATCAATAGCCTTATCCATATCAGAAAGAATCTGACGTGCAACAAGGTTACGAGGTTGGCGCTTACTTGCTTCTACAAGGTCGTTGTTAACATTAAGTTCTTTCAACTCAATAGGGAAGTCTCCATAATCTTGGAGCTTACTATAATAGAGCATAGCTCTGATGAAGTAAGCCTCACCCATATACTGGTTAATCTGTTCAGGAGTACCTGTCACCTTTCCAGCTGCAATCTTAGCTTCGCTTTCATTTATGAACTTGTTGACATTACGAATAGCATTCATGCCAATACCACCAGATGTAGGTACCTTCCATTGATCTTGTAAGTACATTCCAGAGTTACCGCCTCTTGAAGCTTGGTTATCTGTTCCATCATCAAATGTTGCTACACCAGCCCACCATCCACTGTTGTTAGGGAAGATAGATGTATAGTAGTTGATAGTGAACGTACCCAGCTGATCAGCTGTTGTATAGTAAGAGTCAGGAGAGATCTGATCGAGTGGCGGTCTGTCAAGAAAGTCGCTACATGACGTAACCGTCATGCCTAAGCAAAGAATTGGCAATCCTCCCCTCAATATATTTGAAATTATATTCTTCATAATTGCTACGAATTAAAAATTAAGATTTAAACCGAAAGAAATTGTTCTCTGGAGTGGGTAGAGCTTACCTGGACCCCAATCACCGCCAGTTGCCTCTGGGTCAAAGATCTTGTTCATCTTTGTGAATGTTGCGAGGTTCTCAGCAGAGAAGTAGAAACGGATGCGGCTTGCACCAATCTTGCTTGCGACAGCAGCAGGGAGAGTATAACCAAGCTGAATATTCTTGATTCTCATATAAGCTGCATTCTGCAAGTAGCGGTCACTTGTCTGGAAATTCTTACCTCCCGCACCGAAGAGAGGACGTGGATAAAAAGCATTGGTATTAGGACCTAAGTTAGTGTCAGTCTCTGGACGCCAGTAGTCTAAGTGATCCTTGAATGCTGCAGCCTGCCACATACCAGTATTTGCACCTACGCTGTAAGGAGAAGCATCCCAGAAGTCACGCTTACCAACACCCTGCATAAAGATGAGGAAGTCAAAGCCCTTCCAATTAGCATCCAAAGTGATACCGAAACGATAACGTGGTAAAGAGTTACCAATCTTGGTCAAGTCACCCATATCATCGTATGTGCTCTTACCAGAGTTCACTTTCTTATCACCATTAAGGTCTTTGTACATAACGTCGCCAGCAGCCCAGTTAGAACCCCATGAAGGTTTGTTATTAGCCAACCACTCGTCCATCTGCTGGTTAGTCTGAGCAATACCCTCTACCTGATATCCGTAGATGTCACCCATACGCTTGCCTTCGCACCACTGTGAGAGCAGACGGTTAGGGTTGTAGTAACGTGTAATAGTCTGGTAGTCATCAGAGAGAACAAGCTTGATACCATAGTTTACTTGTCCAACTCTGTCTCTCCATCTTACTTCTAAGTCCCAACCATTTGATCTCATATCACTATTATTCTCTTTTGGCTCTGTTGCTCCGAGAATAGATGGCTTAACAGGAGCAGGACCTACCATATCCTTTGTTGTACGAACGAAGTAGTCGAAAGTACCCTGCAATCTGTTGTTGAACATACCGAAGTCAAGACCAATGTTCCATGAACGAACACTTTCCCATGTCAAGTTAGGTGAAACCAAACCAGGAACATTAGAGATATTCACGCGCTCACCATTAACAAGCCATGAAGATGCAGATGCACTTGCTGGCTGGCTCAAGAACCAAGGATAGAGTTCTGTGATATTGGTGTTACCCAGAGCACCATAAGTAGCACGGAGTTTCAGCGTATTAACAGTCTTTGTCAAAGGCTTGAAGAACTCTTCGTTAGCAATGTTCCAACCCAATGCGAGTGAAGGGAATGTACCCCATGTCTTATCGCCTATAAAGCGTGAAGAACCATCGCGACGGATAGAGAATTCTACAAGGTAACGTGAATCGTATGCATAGTTGATACGACCGAAAGCACCCATTGTAGCCCACTGAGTATTTGAGAAGCCTGGCTTCACATCCTTGTTAGTAGCATTGTTAAGTGTAGGAACAGTTGGAGTAATCAAGTCTGCACGTGATACACTAAGATAAGTGTAAATGTTAGACTCCATATCCAAACCTGCCAAGAACTTAAAGTCATGCTTATCGTTCAATGTGAATGCGTACTCTGTAAAGAAACGACCATTATAATAGTTGTTCTTTGACATAGACTCACCTACGTTTGACTTACCAGCTGCGTAGTCACCACTCCATGCAGCAGCTACTGGATGCTGACCTGGGTCATAATAGTAGATAGGCAATACATCCCAATGGTTGTGGTAGTTAACGGTATTGTAGTTACCCTCCAAACGAATCTTCCAGCCCTTAATTGGACGGAATTCGAGAGCTAACTGCTGATAGAGCTTATCGTTCTGTGTAGCGTCAAGACCACCATTCTCCATCTGAAGAATCTCATTACCATGAACATAGTGTCCATTTGGATCGAAAACTGGGTTAGTCGGCCAACGACGAGCAATGTTATGGAAGAAGAGACCTGTCATGTAAGAAGGACGACTATAGTCCTCACGTACCCACTTTGTATTATAGGTAACTGTGAACCAATCTTTCAAGTTAGCAGTAATCTTACCTGAGAAGTTGTAACGCTTAAGTTTGTCCTTACCATGACGAATCAAACCCTGCTGGCTAAGAACAGCACCACTGAGGTAGTAGTTCACCTTGCTTCCGCCACCACTAAGGGAAACGTTATGCTCGGTAGAAGGAACACCAGACTTATACATCTCCTTAAACCAGTTGGTATTGTCCCAAGAACCATTATACATACTCCAAGGCTCATTAGCAGCAGTACCCTGCCATGTTGTAGTAGCCTCTTCACCTGGTCTTGGAGTACCATTGATATGATTCTTGATTTTTTCAAGCATATCCTGGCTGAATGGAACACTACCAGCACCACTATTAGCAGCAGCATCATTCCAATAACGTGCGAAGTCATATGAGTTAGGCATCTCAGGAATCTGAGTTGCTGTAGAGAAACGTACGTTACCATTGTAAGATACGTTCATACGTGAATCCTTACCGCTCTTTGTAGTAACGAGGATTACACCGAAGGCTGCACGTGAACCATAGATAGCACTTGAAGAAGCATCCTTCAATACAGAGATACTCTCGATATCATTTGGAGAGATTGAGTAAAGATCACCTTCAGAACCATCAATAAGGACGAGAGGTGCAGCGTTTGAGCCAGAACCGATGGTACCAATACCACGGATGTTCATACTCATACGACTGTTAAGAGAACCACCAGAATTGCCAACGCTGAAGTTCAAACCAGGAACCTCACCCTGCAATGCCTGAGCAACACTCGTTACTGGACGAGACTCAAGTTGTTTTGAGTTTACAACAGAGACAGCACCAGTAAGGTTAACCTTCTTCTGAGTACCATAGCCGACAACAACAACGTTATCGAGCATCTCACTGTTCTCTTGGAGTGTAACCTTGAGGTCCTTGCCACTCCAAGTTACCTGCTGGGTTTTGTAACCAACATAAGAAATAGTAAGTGATGAGCCAGAAGCAACGCCTGCAATCTCAAACTTACCATCAAGGTCAGTCACACTTCCCTTTTTCTGTCCATTACTTACGACAAAGACAGAGGCACCAACAACAGGGTCTCCATTATTGTCGACAACAGTTCCTTTACATACAGACTGCTGTTGAACAACAGCTGCATTCGCTTCGTACGTAATGTTGGCATGCAGTAAACTTGTACTGAACAAAGCCACCATCAATAAGCTCGTAGTCCTTTTTCTTTTTAGGTACATAGGCTTTAAATATACTTTAGGTTAAAAATGCTTTTAGGTTTATTAATCGCAAAGTTAAATCATTTTAAACGTCCGTTCTACAATTACACATATAAAAGATGTTAAATATGTGTTTTGTTTAGTTTATTGTAAAAAAAACAACCACAAAACAGGTCTTCTTTTACATTTTTCTACATTAAACAAGACCTGACAGCGACTCTTTCAGGCACATGGATAACATGCTATTCAACAAAGGAAGCTCAATCGAGAAAAAAGAGACTGATTCTACTACTATCAAGATTATACATTAATTAATAGACAAAGATACTTTTCAAAACCACATGGAGCTATTTTAATAAATATAACTTGAATAGAGCTATCAGAGTTTCTTCCGTCAGTTCATCCTCTGTTACATTTATATAGTAATGCCCATAACTATATGAAAATCTTTTGTTCTTATCAGGTTTATCACGGCACACATTGATATATACACTCCTCGTGAAGTCTAATATATTTGAATTTAGGAACAACCACTTTGCAACTATCTGTGTCAAGTTCCCATATTTATTACAGAGTTCACTTGACGTCAACTCTGATCGCTGGAAACATATATTAAATCCACCATAGTGTGTAGATAATTGCGTACATGGGAAACTATACGCATAATTCTCTGACGTAGCGACATTCCAACTCTCCACCAATTCAAATGACTTAAAGTGTTGTGTCAAAGAATCAATTTGAGGGATGAGCTGTTGAATAACTTCTGGCTTATTATTCTTCACAGCATTACATGATATTTCCAAAATATCAATCAAACTTCCTCGTCTAACATCCACCTTACGTGAAGAGTATTCAGCCCCATCTTGCAAGTCAAAGAAAAAACAAGTCTTTAGTTGAATACCAAGCTTCTTACGTACAAAGGTTGTAGAAGAAAACACAGCATAACGCAGCAATGATGCTATTTTCATTTGACAAAGACTATCAGTGATTTCTTTCTTATTGCCTTTTAAGTCCTTGTAAGCAAGTATGTATGTTCGTTCTGAGAAGTATGAACCCTTGATTACTTGCAAAGCGTACTTCTCAGACTCCCCGTCTACAACAATATACTGTTGTGAGGCGAGAGGATTATACAACTCCTTAAGTACAGGCGCATAGAGTTCATAATCCTGCTTACTACAAGGGGAAAGACGGTTCTGTGCCACCGAGGCTATCGCCATAAAGAGTAGCAATGAAAGCAACAAAACCTTAATGACATAAGTACTATAAAATTCTTTCATATCTTCATCTTCATCTTCATGCTCTTAATCGTAATTAAGGAAGCACCTTACTCTTCCAGTTTCCGAATTACTCTACACGGATTACCAGCAGCTAAGACACCACTTGGAATATCATGTGTAACGACAGAACCAGCACCAATTGTTGTATTATCGCCTATCGTCACACCTGGCACAACTACCACATTGCCACCTATCCACACATTATTCCCAACATGAATAGGTAGTGCATACTCAATCTTCTTATTACGCTGTTCAACATCAAGTGGATGACCAGCAGTATAGAAGGCACAATTGGGTGCAATGAAAACATTATCGCCGAATGTCACCTTAGCTTCATCGAGAATCACACAATTAGTATTGGCAAAGAAATTCTCACCTACTTCAATATTATAACCATAATCGCAGAAGAATGGGGCAACAATAAACATTCCGTCGCCAGCCTTACCCAACAACCTTCTCAGACGCTCCATGCGTTCCTCCCTACGTGAAGGAGGAATCTGATTGATTTCAAAACATTCATTCTCGCAGTAGTATAAGTCTTTTAAAACTTCTGGGGCGTTTGCTTGATAAAGCATCCCTTTCTGCTGTTTCTCCTTCTCTGTCATATTCCAGGCTTTAATGTTTATATGCGCAAAGATACAAATCAATTTCTAAGAAACAGAGGATTTCATTCACGAAAAAGATATTTTTAAGGAAGAAAAGGCTGAGATGCGTGAAGTTTTTTGTATTTTTGCGACTACAATCTATTAATAGCTTAATAAAGAAAAAACATGAATACGATTACATACGAATTTTTATTGAGACTTTTCGTTGCAGCAATTCTCGGTGGTGTAATTGGTTTGGAGCGTGAATATCGTGCGAAGGAAGCAGGTTTCAGAACTCACTTTCTCGTTGCTTTAGGTAGCGGTCTGTTTATGATTCTATCACAATTCGGCTTTGACGATGTACTCGGACATTACGAACTGGTTTCACTCGACCCCAGCCGTATAGCCTCACAGGTAGTAACGGGTATTGGTTTCATTGGTGCAGGAACGATTATCTTTCAAAAGCATGTGGTACGCGGACTGACAACTGCGGCAGGTCTATGGGTAACATCTGCTATTGGAATGACTGCAGGTGCAGGAATGTATGTACTCTCTATTGCAACAACAGTCCTCGTCTTGCTCTGCTTAGAAGCACTTTATTTTATCCTACAGCATTTTGGAACACGCAATATAACCGTTACTTTTAGTACTCCAAAAGAAGAAAATATTCAACCTGTTTTGCAACGATTACGCGATAAGGAGATTATTATTGACTCCTACGAGATGACACGCAAAGACACTTCTTCAGGCCATTACTTTGTTGTGACGATGGAAATGAAGTTCAAGCGGAAACGTTATAAGAATCATCTCCTTAACTTCATGGCTGAATTTGAAAACGTAACCGTTGAAACTATGGAGTAAATAGGAGCTGTAAAAAATGGTTCTTCTGGAATATGGAGTGATAAACTAAAAGTCTTATATAATAGGCACACAGAGTCACGGAGGGGACGGAGGTAACGCAATGTCACGGAGGTGCCGATGGCACAAAGAGCGACGGAGGTGTAGCGTACAGATTCTTGATAACTCTTTTGGGATAAACGCTTTGCATATAAAGAGCTAATAGAATTGGCATACAAACTCCGTCGCTCTATGCACCGACGGTGCCTCCGTGACTTCCATTGCTTTGTTTTAATAATCCTCCGTCCTCTCCTTTTCTCCGTGTGACATTTCCTCAGAAACCTAACCTTAAGTGGCAAAATTTATCACTCCAAAATCCTGAAGACCCATATAATT
>ERZ773009.1877-NODE-1877-length-13972-cov-10.303011_pt1 | contig 13972 bp, 9 predicted proteins | sample MGYA00580663_ERZ773009 | MGnify/ENA primary metagenome ERZ773009 (study PRJEB29015, sample SAMEA2737969) | human oral metagenome | biome: human oral; feature: human-associated habitat; material: dental | place: China | collected 2026 ... | reverse complement strand
ATGTATTGACGAAGTCAATTTTTTAGAACAGTAAAGACATAAATCTATAATATGATGAATAAATGTTTTAATTACAATTTAAGCACACATTCTAATACAATAAGCATAGACGAAACTATAAATATCAATACCATCGTATTATTAACTTTGTTAAAAATTTATATAAAATACGCTGAATATATTTTATATATAAGAAATGTGATATCTATGTATGTTTTGATGAAAATTTTTTCTGTATAATAATTATTATCTGTCGATCGCTTTACCAACAGTTCAAGGTATCTATTTAGTATCATAATTTCACTTCGCTGCTGAACGAAAGCTGTTGCTCTACACATTACTCGATTCTGCTCAGGCGTCATATAATAGAAGCATGAGCGATGAGTCATCCATTATCTTAGATGCCCAGTCGAACTCGCCTGCACTGTTCGGCGACAGTCCCGAACTCGTCTCGGCAATTGAGCTTGATCAATGGGCCAATAGAACCGCCGCTAAGACACTATTCCCTGAGCTGATGCGACGCCTTTTCGCTCAGACGCCTGGCGTTACCAACCTTGAGATCCGCGTCCGCGAGGGCACTTCGGCGCCCGGCTGGGATGGTGTCGCCACGTCGACTGGAAGTGCTTACCTCCCTGCCGGTGAGCTGCGGTGCGAATTCGGTACCAACCAGAAGGTGAAACCCAAGGCCGACAGTGACTACGCCAAACGTGCCAAGGAATTGGGAGCGGAAGCCAGCAAGTATGTCTATGTCTTCGCCACGCCTAGAAACTGGCCTTCTGGCCAGAAGTGGGTGGAAGAACGGCGTGCAGAACGCAAGTTTGCTGACGTCAAAGTGATTGACGCCCACACGCTTGAGGGATGGTTACAGGAGACGCCTGCCGTTCACTACTGGTTGTCAGAGCAGCTCGGAAAGTGCCCTTGTAAGGCGCAAACACTGCAAGCTTGGTGGACGATTCACTTCCAAAAAGAAGCGAAGATCACGATTCCGCCACAGTTTTTTCTTGCGCGACGGGATGAGCAGGTTCAAGAGCTCATCGAAGCACTTCAGACTGAGCGTCCCACTACGGCGGTGGCAGTTGCGTCCACTTGTGATCAGGATGTGCTGGCATTTGTTCATGCTGTGCTCATGGAACAGATGAATCTGCTAGATCGTACAGTTATCGTCACTGATCAGAGAGTATGGTCTCATCTGATGGAATGCAAAACATCATTGTTATTAATTCCTATTTTTAATGATCCATACATTGGGAGCGCTTTAGAACGAGGGCATAAAGTATTAATAGTAGTTAATGATGACAAATACAGTCAAATTAATGCGACGATCTCACTACCTAAAGTAGGGCGCCGGGAAACTGAGGAAGCACTACGAGAGTCTGGCGTTGACTTCCGTCGCGCTGGGCGAATGGCGGCGCTTGCTCGCCGAAGTATGACTGCCTTCTTGCGTTCTATCTCCCGCAACCCGGCCGTGCAAAAGCCTGCGTGGCTCAACAACCAAGGAGCGGTGACCATACTAGCGCCGCTCGTGCTAGTCGGCGCGTGGGAAGACGAAAATGATCGAGATAAAAAACATATTGAGCACTTTGTAAAAGTATCGATGGCAACCATTCGAGATCTAATGGTCTCACTCAGCCACCAAAAAGACTCACCGTTCGTGCAATCGGGCTCAGTGTGGCGTCTGGTAGATCCGATTGATGCAGCACAACTGCTGCTTCCTATGATAGGATCAGAAATTATCGAACGGTGGCAGAAATTGGCATGCGATGTTTTCCTTGCCGAAAATTCGTACCAGGGGGTAGATAGGAGTGAGCGGTTCGCGGCTGAGATATGTAAGGTAAATTCTGACTGCTCGGATACGTTGCGCCGACACGTTGCTGAGGGCCTCGCGCTGATAGCATCATCTTCTGGTAAGTATGTATCCGGGGTGAGATGCATAGTGAAACGACTACTCAATGCCGCTTTTGTCGATACTAAGGGTTATGCGCTGGCTAGACTGGCTTCGGTGCTACCCTTGCTGGCTGAAGCTGCACCGGACGAATTTCTAACGGCGATAACTGCCGATTTCGACAAGCCAGTACCGATTATCCGAACGCTTTTTGAAGACGCCGACATGAGCAATTTCTTTTTCGGACCATCGTCTCTACACCATAACCTCCAATGGGCGCTAGAACGCCTCTGTTGGTCCGAGGAATACTATGGACGTGCGGCGATGTTGCTGGCTCGCCTAGCAGCGCTCGACCCAGGTGGCCGTCTGGGCGGTCGCCCTATCGATAGCCTTGAGAGGGTTACGGCGGGATGGATTGCTCAGAGTGCGGCGGATGTGGACGACAAGATCGCCGTAGTTGAGCAGACGATGCGCCGCTACCCGAAGGTTGGCTGGCACTTGGCTCTGGCGTTGCTGAAACCGGACAGGACAATGGTCTTAGCAGACGGTCCTCGCTACCGCAACTGGGAGCTCCCCGATTTGAGTGTTACCCACGACGAATGGCATCGATTCACCGAGAAAGCACTTGAACTGACAATCAAGGCTGCGACAGATAATCCAAATTGTTGGACCGATCTTATCGAATTGTCCCACCATCTTTCTAAAGAAGACAGATTGGTACTTTTCCAATCTCTTCTCGACGTCGTTCGATCTTTCTCGCAGTCGTGGAGCGATGATGATCGTCATGCCATGTGGAGCGTGTTGACGGAAGAAATTGCGCATCATGAGACGCGTTCCAATACTATGCGGGCTATGACAAACACTGAGCTTGCTATATTACGCGAAGTCGCACAAAAAGTTGCTCACACAGATGACCCTCGCCAGTACGCTCGACTGTTTGGTTGGGGCATCGATCTCGTTCTTAACGGCTTGCATTGGAACGACGATGGCTTCGACGTTGTGCTCGAGGCTGAACAGCGACGTGCGCTGGAGAAGGTCGCCAATCAAGGACTTGCCGCAGTTCAGGCGCTCATTGCAGACGTCGAACGCCCGGAGCTTGTGGGGGAGTTGCTCGCTCAGACTGATCCTGCGGACAATGCTGACATAATTGTATGGCTCAACGACCGTGAGCCATCGAAACGGCGGCGCACAGCCCAAGCATACGTCTCAACGATGGCACGAGAGCATGGTAAGATCTGGTTAGCAGATGTCATGAATTACGCCAATCTTGAGTTTGAAGGCCAAGCTGCCTTAGTTGCAGCTGTTCCAATGGAGGAGCGCTACTGGACATGGATCGCGACTCTTAATGAAGCGCTCATCGCAGCGTATTGGCGTACCGCGGACCATCGTTGGGTACCTGAAAATGAGCGTACTAAAGCCGTCGACTTACTCGTCGAACACGGCAGTCCTTGGCGTGCGCTTGATATCCTCTGGAAGATGAATGATGGTGATTTTTCGCGTGCATTTGCTGCGACGAAAAATGCACTTAATACCTGTCTCGCATTTCAGGAAAATTTCGACTTACAACGTTATAGTTACGTGGTGTCAGATCTCCTCGCGCGCCTGGAAAAAATATCTTCTGAAGATCCTGAGCTAGTAAGACTTGAATTTTGGTTTTTTGATTTTATTGAAGGCAATCGTGAATCTTCGAAAGCTTTATATCGATTTCTTGGTAATAATCCCAAAGAATTTGTTTTCCTTATTAAAAAAATCTATCATGAAGAAAACAAAGTAATAAATGATCAAAATGTGAAGGATAGAGCATTTATGAGACTGTATTTTAATATTCTTTATGAATGGAAATCTTTGCCCGGTATTCACAATGATGGATCGATTGACAGTGGTCATCTCTACGAATGGATATTAGAATGTCGTAAATTATTGAATAATTGCAATCGTATCGAAGTCGGCGACCAGGAAATTGGAAAGGTGTTGGCATCTAGTCCCGTGGGAAACGACGGCGTATAGCCTGCTGAAGAAGTCCGGAATGTGCTGGAGAATTTAAAGAATTCAAACATTGAATCCGGTCTGGTAGTCGGCCGCTGTAATCAGCGTGAAATGTCGGTTCGTGGCATTTACGATGGTGGCGCTCGAGAAAGAGGCATAGCACAGAAATATCGTGATTCAGCGAAACGAGTTGAGATGCGTTGGCCACGAACTGCAGAAGTCTTGCGACAGGTGGCTAAAAGTTACGAATGTTTCGCCAGGCATCTTGACGAGCAGGTCGAGCGACGAGCGGATGAAGGATAAATGCCTGCCATGAACTCTGGCCCAGTTCGCAGGTTCGCGAGGTCTTGGGTAACGAGACGCCAAGTTACAGGTGTGTTGTAAGCAGCTCTGCGCCCTCAGAAGTAGGTTTCAGGGGCCTCCCGGACGTTCGCCAGGAGGCCCCTGTCGATGTGGGGGAGTGCGCCTCTACCGAGTGCCGGATCGCAGCGGACTCACCGCGGCGGCCTCTTCCCGAAGCGCTCTAAATCGGCCACGACCCGGGCGGGTTCGCCGTCCAGCGGGAGATTTGGCGGGTCCAGGGCTCCGTCGAGGGATCCGGGCGCATCCGCCTGGGTTGCCGCGAAGAGCGCGTCCCAGTCGGAGACCGGCGAGCCGGGCCCGGAGAAGACCTCCACGGTTCGGCCGGATGCCGACGGCGCGAGGACCGCCTCGACGAGCGTCTGAGCGACGTGTTCGCGGCGCACCCCTCCCATCCTCGCCGTGTCGCCCTGAGCGAGGACGGGACGGTCGTCGGCGAATTCGACGGCGTCGAACCATCCGGGCCGCACGATCGTGTAGGCCAGCCCGCTTGCCCGCAACAGGCGCTCCCCGCGCCGCTTCCAGGTCAGCAGATCGGCGTAGGGACCCGACGCATCGGTGGCGTTGATCGAGGACATGAGCGCCACGTGCGGCCGGCGCCCGTTCAACGCCCCCAGCAACGCGGGCACGACGCCGTAATCGACGCCCTCGGGGTGGGAGTCGTCGCCGTGGACGAGGATGACGGCGTCCACGGCGTCGACGAAGCGGAGGAGGGAGGCGGGCTCCGTGGCGTCTCCCTGCACGACTTCGACTCCCGGGATCCCCGCGAAGGCGCGGTTGGCGCGAGCCGCGTCCCGGCTCAACGCGCGGATCCCCAATCCCCGCAGCGCGGCAGCATGCACGACGTGGCGTCCGATGCTGCCTGTGGAGCCGACGACGAGAACGCTGGGTGTGGCCATGACACAATCCTTCCGATCGAACCTCGGTCCGGGTGGCGTCCGCGGTCGGAGACCCCGGAACCGTTGACGACGCCTTTATTCGTTGGTGAGCGTCAGCGTGCTGAGGAACTTGGCCGCTTCGGGGTCCCTGTGGTCCAAGAACTGACTCTTGCCCGTCTCCAGCGCGGTGACGTCCATCATCTCGGCGTCGGAGAGATTGAAGTCGAAGACGTCGATGTTCTCGCGCATCCGCTCGGGCCGCACCGATTTGGGGATGACGACGACGCCCCTTTGAATCAGCCAGCGCAGAACCACCTGCGCCACCGACTTCCCGTGGGCTTCGCCTATCGCCGTCAGCGTCGGGTGGGTGAACAGGCCGTTGCGGCCCTCGGCGAAGGGGCCCCACGACTCGATCCGGACGCCGAGTTTGTCCATGAAATTCTGGTCGGCGACGCGCTGGAAGAAGGGATGGGTCTCGACCTGGTCGACGGCCGGGACGATCTCGTTGTGGTTGATCAGGTCGATGAGCCTGTCGGGGAAGAAGTTCGATACGCCGATCGCGCGGATTCTCCGTTCGGCGTAGAGCTTCTCCATGGCCCGCCACGATCCGTAGTAGTCGCCGAAGGGCTGGTGGACGAGGTACAGGTCCAGCGTCTCCAGGCCGAGTTTGTCCATCGAACGCTCGAAGGCCTGCCGGGCCGAGCCCTCGCCGGCGTCGGAGATCCACAGTTTCGTCGTGACGAACAGGTCGTCGCGCGGGATGCCGCTGGCGGCGATGGCGCGGCCCACCGCTTCCTCGTTGTTGTACACGGCGGCCGTGTCGATCGAGCGATAGCCGGCCTCCAGGGCCTGGGAGACGGCCCGCTCGGTCTCCTCGGGCGGGACCTGGTAGACGCCGAAGCCGAGGATCGGCATGCTGACGCCGTTGTTGAGTGTTACACAGTCCATTGGGATTCCTTGTCCGATCGGCAGTGGTGCGGGGAACCGTTCGAGTCCCGGCGGAATTTCGAACTCGGCAGGGGTGAAAGGGGTATCGCCGGGTTCAGCCGGAAACGCGACCCTTCGCCGAAGCGGTCTCGGTGCCTCTGAAGGTGCCGGTTCCGATTGTGATGACGCGAAAACGACGAACCGCCGTCTCAACGTGACCGCCGAACCATCGCCGACGGCTGTCCCATCATATGACGGCATGCTTCGCACGGCGAGAGCGTTCAGCTCTCGGAGAGTCGGGGAGCACGAGGGTCGCCGCGGACGCCAGCCTGCTCGGCCGTTGGCAGGCCTGCTCGGGACTCCATTTAACTGAAATTTCAATTTTCCGCTGTCGACCGCGACTGTCGAAATCCGAGCATGGTCCATAGTCCCCATTGCCTTGACCGTCCCGCTACTCGACGCCTAAATTAGCCGTGTGAGCGATTGCGCTCATGCTCGAGAATATCGACTTTATCCGTTAGATACGAAGAAAGTTGATCATTCAACAGTCGAACAATGTGCTTATCGCAGCGCAACGATGAGCCAATATATTCCGAGCGATCGAATCACAGTGGATTGCTCTGAAGGTGTGATTGTTAGGTTACGATGAAAAAATCCATTCACATATCAAGCTGCATTATGGCTGCTTTGCTTGCTTTGTCCGCTCCTGCATTCGCGGCCGACGGCCAGGGGACAGCGGATCAAACGCCCAAGTCGAAGGGATCGTCCGAGAGCGTCGCCGTCAAGGCCCCTATCGTCTCCTCCCAGGGCGATGACCTCGTCAAGCCCCAAACCGTGACCAAGGAGAGCCAGCAGGCCACGGCGCTGAACTCGTCGCGTGACGGGGCCTACGTCCGGCAGACGGCTGAGAGCTACTGGACGTCCGAGCGCATGGCCAATGCGACGCCGATAGAGAGTGCAGAGCAGATCGCCGGTGCGCAGGCCCAGGCCGCAGCGGGAGACAGCATCAAGCCGATGGACGAGGGGAAGGCCGCTCCCGAGCAGGTCGTCGCCAAGCCCATGGCTCCGACGGCCAATGCCTCGGCGACGAAGGCCGAGACGGCAGACGGACGGGTCACCAACTACTCCCAAACCAACGGCAAGGTGTTCTTCCGCAACGCCACCAACGGGAAGGACTACGTCTGCTCGGGTTCCTCGGTGACGAGCTCCTCGAAGCGACTGGTGATCACGGCCGGGCACTGCGTCCACGGCGGCGGCAAGAACGGGAAGTGGCACCAGAACTGGGTCTTCGTTCCGGGATACGACCGCGGCAAGGCCCCGAAGGGGAAGTTCCAGGCCGCTTCTCTGCGAGCCTACAAAGATTGGATCGACAAGGGAGGCAACAACAGCGCCGTAGGGTTCAACTCCGACGTGGCCTTCGTGACGACCCACGACGGAACGTCGGGCGGGAAGGTCAATGAGAAGGTCGGAGGGCACGGCATCATCGCCGGAGGCAGTTGGACGTTCGGCGTCGACATCTTCGGATATCCGGCCAATTTGGACCGGGGTCAGGCCATGAAGTCCTGCTCGTCGAAGACCGCGCGCGCTCAGATGCAGTCGTGGTACTTCTACACGGTGCAGGGATGCAACTTCGAAGGCGGATCCTCCGGAGGCCCGTGGCTGCAGAGCTACGCCAATGGAACGGGCCAAGGCTATGTCCGCTCGGTCACCTCGCATATGCTGGTCGGCCGCAACACCATCAGAGGCCCCTATTTCGATCAGAGACTGGCGGGCTTGTACAAGGAAGCGGACGGGTCTCGCTGAACGATCGCCTCAGCTGCGTCTAGCTTCTCAGCCGACCGGCCTGCACTACAGCGGCCGGTCGGCTTCTATTGCGGCGAGCGGGGCCTGCCAAACGCATGTGGTCCGGCTGAGATCGCCGGCTTATTCCCGAGGGCGTCAGAACAGCTGGGGGAAGGCCGCTTCGAATTCGGCCTTCGTGGCCAGGGACGTCTGCGTGCCCAGCTTCGTCACGGAATCGGCCGCATAGTGACTGGCCAGTCGGAGCGCGCGTTCGACGTCTCCGCTCGCCACGAGATAGTGGCTGAAGCAGCCGATGAAGGCGTCGCCTGCGCCGGTCGTGTCCACGGCCGCGACCTCCACTGCCGGTATGAGCTTCTCCTGCGAGGCAGCGATCCAGAAGGCTCCGCGCGCTCCGAGCGTGACGATGACGTTCTCCACTCCCGCGCCCAGGAGCACCCTGGCCGCCCGCTGGACGTCCTCAAGGGTGTCGACGGGCATGCGGGTCAGCAGCGCCAGTTCGGATTCGTTGGGCATGACGTAGGCGCAGCCCCTGACGCGGTCGAGCTCGAGGTCGGGATGGGCGGGCGCAGGGTTGAGAAGCACCGGGATGCCGTGCCGCTTCCCGAGGTCGATCGCCGCGTACACGGTGTCCAAGGGCACTTCCAGCTGCAGCACGATGAGGCTGCACTGGGCAATGTCGGGCTCGGCCGCCTCAACGTCGGCGGGGGTGAGCAGCGCGTTCGCGCCTTTGATGATGATGATCGAGTTGTGCGCCTGGGGATCGACGAAGATCGGCGCGACGCCGGATGTCGCATCCGTGGGCAGCACGTGCGCGGTGTCGATGCCGTTGCGGGCGAAATTCTCGATCGTGTTAGCGGCGAAGACGTCGTTGCCCACGCGCGTCACCATCAAGACGTCCGATCCCAGCCGGGAGGCGGCCACCGCCTGATTGGCGCCCTTGCCACCGCAGCCTATCGTGAAGTCGGGCGCTTCGACGGTCTCCCCCTCCTCCGGCATCCGATTGATGTAGGCGATCAGGTCGACCATGTTTGAGCCGATCACCGCGATGTCCATGTTGCTCCTCCTCGAGTCGGTACGTGGACCAGTCTATGGGCAAGAGCCTGCATCGGCCAGGATCCAGGTCCCCGCCTCACCGTCCGGGCACCGGCACGACCGTGACCTCCGCTCCGCTGGCCGCGAGCATGTCTAGTTGCTGCTCGGTGGCTCCGTCGTCGACGAGGATCGTCTCGAAGGTCGTCAGCGAGGTCGTTTTCTGCCAGGCCCGGCGCGCGAATTTGGAGTTGTCGATCATGAGGACTCGGTGGAAGGACTGCTCGAGCATCGTCCGCTTCATATCCGTGACGTAGTCGGTCGGGTTGTACACGCCGTCGTACCAGACGGCGGCGTCGGACATGAAGCACAGGTCGGCTCTCAGGTTCTTGACGAAGCCGGTTCCCAAGCTTCCGTAGAAGGCCTCGGCCCAGGGATAGTAGCGGCCTCCGATGAGCACGAGCTCGGTGTTCTTCGACGCCGCCAGCGACCGAGCGACCGGCATCGAATTGGTGATCACCGTCAGGGGGTTGACTTTCGCCAGCTCGGGGACCATGGGCAGCGCGGTCGAGGAGTCGTCGATGATCACCGCGTTCCCGGCTGAGACGAGGCGCGCGGCCGCCTGGGCCAGGGCTCCCTTCTCGATGCGCGACCGGATCCGCCGCATGCGCGGGGGAAGCTCGGCGGTCGAGGATGCGCGGGGTCGCAGCTCCCCTTTTGAGAGGGTGAGCAGTCCCGAGTCCTCGAGGATCTGCACATCCCGGTATATCGTCGCCGCCGACACTCCGAGGGAGTCGGCCAGGCCCTCGATGCGCAGCGTCCCGTCCTTCAGGACGGCGTCCACGATGGCCGAACGCCTTCTCTCCGGGGTGGGCTTGGCGTCGGCGTCGGTCTGCGCCGCGGGGTTCGAATCTGCCATGTCGCTGGTCGCCTTCCGGGTGCTCGGCAATGTCGAAGAAATTTTACATCGATCTTGCAAAATCAGGTTCATATTATCATTTCAGTTGACAAATCTTTCAGAGAAAATTAGCGTGGAACGCACGGCATAGCCGAATCGGGCGACGATCACGCATGGAACGGCCCCCGATTGTCTCAATGAGGAGCGAAATATGAATGAAGTCATCATCGGAGTGGACGGTGGGACCACGGCCGTCAAGGCCGTCGCCTTCGATCTCACGGGCGAGGTCCGGGCAGTCCACCACGAATCCGTCCCGGTTCACTACGGCGGTCGCGGGGAGGCTGAGCAGGACATGGCGCTCCTGTGGGACGCCGTCGTAGCATGCCTGGCCGACGTCGCGGCACAGCTCGGCGACGCCACCGTTCTCGGAATCGGCTTGACGGGCCAAGGCGACGGAGCCTGGCTCGTCGACGCGGACGGCGAACCGGCCCGCCGGGCCGCCAACTGGATGGACGGCCGCGCGGCCGGACGCGTCGACGAATGGAACGCCGACGGCCGCGGCCGAAGATTGCTCGACGTCACCGGAACGACGGTCTTCGGCGGTCTCTTCCCCGTTCTCATCGAAGAGCTCGCCGAAACCGATCCCGACGCCGTCGCCAAGGCGGCATCGCACCTGAACTGCAAGGACTGGATTCGGTTCAAGCTCACGGGAGTCCGGGCCACGGACCACACGGAGGCCTCACGCACCTTCCTCGACGTCCGCGACGGCTCCGGATACGACGAAAACCTCGCCGCGGACCTCGGCCTCGACCGTTTCCTCGGGCTCCTCCCCGACATCCGCCATCCAGCCGGCCAGGCGAGCCCGCTGTCCGCCGAAGCCGCCGAACTCACCGGGATCCCCGCGGGCACGCCCGTCGGCGTGGGAATGATCGACGTCGCCGTCACGGGCATGGGGCTGGGCGCGGTAGGCGACGGCGCGTCGTGGCTCATCCTCGGCACGACCGGCTTCGTCGGAGTCCTCCTCCCCAGTATCGCCGACCGCCGCTCGGACCTGTCCATGGTGCTCGCCACGGGCAACGGCACCCAGGTGCTCGAATTCATGGCCCCCATGACGGGCACGCCCAACCTCGACTGGATCCGTTCGACCCTCGGCCTGAACGAGGAATCCTGGAGCGACATCGAGGCGATAGCCCGCGAGGCGAACCCCGGGGCGCACGGTGTCGTCTACCTGCCGTACGCATCTCCCGGAGGCGAACGCGCGCCCTTCCTCGACACGAACGCCTCGGCGTCGTGGCAGGGCATGTCACTGACCAGCAGCCGCGCCGACATCCTCCGATCCGTGTACGAAGGCGTCGTGTTCTCCCTCGTCGAGTGCATCGACGCCCTGCGGATAGAAGGCGACATCGTCGTCTCGGGCGGCGGTTTCCGCTCCGACCTCCTGTGCCAGATCCTCGCCGACACAACCGGCAGACGCGTCCTTCGCCAGGACGCGCCCGAAGCCGGAGCCCGCGGAGCCGCGGTGCTCGCCCTCGTGTCGGCCGGTCGTTTCCCGGACGTCCGCGCAGCCTCCGAAGCCCTCGGCGCCACACTGGAGGCGTTCGACCCGCACCCGGAGGCGAAGGATGTCTACGCCTTCGCGTACGACGTCTTCCGGGAGACCAGGCGAGCCCTGCGCCCCGTATGGAAACCGATGCGCGAACTGCGCAAGGCCACGACCGATGGAGAGAGAGCATGAAAGTCCTTCTGGCATCCGACGGCTTCGTCACCGACGACGTCCTGCGCACGGCGATGTCAGCCGCAGCCCCCGAAGCGCAGCTGGCCGCCATAGCCTCGACCTGGCCGGTTCCCCCCTACGGCGACGTCGGCGAAGTCAGGGAGGCCGCCGGCGACGAGGACGAGCTCGTCGCGGCCCTCCGAGGGTGCGACGTCGCCTTCTCCCACACCTTCCCGTTCACGAGGAAGGTCATCGAGGCGTGCCCCGACCTGAAGATGATCGCCATCTGCCGTGGGGGCCCCGTCAACGTGAACATCGAGGCGGCGAGCGACCACGGGGTTCTCGTCTCCTACGCGCCCGGACGCAACGCCGTGGCCACCGCCGAGCACTCGGTGGGGATGATCCTGGCGGCCATGCGGCAGATCCCGCAGCGGAACGCCGAACTCCTGGCCGGCCAGTGGCGATCCGACTACTACATCTTCGACAACGTGGGGCCCGAAGTGGGCTCCTCCACCGTCGGAGTGATCGGATACGGCGCCGTAGGACGGCGAGTCGCCCACGTCATGGCCTCCTTCGGAGGCGACGTCCTCGTCCACGACCCGTGGGCCGCCGACCGGTCGGGCGAGGGCGTCGCATTCGTCGACACCCTCGAGGAGCTGCTGCGCCGCAGCGACATCGTCACCCTCCACGCCCGCGCCACGCCGGACAACCACCACATGATCGACGCCGAGGCGCTGGCCCTCATGCCCGCCAATTCGGTGTTCGTCAACTGCGCTCGCGGAGAGCTCGTCGACTACGACGCCGTGTGCGACGCCCTGGACTCCGGCCACCTCTTCGCGGCCGGCTTCGACGTCCTGCCCGCCGAGCCCCTGCCGCTCGACCACAGGCTCATGTCGACGCCCCGCGTGGTCCTCACACCCCACCTGGCGGGCGCCTCGAAAGAGGCGGCGCGCCTGGCCGCGCGCATCGGCGCAGCCGACATCGCGGCCTTCATCCGAGGCGAGCGTCCGGCTCACCTCGCCAACCCGAACGCCTTCGAGAGAAAGTAGAGCCCCAGCCATGATCATGGAAGACGAACGCCGGGCGGTGGTCGACACCTGCCTGCTCATGCAGAGGCAAGGCCTCGTCGTCGGCACGGCCGGAAACGTGTCGATCCGCACCGCAGACCTCATCGCGATCTCGCCCTCCGGCGTCCCCTACGAGGAGATGGCCCCCGAGGACGTCGTCGTCGTCGGCGCGGACGGCGCACGGGTCGACGGCGATCTCGAACCGTCATCCGAGCTTCCGCTCCATCTGAGCGTCTACCGCGCCACCGACGCGGGAGCCATCACCCACAACCACGCCCCGGCGTCGACGGCCCTCGGACTCGTCGTCGACGAGATCCCGCCCTCCCACTACTACTCGGTCATGTTCGGCGGGGCCATCAGGGTTGCGCCGTACGCGGGATTCGGCACGGACGAACTGGCCGCGAACGTCACCGAGGCGTTGAGGGACCGCACCGGCGCCCTCATGAAGAACCACGGCGCCATCACCATCGGCCCGACGGTGGCCAAGGCCGTCGGCATGCTGCCGATCCTCGAATACGTGTGCGAGGTCCACCTGCGCGCCATGGCCAGCGGCGCTCCCATCGCCCTCCTCTCGGACGCCCAGATGGACGACGCGCTGAAAGGCCTGGCGAACTACGGGAAGCAGCCTGCCCGGGGGAAGTAGCCAGTTCGGGGCGTCCGGCCGGCGCCTCCCCCGACCGGACGCCCCTCGGGCACGGGATCCCCTCATGGAGGAGGCGAATCCGACGGTGGCCCGCACGCTTCCTTTGCGGGAGCGGTCGCCGCGGCTGATCGGCCTGAAGAAGGCGTCAGGACGCTCCTCGGGTGCGAGTGCGATCCGAACGACACGATATAGTTGAACGGATAACTTGCGGAGGTGCGCTCATGATCCGAACAGACCGAAAGCGCTCGCGCCGACGCCTGTACCTCATACTCGGCGGGCTCGGGCTCGTCGTCCTGGCAGCGGGGTTGGCGATCTTCCAGCCCTGGCTGCTGTGGGTGGACAACGACGTGCACGACGAACTGCCGACCGCGTCGGCCGGGGGCTCGTCGGGACGGCAGGCGGGAACGGCGACGCTGATTTCGCGGGGAACGTTCGTCTCCCACGAACACGAGACGGCCGGGACGGCGAGCCTCTACCGGCTGCCCGACGGACGGTATCAACTGGCGCTCGCCGGGCTCAGGACGACGACCGGGCCGGACGTCCGCGTGTGGATGAGCGCGGGCCCGGTGGTCGAGGGGAAGGCCGGATGGCACACGGCGGAGAAGCACCGCCATCTCGACGTCGCGCCGATCAAGGGAAACCGCGGGGACCAGCTCTACAACCTGCCCAAGGGCTTCGACCCGGCCCGATGGCCGACGGTGGACCTGTGGTGCGTCCGCTTCTCCGTCTCCTTCGGAGCCGCGGCTCTCAAGCCCGTCAGCTGAGCCGCGGGCTCCCCGCGAGCG
>ERZ773009.1875-NODE-1875-length-13979-cov-10.436441_pt1 | contig 13979 bp, 5 predicted proteins | sample MGYA00580663_ERZ773009 | MGnify/ENA primary metagenome ERZ773009 (study PRJEB29015, sample SAMEA2737969) | human oral metagenome | biome: human oral; feature: human-associated habitat; material: dental | place: China | collected 2026 ... | reverse complement strand
GCATGATGACGGAACTTCAGCTCTCTGTAGAGAAGGCAATGTCTGTACTCGCAATCCCGCAGTCAGAGTGGGGACGATATAAGGCAATGCTCTGAAATATAGGGAATCTAGGAAAATCCTCCAATCATCTTTGGGACGATTGGAGGACTTTTTTGTTTTTATCATACGCCTATGCTATTATAAAATATGGCATACTATCCGATATAATGTATAAGCAGTAATGGGTCAATGGGAGAATCGGACATGAAGAACTATCGAACGGAACTGTCACAGCGTGTGCGCTATGCCCTCATCGCAGGTATGGCGGGGGCTTTTTTGATTCCGCAGGTCGCGTTTGCTGCGCCGACGGGCGAGCATAACTATACGACGGGGGTCAATGTCGACCGCAATACGGCGAACACGACGAAGATTACATCCACAGCGACGAACAATGTTATCAACTGGCGCGACTACTCCGTCAATAAAGGTGAAACTGTTCAATATGATGGTGGTGTGACGACAGGAACGGCGGCACATAACTATCTGAATATCGTCACGGGTGCGAACACATCGAACATCAATGGTGAAATCAAGGGCGGCAACCACGTCTATATTGTCAACCCGAACGGCGTGATCTTCGGCAAGAATGCCGAGGTCAACGTTGGGCATCTCCATGTCTCCACGCAGGCGGCCTCCACGGTAAACACCGCTGCGGATATGGCACATAATGTATCGCCGCTCGATACGTCTGTAGGTCTCTCCGATGTCGTCAATATGGGCAAGGACATCACGGCGAATACCGTTGAGGTGCACGGCAAGAATATTCGCTTCCTCAATGCGGCAAAAGTGCACACGACAGCAAGTCCTGTTGTGTTTCATACGGATACGGCAAACGGCGGCTATGCCCATATCGGATATAAGAGCGGCAGTATGCCCACAACGACGGACTATCAGGTCAACGGCGCAGTTGCAACGGCGGCAGACAACTACTATCAGTTGGTCAGTACGAAAGAAGAACTTGCTGCCATCAACACAACGAATCTCGCGGGCAATTATATGCTCGAGAATGATATCAACTTTGAGAATAATCCCCATATTCCTATTGGTGGCAATACGATTGGTGGCATTACTTACGGCGCATTTACGGGCAAGTTCGACGGCAATTTCTTTCAGATTAAGAATATCAATGTCTCCGGTGTCGACAATGCCGGTCTTTTTGGTGTGCTCAGCAGTGCGCGGGTTGAAAATGTCGGTGTTGTTGGCGGCACGATTTCGAGCAAAGATGACAATGGAGACGAGACGGCAGGCGGTATTGCTGGGAAATCTAACGGAGCAAAACTTTACAACGTATATGTAAAGGGAACAAAAGTCGATAATGGGCTCGTTGGATCTGGAGGGCTTGTTGGCTATACAAAAAATACGACGATTGACAGCGCGTACAGTACGGCGCAGATAGGAACAGATGGCGGTGGCATTGCAGGAGACGTGAATGCGGGCACCGTTATTACAAATGTCTATAATGCGGCGACGTATATTGCCAATTCCGATACTCACGCACTTGCTGTTGGCTTGGTAACTGGTATAGGAAGTATGACGGTGGAAGATTCGTATACAAAAAGCAGTTTATTTGCTCAAAATGATACCGTCAGTCGAGCGAAATACAAAAACGTATTCGTTGCTGGTTCGGGCGGATCGATGAATAAGCTGTCTCCCACGATCACCAAAAACGTCACAGCCTATACCGTTGACAGCTATTCAGGCATGAGCATCAACAACACCGGTGCGCCTGGTGCGAAGTGGCGCATCTATGAGGGGCGTACGCTTCCGCTTCTGACCGCATTTATGGGTGTCTCGTCCGAGACGACGTATAACTACCGCTATTTCGACGGGGCGAAACAGCCCTCGGCAGATACGGGCAATACGGCGAAGAGCAATGGCGGCAAGGATATCACGGCGGAGTACAACAGTTACTATCTGAAGATCGTGAATGGGAGCAATTCCCCCGGCGGGAAGGCGAATGCCCAATTCGGCGCAGGTGCTGATACGAGCAAGGTCATCGACTATATTGGCACGGATCAGGACTTTGATCGGACGAACGGCATCCGCAACGCCGGGACAAAGGCAATCCTCTGGACGGGGCAGGACGGCCCGAATCTGCGCGGGGTCAACGTCACGATCACGCCGCGCGATGTCCGCCTCGATGGCGGCAAGATCAACCCGAAGCGCATGTATAACGGAAAGAGCGACGCGACGAAGGCGTTCATTGACGCGCTCACGAGCGGCGATGTCTCCTCCTCGGGTTTCACCCAGGAGGATATTAAAGCGGGCACTGTTGCGCTTGACTTTGATACGGGCCACTTTAAGGCTCAGATGGCGGATAAGAACGTTGGCACGGATAAAACAGTCACGTTCTCCGGCACAATCGGCTTCACCGGCACCGACAAGGACAACTACACATTCGACGGCAGCTCTCTCAGTACATTGCAGGGCAAGGCGACGATTACGAAGGCGCCGCTCTATCTCGCGATTGCCAAAAAGAGAGCCGATGACAAGATCTATGACGGCACGTCCGTTGTAAAAGACGATGCGATGAAGCAGACGGTCGGTACGCCGAATATCACGCTGGATAAATCGAAAACGGGGCTGACACTGGCGCAGATCAATGCCGGCACGCCCGCAATGCTCGACGGGGCGATCATGACGGGGGACGATGATACGACGCCCGATGATGTCAACCTCACGAACGTGAACGATCCGAAGTATACGAATGACGGGGGCACGGAGCAATTTCACGCCGGCGATCACAAGCTCCAGTATACGGGAGTTGGTCTGACGGGTACGGATGCGGGCAACTATGAGCTCTACTATACGCCTGAGAATGGGACGAAGACAGAGATCACAGACGGCAATGTCTACCTCGATGGCAAGATTATCCCGCGCCAGATCCTCAGGGACGACTTCAACGTCTATGATAAGACGACCCATGCGAAGATCGATGCGAAAAAAGTTTACGACGGTAACGACGAGTACACGCCGAGCTCGAATGTCTATATCTCCTCGAATGCCACGGCAAGCAGCAATACGGGCATTGTCGACCGTGATCGAGATCATATCACGTTTGCACTCGGTGAGGATGGCGCGGATGGCAAAGGGCATTTCACACAGGCGGATGGTACGACGGGTACGAAGAATGTCAGCAATGCGGCGAAGGTCGCCTACACGGTCAAGGGACAGACGGATGATGCGGATCTCTATCGTCTCTCCGACTACTATATCATGGAGGGTACAACCCGTAAAAGTCTGGGCGATATGTTCCATGCAACGGGCGCGGGCAAGATCACGCCGAAGGTGCTGACGGCGACGGTCAGAAACAACCACATCACGAAGGTCTATGACGCGATGGACGACCAGACCGACGGCAAGCGCACAAAGACGGTGGGCGATACGCTCGTCACTTTGGATGGATTTGTCACGGTCAATGGTGTGAAGGAATCGCGCACGAATACCTCGACGGCGAAATATGCGACGAAGAACGTTGTGCTCGACGGCAGCGGCAATCCGACAACGCAGAGTGTCACCTACACGGCATCCTTTGACTCGGGGACGGGCGTGGAGGCGGATAACTATACCCTCGGCGCAGAGGGCGTAACGCCGATCGCAACCACAAAAACGCTCACGGGCGGCTATACGGGGACGATCACGCCGCGCAAGGTCACGGTGAAGTTCGCCGATGTGACGAAGATCTACGACGGTACGGTGACGAACACGCAGATCACGGCGAGCGATCTCAATGACGGACTCAACAAAGATGTGTTGAATGCTGACCATATTGGCGTTGGCAACCTGAGCACATCAGGGGTTACAAGCAAGTTCGGCGACAACAAGACGACGGCAACCTTCCGTGCGAATGTCAATGCGGGCAGCCGCTCCGTGGAGTATACGGGGCTCTCGAACTCGCTCGGTACAAACTATACACTAGCGAATACACAGTATGGCGACGGTACGATCACGCGCCGCCGCATCGATAAGTCCGGCTTCCGCGTATACAATGCAGACAACACGGTTGCAGACGCGACGAAGGTCTATGACGGGAACGATCGCTATACACTCGCGTCAGGCGCATATCTGACGGGTACACCGGCATCCGGCGATACGGGCGTTGTCTCGCGGGACTACGGCAAGGTGACGTTCGCTCTGAAGACCGGCTCGACGGGGCATTTCGCGAGCGATGCGGACGGCAACAACCGCACCTCGCACGTGTCGGAGGCGCATCATGTCGCCTATGACGTTGTGGCACGCTCGAGCGATCTGACGAATCATCCGCTGACGAACTATACCTTTGGCTCGGCGGCAGAGGAGACGGCGGGTACGCTCCGCAATCTCGAGACGGTCAATGATACTAACCCCGCTCATGTGACGGCAGCGGGGTCTATTACCCCTGCCTCGCTGCGTGCGGCAACGCAGGAGATCTCAAAGGTCTACGATGGTCTCACCGCGCATACGGACGGCAACCGCAATCCTGTCAAGGGCGATACGGTCGTCAGCTTTACAGGCTGGGCGGTGCATGACGGCACGACGGAGAAGCGTACGAACAGCTCCACGGCGGAGTATGCGACCAAGGATGTCGCGTACGACGGCAGCGGCAACGTTATCAAGAAGTCGGTCACCTATACGGGGCAGCTGACGGGACAGTATGCAGACGACTATCAGATCGTCGATGCGGGGAACCATGTCATCAGTACGGCGAACGGCTCGGGGGCGACGAAGACCGTGACGATGAATGCACCGATCACGGTCGCCGATGCGGGCAAGATTACCCGGCGCAAGCTGAAGGTCACGATGGGCGCGGTGGAGAAGACCTACAACAACAGCGCAAAGAATACGACGAGCAACATCACGGGCTTTACGGACGATCCTACGAGCACCGTACTCGGTACGATCCTCTCAGGGGACCGTATCAGCGCGGGTACGCTGCAGACGACGTACAACAATATGCTCACGGCGACGCCCGCGACAGCGACGAGCACTTACGGGCGCGGCAGGGACTCTGCCTTTACCCCAGATGCGAACGCAAGCAACGGCACGGCGCACGATGTGCAGTATACGAATCTGGACAAGGCATTCAAGAATGCCTTTGCTTCGCATGAAAAAAATTATGAGGTCGAGGGTATTGCCTACGGCAAGGGGACGATCAAGCGTTTTACGATCGACGACTCCAATGCCAATAAAGTGACCTTTGCCATGAAGGATGCGACGAAGGTCTACGACGGGACGAAGACGGTCAAATACAATGAGTCTGATGCGCCCGCGCAGGTACGGAACTATATCAATACGGCGACGCTGCATCTGGACGGCGGCGGGACGATGGAGATCGGGGGCGGCTTTACCGCTGCGAGCGGAACCTATGACACGACGGCGGATGTCAATGGAGGTAGGCGGCAGGGAGTCACCTATCAGCTTACCTATACGGGCGGCAATCTCAGCAGCAACATCGCGATTGCCTCAGGGACGGTCTTCAAGGGAACCGGTTTCGGTTTCATCACGCCAAAGCCGGTCACAGCAACAGTGAAAGGTTCTCTGAAAAAGATCTACGATGGCACGCCCACAGCGATGGGGGTTGCTGCCGATACACAGGGCAGCGTCGTGTCAGAGGGCGCGCATATCGTCACGATCGATGGGCTGGTCGCGGGTGCGACGAACGCGTCGACGGCAGTCTTTACTTCAAAAGATGCAGGCGAGGGCAATCGTGAGGTGAAGTACACCGTTGGGATTGATGCCGCTCATGCGGGGAACTATAAGATTGTTGATGCGTCGAACAATGCCGTGACGACCATTACAACGAACAATAATACGATTACGAAGCGTAAGGTGGACCTGACCTTTGCGCCTGTGTCCAAGGACTACGACGGTACGTCGGAGAATACCCAAAAAACGGCAACGGTCTCGGCGAACGATGCGACGGTGCTCGCTCGTGACAAGAACTCGATTGTAAGCGGCACGGCACTCCAAAACGTCACATGGGGAACGAGTGCATACGGTACGGGCACGACGGATGCGGCGTTCAAGGCTGACCCCAATACGGGGGCGAAGTCTGTCCGGTACAAGGACACGGGCGCGTCGATGCGTACCGCTCTCGGGGACGCGGCGAAGAACTATGTGTTCAAAGACAACAGCTATGGCGAGGGCAGGATCGATAAGGCGCAGATCAATGCGGCTGACCTCGACTTTGCTGCAGACCTTGCGAAAAAGGTCTATGACGGTCAGAAGACGGTCAAAAAGGATGGCTCGGCAGCAAAGAATGATGTGAAGAAGTACATCACGAAAGCAGAGGCAACCGTCAACGGCAAGACGATCAAGCTCATCAATGACCTCGACCTTGATATGCAAAATACGCAGTACACTAGCCCGAATGCAACCAACGGAACGGAAGTCGATGTGGACTATGTATTCAAGCTGAGCAATCGGAACGTCGAGGTCGCGGGCGGGAACTCCTTCACATTGAAAGGCAAGGGGACGATCGACCGGCGCGTGCTCACGCTTAAACTTGCCGAGGATAAGAGCATCGACAAGAACTATGATCGCACGGCGGATCTGGTCGATACGGATGCACGCAAGTATACGAAGTTCACCGACGACGACGCGCTCGGCAACGTCACCTATGCGGCAGGTGCGACTACGAAGAATGAGAATAAGCTCGTGCGTACCGCAAACGGCGCTGGTGTGAATGACGGTGCGCAGATGACGATCACGGCAAACTATGCCGACCGGAACGTCGTGCGCGGCAGCGACGGGAAGCCATCGGCGCAGGACATCACATATAACGTCAAAATTGCAGGAACGATTGGCAAGAACTATACGCTCTCGGACGGCACGACCAAGGTCAATGCCGAGGAGGGGTTGACGACGCTCAAGGCGAAGGGCACAATCAACCCGCGCAAACTGCAGCTGAACTTCAAGAGCCCCGACCCACGTCCGTATGATACAACGGCGGAGAATCAGCAGATTGCACTCCAGACCAGCAACGAGGTGACGGCGCTCGGCTCCAATGTCGGCGCGACGATGCTCTCCGATGATGGGGTTGTTCCATCTGCTTTTACTCTAACGAATGTGACGAGCTCCTACGATAACGCGAATGCGGGGACGAATAAGCTGGTGACCTTCTATGTTCCGGCAGATGCGCTTGCCTCGGGGCTGCGGAACAACTATGAGCTGGCAGACCGCTCCTATGCACGCGGGACGATTACGCGCTCGACGGTCGGCGCGGGTGACTTTAACTTTACGATTGATCCGGCGAAGAAGGTCTACGACGGAACGAAAGCTGTCAAACATAGCTCGGGCGATGCGCGCAGCTATTTTACAAATAGCACGGTTACGTTCAATCGTGGAACAATATATGAAAGAACGATGCAGCTCAATCGGGACGATATTACTCTGACAAAGGCAGAGTACAACTCTGCGGATGTTGCGGATGCAAACACGGTGGACTATGACATCACCATCAACTCCAATAACTTTGACTTTGGCGGTGCGAGCAGTATTGTGAAACAGAAAACTACCGCCGGGACGATTACACCGCTTGACCTTACGACGCAGCTGCCAAAGTATCTCTACAAGGAGTATGATGCGGAGCAGGATTTCAACGGCGCGAATCAGGACTTTGTCGCGGCGCAGACGCGCGAGGGACTGGTCAATGGACTGCTCAAGCGCGATGACGGTAACGACGAGGACTATTTGGACTACGCTGTGCAGGGGCACTACCATACTGCGGATGCAACCATTGCCGATAAAGCGGCGGCAGATGCAAATGTGCAGAAGCTGGATAACGGGGAGACCATCACGGCAGGGACGAAGGTCGACTATAAGCTCTCGTTCAAGGCAAAGGATTTCTCCTCCGATCCCGCAAAGGCGGCAACGGCGGCGAAGCGTGCCCAAAACTACACGATCTTTGGCACGACGGCGACGAGTGGCGAGGCAAAGAACCATGATGCCGACATCTACCGAAAGACGCTGACGCTCACGATGGGACGCATCGACAAGGACTATGACGGCTCGGACCGTACGATCACGTCGCCGGACATCACCATCGATCCCAGTACGTTTGCGGGGACGGACAATTTTTCCTTTAACGATGCGGCTGCGGGCAAGATCACAGGGAAGTATGACGGCACGGATGTAAAGCGCGCTGAGGATGGAACGGTTCTGGATCGCATTGTGACCTATACGGACTTTGACAAGGCTCTCGAAGAACTTGCGAAGACTAAGAGCAAGGCGAAGAACTATCGAATTGACGATCAACAGGGTGTGGGCAAGATTCTGCCGCGCAAGATCACACATGACGAGCTGAAGACGGGGCTGAAATTTGAGCCCGCTGAGAAGGAGTACGACGGCACGAGGGCAGTCGTCCACAAGAGCGGCGATGTCAAGAACTACCTGAACGATGCTCATGTCGATGTGACTGTGGGCAGCGAGACGAAGCGTTTTGAGTTGGATAAGAATTTGATTTCCATTCAGTCGGCAACGTATGACAGCCCGAATGTGAGTAGTGACAAGGCGGAGCATGTGACCTATGTGCTCAGCTATGACAACAGACAGGGGAACTTCGAGCTGGCAGGTGGGACTGCGCTGACCAAGGAGACGCCCGGGACGATCACCCCGCGCAAGATTTATGCTGAGGTGCATGGGCTGAACCCGACGAAGACCTACAACACGAGCGAAGCCATCGTCGGTGAGGCCTACAATGGCGGCATTCGCCCGATCACCGAGGCAGACCTGCAGAACCATGTGACCTACCGTCACTATGTCAAGACAGATACGGGGCACACCTATGACGGCAACGTCCTCGCTGACAGCGACAAGACGAAGCTGCGCACCAATATGACTGCGCAGTTCTCCAATGCAAATGTTGCGTGGAAGAGTGATAAGTGGCGGAACGAGAAGCATGGCGATGCGAAGGATGTCACCTATACGTTCAGCCTTGCGGGCGATGCCGCCGCTGAGAACTACGAGTTCGTCGATGCGAATGGCAATGCACTCGAAAATGAGATGAACGGGACGACGCGCAGCGCAAAGATGACGCGTGCGGACGGCCGTATCGATCCCTATCGCATTGAGCTGCGCGCACAGTCGCGCGAGCTGCGTGCGGGCGAGGGTCTGCCGAGTGTGTTCGAGGGGACACCGAGCGGTTCAAATTATAAAACGCCGCTGAATGAACGTCTCTCAGGAACGATCCGCTATACTGCGCCGTCGGCACAGGCGCGTTGGGGGGACTATCCGATCAACGGATACTATACACCTGCAGGGGAGAACGAGAGCGTCTATAAGAATTATTTCTTCGAAGCAATTCCGGGCACTCTCCATGTCAGCTACTATGCGCCGGACTATGAGTACTACAAGGCACTCACCCAGACGAGCAAGATGCTCCCCGATGAGTATGCCTATGAGAATGCCTCGCTCGACCGTCGCAGCCACTTCGGCCGCGATGCCGAGGCGGAAATCGACTATATGCCGCCCTCCATCAATATGGTCAAGGACGGTGTCGATATCAGCAAAACGGACATCCGTATCGCGGATGAGACTGTGTTTTCCCTCGTGAACGAGGTGTTCGGTGCGTGATGAAAAACTGAGTATATAAAGACGCAAGAAGCGCCCGATCGGCGAAGAAATTTGTCGATCGGGCGCTTTTGCCATAGTTATTTATTTTTTGTCAGTTCTTGCAGCAGTGCGCGGCAGCCCACATCGACATCGCGGTAGGTGATATCGAAGTTGCCGGTGTACCACGGGTCGGCGACGTCGCGTTCCTGGCCGATGTAGGAGAGGAGGCGGTGGACTTTGCCGTCGGGATCGCCGCCCGTGAGTCGGTCGAGGTCGTGCATGTTCTCGGTGTCCATACCGATGATGATGTCGAATGCGCTGTAGTCGGCGGCGGTCATGAGTGTCGCACGCCGCTTGCTGAATGGAATGCCATGTGCACGCAGGACTTCGCGTGTGCCGCGATGGGTGTCGCTGCCGATCTCGTCGCGGTGGAGTGCCTTGGACTCCACAAGGATGTTGTCGGCAAGCCCTGCTTCGCGCACGAGGTGTTTCATGACGAATTCCGCCATGGGCGAGCGGCAGATGTTGCCGTGGCAGACGAATAGTATTTTCTTCATGGCATATGCTCCTGTCTGTACATTGTTCCTTCCAAAAGTCTACCGCAAACGTGGGTGGATTGCAACTGCTGCGCGTTCTCTTCCCTTGTCTTTTCGCCTTGAAAATGCTAGAATGTAGACGAAATAATGTCAGTGTTATAGGGGTTGAGATACGATCGTGCGTGATGGGATGAATCATATGAAAAAAAGCGTTGTTCTGCGTGCGGGTCTTGCTGCGTGTATTTGTGCGGGTTTTGCGTGCACAGGGACGGAGGGGGATGCTGCGCCGTCGTTGGCGCGTCCGGGGGCGGATATTGCGGGGGAGCAGCCGCGCTCTGAGATCGGAGTGGAGGACAGCGCACCACGTTATCGTCAGGAGGGCGATGACGCACAGTTCACGATTGAGAACTTTATTCTGGAGGCACCCGACCTTGTGCTCGATAAGGCGGAGCTGGCGCGCATTCTCGAGGAGGGGATGGGCGAGAACCGCACGATGGTGCAGCTGCGGCGTACGGTGGATGAGCTGACTGCCTACTGCCGCAGTCACGGCTATCCCGCTGCTGCGGTCTATCTGCCGCCGCAGGAGAGTGCGGACGGTGTTGTTGTGCTGCGCGTTCTGCCGGGGTACTATGATGAGATCGGAATCGAGAATAACAGCCGCCTGAAGTCTCCTGTGGCACAGCGTATTATCGCAGGGCTCAAAACGGGCGATGTTATCACGACAGCGCGTCTGGAATCGGCTCTTTATGCGGTGTCGGATGCGACGGGGGCGCGTGCGGTCGGTGTGCTGAGCCCCGGGCGAGAGTTCGGCACGAGCAAGCTGACGGTGCGCATCGAGGACTCGAAGGAGTCGAATACGGTTTTCTATGTAGAGAACTACGGCAGCCCGTCGACGGGGCGGTATCGCTACGGTCTGCAGGAGACGATCTACAATGCCTCGGGGGCGGGGGACAAGGTGAGTCTCGGTACGCTGATTTCGAACGGGAGTCTGCGCAATTTCTATGCGAACTATGAGACGGTGGTCGGGCATGGCGGTTCGACGCTGGGCATTGGTGTTTCGCGTATGAATTACAAGGTGGGCAGGGAGCTCTCTCCGATCGGTGCGGAGGGCAATTCGCTGACGCTCTCGCTCTTTGGACAGGCTCCGCTCTATCATCTGACGGAGCGCAGTCTCATGTTCCGTTACGGCTATAACTATCGCAATCTGAATGACGATATCACGGGGTTCGATCTGAGGGGCAAGAAACACACGCACAGTATTTATGCGGGGCTGGTCGGTATGCAGCGGTCGCGCGGGCTGATGCTGAACTACACGGCGAATCTGACGGTCGGGTCGTTGGGCCTGGACTCGGACTACAGCCGTGTGTTGGGGACGCTGAACCACACGGAGGACGGAACGTATGCGAAGCTCGAAGCGGATGTGACGGCGGTGCAGCAGCTCGGGCACAGCACCGATGTTATGGTCAAGGTTTCGGGGCAGAAGGCGAGCCGCAATCTCGACAGTTCGGAGGAGTTCTATCTCGGCGGTCCGAACGGGGTGCGTGCCTACGCGCAGGGCGAGGGGACGGGCGACGAGGGGGCGCTCGGCACGGCGGAGGTGCGCTGGCACACGCCGCTGCGCGGGCTGACGCTGAGTACGTTCTACGATGCGGGCGCGGTGCGTGTGAGCAAGGGCCTGGACGGCGGCGCGGATCGTGTGACGCTGCGCGGCTGGGGTGTCGGTGCGGCGTACAGCGAGCCGGGCGACTGGTTCGCACGGCTGGACTATGCCAAGCGGATCGGACTGGATCCATCGGTGTCAGTGAAGAACAACGCGAAGAACCGCGTCTGGTTCATGGCGGGAAAGATTTGGTAATCGGTCTGTTTTCTGCGCGGCAGAACGGGGATGAGCGGGATATACTATGAGACTGAGACGAAAGCCGTGGATTGATGCGGCAATTCTGGACTATGCGGACTTTGTGACGCCGCTTGGCGGCGATTGGTCGAAATGTGCGGGCGCGTGGACGGAGACGTTTGGGCGCACGGCACCGCTTCACGTGGAGATCGGTGTGGGTAAGGGCGATTTTCTGACGGAGCTGGCGGCGCGTCATCCCGAGGTGAACTATGTCGGGCTTGAGGCGCAGCAGGGGGTGCTCTACTTTGCCGCACGGAAGGCGGCGGCGCGTGCACTGTCGAATGTGCGGCTGCTCGTTTTTGATGCGGCGCATTTGACGGAGCTCTTTGCACCCCGTGAAGTGGATCGCATCTATCTGAATTTTTCCGATCCGTGGCCGAAGGCACGTCATGCGAAGCGCCGGTTGACGAGCGAGCTTTTCCTTGCACGGTATGCGGCTGTTCTGCGTGAGGGTGGAGAGATTCACTTTAAGACGGACAACATGGGGCTGTTCGATTACTCGCTTGAGACGATGGCGGCGCAGGGGTGGCAGCTCTCGCGCGTGACGCACGATCTCCATGCGCTCGGTGAGGCGGATAATATCATGACGGAGTATGAACGCAAATTCAGCGCACGCGGGGCGAAGATCGGGCGCGTTGTGGCGCGTCCGCCCGTGGGGCGTGCGTGATGCGTACGCGCTATACACTCTTTAAGAGTGAGACGGAGCCGATTGTCATCATCATGGCGATTCTCCTCGTGACGGGGACGATCAATGTCTTCAGTTCGAGCTATGTGCTCGCGGCAATGAATTTCGAGAATCCGTATTATTTTTTGCAGCGCCATCTGGCGTGGGTTTTTCTCGGGCTGCTTGCGTGTTGGCTCTGTCGGCGCATGAACTATCAACGGATGCGCGGGTGGATGTTTCTCGGGATGGGAGTCACGGTGTTTCTGCTGATCGCTGTGCTCTTTGTCGGAACGACGATCAATGGGGCGCAGCGGTGGATTGCACTCGGGCCTTTGAGCTTCCAGCCGGCGGAGTTTGCAAAGCTCATGGCGGTTCTGATGGGGGCGTTTTCGATCGCGGCGGTGCTCAGCAAGGAACACTTTCGCCTTGATCGGGATGGGGGGCGCGTTTTTACGCCGTTTGCCTCGATTCTTGTGATGGCGTTCCTCGTCTACCGTGAGCCGGATTTTGGGACGGCGTGCATTGTGTTTGGTGTGCCTCTCTTGATGGCGCTTGTGCTGCTTGTGCCGCCGCGCCGATGGCTGTGGATCGTGCCGCCGACGGTGCTCGCGGCATTTGCCATTGGGACGCTGCAGCCGTACCGCATGAAGCGTCTTGAGGTCTGGTTCGATCCGTGGTCGGACGCGCGTGATGCGGGCTACCAAATGGTGCAGTCGCTCTCGACAATCGGCTCGGGCGGGATCTTCGGGATGGGCTTCGGCGATGGTGTGAGCAAGTACGAGTATCTGCCGGAGGCGCATACGGATTTTGCGTTTGCAATTTTCAGTCAGGAACACGGATTTTTCGGGGTGCTGCTGATCTTCTTCCTGTTTGCGGTGCTGCTCATCACCTGTATGCGTGTGGCGGCGCGTGCAAAGGATACGTTCGGGCAGGTGCTTGCGCTCGGCATCATCTTTCTCGTGCTCGGGCAGGCACTGGCGAATCTCGCGATGGTGGCGGGGCTGCTGCCTGTCGTGGGCGTGCCGCTGCCGTTCATCAGCTACGGCGGGTCGTCGCTGATCGTGACGATGGCGGGCATGGGGATGCTGCTCGGCATTGCCGACCGCAGCCGCACGCAGCCGGTGAAAGACGGTGCTGCGGATCCTGAGAAGCGGCGCAGACGCATTCATGTAGTGCGATGATGAGGGAGGCGACGGCGTCTCCCTTTTCTGATTTCTATCCAAGAAGAAAAGAAAGATACGCTAGAAAAGGTGTAAATGAAAAACTTTGTAAAATATGCGTTGACAAGCGTTTTGACGGATGATATTATGTGACA
>ERZ773009.1874-NODE-1874-length-13992-cov-3.993471_pt1 | contig 13992 bp, 7 predicted proteins | sample MGYA00580663_ERZ773009 | MGnify/ENA primary metagenome ERZ773009 (study PRJEB29015, sample SAMEA2737969) | human oral metagenome | biome: human oral; feature: human-associated habitat; material: dental | place: China | collected 2026 ... | reverse complement strand
CCAGCAGCGGCACGATGGTGATGATGGCGCCATAGCCCAGCCAGGACACGCCGTCCTGACTGAGCAGCGTGTGGAAGAAGTGGCCGCCGGCCTTGATGCCCACCACGGCCAGGAACAGCACGATGCCGATCTCGCGCAGCGCCAGGTTGGCGCTGGGCGGCATGAACCAGTAGAGCTTGCCCAGGCTGCCGATACGGGCCAGGACGATGGCCACCACCAGCGGGCCGCCGGCCAGGCCGAGCTTGAGCGCCACCGGCAGGCCGGGCACGTAGAGGGGGATGGAGCCCAGCAGCACGCCCAGGCCGATGCCGATGAAGATGGGCATCATCTGGACCTGCTGCAGCTTCTGCTGGGCGTTGCCCACCAGGGCCATCACGGTGTCGATGTCTTCCTGGCGGCCCACGAGGTTGATCACGTCGCCGAACTGCAGGGCCATGCCGCCGGTGGGAACCAGTTCGATGCCGGCGCGGTTGAGCCGGGAGATCACCACGTCGTAGTGCGACTGCAGGTCAAGGTGACGGATCTTCTTGCTGATGACGGCGTCATTGGTGACGACGGCACGGACCGAGCGGTAGGCCGTGCCCCGGGTGGAGGTGCTGACATCGGCCAGTTCGCCGATGATGACCTGCATGCGCTTGAGGGCGGCCGGGCTGCCGACCAGATGCAGCACGTCACCCATCTGCAGCCGGGTGTGCACGCGCGGGATGAAAAACTGCTCGCCGCGCTTGAGACGCGAATACATCACGTCGTGGCGCTCGAAGTCGGGGATATCGGCGATCTGCAGGCCATCCAGGTTGGTGTTGGTGACGCGCACGTTGCAGCTCTCCAGGCCATGCTGGCGCTGGGAGAGGCTTTCCTCGTACTGGCGTGCCTCGGCATTCACGTCGATGCGGAACACGATGCGGATGAGCCACATGGAGAACAGGATGCCCAGGATGCCGATCGGGTAGGCGATGGCGTAGCCCATGCCCATGATCTCGGCGCTGCTCTCGCCGCTGAGTTCGGCCAGCACCTGCTGGCCCGCGCCCAGCGAGGGCGTGTTGGTGACGGCACCGGAGAAGATGCCGAGAATGACGGCCAGCGGGATGTCCAGCAGCAGGTGCAGCAGGATGACCATGACGCCGCCCAGGCCGACGATGGCCATGGCCACGCCGTTCAGGCGCAGGCCGCTCTGGCGCAGCGAGGAGAAGAAGCCCGGGCCCACCTGGATGCCGATCGTGTAGACGAACAGGATGAGCCCGAACTCCTGGATGAAGTGCATCGTGTGCTCATTGAGCGCGAAATTCTGGCGGGTGAGGAAGTGTCCGACGATGATGCCGCCGAAAAGCACTCCGCCGATGCCCAGGCTGACGCCGCGCAGGCGGATGTGACCGATGCCAAGGCCCAGGATGGCGACCAGGGACAGCAGGCTGATGGTGAGTGCGACGTCGCTCATGGCGAAAGGGATCCGTATGGTCAGGATTCTGATTATTGGGTCGTCATGTATCGGAAGGCGATTGGCCGTCCGACCATGGACTGTCACGGGACGCACCGTGAGGCCGTGGCCCGGTCAAGCTCCACGACACCCTCTAGTCTATCCGCCAGGGCTGCCTTCGGGGGGCAGATTCGGCCCTTTGTGGTGGGATTTGATGACCGCTCGATCCGGGTTGTCGTCAATGCCGACGTGCCACCGGTCGGCATGGGATGCCGGCAGGCGGATGGGGGCGTGAGGCTGGAAATTATTCCTTTATGTTCGGGCCGATCCGTGTGGACGGCCGGCATGGCGCCGCCACACCGACATCCTCTCTCTGGGTGAGCCCCGTCTTGGAATTCCTGCCTGATGTCCATCTTTCTGGCGCGGTGGCGACTTCGGTGCTGGTCGTCATCCTTGCCTCCCATGTGGCGTTGCTGCTCTTTTTCCGGCGGGGGCGAAAGGCGCTCACGAAGGCCAACCTGCAGCTGGAATCGGCCAATGAGGAACTGCGCCGGCGCGCCTTCATCGATCCGCTGACCGGGCTGCCCAATCGGATGCTCTTCGAGGATCGGCTGCTGCATGCGATGCAGCGTTACGACCGTGACGACGACAGCCGCGCACGGCGCGAGCCGCGCAAGGTGGCCGTACTGTTCGTGGACCTGGACGGCTTCAAGCCGATCAACGACATGCTGGGCCACGCGGTGGGCGACGAGGTGCTGCAGGAAGCCGCCCGCCGGTTGCGCACGACCACGCGCGACAGCGACACGGTGGCCCGCATTGGTGGCGACGAGTTCGTGCTGCTGGCCGAGGATGTCTCGGATGTGGCCGATTGCGCCAGCCTGGCCAACCGGGTGATCCAGGTGCTGGCGCAGCCGCTGGAAGTTCAGGGCCACCAGGTGACGCTTTCCGGTTCGGTGGGGGTGGCGCTGTACCCGGAGCATGGCGACCGCCTGAAGCTGGTGCAGAACGCCGATGCGGCCATGTACACCGCCAAGCGGGCCGGCGGCAATACCTATGCGCTTTTCGAGTCGCGGATGAACGAGGGGCTGCAGGATCAGCTGAGCCTGCAGCAGGACCTGCGCCACGCGCTGGAGCGCGGCGAGCTGCAGCTGCACTATCAGCCCAAGATCGATGCCCGACAGGGACGGCTGCAGGGCGTGGAGGCGCTGCTGCGCTGGCAGCATCCCACGCGCGGCATGGTGGGACCCAACGTGTTCATCCCGATTGCCGAGCGCTTCGGGCTGATCAACGGGCTGGGCAACTGGGTGATCGAGGAAAGCTGCCGCCAGATGCGCGTCTGGGCCGACGAGGGGCTTTCGATGAATGTGGCGATCAACCTGTCGGTCCACCAGCTGCGCACCGAGGAGCTGGTGCCGCGCATCGAGTCCGCGCTGGCCCGCTACCAGGTGATGCCCAGCCAGCTGCTGTGCGAGATCACCGAATCGGTGGCGATGGAGGACATCGAGAGCACCCAGCGTGCCTTCGAGGCGCTCTCGCGTATCGGCGTCTACCTGTCGATCGACGATTTCGGGACCGGCTATTCCAGCCTCAGCTACCTGCGACAGCTGCCTGCCCGGCAGCTGAAGATCGACCGCAGCTTCGTGGCCGACATCGAGGTGCGACCGGATGCGCGGGCCATCGTGGGGGCGGTGATCCAGCTGGCCCATCAGCTGGGACTGCGGGTGGTGGCCGAGGGCGTGGAGACCGAGGGGCAGCGCGACATCCTGCTGGTCCTGCAGTGCGACGAGCTGCAGGGCTACCTGCTGGCCCGGCCGATGGCGGTGGAGGCGCTGGACGACTGGCTGCAGAAGCAGCCGTCCGATGAACCACTCCCGATCGTGAGCGCGCGTGATGGGGAGGCGGCCCTGATGAAGGATGACGTCGGGGAGATATTGGTGTAATAATTTACACCATGCGAGCACTCACCGAACGCCAGCGTCAGGTGCTGGACTTCCTGCACCGGCATCTGCAGACCCATGGCCTGCCCCCTACCCTGCATGAACTGATGCACGCCTTCGGCTGGGCCAGTCCCGCCGGGGCGGCCAAGCACCTGCAGGCACTGGCGGCGCGCGGCCTCATCGAACTCAGCCCCGGCAAGGCACGGGGTATCCGGCTGCTGCAAGGCGCGGCCCCTGCCGGGGCAGATGCAGGACGGGACGAGGAAGCCGATGACGGGGCCGATACCCTGCGACTGCCGCTGGTGGGCCGGGTGGCGGCCGGTCAGCCGATCCTCGCCGGAAACCGCATCGAGCGCCATCTGAAGATCGACCGCTGGCTGTTCTCGCCCCGGCCCGATTTCCTGCTGCGCGTGCAGGGGGATTCGATGATCGACGACGGCATCCTTGACGGTGACCTGGTGGCCGGCAAGGCCACGCCGCAGGCGCTGCACGGCCAGATCGTCATTGCCCGGGTTGATGGGGGCATCACCATCAAGCGGCTCTGGCAGCACAACGGCCAGGTGCGGCTGCTGCCACGCAATGCCCGGCATGTGCCCATCGATCCCTCCCCCTGGGAAGACTTCGCCATCGAGGGCATCTACTGCGGCCTGCTGCGCCGTCCCTGAGGGGGGCCCATGGGACAGATGATTGCCACGTCTCAGGCTGCGGCAGCCCTGCCGGGCCATGCCACGGCCTTGCCGGTCACGCTGGCCAGCCTGCTGGCGGGCCGGCAGGTCTGGCAATGGCAGGCGGCGCCGCTGCCGCTGGCTGCCGGCATTGCCACGGGCATCAGGGCGCTGGATGCGGTATTGCCGATGGGAGGATGGCCGGCCGCCTCGTTGTCCGAGGTGCTGTCGCCGGCGCCGGGGCTGTCCGAGCTGCGGCTGCTGTGGCCTATGCTGGCGCGCCTGTCGCAGGCCGGCGGCCGGGTGGTTCTGGTGGCGCCGCTCTTCGTGCCCTGTGCCATTGCCTGGCAGCGGGCAGGCGTCATGCTGTCCCGGCTGGAGATCATCCATGCTCCCGAGCCGGCCGATGCACTCTGGGCCTTCGAACAGTGCTTGCGGTCGGGCAGCTGTGCGGCCGTGCTGGGCTGGCCCGAGGGAGCCAGCCATGCCGCGCTGCGCCGGCTGCAGGTGGCGGCTGACCATGGGCAGGCGCTGGGCGTGGCCCTGCGTTCCGTGCGCCATGTCCCCCAGCCCTCGCCGGCCGCGTTGCGGCTGCAGCTGCTGCCGGATGGCGGGCTGCAGGTCCTGAAATGCCGGGGTGGTGCGGTGCCCGCCCGCCCCATCGCCCTGCCGGTGGCCTGAGCCATGCTGTGGGCCTGCATTGCGTTGCCGGAGCTGGCGCTGGACGTGGTTCGGCGCAGCCAGCCCGACCCGGAGGCACCGCTGGTGCTGGTGGATGGTCCAGCCACATGCCGCAGCCTAGTGGCCGTCAATGCGACTGCCGCACGATGCGGGCTGCGGGCCGGCCAGAAGCTGACCGTGGCCCGTGCCATCCATGCCGATTTCATCGCCCTGCCCCATGATGCCGCCGCGCTGCCGCGCTGGCAGCAGTGGCTGGCGGCCTGGGCCTATCGCTTCAGCCATCAGGTCTGCGCGGCCTGGCCGCAGGCCCTCGTGCTGGAGGTGGGCAGCAGCCTGGGGCTGATGGGCGGGTGGCCGGCCTTCGAGGAACGGCTGCGCCGCGAGCTGTCGGATCTGCAGTTCCGCCATCGCATCGCGCTGGCGCCCTTTCCCCGGGCGGCCCATCTGCTGGCCTGGCTTCAGGATGGCCTGCAGGCCACCGATGCGGCACAGTTGCAGGTCCTGCTGGCCCGGGTGCCGGTGCGACGTGCCGGCCTGCCCGATGGCGCCGGCGAGCGGCTGTACCGTCTGGGCATCCGGCGGCTGCAGCAGGTCTTCGAGATGCCGGCCGACGGGTTGCGCCGGCGCTTCGGTGAATCCCTGCTGCATTGCCTGGACGAGCTGCGCGGCCAACGGCAGCCGCCGCTGACCCTGTTCCAGCCGCCCGAGCATTTCGACATGCGGCTGGAGCTGGAATATGGCGTGACCGACCACCAGCCGCTGATGTTTCCGCTGCGCCGGCTGGTGATGGATCTGGCGACCTTTCTGGTACGGCGCATCCGGGGTGTGCAGCAGCTGACGGTGTGGCTGGACCATGAGCGCGGTTCGCGGCGCACGCACGATGAGGCCGTGCCGGGCGCGACGCCGTTGCGCCTGCGGCTGCTGGCCCCGGAGCATGACGGGGCTGCGCTCTTCGAGCTGCTGCGCAGCCGGCTGGAGGCCGTGGTGCTGGAGCGGCCGGTGGTGGGGTTGCGCCTGGTGGCCCGCGACCTGCAGCCGTTGCAGCCGCCGGGGCGTGACCTGTTCGATGCCCGCACCGGGCGGGCCGAGGGCTGGGGGCAGCTGCGCGAGCGCCTGCGGGTCCGGCTGGGTGAGGATGCGGTGTATGGCGTGGCGCCCGTGGCCGATCCACGTCCCGAACATGCCTGGAAGAAGGTGGTGGGGGCCTCCATGGACGGGGGCGGCCGTGATGGGGGCCGGCATGCGCCAGAGCGACTGCCCGGCTGGCCGGCCCGGCCGGGCTGGATGCTGCCCGAGCCGCGTCCGCTCACCCAGCCGGTGGCCGAGATTGTTGGCGGACCGGAGCGACTGGAGTCCGGCTGGTGGGATGGCGGTGACCTGAAACGCGACTATTACGTGCTTCGCCTGGCCAATGGTCAGCTGGCCTGGGCGTTCTCGGCCGTGGGGCAGCGCGGGCCCTGGATGCTGCACGGGTGGTTTGCATGACAGGGGGCGATGCACCACCAGCAACTGCCAAGGCGCCCATCCGCCAAGGCTGGCCAGCAGCACCGGAATGCCCTGGCGCACGGGCTGCCGGGCAGGACGCTGATGCCGGCGTGGCGATGCCGCCACCGGCCTATGCCGAGCTGCACTGCCTGTCGGACTTCACCTTCCTGCGGGGGGCGTCCAGCGCGGCGCAGCTCTTCGAGCGCGCCCGGGCCTGCGGCTACCAGGCGCTGGCCATCACCGACGAGTGCTCGCTGGCCGGCATCGTGCGCGCCTTCGAGGCCAGCCGGAACACGGGGGTGCCCCTCATCGTCGGTAGCGAATTCCGGCTGGTCGACGGAACCCGCTTCGTGCTGCTGGTGCAGGATCAGGCCGGTTACGAGGCGCTGTGCAGTCTGATCACCACCGGGCGGCGCGCCGCCGGCAAGGGCTGCTACCGGCTCACGCGTGAGGACTTCACCCGCCCCGGACTGGATCTTTTCGGGCTGCTCTGCCTGTGGCTGCCTACGCCGCATCCGGATGAGGGGCAGGCCGACGCGCCGGATGAGCAGCAGGAAGATGCGCTGGATGGGCTGCGGGCCAAGGGGATGGACGACGAGGCCCCCGCCCTCCCCGAATCAGGCGGAGATCGGCTGGCCCAGGAGCGGGCCGCCTGGGTGCGTCGCACCTTCCCCCACGCCTGGCTGGCGGTGGAGCTGCATCGTGACCGCGACGATGCCGCCGTGCTGAGGCATCTGCTGGCGCTGGCGCAGCAGACGGGGCTGACGCCGGTGGCCTGCGGTGACGTGCACATGGACCTGAAGCGTCGCCGGGCGCTGCAGGACACGCTGACGGCGCTGCGCCATCGGCGGCCGCTGACCGAGGCTGGCGGCTGGCTCTTTCGCAATGGCGAGCGCCATCTGCGCCGCCGTGAGGCGCTGGCCGGGATCTATCCGCCGGCGCTGCTGGCCGAGACGCTGGAGATTGCGAGGCGGTGCACCTTCAGGCTGGACAGCCTGCAGTACCGCTATCCGCAGGAACTGGTGCCGGAGGGGCACACACCCACCTCATGGCTTCGTCACCTGGCCGAGGAAGGGCTGCGCTGGCGCTGGCCGCAGGGGGCGCCCGAACGGGTCGTCGGGCTGGTCGAGCATGAGCTGGCTCTGATTGCCGACCTGGGCTATGAGCCCTACTTCCTCACGGTTCATGACATCGTGCGCTTTGCACGCAGCCAGGGCATTCTCTGCCAGGGGCGTGGTTCGGCCGCAAATTCGGCCGTCTGTTTCGTGCTGGGCATCGTCGAGGTGGACCCTTCCCGGATGCAGGTGCTGGTCGAGCGCTTCATCAGCCGCGAGCGCAACGAGCCGCCCGACATCGACGTGGATTTCGAGCACGAGCGCCGCGAGGAAGTCTTTCAGTACATCTACGGCAAGTATGGTCGGGCGCGGGCGGCGCTGACAGCCAACGTCATCTGCTACCGGGGGCGCAGCGCGGCGCGTGACGTGGCCCGGGCACTGGGCTTTCCGCCCGATCAGGTCACGGCCATTGGGGCCTGTTTCGGGCGCGGTGGCTATGGCGACGACGTGACCGACCGGCTGGCGGAGGCCGGTTTCGATCCGGCCACGCCGCTGATGCAGCGGCTGCTGCATCTGGTGGAGGCGCTGCGCGGCCATCCCCGGCACCTGTCGCAGCACGTGGGCGGGTTCGTGATCTCCGACGGCCCGCTGTCCCGTCTGGTGCCCATCGAGAATGCGGCCATGCCGGCGCGAACCATCATCCAGTGGAACAAGGATGACCTGGACGTGCTGGGCATGCTGAAAGTGGATTGCCTGGCGCTGGGCATGCTGACCTGCGTGCGCAAGACGCTGGCGCTGCTGGCACGGCACCGCGGCCGTCATCTGACACCGGCCACCATCCCGCCCGATGATGACGCCACCTACGACATGATCAGTGCGGCCGACACCGTGGGCGTCTTCCAGATCGAATCCCGCGCCCAGATGTCGATGCTGCCGCGGCTGCGGCCCCGCTGCTTCTACGATCTGGTCATTCAGGTGGCCATTGTCCGACCCGGCCCCATCCAGGGCGACATGGTGCATCCGTACCTGCGCCGTCGTCAGGGGCTGGAGCCGGTCAACTATCCATCCGAGGCGCTGCGCGAGGTCTTCGAGCGCACGTTGGGCGTGCCGCTCTTTCAGGAGCAGGCCATGAAGCTGGCCATCGTCGCCGCCGGCTACACCCCGGGCGAGGCTGACCATCTGCGGCGTTCGATGGCGGCCTGGCGCCGTCACGGTGACCTGGAGATCCACCGCCAGCGCCTGGTGGGCGGCATGCAGGAACGCGGCTACAGCCTGGCGTTTGCCGAGCGGATCTTCGAGCAGCTGAAGGGGTTTTCCAGTTATGGTTTTCCGGAAAGCCATGCCTGTGCGTTTGCGCTGATCACCTACGTGAGCTGCTGGCTCAAGCGCCACGAGCCTGCCGCGTTCGCTTGTGCGCTGCTCAATTCCCAGCCGATGGGCTTCTATTCGGCCAGCAGCCTGCTGCAGGATGCCCGCCGCCACGGCGTGACCGTACGGCCGGTGGACGTGTGCCACAGCCACTGGGACAACACGCTGGAAGGGGGTGAGCCAGGCGGTACCCAGCCGGCCCTGCGGCTGGGCTTCCGGCAGGTGCATGGGCTGAGCGAGGCCGCTGCGCGGCGCATCGTGGCGGCCCGGCTGGCGCGGGGTGGCACCGAGCCGTCCTGGCATGCCTTTCGGGATGTGGCCGACCTCTGCCATCGGGCCGGGCTGGATGCGCGCGAGGCCGGCCTGCTGGCCGAAGCCGGTGCGCTGAGAGCCCTGACGGCCCACCGTCACGCCGCGCACTGGGCGGTGGCCGGCGTGGAGGAACCCACGCCGCTGTTTGTACAGTCACCGCAGGAGCAGCCCGTGGCCCTGCCCGCCCCGACAGTGGCGCAGGCGCTGCTGGCCGACTACCGTTCGCAGGGGTTCAGCCTGACGACGCACCCGCTGGCGTTGCTGCGGCGGCAGCTTGAGGAAAGACGCTGCCTGGAAAGCCGTGCCCTGCAGGATCTTCCCCATGGGCGTGGCGTGCGGGCGGCCGGATTGGTGATCATGCGGCAGCGGCCGCCCACGGCCAGCGGCGTCACCTTCGTGACGCTGGAGGACGAATGGGGGACGGTGAACGTGGTGGTCTGGCAGGACCTGGCGGTGCGCAGCCGACGGGTGCTGGTGGGCAGCCGGCTGCTGGCCGTCGATGGGCGCTGGGAAGTGGTCGACGGCGTGCGTCATCTGATTGCACGCCGACTGCACGATCTGAGCCCCCTGCTGGGGCAGCTGGCCACCGGTGCCTCGCGGGACTACCGCTGACCCGCCGGTCTACTTCTGGAAGCTGGGCACGCCCCATTCCCGGGGCAGCAGCAGCTCGCCGCTTTCGGCGTCACGCGTGTACTGCAGGGCCTGCATCACCACGTTGGCTGAGAAACTGGCTGCTTCGTTCAGTGACTGGTCGGCCAGCAGGCAGGCCGTCAGTGTGGCGCTGAACAGGTCTCCCGTGCCCTTGACCACGCTGTCGACGCGGCGGTGCCGGATGCGCTCGGCCCCGTCGGCCGTGACGACAATCAGCTGGATCTCGTCCTCGGGACAGTCCTGGGGCGCCGCGCTGGTGACGACGATCCAGCGGGTGTTACCCCGGATGAGCGTGCGGGCCGCTGCAATCACCTGGTCGATGGTGTCCACGGGCATGCTGGTCAGATAGCGCAGCTCGAAGCCGTTGGGGGTGAGCCCTGTGGATTGCGGGATCAGGTGCTGAAGATGGCCGTCCACCATGCCCTTGGCCACGTAGATGCCGCTGTCCTCGTCACCCATCACCGGATCCGCGACGACCAGCAGGCCGGGGTACTGTTCGCGCAGTGGCTGCAGCCATTGGGCCAGCATGGCGGTCTGGCTGGGACCGCCCAGATAGCCCACCAGCACGGCACGCAGCTGGGACAGCGCGCGCCGGGCCTTCAGATCGGACAGGTAGCCGGCAAACCAGTCGTCAGGAATGCAGCCGCCGTGGATGGTGGGATAGTGGGGCGTGTTGCTGAACACCACGGTGGGCACGATGGCCACTTCCAGACCGGCACGCAGCAGCACGGGGGTGGCCACGTTGTTGCCCACCCGCCCGTAGACCACCTGGGACTGGACCGAAACCACGTCGAAGGACAGGGGCTTCATGGCATCGTAGAAGAGAGGCTGTCCTTCGGAGGCAGGAAGGTTTTTCATGGCGAGCCGTCCTCATCGGGATGAAAGCAGACAGTCGCAATGTTAGGCCTTTTTTTGGCGCTATACGCCGCGGTGATGCTTCGGCATCAGGTAAAGCGCACCGGCCAGGACCAGCAGGACGGCCAGCAGGTACCAGAGAAAGCCGAACCCGGGCAGGCTGCCCGTCATGAAGCCGAGGACCAGCGGACCGGCTGCCCCACCCAGAAAATGGGCCGTGATGAGCTGCGTGATGGCCGGATTGGGCGTGACCGAGGTGAGACGGTTGGTGTTCTCGGCCAGCAGCGCAGGCGGCACCGTCCCTTCCGGCAGCGGAATCTCACCATCTTCGGACTCGAATCCGGGCTCCTCGATCCCGTCTTCCAGTGCATCATCCGGCGCAGTTGCCGCGCTGATCGTGGGGCCTGATGGCGGGGCACTGGTGGGCGCCACGGCTTCGGGCGGGTCCTGCAGGACCTCGGGGGCCGGGCTGGGCGCGCGCGCGTATCCCGGTGGGTTGTGCTTGACCCGGGTTCCGCCCGTGATGGGCGAGAAGAACCGGCTGTCGGGCTCGGGGGACTGTGCGGCCGGTGCCTCGGGCTGCGCAGCCTCGGGTGAGAGCTGCATCGTCGAGGTCGGGAAGGCCGAGGTGGCGGCGAAGGTGGCGGTGGACGGGAAGGTCGATGTGTCTGCCGTCACCGTGGCGCTGGCCGCGTCGTTCGGCATCGGCCCGCCCAGCGTGGAGGGAAACGGTCCGGGATCCTCGGTGGGCGCAAAGGCGCCAGTCCCGGTGGATGGGGCGTCCGGCTGAATGGTGGTCAGGGGAGGAACCTGTGTGGCGGAAAAGGCGGAGGTCGGATGGGCGCTGGTCATGGCTGCTTCGCCAATACCGACCAACAGCTCGGACGTCATGGGCGCTTCCGGGGCCAGCAGACGGGCCACCAGCAATTCATGACAGGCAAACAGCGTGAAGCCGATGCCGGCTGCTGCCAGCCACAGGGGCCAGCGCTGCTCCTGGCTGGCCAGAGGCAGCAGAAGCACCGCCGCGGCAGCGCCCAGCAGCAATGCGCCGGGAAGCCATTCCGGGCGTTCGACCCGTCCTTCCATGCTGGCGGCCAGTCCCAGGGCCACCAGCCCTGCCCCGCCCAGGCAGACCATCAGTGCCGTGATGCCGTTGGCCGGCATGGCCAGCAGATGGGCATACATGCCCAGCCAGAGCGCGCAGCACGAGAACACCAGCCCGACCAGGGCATCGACGGCTGCCAGCAGCCAGGGGGGCTGCTGGCTGGCCTCGTTCGGGGTCTGTCGGGGCGGCACGCTGTCGTTGCGGTCGTCGGACGGAATCCAGACACGGACCAGCAATACCAGAAAGAGGGCCACCGGCACCCAGGTGGGCAGCGCCGCCTGCCAGCCGTGGTAGCCGGCCTGCGGCGGCAGCACGACGCCGCCCAGAATGGCGGCCATCGGCAGCCCGGCCTGGGCCATGAACATCACCAGCGGGCGTGCCGCGACGTCGGCATGCGCCATGGCGGCCAGCCGGGTGGCCGGCTGCGCCAGTGACAGGGCCACCCCCCCCAGGGCCATGCCCACGCAGGCACCGCCCAGCCCCGGCAGGGCCGAGGTCACCAGCAGCGCGGCCGCGGTGATCAGGAACACGACGATCAGGCCCTGGCGTGTGCCCCGCTTCTGCACGAAGTGAACGGCCTGGGCCGACAGCAGTGCCGCCGGCAGGAAGTAACTGGCCGCCAGCCAGCCCAGCCGGGCCGGCGTGGGATTGAGCTGTTCCGGCAGGGTCGAGCCCAGCGTGGCGACGGCAAAAAAGACCAGCCAGGGCATGGCCCGGCCCAAGAGCAGCAAAATGGCCAGACCGGCGCGCGACTGGTCCGCTGCCGACTGGTAATCCATTTCCCCCTGATTCATGTTGCTCCTCATCGAGACTTCGTTGACAAGCCGGCCGTCACGGTAATGCCGCTGCGGATCGATCGATGCCGATTTCTCGCAGGACGGAAGGAAAGCGTGGGCCGGGCGCCGCGCGGAAAATATTCTGAAAGGCCTGTGGGTGCAGTTTGTTTTCTGATGAATCGCTGTAGAAAAAGAGATTTATCGGCAGTAGCAATGACTATTGCCGAAAATGTCAATTCTCCCGAAATTCAGGGCCTATCGGTGCGAGATATTTTCGGAACACGATGAAACCCGGAAACACCGAATGATGCACCAGTACACAGAATTTGTCCTGCAGATTCCCGCAATTGTCGCTGCGACATTCGACGAAGCGACGTGATGGCGAAGGCTGCTTTCCTGGCCCGGAAAGAGCATGTGCTGTGCGGCCGTGCAAACCCGGGAGGCTAAAGGCAACGACGGAGCGGCCATATTTCAGAGATTTGCCAATTGTCAATTTACTTGCCTTTTTCTTGTCTGATAATGGGAATGAGATGCGGATGCCTTGGTGTTCATGGGGCACCCTTCCCTGTCCAGGAGACGCTGTCGTCGCCACACGGCGGCCTTCCCGGTGGCCGTCCACGGTTGGGCCGCGTCCGGGAGGGCGCGCATCGGGGCGCGACTTCGACAGAAGGCTGTCGATCGCCCAGGCAACACAGGGTGGCGAGGTTCGGCGCATGGCTGATGGCCTTCCGGACGGATGCGGGCTCGGTGGACATCCGCACAACGGTTTCATGATGATCGTTACAAGGAGATACAGGATGAGTACAACCGAGAACCCGATGTGCGTCGCGGCACGAGGGTCTTGCGCGGCTCCGGCTGCGGGCAGGCGCTGGGCATGGCGTGCCGTGATGCTGGCGCTGGGCCCTGCCCTGGCTGGATGGCATGGGGTGGGTCTGGCCCAGGAAGAAGTGCAGCCGGTTGCGACCGCCCAGACGCGCACGCGGCCCGATGCCACCCTGCCGGGTGTCACCGTCACCGCCAAGGGCTACGCCGCCGAGCGCGAGAGCACGCCGATGGCCACGTCCGTGGTGGGACGTGACGAGCTGTCGCGCCGCCAGGCGCAGAACGTGGGTGAGGCGCTGCGCAACGAGCCGGGCCTTTCGGTCAACAGCGACAGTGCCCAGGGGCAGAACCCGGTCATTCGCGGCCTGAAGCGCGATTCCATCGTGCTGCTGGTCGATGGCATGCGCTTCAACTCGGCGCAGCCGATGGGGGCCGTGGCCTCGTTCATGTCGCTGGGGCTGGCCGAGCGTGTCGAGGTGGTCAAGGGGCCGTCCTCGGTGCTGTACGGCACGGGCGCCTTGGGGGGCGTCATTGACGTGCAGCTGCCGCAGGCGCGCTTCAAGCCCGGCCTGCAGGCGCGCGGCACTGCGGGCTTCGATTCTGCCAGCCGTGGCTGGAATGGTGCCGCCGTGCTCAACGCCGCCACCGAGGACCATGCGCTGATGCTGGGTGCTTCGCTGGCGCATCACAACGACTACCATTCGCCCGACGGCAAGGTGGCACGCACCGGTTACAAGTCACAGGGATTCATCGGCCAGTACCGCTTCCGCATCGACGGCAGCCAGCAGCTGCGGGCTTCGGTGCAGAACCAGGAAGACAAGGATCTCTGGTATCCGGCCGGCACACGTCCGCACGCCAATCCGCGG
>ERZ773009.1868-NODE-1868-length-14007-cov-11.392704_pt1 | contig 14007 bp, 9 predicted proteins | sample MGYA00580663_ERZ773009 | MGnify/ENA primary metagenome ERZ773009 (study PRJEB29015, sample SAMEA2737969) | human oral metagenome | biome: human oral; feature: human-associated habitat; material: dental | place: China | collected 2026 ... | reverse complement strand
GGGGCCATTCATGGGTCGGTCGACCGACCCATGAATGGCCCCCTTTGGTGACCTATGGATGCCCCTCTTCGCTTAGGTGAGGCGGAAGGAGCGTCGGTGGATTGGTGAAGCCCCAAGGCGAGCGATCGCCTCTCGGTGAGCGGGCGTAGGGTAGCCCTTGTGCCCAGAGAGCCCATAGCCTGGGTACTTCTTCTCTAGAGCGATCATGAGCTCATCACGGTGGGTCTTGGCCAGGATCGAGGCTGCAGCGATGCTGGTGAAGCGGGCATCCCCCTTGACGACGCAGACGTGGGGGATGTCGGGATAGGGATCGAAGCGGTTGCCGTCGATGAGTAGCAGTTCGGGGCGGAAGACAAGGTCGTCGATCGCTCGATGCATCGCTAGGAAGGAGGCGTGGAGGATATTGATCTCGTCGATCTCTTCGCTAGAGGCGATCCCGACCCCCCAAGCGAGGGCTTCGCTCTCGATGATGGGGCGGAGTGCCTCCCGTTGCTTCTCGGTCAGTTGCTTCGAGTCATTGAGGAGCGGGTGGGAGAAGTGCTCGGGTAGGATCACGGCTGCTGCTACGACAGGCCCTGCTAGACAGCCTCTACCAGCTTCGTCACAGCCACACTCTACCAGAGACTCTTCACTCCAGCGGGAGGCCAGCGGGGTAGGCTTCTTCGGCGTGCTCATCTCCCTTTAGCTGAGCATGGGGACGACCCTATGGAGGGCGTCGAAGAAGCGATCGACCTCCTCACGGGTATTGTATAGGGCGAAGGAGGCTCGGGCGATGGCCTGATGCCCGTAGCTAGCGAGCAGAGGCTCGGCGCAGTGATGCCCCGTGCGGATGGCGATGCCCATACGGTCGAGGAGCGTGCCGAGGTCGAAGGGATGGATCTGTCCTATGCCGAAGGAGAGGATCCCCCCCTTGCCTGGAGCTTCGCCGAGAACAAAGCTCTCGGGAAACTCCCTCCGTAGCCGCTCCGTAGCGTACTCCAGGAGCTCCTCTTCATGCTTAGCGATGGTCTCCAGCCCGATCTGTCGCACGAAGTCCAGCGCCACAGCGAAGGCTCGTGACCCGACGTAGTCAGGGGTGCCCGCTTCGAACTTAAACGGAAGGCTATTGTAGGTCGTCTTCTCGAAGGTCACCTTCTCGATCATCTCGCCGCCTCCCATGTAGGGGGGCATCCGATCGAGGAGCTCAGGACGACCGTAGAGTGCCCCGATACCCGTAGGGCCGTAGATCTTGTGTGCGCTGAAGGCATAGAAGTCCGCACCGATCTCCTCCACATTGACGGGGGTATGAGCGATGGCTTGTGCTCCATCCAGCAGGACCAGTGCCCCAGCTTCGTGTGCTAGGCGAGTCACCTCCTTCACGGGATTGACCGTGCCGAGGACATTGCTGACATGGGCGATCGAGACGAGGCGGGTACGCTCGGAGAGGAGACTGCGGTAGGCATCCATATCCAGCTCCCCGAGGGGGGTCAGCGGGATGACCCGTAGGCGAGCACCTCGGCGGGCGCACATCAGTTGCCAGGGGACGATATTGGAGTGATGCTCCATGGTGCTGATGAGCACCTCGTCGCCAGGCTTGAGGAAGAAGGCTTCTCCGGCACAGAAGGCCACGAGGTTGATCGCCTCTGTCGTCCCTCGGGTGAAGATGAGCCCTTCGGGAGAAGGGGCGCCGATGAAGTCGGCGACGCTCCGTCGGGCAGCTTCGTGATGCTCCGTAGCGAGCTGGCTCAGGTAGTGGACACCCCGATGGACGTTGGCATTCGCTTCGTAGTAGGCGGCTTCGATGGTCTGGATGACACGGCGGGGCTTTTGGGTCGTCGCAGCGTTGTCCAGATAGACCAAGGGCTTGCCATAGACCTCTTGGCTAAGTATGGGGAATTCGTTTCTTATCGCTTCTAAAGATTCCATGTTCGGAAGTACTCTAATAAATTCGTTTACAAAAGTACGCAATAACGGGTGCTTAGCTATGAAAAGGGGGAAGATAGCTACTGTCCTTGCTTCGATACCTCCCGCCACGCTGAGCTTCGATTCGCATGGTAGACCCCACCTCCACGTGGATAACTATAGGGTGATGACGCAACGCAAGATGTCTTATATTTGTATCGCACTCGTGCTCTAACCACAAAACAACAATCCCTAAACGAGGATATATAGCATCACTATGGATTCCCAGAAAGATAGGCCAGAGATATGGTCTGTTGACCATTTACTGGCACAGAACCTTATTATCCCAAGCTACCAACGCCCCTATAAATGGGGGAATAAGAATATCAGAGAGTTGATCCTTGATATCCAGAAGAGTATCGAGGAGGCAAGGAAGTATCCGAACTTCAAGTATCGAGTAGGGACAGTGATCCTCTATAGAGAAAGCGATACAGAGCCCTATGAGGTCGTCGATGGTCAGCAACGCCTACTCTCGCTCCTGCTACTGAAGCTATATCTAAAGCCTGATTTTACGTGTAGACTGCTATCCACTACATTCTCAGATAAGGTTACTCAGAAGAATCTCCACGACAACGCTTGTACCATACGTGAATGGTTCTCTTCGGTAGATGAGCCGACTAAAGAAGCCTTTGGCGAGGCCCTGAATCGTACGCTTGAGGTGGTTGTTCTTACAGTCAATGAACTGACAGAAGCCTTCCAGCTCTTTGATTCACAGAATACTCGAGGGCGTGAGCTATATCCCCATGATTTGCTCAAGGCTTATCACCTCAGAGAGATCCATGACAAATATGATATGCAGCGCGCTGTCTTGAAGTGGGAATCTAAGAGCCCAAAGGCGATTCGTGAGCTCTTCGATAGCTATCTCTATCCGCTATGGAACTGGTCAAAGCGACGCAAGTCTGGTAGATTTACAGCAGCTGAGATAGATCTCTACAAGGGAATTGAAGAGAGCTCGGGTTACACCTATGCACACCGAGCTAACAAGGCTATGCCTTACTTTCTGCTTTCGGAGCCTCTGATCTCGGGGCGTGACTTCTTTGAGATGGTAGATCACTACATGCAGATGCTACACAGTATCAAGCAGGAGCTGGTAGAGAATCCTGACCTTGGAGATGTCAAGAAGTTGCTCATCGATGATCCAGATAAGGTAGATCGGGTCAATACTCCTGAAGAATTAGACAAAGCATGTAAGTCTTCGTCGACAGGCATGAACCATGCACGCAATCTTTTCTTTTGTGCTCTACTCTGCTACTATGACCGCTTCCACAACTTCGACCCAATGGCTGTGAAGAAGCTGTTTACTTGGGCGATGATGCTCCGAGTAGATATGAACCATTTAGGCTTCGACTCCGTCAATAGGTATGCCATAGGCCTAGGGGATAGGGATCGGTACACCAACACAGAGCCCGTGATCTCGCTGATCTCTACCGCTCGCCGGCATACGGAGATATCAGGGTTGTCTCTGGAGCTAAAAAGAGTGAATGGTGAGGCTGAGACTGACAAATGGCAGGGGCTATATGATGATCTTCTTCGACTAAACGGATACAAGTAAGATGATACAGGAACTTAGAATACTAGATGAAGAGACCCTCTTTGATACAGAGGCGCACTATGTGATACCTCGCTACCAGCGTGCTTATGCCTGGGAGGATAAGGAGATCATACAACTCATCGATGATATCAATGACTCCACCGGGGATTACTACATCGGTTCGCTCATAGTGGCTAAGATCAAGGGGCAAGAAGAGCAGTATGAGGTCGTAGATGGACAACAGCGCCTAACTACGCTCTATCTTTTACTGCACTACCTAGTGTCACGCGGTGGCTTGAGAGGCGAGGTTGGGAAAACGCTTTCGTTTGACTGTCGTCCGAACTCAAACTATACACTAGCGCACATCCAAGATTTGCTCTCGAAGGAGAAGCCTCTTGCAGATGATGAGGATAGGCTAGAGCAGTCTATTCTCAATGGACTCAAGGCAATTGATCAGAAGTTCACGACAGGAGATGCTATTGATGTAGATACCTTCATTGAGCGCCTGATGAGTGTAATTCTCTATCGAATAGAGGTGCCCGAGTATACGGATCTTAATCGCTACTTTGAGATCATGAATACCCGAGGTGAGCAGTTGGAGCAACATGATATCCTCAAGGCCCAGCTCATGGGGTATCTCAGTGATAGGAGAGAACAAGAGTTCTTCTCCAGGGTATGGAATGCTTGTAGTGATATGACAGGCTATGTCCAGATGCACTTTGTCAAAAAAGAAGAGCGAGAGAAGATCTTTGGAGGGGGATGGAACGAAGAGCCATCGGGGAGTTGGGCTCGCTATGCAGGTTGCCTAAAGATGGGGCAGAGTGCTGATAAGGAGTTTTCAATCACAAGCGTCACGAGATCTGACTTTAAAGTTGCGGCGTTGGATGGTGTACGAGAGAGTGATAATACTCCGATACGTTTCGATAGTATCATAGGCTTCCCTCACTTCTTGCTTCATGTCCTCCGGGTTTTTCTTTATGTTGGTGACGTGTCTTTGGGGGAAGAGGGTAGCTTGGGACGTTTGCTTGATGACAAGCGCTTGCTTGCAGACTACAATAAGGTGATCGCTTGTGGGCAAATGGGTGCTAAGCCTATCAAGGAGAATAAGGCGAGCTTCGCCCGTAAGTTTATTCTGTTCTTGCTCCGTTCACGTGTCCTATTCGATCAGTTTATTATTAAGCATGAATATGCGGGCGATGACCAAGAAGGTGTCTGGAGCCTCAAAGAACTATGTATTTCGGGAAAAGGAAGCAATAAGCGACCTTACTATGTAAATACGGCGCTAGGTCGTTCCCATGAGCATGGTAAGGAAAAGAAGTCCTTAGAACGCAATAAGGAGTGTCTGATGATACAATCTGCACTCCGTGTATCGTATACATCTCCTAAGGTGATGCACTGGATAACGGAGTTGCTGGTGTGGTTGTTTAACAACAACAAGACCGAGCGATACAAACTAACCGACGAGGCAGAGCGTATAGCAGCAGAAGCTGTGAAGGACAACTTCTTAGACCTAGGTAATTATGAGCTCGGTGTCCAGACACCACACATTGTATTCAACTACCTAGACTACTTGCTGTGGAAGGAAGACAAGGGGCAGGACAAGAAGTATACAGACTTTGTCTTCGAGTTCCGTAACTCTGTAGAGCACTGGTATCCCCAGCATCCGTCCGAGGATACCTTCGATGCATGGGACGGAAGAGATACCTTCGGTAATCTGTGTATTATCTCTCGCAGTGTCAATTCTAAGTTCTCTAACCTCTCGCCAAAGTCCAAGATGAACTCCTACGAGAGGATGGTGAAGAAGGGGAGTCTAAAGCTCCGTCGTATGGGCGAGATCATCAAGGAAGAGATGTGCTCCAATCAGGATTGGATAGAGCATGCCTGTCAGGAGCATGAGGAGGAAATGATCAGGATCCTAGAGGAAAACATCCGAAAGGTCACAGAGCAATAGCCCTGCATACAGCTAGGGTATAATGGCGACCTACCGTAGGTCGTTTTTCCTACCTTCGAGAGGCCCGTCTGGAGCACCTCGGAGGAGGGGCTAAATCAATAGCGAATCGCCCTCTAAGACGCGTCGGGTCTTAGGGGGCGATCGGCTATCGTTGCTTTAGGAGGAAGTTACTTCTGGGGAGTCGCTGTGCGAGCTAGTGAGGCAGGACGAACTTCGAAGTCACTGGTGGAATTGTTGTCATCGACGAACTTCTTACCATCCCACTTGCGGATGAGGGCGAGACCTGAGTACTTCTGCCAGTCACTCTTCGGCGTGTTCTTAGCCGCTACCTCAGTGACGGCATTGTAGCCCCTGTCGTAGGTATTCTTGTAGGGATTGATCTTGTAGCGACGCTTGGGGCAGACGGTGATGCAGTCGAGGGCCTTGGAGAAGGGGATCTCTATGGCGTAGAAGTCAGCGAAGAGGCTATTGGTGACATTGATGTAATGGCGGTAGCCTGGACGCTCCTTGGTATCCTGATAGTTCTCACGGAAGTCCTCTGGAGTCCAGGGGAGCTGGATGAGTACAATGCCATTCTGCCCCGAGAACTGCTTGATGGCGAAGTCGGAGTACTTCTTCCCCTTGCTGTCTACACCGGTGAGGATGGGGACGAGGTCAGGGACGTTGGGATTGTTCATCCCTTGCTTGTCGTAGTCGCTGTGCGTCCATTCCCAGTCGGCCTTGGTGAGGTCGAGGAGATCATCCACGCCCTTGTAGCGCTTAGGGTCTTCGGGCTCTTCGCCGTACTCCTTCGCCTGCTTATTGAGGCGGATGAAGTATTCCTTGGCGTGGTCTATGGCGTACTTAGCGATGACGACGGTCTGCCCTGGCTGGATAGGGTGCTCCTTCCCACTACCAGGGAAGTAGGAAATAGCTTCGACCCCGATGTACTTACGACGGAAGTCCTCCTTACCGGCGAAGGTGCGTTCGTCCGAGGGGTCAAGGGCCGTGGTGCAGAGGGCATGCCCGTCGAGGTACTTGACCTCGGAGGTGGGGTTGTAGATGGAGATGTACTGGTCATCTTCGTACCACGACTTCACGGGAGCCAGTCCCCACTCTTCGGGGAAGCTCTTGGTGACGACGTGACCGATATAGAAGACCTCCTTGATGATCAGGTGGTCGACGGAGGAGCGGGAATTGGATCGGCGTCGTGGTGCCTCATTGCGAGCGCAGGACACGATCCCCGAGAGGACGACCATCGCTAGCATGAGGCGGTATATATATGTGCGCATAGCTGAAATAGGGGGTATTGAATAGAGTAGGACGGAGCCCTTGCCCCCACGGACTCCGATGGGCGTGGGGGCAAGACCGTCAAAGAGGAAGGGCTAAGGCTAGCGTAGCCCTAGAGGGTGATTAGTTGCTTGAGGGTGTAGCCTTCTTGAATCGGAGGGAAGCTGGCTGTACCATGAAGTCGCTGGTGGAATTGTTGTCATCGACGACCTTCTTCCCATCCCACTTGCGGATGACCGCTAGACCTGAGTACTTCTCCCAGTCCTTGGTAGGGGTGGACTTGATGAAGTTGTCGGTGACCGAGGTAAATCCCTTGTCGAAGGTATCCTTGTAGTCACTTGTACTGTAGGGATTGAGCTTGTATTCCTTCTTGGGGCAGACGATGATGCAGTCGATAGCCTTGTCGAAGGGGATCTCGATGACCTTTATAGCATTATGGTGGTGGGTGATCAGAGTGTTGACCGTATGGCGGTAGCCACGACGCTCTTGAGTGTCGGGATAGTTCTTAGCGAAGTCCTCCGGTGTCCAGGGGAGCTGGATGAGGGCGATACCACTCGTCTCCGTGATCTCCTTCAGACCGAAGTCCACATCATCCTTCTCTTCCTTGTCGTACCCTGTATAGATGGGGACGAGGTCAGGGATACTGGGGTTGTTCTTACCTTCGCCATCCGTCTCGGCATTCGTCCATTCCCAGTCGACCTTCGATAGATCGAGGAGGTCATCTACCCCAGCATATAGGCTACGGTCTACGGGCGAACCGTTGTCCCGATCGAGACGGGTGAAGAAGTCCTTAGCATGGTCGATGGCATATTTGGCGATGACTACCGTCTGTCCTGGATTGATCGGATGCTGCTTCCCAGTGCCAGGGAAGTAGGAGATCGAACTGACGCCAAGGTATTGCTTCCGGTAGTCCTCCTTACCCTGGAACTTCACTGCTACCGAAGGGTCTAGCGCCGAAGAGCAGAGAGCAAGCCCATCGAGGTATTTGACCTCTGAGGTAGGATTGTAGATCGTGATGTATGCCTCGTCAGAGTACCAGTTCGGCCTTGGGGATAGATTGTATTCCTTGGGGAAGCTCTGGACATAAGCATGGCCGATATAGAAGACCTCCTTGATGACCAGATGGTCGACGGAGGAGCGGGAGTTGGATCGGCGTTGGGGAGCCTCGTTGCGGGCGCAGGCCACGATGCCAGAGAGGAAGAGCATGGCGAGCATGAGGCGAGCTATTGAAGTGCGCATAGCTGAGTGATTTTAGTCGTTGATGGGTGATTAGAGGAACCAGTTGCCATAGCCCGAGCCACCGCCCGTACCATGCGTCTGGACATTCTGCGAAGCTTCTAGAGCATCTTCGGAGGAGAGACCGATCTCTTGCCCTAGGTAGTAGTAATAGGGGTCATTGGGGTCAATGGCTGTAGGGTCGGTGTCGAAGCTACTGCAGAAGACCTTGATGGGTATGTTGAAGCGGAAGACATCCTTCCACTGGGAGTCTGCGCCATATTCCTTGGGCTCGTCGGGGTTGAACCAGTCGGAGCAGATGAACTTGCTGAGGAAGACATAGGTCGAGTGGCGTGCCAGATAGGGATCCTTCGGGATCAGAGCCTTCTTACCCTTAGGGCACTTCATCACACGCACTGAGAGGTAGAACTTTGGTAGTACAAACGAGGGACGGGTATAGCGCCCACCCTTGCCCGTCGTGGGGTCGGTACGTCGGGTGATCTCTAGAGGCCAGTCCCTGTGCAGGGCATCGTTCTCATCGGCGTCGATGTCGAAGTTGAAGTGTCCCTTCAGTCCTACACGATCCTGGTCATAGGGAGCCACTGCCCAGTCGGCATCCTTGCGGGTGAGTGGGGGCAGGAGACGCTGGTTGAAGAGCTCTCTAGCGCCGTCGCCCATAGCATCGTGGATCCAGGTATCTCGGTAGGTGTACTCGAAGATCTTCGGAGTAGCATCGGCACGCTCCTTCCAGGTATTCTTCCCCGCAAAGAAGGGCGAGGGGACGGGCTTAGGATCGATCGCACCTCCGGGCTGCCACTGACCATACTGGTCGTACTTGGTCTGCCACGTGCCACGGCTATCCATCACCTCGTAGGGAGCCCCCTTGTCATCGACCTCACTGACGGTGAAGAAGATCTGGTACTGGTCTGATTGGTTGAGGATGTCATCATTCATCAGGCGACCATTCTTATCGAAGAAGTAGAGGCACAGACCCCAGCGCTTCAGTCGTCCGCCGATGATACGGATGTAGTTAGGTCCTTTCTTATTCTCCTGCTCTTCGAGGTAAGTGACGGTACTCTGTCGCTGGACCTCGACGGTGGGGTAAGACCCAGCATTGTTGTGGATGATGACGAACTCCTCCTGCTTCCAGGGGGCCTTAGGATAGACGAAGTTCCCGTGCATCATCCCATCGCCGTGGGAGTGCCCTTCCTTGAACATCACCAGACACGTAGCCCAGTCCTTGAAGGCTCCGTCGGGGTCAGGGTTAGCGAGATTGTCCGTGACACGGATCTTCTTGAGACTGTCGATATACTTGTCAGCACCACTCTGAGGGATGGACTTCTTCAGCAGAGGGTTGTCGTCATAGTTGGGGTGAATATCTCCGAAGACGAACTTATCACACGAGCTCACCGACAGCCCAAGGAGTAGAGCTAGAGCGCTGTGCTTGATCGTCTTGTTTATGCCTGTATTCATAGATTCTTCGTAGGGTGTTAGCGGGGGTTACATACGGACGATACTGCGTCGGTAGCGATAGAAGAAGCTCTCGGGCTGGGTAAGCATCTGCCAGAGCTGGCTACGCTGTACCTCGGGGTAGAAGCGTCGTACATCTTGGTAGCACTTCTCCTCTCCATCCTTAGCATCTGCTATCACACGGATCGGGAGGGGATAGTCGATGTCGAAGCTGTCCCACCCTGGCTGGATCTGGTTCGACTCCCAGAGATAGCCCTTCTCCGCATTATTGATATTCGTGTACTTAGCAGGCTTAGGGATGTCGCCGGTACGCTGCTGTCCCTTGGTGAGGATATTACATAGGCGTACCTGTAGGAGGAAGGCCATCCCTGCCCGCTTGAACTGGAGGATGCCCTTGAAGCCCAGCCTGTCTAGAGGAGCACCAGCATCCAGACTACGCTCCTGCTTCAGTAGGCCGACGGTCTCGCCGTAGCGCTGTCGTGGGCTGTCGGTCTCTGGGTCGATATAGTCGTCGTTGTACGACTCTTCGAAGAGCTTACCCAGCTCCTCCTCCACGGGGTCGGTATCCCGGTACTCGTAGGAGAAGATCTCGGGGACGAGCTGATTGAGACGCTGCATGTCGATACTGCGCACGAGTCGGTAGGTGATGCCGTCTGGTGCACGGTAGGGGACGAGGGCATCGGGACGACCGGTGATCTCGATCGATCGCCAAGAGCGCTCGTTGTCGAAGACGGCGCTGTTCGACCCAAGCTGGAAGCCTTCGGGGACGTAGATATTCGACGCAGAGAACTTTGTCGCTGGCTCTACCTTCCCTCCACGATCGAGGAAGGTGTAGCGGTCTATATAGTGAGGGGTCTCTTCGAGTGTACGTGGATAGGCCAGCTGTAGGGTCTTCTGCGTATCCTTCGCTCCCTTGCTCAGGGTGAAGTGCCCTACCCCGAAGAAGTGCTGGTGCATCATCAGAGCCGAGTTGTCTTCATCGGGCTCTACCGTCCCGTCCTTACGCTTGACGAAGGGGAAGTTAGAGAACTGATGGTTGATGAGCATCCCATTCTGATCGTAGTACTTCAGCTCTAGACCGTAGTAGATCTTGTCCGAAGCGATCACGTCGAAGTGATCACGCTTCGTGGTGATGGTCATCTGTCCATTGTCATCCTTAGCTATATCGATCTCCTGGACGATGGGGATGATGGTCTCGTCGCCTGCCACGTGGTAGGTGTTGTAGGTCTCGACCTCTTCGCTGGCATTGGGACCCACGCCGATGGTGCCCCCCTTGTAGCCCATACGTAGGATGGCATGGACTGCGTAGATCTGGTCGTGCCCCTTGACATCTCGCTCGATCTCTGAGGGTGGTGCTTGGATGAACTTCTTGAAGAACTCGTCTACCTTGTCATTGGAGCAGCTGCTCATCAGGAGCAGTGCACCAGCTAAGGGGAGGAGTAGCTTAGTCTGTATCGCTTTCATCAGCTTGTGTGCATTAGAACTTGAATAGGAGGCGCATCGACACATTAGCTCCACGAGCATGGGCATAGTAGCGGAAGCGGTCTGTGTACTCCTTATATAGGTTGTTGAGGATATTATCCCCGACGAGCATGACCCGGAGGGAGCGCTGGTGAGGCAGGCGTACACCGACCTCAGCAGTCCCATTGAGCAGGAAGTAAGGGTCGGGAGAGTCGCTGACCAGGTCCTTGTCGGGGTCGAAGCGACGCTGCTTAGTCACATAGATGCTCGAGAGGGATAGGGAGGCATGGTACTTCTTGTCTCTACTGAGGTCGAAGTCGTATGTTCCTGACAGCCCATAGCGGTCGGAGGGCATGAAGGGTAGCCAATCCTTGCGGGTGATATTACGGGCGAACATCCATTCTCCCTTACCGACGAAGCTAAGTCCATCCATGGGACGAACCGTCGCTTCTATGTCGCCCCCATAGAGCTGTACATCGTCTTGGTCGTAGATGAACTTCGGGTACTTCCCACTTGGGTGGTTATGGAAGCGATCCTTCCCCGTACCTATATGGTCATAGATATAGCTACTGATGCGCTGGTAGAAGGTGCTTGGCTCGACGGAGATCCAGCTATTGCGGTAGCGAGCACCGAGGACAGCCTTGTAGCCTCGTTCGCTAGCGAGGTGTCTATTCCCCTCGACCCAGTACGATCCATCCTGAAGACCTATGGCGTAGAGCTCATTGATATCGGGTGGGCGCCAGGACCAACCGATATTAGCACGTACATCCCAGTTCTTGTCTATTTGATAGTGTCCTGCTAGGCTCGTGGTGAAGTTGCTGTACAGCTTGAAGTCATCGTAGTACGTGTAGCTACTGAGGCTGGTATAGCCACTGACCGACATCACTCGGAAGTCATAGCGCATCCCGAGGGCTGCCTGTAGCTTGCCAAGCTCCGCCTTGTGCAGGAAGTACCCCCCCATCGAGAGAGCGGCGAAGTTAGGAACGAAGGCAGGTTGCTTGGTCCCGGGGTAGTTGTAGTTCGTCTGGTAGGTATTAGATGTACCGACATCGGTGGTCATCCCCCAGCGGTTCCACTTGGCATGCCACAGGACATCGGCCTTGAAGGTCTTGAGGATCAGGTCCTGCATCGGGATCCAGCTCCACGTAGTCTTCTTACGATTCTCGAACTCTTGTCTCAGGTTCTCCTGGAAGGAAGCTGTGAAGTCGATCTGATGGTTGTCGCTGATATTCCACTTCACTTCTCCCTTGACCGTGAAGTGCTGGGACTGCTGGAAGGGGGGCTGTATCTTGTAGGAGAAGGGACGGAATGTCGACTCGTCGGGACGCCCATGTTCGAAGCGCTTGATGAGCTGATCGAGGTCAGATACCTTGCTCGCATAGTAGATACCACTACGCTGGTAGTAGAGGCTAGAGAAGAGGGTGGCGGTGATGCGAGACGAATGGTAGCCCGTCATCGCCGACATGCTGATCGTGTTGTAGCCCGTATTGTTGAGGATGTATTCTGCCGTGCGGTAGTCACCTCCCTTGGTGTACATACCATGCAGACGAAGGCCCCAGCGCTTGTAGCCCATCTCTAGGCTACCCGATCCGCTGACGCCTCGGGCATTGGTGTCATAGCCCATATTGACGTTCCCATTGACCTTCAGCTTCTCACGGCCGTAGGGTAGGGGAGCATCATTCAGCAGGACTACGCCACCCATAGCGCCGAAGCCATAGCGGATACACTCGGCACCCTTGACGACCTCGACCATACTTGAGCCAGTATAGTCGATCTCAGGGGCGTGGTCCGCTCCCCAGCTCTGGCTCTCTAGGCGTACGCCATTATTCATCAACAGGATGCGGCTACTATGCATCCCTTGGATCACGGGCTTAGCGATGGTGCTTCCCGAACTGATGGAGCTTACCCCAGGGACGGTCTCTAGGAGTTTAGCCAGTGACATAGCACCTCCTCGTTCGATGGCTTTGTGATCGACCTTGGCTGTCTGCTGGAGTTGATTGGTATAGTGTTTACGAGCTGTGACCTCTACCTTGGAGATCATCTTGGCATCTTCGCTCATCTTCACCGTGATCACCTTGCCTGCGGGCACGGCCACCGTCTTAGTGACTCGCTGGTAGCCGACACAGCTGATGTCGAGTTGAGCGCTACTGATCGCCGTCTTGAAGCGTAGGGTACAGCGACCATTCTTGTCCGTCATGGCGGGGGTCGTAGCACCTACGCAGCGCACGACGGCGCCGATGATGGGTTCTCGGGTAGCGGCATCTAGGATCACGAAGGTGATCTGGTCTTGCTGAGCTTTCTCTGCCGCTGTCGAGGGAAGCTCTTCCGTGGCGTGAGCCTTGACGGGGCTGGATAGTGCGATGAGGCTAAGACCTAGGCTAAGCCCTAGGAGACTCTGTCGCAGATGATCCTTTGGGGGGTATCGTTTACTTGTTTGTTTCCACATAGGTTCGATAGGTGGAGGACCAGGGTCATCCTCCAAGTATGGATGGGTAATAGGTGGGCACCTAAGGAGCATCTCTCTGGGAAGGGACGCTTGGTGCTGGACGGGACAAGGGCAGAGCACTGCCTTGGTGATCAATGCAGTGGTTTCCTCAAGCAGTCTGGATATGCTTCATAGGCGTCAAGTCAAAGGTGGATAATGGTTTTGTATGCTTAGCGTGACAAAATTAGCCCAAAGAAACACCCCTTTCCCTACCTGACTATGGGTATTCTACCCCCTCTTCTACCTACTTCTATGGATCTCCCTTTCCCCTCCCTTATATATTATGGTATAGGGTACGCTCCTCGGGAGGGCGAAAAAGGGATGCACGGTAGGTCGTCGATGCGACCTACTGTGGGTCGTCGAGACGACCTACAGTAGGTTTTTTCGGCGACCTACGGTAGGTCGTTTTTGGGGTGTGCGGAAGGGGTAGGTTTCATTGGGTAGGAAGGTGGGTGTCTGGAAGACGAGGAGAAAGGAGTCGGAAGGAACGTGGAATTCGGTCGATTCACCTTGTGGAGTAGGGTGGGTTTGTGCGGGAGGGGTGAAAAAAAATTCACCTGTTGTAAGTGTCTAATTCTTGGGCAAGTGAAGGTAACTCAGGACGGGTGTGAATGAAATATTTCGCGGTGTGATTTGGTTGGTATTTATATTTTGCTCTATCTTTGCAACCGCAAACGAGAAACG
>ERZ773009.1867-NODE-1867-length-14010-cov-18.314153_pt1 | contig 14010 bp, 12 predicted proteins | sample MGYA00580663_ERZ773009 | MGnify/ENA primary metagenome ERZ773009 (study PRJEB29015, sample SAMEA2737969) | human oral metagenome | biome: human oral; feature: human-associated habitat; material: dental | place: China | collected 2026 ... | reverse complement strand
TAACAAGGTATCCGTACCGGAAGGTGCGGATGGATTACCTCCTTTCTAGGGAGTACTGAGCGCCGGCCATTTGGCCGGTAGCTAGGTCGATCCGGTTATCTTGAGCGAATTCGCAAGATAACACTTACCGGAAGAATTCACCCTAGGGTGACGAGGAATGGACTTGCGCTACTGAATTGTAATCTAAAAAGCTCTGCTACTAAGGCAGAGCTTTTTGTTTTATAACTAGGCTGTCTCACTACTGCTATGACTGCGGCAATCTTGACATAACCGCAATTATATGGTAGGGTATCTCCATAGTCAAATCTAAGAAAAGGAGAAGGAAATGGCTAATATGAATAAAAATAATACTAATCGGGGGGGGGTTAGAAGCTAATCCTTCTCCATTGCCCAGCGATAGTTTTCTATACGATTTTAACGTTGATGAATGGTGGATTCCGCTATCGTCAGATGTAGAGCGGAAGCTTGATGACAAATTAGACGACAAGAGCGACTCATCGTCTGAGTCGGAGACTAAGCAAGAAGTATCAGAGAAGAATGATATTTCTAAGCAAGCTAAACAGAAGCAAGTAATTGCTGAGATCGCCCTGACCGAGCAATCGGAGATAGAGCAACCGACTGCCTCTGAGTCGTCGAAGCAATCCGAGTCGGAAAAAGATGAACTGCAATCGAAGCAGGAGCAACAAAAGTCACTGGAGACAACTAAGTTGACCGAGTCGGAAGAGACGGAGAAGTCAAGCGCTAAGACGGCGGAAGTGACTCGAGACGCTGATCCTGCCGAGCAGGATGAAGTTGAGCGCAAGCAGGCTATCGCTTATGCTCGAAAATGCAAGATGGAATACTATGGCTATAGTGAAGATGGTAAGAATCTGAGAAATGATGACAAGTCTAAGCAGCAGATGGACTTCGGGCGTAAAAGCGCTATTGAAAGAGCAGACAGAGTAGCTCATATGGTGGATGCCATATATGACAACAAGGGAATGTATGCGAGAGAAGTGCTTGCACGAGAGCAGTTAGACTTGGTTGCAAAAGAGAATCCAAAGCAGGCGGAGCTATTTAAAACCATGGACGATCTTAAGGATATTGTCGCCTCTGACTCATCCGAAGTTGGGAATGTTGTTTCATTATATAATATTCGCAAAAAAGTGCTAAAAGCAGACGCCAAGCTAGAGAGACTGGACGGTCTGAAAGAGAAGCTTGACCGTGACAAGCAGCTAAGCTTGTTCAAGAGGATGATTAAGTTTAACTGGTTAACCAAGCAAGGTCGTGCTAACCGCTTGGAGAGGGCACAGGACGAAAATGAGCTTAATGCGGAAGTTAGTAGTGGGAAGTATGCTCAGTGTCAAAAGATATCTCAAACAAATAAGGAGATTTGCGATAAGATGCTTGGCTTATCAGATGACAATGGTAAAGAGCGTAAGACGAAATTAGCAGTTCTTGATAAGATGGTTGCCTTGATAGATCAAACCAATACTAGGCACTATGATCAAAAGGTCTTGGACGATCCTGACTATGAATATGAGATCTTAGTTTGTTACGATCCAAGGATCTCGGTTGAAGGCGAAGAAAAACAGCTGTATTGGGGGAACATGCTATGTGATTGGTGTGATTCTCGTAAGGGTCAAATGAGGCGAGATTCAATGACTGAGGAACAACGAGATCAATTCGCACGGAACGTTGTGAAGAATACGAATTGGGGACGTGCGTAAAGACCCGATTTTCATTGCCAGTACTGTTAATTCGATATTGGATATGATCCGCAGTCAGAGCCTCTGAGAGGCTCTGACTTAGCTTTAAGGTCTGACTGGCTCAACGAAATGGTGTTAGGAAGGTCTGTAATTATTCACACAGGCTTACTCACTGGGCAATCACAATTATGAGCTAACGATTGGCAAGCGTCTCGGAGATCAAAAGACAATCCTATTTACAAAAAGTGGCGAAATCGCCGGAAATTGTAAATAGAATGGGTAAGAGTGGTATAATCGCTTTATGATTAAGGAAATAGACTAAAATGAAACAGATCGCTCGTGATATCTATCTGAAGCGCCTGATCGATAGCCAGGGTAATGGTCTAATCAAGGTGATAACCGGCATTCGCCGCTGTGGTAAGTCGTATTTACTCGACCCGATTTTTAAGGATTATCTGCTGAAGCGGGGAGTGTCTACTGATCATATCATTCATCTCAATCTAGAGACCAGAGAAAACAAAAGCCTGACTGATCCGGACGTCCTAGATGGATTCATCAGGAGCCGGATCAAAGATGACACCAGGCACTATGTATTGCTGGATGAGATTCAGCTAGTGGCGGATTTTGAATCTGTGCTTAACGGCTTCCTTCATCTACCGAATCTGGATGTGTATGTCACCGGAAGCAACTCTCGCTTTCTCTCGTCAGATATCGTGACTGAGTTTCGGGGGCGTAGCTATGAGATTCACTTGTATCCGCTGAGTTTTGCTGAGTTTATGTTGGTCTATGATGGCTCTCGTGAGCAAGGTTGGAGTGACTATTATCGCTACGGTGGTTTGCCGCAGGTCTTAGCGATGCCAACCGAGTCAGACAAGATGGCGTTTCTAGGCTCGCAGTGGAGTAATGTCTACCTGAACGACTTGGTCGAGCGCTATCATCTTCGCAACAGAGCTGAGCTGGATAGCTTAGTCGAGGTGATTGCCTCCAGTGCCGGCTCATTAACTAACCCGCATAAGCTGGAGCGAAGCTTTAAGAGTATGGCAAATGTCAGTCTGGATCATAATACTATTAGTGACTATCTGACCAAGCTGGAAGAAGCCTTTATCGTCGAGAAGTCAAAGCGTTACGATGTCAAAGGTAAGAAGTATATCAATACACCGTCCAAGTACTACTTCACTGATTCCGGCATCCGTAACGCCTGTCTCGGCTTCCGGCAGATGGAAGAGAACCATATCATGGAGAACACTATCTACATTGAGCTACGACGCCGAGGCTATCAGGTGGATATCGGCGTGGTATCAGCTCGGGACGGCAATGACAGACGGCAGTATGAGGTGGACTTCGTGGCCAATCGGGGCGACCGCACCCTCTATATCCAGTCGGCTCTGACTATTAGCGATCCGGACAAGCGAGCTCAGGAGTCTCGTTCGCTTAGCGAGATAGATGATCACTTCGCTAAAATTATCATCGTCAAGGACGCTGTCGGTGTCGGGCATGAGCGAAATGGCATCATCACCATGGGGCTATTCGACTTCTTGTTGGAGGGTAGTCATCTTGACAATGCACTAGCTTTATGGTAGCGTTAAGCATGTAAGCTAATAAGAGGAAAGGCGATATATAGATATGAAGAATATAGATCGTAAGGCTGGCGAGGGTAGTTCCTCCTCTAGCAATAAATCCGTCTGGAATACCGGTAGTCCGGACGACACTCTGGATATGTCGGTTGAAGAGATAGCCGACGCTAAAGATCCTCATGCTGCTGACGGCTACATCAAGGCAGCTAATGCTAACCCCGAGACGCCGAGCTTCGGCGATGCGGCTCACAACAAGCAGGACAAGCACGGGCTTCATCGCAAGGTGATAGCCGGTATGCTGGTGGCTGCTTTGGCCAGTGGGGTAGGAGTGGCTGCCAAGGGTATGGCGGAGCAGAAGACTGTCGATAATGACAACCGACCGACTGCCACTCAGGTTGAGCAGGACGAGGAGAAGATCAAAGAGTACTACACCAGTTACGAAGACGAGAAGGGTATAACCATCTCACACCGGTTTGTCGGTCCTGACGGTAAAGAAACCGGGGGTATGAGCTCATTCTTGCCTCGACCGGAAGGTGCTGAGTACGACGGTAGGATCACCGGCTCTCGTACCGACATCTTTGAAAACGGCGAGGGACGCAAGAAGAGCTTCACTATAAACTCATCCGAGCAGGTCGAGAAAGCTAAAGAAAAGGCTGACTCTAAATCAGAGAAAGACGACGAGAGAGTTACCGAATACACTACTTATGGCAGGAACGGTAATGGTACAACTACTTCACACTGGTTCGTCGGTCCTGACGGCAAGGAAACTAAGGGTATGAGCTCGTTCGTACCTCGACCGGAGGATGTCGAAGATGATGGTAGCGTGACCGGCTCTCGCTGGGAGACCCTAGCTAACGGCAAGCGGCGAGGTAAGAGCTTCTACGTTCCCGGCGCTGAGACCTCCGAGACTACTAAGGTCGACGATGAGGCGGCCGAGGGTAGCTCTGAATCAGAGGAGAAGATCAAAGAATACTACACCAGCTACGAAGACGAGAAGGGTACAACCACCTCTCACTGGGAAGTTGGTCCTGATGGCAAAGAGACTAGGGGTATGAGCTCCTATACACCCAGACCGGAAGGTGCTGAGTACGACGGTAGTATCACCGGCTCTCGTACCGACATTCTAGAGAATGGCGAGCAGCGCAAGAAGAGCTTCACCATGAACTCATCTGAGCGGATGGAGAAGGCGAAGGAGCGGAAGGACTTGTCTGCCACGGAAAAGGCCGACGCAGATGACGAGGTAGAAGCAGCTGTAACTATTGCTGACTAAGCCGAGTTTACTCTCCAGCTAGTGGGAAAGATAATCCACCTCGGCATGCAGACCGGGGTGGATTGCTTATGGTGGCTGAGTGTCGTAGTGTAGGCTGGCGTTACGTAAATTACAACATATAAGCAGGCTAAAGCTAGTTGACGGAGTATAGCCGGTTTGCTACTATATCTTCAGTTGCTTATGTTCTGATGAACCACTAAGAATTGTGCGAGACAAACATGGTGGATTCTATAGCTATGTTGCTTGTGTTGCTGGTCTATGAATAGAATGCAGATAGAGGTCTAGCCGTCCTTACTGATGGAGATTGCTGAGGCGAGAGTTCTGATGTGCATTCTACCTGGCGTCAGTATGAGTGTCGTGTATTCTTTCCATGGTAATGCATGATCTTAGTCAGGTAGTCGGCACAGCATATTAACAATTTAGTTCAATCGTAAGATGATGAGATGATATCAGTGCTTGACGCTGGTAAGTCCGGTCTGTGCCGGGTTTGTTGGCAGATAGTAGTGATGTCATTTTCGACCAAATGTAGGATTGACGGATGGTTGAGCTTAAACTTTAATGAGTTGAAGATTCAACTACCGCTTCAGTCAATGCATAAAAAGGTACTCAAGGGCACAAAATGGATGCCTAGACATATACTACCGATGAAGGACGTGGAAGGCTGCGAAAAGTCTCGGCTAGCTGTCATCAAGCTGTGAACCGGGAATATCCGAATGGGGAAACCCGCCGCGGGTCATGCCGTGAGCATCGTACGCTGAATAAAATAGGCGTAGTGAAAGGGAACCGTCTGAACTGAAACATCTTAGTAGGGCGAGGAAAAGAGAGTAAATAACGATTCCGGGAGTAGTGGCGAGCGAAACTGGAATAGCCCAAACCTTGTATTGTTTTGTTCTCATCATCCGGACTGACACGTCTACCTCGGTAGGTGAGTCGGTATGGATGGTGAGAACGATATGGCTGACAGGCTAATGCAATCAGGGTGTTGTGAGTCTACAGAGTTTTAAGATCCAGCACTTCTATACGGAGTGTTGAATCTTAAAAGTGACGACTGTCATCGAGCACATAAGGTAAAAAATCGGCGTGGTTAGCAGAACGAGTTGGAAAGCTCAGCCAGAGACTGTGATAGCCAGGTATGCGAAAACGACGCTGACCTTATTCTGTATTCTCGAGTAGGTCGGGGCACGAGAAACCCTGATTGAATCCGGCTGGACCACCAGCCAAGGCTAAATATAGTATATGATCGATAGTGAACTAGTACGGTGACGGAAAGGTGAAAAGAACCCCGGGAGGGGAGTGAAATAGAACCTGAAATTTTGTGCCTACAAGGAGTCGGAGCCGGGATAAGGTAAATCTACCTCATCTGCTTTCCGAAAGGGAAAAGAGCAGCGAGCTTGGTTTTGCTTTAGCAAAACTCAGCTTTGCTGACGAGCGATGAGAAAAACCGTAGGTTTGTCTCATCCCGGTGACGGCGTGCTTTTTGTAGAACGATCCAGCGAGTTAATTTTTACGGCGAGGTTAAGTCAGATGATGAAGCCATAGTGAAAGCGAGCATTAACAGTGCGATTTAGTCGTAAGGATTAGACCCGAAACCAGGTGACCTAACCATGAGCAGGTTGAAGCAACCTTAATCGGTTGTGGAGGACCGAACCAGTGTATGTTACAAAATGCTTGGATGACTTGTGGTTAGCGGTGAAATGCCAATCGAACTTGGAGATAGCTGGTTCTCCGCGAAATAGTTATAGGACTAGCGTCGTGTGATAGCTTACGGGGGTAGAGCTCTGTCAAGAGATAGGGGGAGCAATCCTACCTACTCTTAATAAACTACGAATACCGTATGTCTGTATCACGGCAGTTAGAACGTCGGTGCTAAGATCGGCGCTCAAAAGGGAAACAGCCCAGACCATCATCTAAGGTCCCCAAATTTACGCTAAGTGGGAAACAAGGTGGAATTTCTTAAACAGCTAGGATGTTGGCTTAGAAGCAGCCATTCATTTAAAGAGTGCGTAACAGCTCACTAGTCAAGAGATTCTGCGTGGAAGATATAACGGGGCTAAGCGTAATACCGAAGATATGGATTGCAATTTATTGCAGTGGTAGCGGAGCGTTCCTATCAGCAGTGAAGCCAGACTGTTAAGTACTGGTGGAGCGTTAGGAAGTGAGAATGCTGGAACGAGTAACCATAAGACAGGTGAGAATCCTGTCGGCCGAAAGAGCGAGGTTTCCTGGGCTATGGTAATCATCCCAGGGTTAGTCGGGCCTAAGCCGAGGCGTTTAGCGTAGGCGATGGACATCAGGTTAATATTCCTGAACTAGTCAAACTTTGTATGTAGTTAGCGATGAGATAGGTGGAGCGGATTCATGGTTTATCCGTTCAAGTGATAGAGGAATCTTGATCGAGTAAAAGTGAACCTACGGGTTTACGATTCCGCTGAAGGCATTGACCAGAAAAGCTGGCATACGCGTGGGTTTGGCTACCCGTACCGCAAACCGACACAGGTGCTCGAGTCGAGGAGACTAAGGCTTACGAGAGAATGATTGCTAAGGAACTCGGCAATACAGCGACCGTAACTTCGGAATAAGGTCTGCCTACATTTGTAGGCCGCAGCTAAAGAGCCCACGGAACTGTTTACCAAAAACTCAGGTCTCTGCTAACACGAAAGTGGATGTATAGGGGCTGAAACCTGCCCGGTGCCGGAAGGTTAAGGGGATTGCTTCACGGTGAGAACTGAAGCCCCGGTGAACGGCGGCGGTAACTATAACCGTCCTAAGGTAGCGAAATTCCTTGTCAGGTAAGTTCTGACCCGCACGAATGGTTAAATCATGTGGGCACTGTCTCAGCAATTATCTCGGTGAAAATGCATTGGCGGTAAAGATGCCGTCTGTCCGCACCAGGACGAAAAGACCCCGTGGAGCTTCACTACAGCTTTACATTGTTGTGGGTTCTAACTTGTGTAGTATAGGTGGGAGACTTTGAAGCAGATACGCTAGTATCTGTGGAGTCATCAGTGAAATACCACCCCCGTTAGGATCTGCATCTAACCTGTGCCGTTATCCGGTATAGGGACCGTGTATGGTTGGTAGTTTAACTGGGGCGGTTGCCTCCTAAAGAGTAGCGGAGGCGTTCAAAGGTTGGCTAGCTACGGATGGAAATCGTAGTGGTAGTGTATACGCATAAGCCAGCTTGACTGTGAGGAGTACATTCCGATCAGATGCGAAAGCAGGAGTAAGTGATCCGCTGGACGAACCATTGGTTCATGAATGTGGGATTGCCAGCGCAAACGGACAAAAGTTACCCCGGGGATAACAGGCTGATAGCGCCCAATAGTTCACATAGACGGCGCTGTTTGGCACCTCGATGTCGGCTCATCACATCCTGGAGGGGGAGCACCTTCCAAGGGTCCGGCTGTTCGCCGGTTAAAGTGGTACGCGAGCTGGGTTCAGAACGTCGCGAGACAGTTCGGTTTATATCCGGTGTGGACGTCAGGAAACTTGCGAGGATTTGCCCCTAGTACGAGAGGACCGGGGTGAACGCACCTCTGGTGTATCGGTTGTGACCACCTGTTGCATTGCCGAGTAGCTATGTGCGGAGCAGATAAGCGCTGAAAGCATATTAAGCGCGAAACTGACCTCAAGATTAGGTTTCCCTATGAGGACACTAATAGACGATTAGTTTGATAGGCACAAGGTGGAAGCACAGTAATGTGTGGAGCTGAAGTGTACTAATAGTCCCACTGCCTTTTTATGTTTTGATCTAGTGCTTTAGTCTCTAGGGACCGAAGCTCCGGATCAGGTAGACTGAAACGGTAGCTTGAGTTTTTAACTCACGTCATCCCATCTTACGGTTGAACTGATTGTTATCGTAATCTAGTTCGGTTTGATGGACATCGACACTAGTATTGCTACTTAGCAGTATTATGGTCGGTGCCCATGGAGCTGGGGAAACACCTGTTACCATTTCGAACACAGCAGTTAAGCCCAGCATCGGCGAGGATACTGCCTAGCGGGAAAGTAGCACGGTGCCGAATTATCATGAGACCACTCCTAGCGGAGTGGTCTTTTGTATTTGGTGTGATACTCACTACAAGCGAGGCTGGTATTATAGTAAGCTATAGCTTATACTGGGAGTAGTATTGGGGTGAGCAATACAAAAACAAATATTAAATACAAAAAGGAGTAAGAGATGAAAAAGTCTGCACTGCTGGCAGTTAGTGCTTTGTCGCTGGGTGTAGTCGGCTTGGCTATGTGTACACCGGTCGTTAGCGCTATCAGCGATACCCAAGATGCTACCATCACGGTCAATGTTGCAGGTACGCTGGGCATTGGCAATGCTACTCCCGGCGCCCTCAACGTTAATATCAACATGAATGCTAACGATATTAAGACCCAAGTGAGCAACATCGCCACTACCAATAATACCGGCTCAACCGCCACACTGACAGTTAAGGATAAAGATGCTAATACTGATCTATCGGCGGGTGCCGGTAAAACGATTCCTACCGGTACTAACGTAGTTAAGGGCACTTCTGCCTGGGGAATCAAAGTAGGCGCCGGTGGCTACCAGGCTATGCCAAATAATGCCGGTACTGCTATCTCCATCGGTAATGACGGTGGGGCAACGACCAAAAGCTATGCTGTCACTTATGGTGTTTCGACCAGCCCAACCCAGGCGGCCGGTACCTACACCGACCAGATTGCCTATACTCTGACGAACTAGGCTTGCTGGTTGATTGGTTGCCTGCTCCGGAGAGGAGCGGGCAACTTGCTGAATCGGTAAACTTCGGGCTATAATAGGCTAAACATAATTGGAATGAGGGGGATAATGACTCGGAAAATAGCTAGAGGAGGACGGCTCGCTAGGGTAGTCTTAATGGCTGTCCTGATGGTAGCACTGTCGGTATTCGGCTCGGGGAATCAAGCTTCGGCGACAGAGGGTTTTCGGGGACTACTAATCTCGCCGGCTAATCAACGAATCGAACTGAAGAACGGTCAATTATATAGTGGACAGATGAGTGTCCAGAATACTACCACCGAAAACATGGGTGTAGACATGTCGGTCGGTTCATATAGCATCGTCAATAACGAGTACGGTGCTCCTAATTACGATAATCCGAGTAAGTATAGCTTGATGCGGGGCTGGATCAAGCTGGACCGACAGAATCTTGACTTAAAGCCGGGTGAGAGTGCGATCGTTAACTATCTGATCACCACTCCGGTTAATCCGCCCTCCGGCATGCAGTACGCCACCATTTTCGCTCAGACTAGAGCTCAGGAGGCTAAGGGCTCAGGCATTACCGCCACCAGCCGAGTCGGACTGGTGCTGAGTGCTCGGATGGTTGATGGGGTGACCATAGAAAAGTCAAGCATCCAGCAGGAGCGGATCGCTTACTACCAGCCGGTTGCGCCAATGAGAGCATCCTTCTCCGTTAAGAACGAAGGTAACGTCGGGGTTGATGTGTCTTATTCCCTAAAGGTCAACAGTGCCATCAATGGTCGTCAGATCTATGCCTCTAAGCCCCAGAGTGAGAGTGTCTACCCGGAGACGGTGCGTGATTTTAACCTCAGCTGGGATCAGGTAGGGGTCGGCTTTTACCGAGTTGAGATGAGTATCACCATGAACGGTCGTACTCATACGGTGCGTAAAACCGTCTGTACTGTGCCGGCATGGATTATCATTCTGCTGATTATCGCCCTCCTGTCGTTAATAGCCTATGCTGTCATCAACTATCGGATCATGCGGGAGAACCGAGCCAATCGCAAGGCGAAGGCTAAGCCCAAGGTCAAGGCTAGCCCGAGAGTAAACAAGGTTAAGAAATAGAGTGTAAGGTATGAAGATCCGGCTTGGGGTTACTACTAAATTAAGCGCCATGGTGTGGATGCTGGTCTTGGTCGTGGCCGGTGTCTTGGCTATGGGTGGTAATCAAGTGGCACTGGCGGATAGCAACGCAGCTGACTCGGTTATTTCGGTCAAAGTTGATAAGATTACGGTTCGGATCACTCAGATCAACGGGCTGGTTTATCAGGGTGACCATCAGCTGGGTAATATTACTGCCGGGACATATACTACCAAGAACACCGTCCATCTCAGGGCTGATAAAAATGCCAGGGTGAAGATCGTGTTTGGTGGCAAAGTGCTCTGGCGTGGTGACCTGGTGGCGGGGCGACCAACTGCGGTCGAGATTGATCTGGGCGACGTGCCGCTCGGTATACACAGTCTGACCGTCTGGGCCGGTAATGATGAGAACGACCAGCACCATAGCGAGATGTATTTTCGTCTGCATTATCTAGCCTCAGTACCGTCAATCTTGCCTGATCATAATGAGGCCATGCCTCATCCTCGCTCAGGCGAAGTATCGCTTCGAGCGCCTAGCGCCGGACTATATATCAATATCGCCGGGCGGGCATATAGCCTGGTCACTCTCGTGTCGCTCGGGGTTCTCTTAGTGGCGCTCGTCTTGGTCAAAGTAGCGCTTCGGCGTCTCGATCAAGTTCGGTAGGACGCCGGGGTGAGCGGTCGAAACTTCCGGTGCTTTTACCAAACTTCCGGAAGTTATTGCAAACAACCGGAAGTTTAACTATAATATCTTTATGAAAGAAACGATCAAGCGTCAACTTGAAGAAGTCTTGCACTATACCGGGTGGACTCAGGAGCAGCTAGCCTATCGGCTAGGAGTTCCAGCTCGTACAGTTTTTGCTTGGCTAAATCAGCAGACAACACCTCGTTTGGCCAACCAGCGTCGGATTGAAGATGTCTATAGGGAAGTGGTCGGGCAAGCTAGTGTACACCCCGAGGCGTTAGAGCAGGCAAAGCACAGTGCTTTAGCCCATCACATGACTGCTCATGAGTTGGTAACCAATAGGGAACTATTAGATGCACTTACTTTGCAGATGACCTATCATACCAATAGCATTGAGGGGAGTACCATGACGGTAGATGATGTCCGGACGGTGCTAGATGACGATCAAGCAGTGCTCGCCAATAAAACGGCGATAGAGCAGCTTGAGGCGAGGAATCACCGTACGGCACTTAACTATCTGCTGGATCAGTTAAACAACCAGGGAGGCAATTTTCATTGGACGGTCGACCTGATTCAACAGCTACATTTACGGTTAATGAATAGTGTAGTTAGCGATGCTGGTATATTTCGACGCTATGGGGTGCGAGTACTAGGTGCAAGCGTGCCAAGGGTTAATCACGCCTCAGTACCGGATAAGCTGACTGAATTAATAGATTTCATTAACAAGCCAAGTGACGATCCTATCGGTAGAATAGCCTATACTCACGCTCGTTACGAATTAATACATCCTTTCAGTGATGGCAATGGCAGGACGGGGCGATTGATTATGCTGGGGCAGGCTCTGCAAGATAAACTGATGCCACCACTGGTGACTAGAGAGCGTCGGCAGGTCTACTACAGATATCTTGACCAGGCCAATCGGGATGAAGACTACCGGCTACTAGAGCTTTTTATTGCCGAGAGTATGTTGGCAGCTGATCGGCTACTAAATCATTGATAGGACCGACAAATATTGATGGTACACGACTACTCGCCGGTGTAAATGCGGCTATGCTTGACCGGTGGCGGTCGGGGCGGTTTAATAAGCTACATCAAGGATGCTGATAGATTAGCTACCAGTGACTTGCGTACCCTAAGGAGGGGTTATGAGTGTCTCTTTTTCGTTCGACTGGGAGTATATGCCTGATGAACTGATCGGGGAGATCATGTCGGCTTTCGCCGACAGTAGGGAGGTGCTGTTCGACGGTCAATTGCAGATCGTCGTCGAGATGGAAGACGGCGATTTTTCCTTCTGGCATCTGTGCCAGGAGGAAGAGAATTGCCCGGGGCGAGGGCGCAAACCCACGCTCCACTACGAGCGGGGACCTCTCTTTTGAGAATCTCGGCTCACTCCAACTCATTTCAAGCTCCTCCGGGTGCTATCTTGCGAGATAGCACCCATTTTTATTGACTCCGGTTGACTAATGATGAAGGGTTGACAATACGTTAGCATCATGGTAGAGTATAAGTACTTACTTAAGCTTAGATGATAGCAGTAAGTAGCCGGAGGGTTACTATAGTTGATGCTGTATGGCGTCTATTTGTCGTGGTCTACGTAGTCACGATTGACGCTGATATGCAGGATCAACTGTAGTAACCCTTATTAGTTCAAGATTAAGCAAGAAGGAGACAAGACATGGCAGGAACGAAGGCTGGCGCCAAGAAAGCAGCTGCAACCAACAAGGCTCGCTATGGTAAAGATTTTTACGCTACCATAGGTCGCCAAGGTGGTAAGAACGGCTGTACGGGCGGCTTCGCCGCTAACCCCGAGCTGGCTCGCATGGCTGGCGCCAAGGGTGGTCGAATTAGCCGACGTGGACCGGCTAAGCGAAAGGCAACCACTATCAATGTTGCCCAAGTCGGTGCATCCAGTACCGTTGACGTCAAATAGGCTGACCGCTACTCTTTTTCTGACTTCGGTCAGCTCTACCCCGCTACATAGCGGGGTTTTTGGTTGGGCGAGGATGATGATCTTTGGGTCGGTTGACCAAGTAGCGCCTGAGAGTAGTCCGCTTAGCGCTATTTGCCGTCCAGTGGCTACCACAGTTAGGGCAGGTGTAAGTCAGGTCGGCTCGGCTCTGCCAGCCCGTCTGACCGCACTTGGGGCAGATAGAGCGAGCGTGCAACCAATCTCGGTAGCTATCTAGAGCCTGCTCAATAACTTCGTCACTAATAGACAGCCCGTAGTGAGGAGCGATTTGTTGTGCCTTGAGCCAAGCTTGACGCTCGATCTGAAGCAGCTCGGCGTCTTGGCGGTAGGTGTCGTGTCCGAGCAGAGCGTGCCCCAACTCATGCAGAGTAGTCAGATCATCCCGGTCATAGTAGATGGTTTGGCTGTCTGGTGCCCAATGTGCCGTCTGACCGGGGTGAAAAACAAACTGAGGGTAGTCGTGTCGCAATCGGTCAATTAGACTGGTCATAAGGGTATTGTATCATTCGGCGCTGCCGGCTAGTTTAGCAAGGGCATAACCTTGACATAACCGCAATGTTATGCTAGTATATAGTACGAGTTAAGTCTAGTTAGACTAGTCGTAAGTAATTAAGAGAATGGGGTCAAGTCATAATGGTTAAGACGGATAGAATAAGTGGTCAAGCGAGACGCCAAGGTGGCGAACCGGGCGGAGAGGGTGTGTCTGGTGGTAGTTATCTGTATGACCTTAATGCTAATGAGTGGTGGACGCCACTTTCATCAGATGTAGAGCAGAAGCTAGATGCTGATTCGGTCAACAACAGAGCTGCCTATGTATCTGGATCTAAGCAGGCTGAGTCGGCGAGTCAAGATATTATCCCTAGACAGATTGTAGTACAAGAGGCTGTTGCCGGAATTGCCCTAGCTGGACAGGCGGAGCAGCCGAAAGTAAAATCAATTCCAGAACCAGAACCAGAACCAGAACCAGAACCAGAACCAGAACCAGAACCAGAAC
>ERZ773009.1866-NODE-1866-length-14011-cov-4.733448_pt1 | contig 14011 bp, 10 predicted proteins | sample MGYA00580663_ERZ773009 | MGnify/ENA primary metagenome ERZ773009 (study PRJEB29015, sample SAMEA2737969) | human oral metagenome | biome: human oral; feature: human-associated habitat; material: dental | place: China | collected 2026 ... | reverse complement strand
TGACATCGATGGATTTCCCGCAGATGCGACACCCGTGCGCGACCACCGCTTCGAGCTGACCATTGGCACCATCGACGAGGTGCCTGTGGTGGTCTATCCGGGACGCATCCATCTCTACCAGGGCTACAGTGCGGCCGAGGTGACATCCCTCGTGCGTCATGCCAGGCATCTGGGCTGTCGTGACATCGTCTTTGCCTGCGCGACGGGTGCAGTGACGGGAAATGCTCATGTCGGTCTTGGCATCCTGACCGATCAGATCAACCTCACCGGACGAAATCCGCTCATCGAGTGGGACGGCATCCGTGACGTCGAGACGCCGTTCGTGGGCATGGTGGACGCCTATACGCCCTACCTGCGCACGCTTGCGCGTGGCGTTGCCGATGACTTGGGCATCGCGGTGGACGAGGGCGTCTACGCAGGAGTCCTGGGGCCCTGCTTCGAGACGCCGGCCGAGATCGGGATGATGCGGGCGCTGGGCGTCTCGTACGTGGGCATGTCCACTGTGAATGAGGTCATCATGGCCCATGCCCTGGGGATGAACGTGTTGGGGCTCACGCTCGCGACCAACGAGTCGGGGGATCCTGATACCTCTCACGAGTCCGTGCTCGAAGTTGCCGGACGCTATGCGAGTGACTTTGAGCGTCTGGTGCGAGGCGTGCTGCACCTGCTCTAGGAAGGGCAAAGCCAAAGAGAGATACCTCGCCGCTCGCAAGCAGGGCCGTTCCAGCGTTCCGGTCGCACTGCCACTCGCCCCCGAGCGTTCCGGTGCGGTACGCTCGACATCGAGTGGCAGTGTACGGAGCTCTGCCCGGTACGCTCACCCCCGAGTGGCAGTGTACGGCGCACTGCCACTCGCCCCCCAGCGTTCCGGTGCGGTACGCTCGGCATCGAGTGGCAGTGTACGGCGCGCTGCCCGGTACGCTCGCCCCCGAGTGGCAGTGTGAGACGCACTGCCACTCGCCCCCCAGCGTTCCAACACGGTACGCTCGACATCGAGTGGCAGTGTACGGAGCTCTGTCCGGTACGCTCACCGCCGAGTGGCAGTGTACGGCGCACTGCCACTTGCCCCTGAACGTTCCATCCTGTACGTTCATCCCCGACTGGCAGTGTGAGACGCACTGTCGAGCACCACTGGAGGTCCTTTTGGTCTGTTCCGCGCGCCTCCCGGGTCCACATTGGGATTATCCCGCCAGTTCCTTGTCCCTTGCTATACTGAGAGAGATCATGTGAGGCACGTTACGGGTGGGAGGTCCCCATGCCTAGGTGCGACGGCATCGTAGCGCGCATGCGCCTGGCCTGTGCCCTTGGCGTCGCTGCGCTTTGCGCGGCCATCCTTTGCGTTGGCTGTGGCTGGCGCGAGAGTGCGGGCAGTGGCGTCGAGGAGGGTTCGCCAAAGTCGACGGTCGGGACTGCGCCAGTCTCCGACGGGGATGGTAGTTCGGCAGACGACAGCTCGGCCGAAGATGGATCGACCGACGACCCTACCGCCTATGAGCCACAGGGTTTTTTACTGCAGGAGGACTGGAGCGACAGACACGGCTATAGCCACACCAGGCACCGCTATACCCATGATGGGGCCGAGCAGGTGGATGCCTACGGTCTCAGGCTCTGGACTCAATTCTGGGTGGAGTATCCACAGCTTTCGGGGGACTTCGAGCATCTGGACGAGATTAATCGCACCATCAAGGACTGCGCGATGGGGACGGCGCGCGATCTGTACCTCAACCCGACGCCTGCCATGATCGAAAGCGTCAGGTTGGCTGCGGCAGAGCTCAAGGATGGAAGCCGTGCGTCTGCGCATGCAGCCATGCCCGACAGCGAGTGTACTGCCATGATAGGGAGCGTCGTCTCATATGCGATCACCTACAACAACGATACCTTCATCAGCATCTGCTTTGCCGACAACTACACTGTGGGCATCCCCACCAACTTGTGTTGCCGTCTTCGTACGGTCAACATAAACCTTCAGACAGGGGAGAGTTACTCGCTGGGTGACATCTTGACGCCCAACCAGGATATCGCAGATAGCTTTGTCGACGGTTATACCAAACATATCAATCGCTTGTATGAGGAAACGGAAGCATACGGGGAGATTAGAAGCAAAGACAAGCGACCAGCGCCTGAGGATGCGATCGGTGACCTGAGTCGTGAGGAGTTTAAGAGGGCGCTTTTGGGACAGGACGATGGTGCGGGACGTCTCTCGGTGGTCTTCTTTGTGACAAAGATGGGCAGGGTGCATTTGGGCTTCAATTTCCAGGGGAACATGAATGAGCCTTCCTACGGCAAATGGTGGGAGATGATGCTCACGAGTAAGCAGGTTGCCGCCACTAAGAAGGACTCAAGCCTCTGGAACCTCTTGCCAGCGCGCACGACAAGCTAGCGCGGAGCTTTCGCAGTACGAGGTCATCCTGAGCGACCGGATACCCCTGAGCGAGACTCTCTCAGCTTCCGGGGTACTCAGCGACAGGTTCTTGACAACGTCACCTGACAGATTTGCCCTTGAAATTGCCCCATGGGTTCGTATACAATCTATGGCTGCGCCTGCGGGGTTTGCATGCCGCTAGGGCGCACAGCCTGGAGGCCAGCTTAGCTCAGTCGGTAGAGCACCGCTCTCGTAAAGCGGGGGTCATCAGTTCGAGTCTGATAGCTGGCTCCACGAAAAAGCACAGGTCATCCAGGGTGTTTGGGTGATCTGTTTTCCTTTCTTGACAGGCCGCCGAGAAGCCCTAGAACACAATGCGAAATGGGACGCAACAGCGCCTTCTCAGGCGTTGATTCGTGCTGGTGGCCCTTCGTTTGTCTCGCTCGGGCTGTAAGGCATGGCCTTCACGTCCAGTCTGTAGCCCAGGGCCCTTACCGCCTTCTGTACTGCTGCGAAGGACGGGTTGCCCGTGGAGGAGAGCGCCTTGTAAAGCCCGTCGCGCGTGATTCCCGTCTTGCGCGCGAGTTGGGTACACTACTTCTGGAGAGTCTTGGTCGCTGGTAGTTGCCGCCGTCAGATATGCCGACAGCGACCGTCTTGTCGAACGCGCTGATCATGTTGTATTCGTCGCAACGCCCTCTAAGGGCGCACGTACCCACGTTTTCGCGATGTGAGTGATCCACTCACTTCCCTTTCGCGATGTGAGTGATTTTCTCGCCAAAATCGCCAGACGTCGAGAGGACAAAATTACATACATGCAGGTAGAAGCCCTATTGAAGGAAAACTAGAAGTGAGTGATCCACTCACTTCGTCCTCATGATGTGAGTGATCCACTCACTTCGCGGCACGCCCGGGCGGGCGGGACAAGACGGTGCAGGCGGGTGGAACAAGATAAAGCGCTCAAGATCGCCCCTCTCGTCACATACGATAAAACCTCATGCTACCTCGTGGCCGGTATGACGGCATGTGGAACCAGGCCTGAGGCACCAGCCTGCGGGTCGTCACCTCGCCATGCACATCACTATGGCACCTACCCTACCTAGAAAAACGCGGACACTGCGGCAGTCCGGCCGCTGTCCGTCCGACGTGCGCGACCAAGATCGCCATCAAAGTCAACCATCTTGCGTCCGTCACGTAGTGTCACGAGTTGACGGCAAGCGTATTGGGGTGGATCTGAGCAAGCGCAATGCTATATGATGGGGGCAAGAGAGAGTACGCCGTGCATCGGGTAAAAAGTCACCGGAGACCCAGGTCAGGAAGCGTGGGGAGATAGCCTCGTTTGACATCACCCAAGCGTTTCCCTATGTGTCCGAGAAGAACAAGGCGACGTCCATCGTCGTGACCGACACGCTCGACCCGGCTCTCGACGCGTCGCACGCGACCGTCCAGGTCTTCAAGGGTGGCGTGGACGTCACGGACAACTGGACGATCAACGTCTCCGACCAGGTTGTGACCGCAACGGCAAAGAACCCGGGCACGGCTTTGTCGAGGGTGAGCACACGTTCAGGATCACCGCCCCCGTCTCCCAGACGGCCGCGCTCGACACCTACGAGACGGAAAAGAACCAAGACGGCACGTTCAGGAAGGTCCCAAACCAGGCGTCCGTTGCCATCAACGGGACAGCCAAGACGACCAACACGACGCACGTCCTGGTGCCCTACGAGGCGAGCGGGTCGGTCCAGATCAGTGCCAAGAAGTCCCTCAATGGCAAGCAGCTTGAGGACCAGCAGTTCACGTTTCGGCTGACAGATGGCCAGGGCGCAGTGGTAGGCGAGAAGAAAAACGATGGGAACGGTGATGTCACATTCGACACCATCGACTTCGACCAAGATGACATCGGAAAGACGTACACGTACACCATCACCGAGCTCGACGACGCGAAGTAGGGCTATACGTATGACGCCCATACAGAGACGGTCAAGGTGAAGGTGGAGGATGCTGGGGGAGGCAAGCTCAACGTAGTCACTGAGTATGACGCCGATGGGGCGCAGTTCGAGAATAGCTATGCCCCGAACGTCGGGTTTGCCATCCTCAAGCATGATGAGAACGACCAGCCGCTCGGAGGCGCGAAGTTCACGCTCTACCTAGACGACGGCGACAACAAGTTCACCAGCATGGATTCGCCTGCCACGATATATGAGGACCAGGCGTTGCAGAGGCGTATCGAGGGTGCCGTCATGACTACGGATGGTCAAGGAAAGGCACTTTGCTACGGCTTGGATTGGGGCAAGACGTACTGGCTCAAGGAGACGACTGCGCCTGCGGGCTATACCCTCGACCCTGACGCCCACAGGGTCGTTGTCGGGGAGGATGGGTCCATCAGCTTGGTTGATGAACAAGGGGTCCTGGCGAAGCTCCCTGTCAAGGACGGCGTCTCGACCATGACGATCAAGGACACGCGGGTCGCTTCGCTCCCGAGCACGGCGGGCACAGGCATAACGCCCATTCTGTTTGCCGGGTTTGCCTTGGTTCTCGCCGGGAGCGGCTCAATCCTTCATGTTGTCAGGCGCAGGAGGCATCTGTAGGGAGGCGAGAGTCCCTCACCTGAGGTCACCAAATCGCGCAAGATCTTGCTGCGCAACGCGAGGCGGCCATGCGCGTTGATCGCCTACCCACCATCGCCCCCTCATCAGGTATAATCAGCCCGTGATCCGCAGAGAGGACCATGTGTGGCAGCCTGCGGGGGTCGGTGCCGCGCGTGTCAGCGAGGTCTCGTGAGGCCCAGTCGCGAGGTGTCCCCCGTTGCTAAGGACGGGGTATGTGCCTACGTGGTGCCCACGATGGCTCCCAGAGTGGCTTGCCCGAGCGTCCGCATGCGAAGGGAGTGGGGAATGGGATTTCGATTCTTCAAGTCAAAGAGCATCGCCAAGGGCCTGCGCATCGGCATATCGAAGAGGGGACTCAGTGCGAACATAGGGGGTAAGGGTCACTCAATCTCGCTTGGCTCCCAGGGTGTCTATCTGAACCTATCGATCCCAGGAACCGGCATCTCCTACAGGACAAAGCTCAAAGGCCCGGGTTCGGGTGCGTCAAGCAAGTCGGGCGGGGCCGCGCGTGAGATGCCCAAAGGAGTGCAGGTCGTCCTCAGGGAGGACGGGACGTACGAGTACAGCGACCAGTCTGGCGAGCCCATACGTGACCAGGCCCTCGTTCGCAGGATCAGCGCCCTGCCTGAGGTCAAGGCCAAGAAGGAGGAACTCTCCGCTCAGTACAGGCAGGACCAGCAGGATAAGGCCAAGCAGCTGAACTTGCAGATGGACTCGTTCGTCAATATCGCCTCCCTCTCCCCCAAAGTGCGCCGGAACCTGTCGCAAGACACGAGCTCCAAAGATGATCCAGAGACGATCATGAGAGGCATCGACGAGTGTATAGACGCAATGACGCTTCCTGTCGAGATTGCCGTGAGCTACGAGCTCAGGGGCAGTGAACTGTGGGTTGACCTCGATCTACCCGAGCTGGAGGATCTTCCCGATAAGGAGTACGTGACGCTTGCGAGTGGCGCCCTCAGGCAGAAGAATCGGACACAAGAAGCGCTGAGGGACGACTACGCGAAGTGCGTCTATGGGGTGAGCATCTTCGTCGCGGCGTCGCTCTTCGATTCCTCACCTGGAATCGAGCGGATCGTGGTCTCGGGTCGTACGCAGCGACGTGACAGGGAGGGCAGGATATGCGACGAGTACATCATCTCGGTGAAGTACACGCGCTCGGCCTTCGAGGCTACCGACCTTACGTCGATAGATCCAGAGGCCTTCTTCCTCAGTTTCGAGAATCGCTGCCTGACGACGAAGACGAAGCTTTTCAAGGCGATACGGCCCTTCGACCCACATGAGGGATAGCGAGTCCAATCGACCCATGAGGTCCAGTACTCTGCCGGGTTTTGTCAGATTTTTTTGGATAGTCTGATCGGTGAGCGGTAGGTCAGAGGTGCCTCAAGATGGCGTTCGTGTGTGGAGAAACCCAACCATTTCCGGTGAACTATTCTAGAATCTTACCCCTAGAGGCTGTCAATGATAAGGCCATCGCCCATGCAGCGATGGCCTTCGATCTCGTGGAGCGGCGGACGGGACTCGAACCCGCAACAGGCAGCTTGGAAGGCTGCTGCTCTACCAGTTGAACTACCGCCGCAGATACCAAGACAACTTTTACCGGTCTGAAGGTCCTTTTTGGAGCTGTCCTACACCCATACGCTCACGTATCCGGACCATGTCCCAGACAGTCAAAGTTGCTAACTAAACCATCTGTTCATGATATCAATGCTCCTCTGACCTGTCAAGCGTTATCCGGCGCTCGCGGTAAACGTCTCGGGGTAGCTCATGCAGGCAATTTAGTATATGATACATGTTAGCAGGCTTTCGCAGTGGCAGTACGCGCAGCTGACTGTGGTACAGTCGGATGCGCTTTGTCGTAGAGTGGCAGGTCTGTTGTGTGATCAACAGGTGGGTGGGTCGCTTTGTCAGGAGAGTTCTTGAGGAAGACGTAAGGATGAGTTGGCTCTCTAATGCATAGAGGCACCCCTTGTGATGCAGTCGGTGTTTTGGTATGAGAACGTGAAAGGAACGATCGTGGCCGCAATGTTGAAGCGACTCCCCAGATGTCCAAGCAAACATGTCCTGCTCAGCTTCCTGCTTATTGTTGGGGCGCTTGTCTGTTGCCTCATACCAGGCGTGGCGCGTGCCGACACGGTGACAAAGGTCGATAACCTACTTGACCACATTGGCGGCGATGTCTATATCACAAAGGAGCCGAGTGCCAAGCCAGGTGCCGAGCAGGGCCAGTACTGGTCGGAGGGTCGATGGAAAAACGTTAGCGATGTCCCAAGGGACGGTAGTTCGCATGCTATGGAGAATGGATGGCAAATATACTGGTGGAAAGGCAAGTGGGGTGGATGCTACACAGTCTGGCGCTATACGACCGGACCGGACACCCTGTCGGAGAATGTCAAATCATTTCCTGGCTTTAGGTTTAGATTCAATGACATAGGCTACACGAGCACGGGGGAACGAATTGACTGGATTATTGAGTTTACGCAGGTAAATGCATGGAAATGGAACAGGCATCATGTGGGTTGGTTCACCCCGTTTGAGATAACGACTAATTTTGGCATCCAGTTAGCGGCTGAGACTTATGAAGGAAATGACAAGGTAGAACCGAAGATACCACCAGACCGTGTTGGGGTTGAGAGTACATTTAAGACGCGTGTCGTGAAGCATGGCACAGAAGATCTCATTGATCCGAACAGTGAGGTCGACACGCTGTACTGGGACATCGATCAGCCGGCCGACTGGGATGGCGCACACACAAATTACACAAGTGATTGGCGCGAGAGCATATGGAAGGTGAGTGGCTACAAGGACGAGGCGCTCATACGTAAGGATGCAATCCCAGACTGGCTTGAGGTCAAGCCGGACGGGAGGGGCTTTCTCTCAAAGCAGAATGATGGTACGGTAACCGCACAAGCTAGTCGTAGCGAAGTCGTCATGAAGTCGGCTCCGGAGTTTATGACCAAATGGCGTGGATGGTCCTGTTCAACGTCCATGGGCTTCGACACGGTCGTACGGGCCTACCCAAAGTGGTCCGATCCGGTGAAGGATCCCCCGATGCAGGTCAAGAAGCGCGGTGAGATCGCGGAGTTCAACGTCAAGCAGACCTTCCCCTTTGTGGTGGAGGCCAACAAGGCGAAGTCCATTGTGATGACCGACACGCTCGATGCTGCCCTTGATGCCTCGAAGGCAGAGGTCAAGGTTTACAAGGGGGCCGATGATGTCACGAGCAACTGGACGATCAGCGTCTCTGGACAGACCGTGACCGCGACGGCAAAGAACACCGGCCACGGCCATGTTGAGGGTGAGCACACGTTCAAGATTCGCGTGCCGGTCTCAGAGACCGCCGATCTCTCCTCCTACGAGCAGCAGGACGACCAGGGCAACAAGTTCTGGAAGGTCCCGAACCAAGCGTCCATCGCCATAAACAAAGAGTCCAAGCCAACCAACACGGTGCATGTTCTTGTGCCCTATGAGGCAACGGGTTCCGCCCAGCTCAAGGCCACGAAGCGGCTTGATGGAGGCCAGCTCAAGGACGGGCAGTTCACGTTCCGCCTGAAGGACGAGCAGGGCAGCGAGCTCGACGTTAAGACGAACGACGCCGACGGTAACGTCACGTTCAAGGCGCTCGACTACACGCTGGCCGACGTCGGAAAGACCTTCACCTACACCATCACCGAGGACGGTGGCACAGAGTCGGGCTATACCTACGACACGCATTCCGAGACCGTGACCGTCAAGGTGGAGGATGCGGGCCAGGGCAAGCTTAACGTTGTCGTGACCTATGATGCGGACGGTGCGGCGTTCGTGAACAGTTATGCCCCAAAGGTTCCGCTTGCCGTCCTCAAACAGAACAGCGACTCTCATGCTCCCTTGGGAGGTGCTCAGTTTACCCTCTACCTAGATGACGGTGACGGGTCCTTTACGAGTGCGGACCAACCTGCCGTGACCTACAGCGACGAGGCCCTGCAACATCCCATCGCAGGCTCGGTGGTGACCACGGGTCTCTTGGATGGAAAGGCCATCTACTACGGGCTCGAGAGGGAAAAGACGTACTGGCTCAAGGAGACGGGCGCGCCGCTCGGCTTCAACCTCGACTCGCAGGCCCATGAGATCATCGTCGGGTCGGATGGGGTCATCAGCACCCGCGACAGCAACGGGGTTGTTGCGCCGCTTTCGACCCCCGACGGTGTCTCGACCATAACGATCGTGGATGTCCCCATTCCCATCCTCCCCGGCACGGCAGGCGCGGGTATTACGGGTATTCTGCTCGTGGGTGCGATCTTGGCTCTTGGGGGAGGTGGTCGTGCTCTCTATATCAAGAAACGCAATGGATACATGTATAGGCATAATGGATACTATAGGTAGTCGGGCATTGCCCCGGCGTCACGTAAGGAGGTGGTGCCATAGGACGCAGAGTCCGTAAAAGGGGACTTACCCTGGTCGGTTCGCCGAGACAGGCACGTGCGGGCTGTTCAGGTAAGTGCAGTGCGACAACAATAACAGAGCGAAAGGAATCACACATGAACGGAAAACCGATGGCAATACGCAGCAGGTTGGGTACCCTGCTTGCGTCCATTGCCCTGGCGGCGTCTTTGGCGCCCACGGTGGCTCTCGCTGACCCGACTAGCCCCACGGATGTCGCGGACAGCAAGGTGACCATCACCGACCTAGTAGACGGTGATGTGGTCAGTGCGTACCAGATAGCTGATGCCGATATTGATGCAACAGGCAACCTGACATACAATATGGCCAACAATTTGCCTGCAGACTACAACGAGATTGGCAAGTTCGGGGCGATCGCATCGGACGGCACCACTTTCGTGCAGAATTCCGCGATACAGAAGGCGGCATCGGCGGTAGCTAAGTCGTTCGCCGACGCGAACGTCGCTGCGAAGGCGACCGCGACCGCAGCCAATAAGTCAGCTGATCTCACCCTTGGCAGTGGCTACTACCTGATTCGTGTCACGAGCACGAGCGGCACGGCGCGGGTCTACCAGAACATGATCATCGACGTGAGTCCCGTGGTTGGCGCCAACGGAAAGTATGTGTCTCATGCTGAGCAGTCCCTTGCGGTCAAGAAGACCGATGTGGGTATCACGAAGACGGTTGTGAACGAGCAAGACAAGAAGACTGATGGATATAGTGTTGGCGACTCTGTGCCCTTCACGGTAAAGACCGCCATCCCCAGCTACCCGGCGGACTCCAAGAATGCCACGTTCGTGATCACCGATACGCCCACGAAGGGCCTTGAGATCGACCCTGCGACCATCATGATCAATGGGGTGACTGCGGCAAGCGGTGCCGATTACTCGATTACGGCCGATAAAAACGGCTACACCATCACCTTTAACAAGGACTATGTTCTTGCGCATCCTGGTGAGGTCACCGTGGTGACGTATCAGGCGAAGGTTACCTCAGATGCGTTCTCTAAGGCCGGAAGCGTGACGGGCAATACCGCAAAGGTGACGTTCAACCCGAACCCCTACACGGAGGGTACTGCCGAGCCGAGCGATACGACTGAGGTCCAGACCTATGGCTTTGTGTTCAAGAAGGTCGATGGATCGAACAACCCCTTGCCGGGTGCCGTCTTTGAGCTCACGCTCGCGAATGGCCAGAAGCTCACCTCGACGTCTGACGCGAACGGCTACGTGTACTTTGAGGACCTTGCAGCTGGTAAGTATAAGGTCTCCGAGACTACCGTTCCTGCAGGATATCAGAAGGCTCCCGATCAGGAATTTGAGCTCAGCGCAGCCGTCTGCACGGGGGATAACCCCGCGACGCCGGACGCAGAGAACAACTACCTCGTCTCCACCACTGATGTCGTGGATCCCTCCCAGGCTGCGTTGCCCGCCGCAGGTGGTCCCGGCACCTTGATCATCACCGCCGCCGGTGTCATCCTGCTTGCGGTAGGTGGCTTCGTGCTCGTCCGCACCCAGGGCAAGAAGAGCGCCGAGTAGACGTAACGGTTCTTTTGGACTTCGGAAGCGAGGATAGGCGCATTCGCGCCATGTTGGTGGGAGGGGGCCTGTACCCTCCCACCTCCTTCTATCACAGGGAGAGGAAGAGGCGTTCCCGCATCCAGGTGGCGATCGCCGTTTTCGCTTTACTTGTGGGCGTTTTTCTCATTTGCTATCCGTTTATAAGTAACGTTCTGAATCAGCTCGAGCAGGACAAGGTCAGCGTCAATCAGCAGCAGGTGGTAGAGCAGCTGGAGCCAGAGGATCTATCCGCCCAGAAGCAGGCTGCCCTCGATTACAATGCGCGTCTCTTTGCAGGCAGTGTCAGGGTGGTTGACCCGTTTGACACGGGAGATTATGTGCCGGGCAACACCGAGTACGAGCAGATGCTCAACTTGGCGGGAGACGGCGTAATGGGGCGGTTGGTGATCCCCAAGATAGAGGTTGACCTCCCCATCTACCATTACACGAACGATGAGGTGCTGGGCCATGGCGTCGGCCATGTCGTGCAGACCTCCCTGCCCATAGGGGGAGCGTCGTCACATTGCGTCCTTGCCGGGCACACAGGTCTTCCGGCTGCACGAATCTTTGAGCAGCTTGACAGACTCACCGTTGGCGACTGGTTTGTCATACAGGTCCTTGGCGAAAACCACGCCTATAGGGTGACCAAGACGGAGGTCGTCCTGCCCGAGGAAGTGGCCAGCCTTGCCATCGAGCCTGATAAGGACCTCGTCACACTGGTTACCTGCACTCCCTATGGGGTGAACTCGCATCGTTTGCTTGTGCATGCGGAGCGCTGCGAGGTTCCGAGCGAGTGGGATAATGGGAGCGAGACCGTCGTGCGCTCGGTGAGTCCCCTTGCTACTCCTGGGCTGCCCATTTGGGTCTGGTCGCTTGCCGGCGCTGGGATCGCCCTCGTGATAGTGGTTGTGGCCCTCATTGTTCAGTGGAGGAGACGACGTGGTTATGGGCGCTAATGCGAGGCGAAGTGCGGCGACGGGCGTTCATGCGAGACGCGGTGCGGTGCGCGTCATCGTGGGAGCTCTCATGTTTCTGGTCGGTGCGCTCATCTTCATTTTGCCCGGGCTTACGACCTTGCAATCCCAAGAGAGATACGATCGCGAGCTGACGCGCTTCTATGCCGATGTCTCCTCTGATACCAAAGCTCCCGCCGACGCCAGTGCCCCCGCGACCGGCGGCACTCCCCCCGCAGATACCAATACCCCCGCGACCGGCGGCACTCCTCCTGCCGATACCAATACCCCCGCTGCGACCGATGGCACTCACCCCGCTGATGGAGGGACATCCTTTGATGCGGCCTACCAGTTCCTGTTGGCCTACAACGAGAGGGTCATCGCTGGGACTGCTGGTGCCGTGAATGATCCGTGGGGTATCGGGAGCAATGAGGATGCGTTTAGAGGTGTGGGTCTCGATAATGCGGTTGTGGGTGTGCTGCGCGTGCCGCGCTTGAATGTCGAGGCCCCCCTGCTCCTCGGGGCGTCGAACGACCATTTGGCTCGCGGGGCATGCATCATCTCTGGAACCTCTGCCCCTTTGGGGCAGGAGAGCTCGAACGTCGCGATAGCGGGACATCGGGGAGATATCTTCAGAGATATTGAGGACATACAGCTGGGAGACACTCTCACCATCGAGACGAGGTGGGGCACCTTAGAGTATCGAGCGGTGGAGTTTCGCGCCATCGCTCCGGATGACACCGCCGCCGTGGGAGTACAGCCACATCGCGACCTGGTGACGCTCCTCTCCTGTCATCCCTACGGCATCAGTGACCAGCGCTACCTTGCAATTTTCGAGCGCTCTTACGCCGATGAAGGGACGACGACGCCCTCTAACTTTAACTTTAACGCCGTTGACACCTTCAGTCCCATGGCGGCGCTTTCCAAGGCGCTCATGCACTGCGACTCGCCCCAGCTGTATGTGGAGCGCTGGCTTAGGGTGGTAGGTTCCGTTCTTCTTGTGCTTGTCCCCCTTGGCTCTTGCGTGCACCTGGTGCTGCCCATGTTCCAAGAGGGTGGTGTCTTTCGGGGACGGGGGAGGCATATGAGAAATCGCACGTATGGCAAAGGGCGAGGTTGAGTCTGCATAGTGTAGTGGCTGCGATGGAATGCAAAGGTGTGTCCCTCTCCGCTGCTTCGTCCTTTGGAACTGCGGTAGGAATCCTAGACCCGAGACCTGCTTAGCCATCTTATGGAAAAGTACATTCCATAACCCATCGGTTGGACAGACTGCGCTTTTCCGTGAGGGGTCACACGCAGAATGCGCTTTTCCGTGAGGTGGCTCGACGTTTGCCCAGGTAAAGAAAAGTGCATTCTACGAAAAAGCGCATTCTGGCTACAGTCCTTCACCAAAAAGCGCACTTTGTGATTGTGACATCACGCAAAGGTGCACTCTGGCTACGTCCCTTACGAAAAAGCGCGCTCTGTATGTGCGCTGGGGCATAGGATGCGTCTTTACGTAAGTGGTGGGTCTCAGAATGCGCCTTTTGGTGAGACGAGCAGGCAGAATGCGCTTTTCCGTGAGGTGGCTCGACGTTTGCCCAGGTAAGGAAAAGCGCATTCTACGATTGCTGTGACACCAAAAAGCGCATTCTGTGCGTTTCTTACGGCAAGTCGCACGTTTCACAATCATTCCGCAGTCAAACTTACTGCCATGCCTTCATGCGTGCAGCTTGGCAGGCATGACTTCCTCGAATCGTATGTCCCACGCTTCTTGCCCACGGTCGTGAAGATGGATGCGCGCAGGGAGAGCCTGGGATGCTGGGACAGTACCACACTGGTTTCTCCCTATGATCAAGGCGTAGTCGTGAGGTCTTTCGTAGCGTGCCATAGGTGGTGTACTGTCAGGTCATTGGCCCAACTGACGTGTCTGTAGGCACTTTGTTTGATTAAAGGTTTGGAGAGTGACTTCACACGTTCGAGTTTATAAGAACATAAGTTCTTATACTGTGCTATGATAAAGGCAAGACACGGCGGGAGGCGAGTGGAGGGGCGGTGGCCGGATGGCGCAGGCGAGGCGAGACATGGGCGAGCTGAGGCCCATAGACGACCTGATGTTTCGGGTGATGGCGAGGG
>ERZ773009.1863-NODE-1863-length-14033-cov-8.782086_pt1 | contig 14033 bp, 10 predicted proteins | sample MGYA00580663_ERZ773009 | MGnify/ENA primary metagenome ERZ773009 (study PRJEB29015, sample SAMEA2737969) | human oral metagenome | biome: human oral; feature: human-associated habitat; material: dental | place: China | collected 2026 ... | reverse complement strand
ACTCCATGTCCACGGCCTGGTACATGGTGGACGACGACGACAACGTGGCCATCATTGAGTATAACGAAAACGGTCCCGTGCCTTGGGACGTGCCCGAGGCGATTACAGAAGATTTACTGTTTGGCCCACCTACGGGTGTTTCCGATAGCTGTAAAACGACTATCGAGCTGACCGAAGAGCAAATCGAAGAGCTTTTACCCGATTTTCTTGACGCCCCCTGCTCGCTGGAGGATGTCAGCTGTTGGTGGCATCGGACGGTGTTTCAGATCGACCCCAGGCAAACAGACGCGTTTTTGGCGCTCTGTAGTGAAGGCGGTGTGCCCATCAAAGAGATTGTATCGAAGCAAAAGGGACTTTACCTTGCCGAATTTGATCGTTGTATCCAGATGGGTAAGATTAAGGAGGGTTCCGTATTGCAGAAAATGATAGCTGGCGGCATCCTTACTGCGGCCTACGAGATGAAAGAGTTTGAGTTCGACGATATCTATCACAAAGAAACTCGTCGTATGGAGTACACCAAGAACTACGAGGCTGCGCCGTATTACATCTATTATCAACCCTACTGGGTCGCGCATCTGGCCAAACGAATGATTACGCCGCATCACCCGGTGAAGCTGTCCCAAGTGCCGGAAAATTTTCGCCATCGCATCCACCGCATCCCCGGACGTTTTGCCGATAAGGAGTACCTCCAGATCGCCCAGCATACCTTCTGCAAGGTATATGGCTATGACGAACTGACTTATACCTATGGAATTTGGTCGCTCACGCCTCTCCCCATGGAGGATGGGCAGTGGCGCGAGGTGATTTGTCATATCCCCTGCTGGGAGTCGTATGGCTGGCGTCCGGATCCGAGTGAAGGCTACGAGGAGCCGGATCCAGAAGACTGGTATCAAAACATTCGTAATGCCCCACTGACCCACCAGCCGACAGTCGTTATGATTGGCGATCCGAAGAAGCGATGGTTCCTCATCGATAAGGCGTTCGAGCATACGGACAGGCTGATTCGCCACACGATGTGGATTCCCTATGTCCCCAGGCTGCCGAAGAAGTACGCACACTATGACTACGATAGCGCGGCTGCCAAGAGCCTCACCGACGAAGTGCTGGCCCAGCTGCTTGCGGATTGCAAGTATCCGGATTGGGTCGTTCGCTGGATCAGGCCGCACGTGCTCTTGCTGGATGATGATGCGCAGGCCGTCTTTGAGCAAGTCTACCCCATCACCGATCATCGTGTTCAAATCAACGGCGACAGTTACCCCATCTATCTCCTCTCTGAGCGCAAGCGCTACGCTGCCGAGATTGAGCATTACGCGCAGCAGCCCTACCGCGGGGAAGTGCAAGCCCTCGTAGACTATTCATTCTGCGTGAATGATCCTTCTGTCCGATAGCCTATTTGATTCTCACTTATTTACCCCCTTACAACGATGAAGACAGACAAAGAATATCCCGCCACGCACTCCATGTCCACGGCCTGGTACATGGTGGACGACGACGACAACGTGGCCATCATACAGTTCGAAAATAATGGTCCTATTCCCGTGGACGTGCCTGACACATGGTTCGATAAGTTGCTTTTTGGCCCTAGCACCACAGACAGGGATGACGACCACATCACTTTTTCCCTGACGGATGATCAGATCGATGAGGTCTTAGAAAATTTGACCTATGCGCCCACCGCGCCGGATGAGGAAAAATATTGGGATGAAGGTATCACCCAGATCGATCCCTCGCGCGAAGAGGAATTTTTGACACTCTGTCGCGAAGGGGAGTTGACTGTCGAGAAATGTGTGTCGAGGGTGCGAGGGCTGTACCTCGTCGATTATTATAATTGTTTCAAGCATATAGAGAAGGAGGAAGACAGTCCGCTGCTTGATCCGCAATCGGTGATCCGAAAGCTCATCGACCGAGGCATCATTTTCCGCTACCTCTCCTGTAAATACCTGTCGATCGATGACAATAAGGCAGATGAATCGGGCAAGAAGTTCAGGCTCAATTTCGAATCCCTACCCTACTACCTCTACCAACAGCCCTACAACGAGGAGGAACTCTCGGAGCGTGTCCTCATGCCCCGCCATCCGGTGAAACTTTCTCAGGTGCCGGAGGAATTTAGGTCGCGCATCCATCGCATTCCCGGACGCTTTGCCGAGAAACGATACATCCAAATTGCTCAGCATACCCCCTGTCGGCTCTACGGGGGAGACGGAATTTCGCTCTCTACCCTGCCGAGCGAGGAGGACTATATCCCTACATGATTGAAATGATCGAGCAAATCTCCATCGACCTCAGCAACTATTGCTCCAAGCAGTGCCCCTTTTGCTACAACCATAGCCGGCCGGAGGGAGCGACCATGTGGCGCCCGTCGGAGGTGATCCGCCTGGCCACGGATTGCATAGCGCACGGCGTGCGGGCCGTCTCGCTCGGAGGTGGCGAACCCTTCGAGTACGACGGGGTGTTCGACATCATCCGCGCGCTCTACCCTCGGTGTTACCTCACGGTCACAACCAACGGACTGCCGCTGGAGCACGACGCCGTCTGGCTACAACTTCTACGCGATGCGCCAGACAAGATTCACGTCACCATCCACCGCCCGCACGACGCCGACGAAGTCCGTCGCGTGGAGGGCCTGATCCGTCGCCTCGCCGCAACGCCTATCAAGCCCGGGCTGAACCTGCTCGTTGAATCTGATCGGCTACCGGACGCCACGGCCGTCTTCGCGCGTTTTCTCGGCCTACTCACCCGCCAGCAGATCATCCTCGTACCCCGTCGTCCCGACCGTACTCCGTCGGCTCGGCAGTTGGCCGAAGTGGCCGGCCGACAGCCCTTCCAGGCGCCCGCCTGCCTGACGCGTTGTCTGCGGCCGGAGCGCTTCGTCTCCATCTCGTGGGACAAGCAGGTGAACCATTGCAGCTATGCCGGAGGTAAGGCGCCGCTCCGCAGTTTGGACCACGCCGGCCTGCTGGACGCCCTCTCGCGTGTGGCGTGGCAACACTGCGGCAGTTAGCGGCTACGAATGCGGGGGCCAAAACCGGGGGGGCAGAGAGGGTCCGATCGGGCTTGCATGATGCGCCCAAGACCGTTTGCCTGACAGCCCCCACCCCATGGGGCGTGTAGGCCCACTCGCTTCGGGTGGATAGGCCCAATACCGCTCGGCGTATGGGGCCGGTCGGGTTCGGCGGTTGGCTCCCATCGGATTGGACGCTGCGGCCCGAACAGGTTCGATGCCCCCTGCTGGCTTAACCGCCGACCACTCCCTCCCTCAATAACACAACGCCGCCCCGCCGGAAGGGATTCCGACAGGGCGGCGCTGCAATTCTTGGTGATCAGTCGCGGGGGTCAGGTGTTGGGAGTCCCCTCTTCGGCCAGATCGGGGTCGATCATGATACGGCCGCAATACTCGCAGACGATGATCTTCTTCCTCAGCTTGATGTCCATCTGTCGCTGGGGCGGAATTTTGTTGAAGCAGCCGCCGCACGCATCGCGTTCGATGGGCACCACGGCGAGCCCGTTGCGGGCGCCCTTGCGAATGCGTTTGAAGGCTGCCAGGAGGCGCGGCTCGATGGTCGTCTCGAGCGCCTTGGCCTTGTCGCGCAGGCGATCCTCCTCCTGACGCGTCTCGGAGGTGATCTCATCCAGCTCGCTCTTCTTCTGCGCCAGATCGCCCTTGCGCCCTTCGAGCACTTCCTTGCTCTGCTTGATCTTCTGCTTCTTGGCGTCTACGGCGGCGTTGAACTCGCGGATTTTCTTTTCGGCGAACTCAATCTCGAGGCCTTGGAACTCGATTTCCTTCGTCAGGTTGTCGAACTCGCGGTTGTTACGCACATTGTCCAGCTGCGACTTGTAGCGCTCGATCAGCTCTCTCGACTCCGAGATTTTGTTTTTCTGCGCCAGCACGTTCGCCTTATTCTCCTCAATGCCGCTCTGATAATTCTTAATGCGCGTCTCCAGTCCGGCTATTTCGTCTTCCAAGTCCTGCACTTCCAGCGGCAGCTCCCCACGCAGGGTTTTCAGCTTGTCGACCTCCGACATGATCGCCTGCAAATGGTGCAGTGATCGGAGCCGCTCTTCGACCGTCAGCTCCCGGTATTCAGCTGCGGGGGTATGGGTTGGGGCAGCTGTTTCCACCACTTCGGGCGTCGGCGTTTCGGCCTCATTCATCACTGACGTTTCTTCTTTCGTAGTCATACGCTATAAATATGTTATGGGATTAATGCTTGTTTCTGAGTTTCGTAGTGCAAAAGTAGGGTGTTTCGAGGAGATGATTTCGTGAAACAAATCCACCGTGCATCGCTCACTCTCATAGTGCCCGACGACGGCCAGGAGGAGGCTATCCGCCACGTCGAAGTAGTCGTTGTACTTCGCCTCGCCGGTCACGAACACATCCGCACCTGCCGCTGCGGCGTCGCGCCAAAGGAACGCGCCGCTTCCACCGCAGAGGGCCACGCGCCTCACTGGCCGACCGCGCAGCGCGGAGTGGCGTACGCAGGGCACATGGAGCACGCTCTTCAAGTGATGCAGGAAGTCCGCCTCACTCATCGGCTCCGCCAGTTCACCGACAGCCCCCGATCCGGCCTGCGACCAGGCGTTACTCAATGGATAGAGATCGTAGGCCACCTCCTCGTAGGGATGCGCTGCGAGCAAGGCCCGCACCACGGTGCTGCGCAGATGGCGCGGCAAGATGGTTTCTACGCGCACCTCGGGTTCGACATGCAGCGCGCCGACGGTGCCGACGTATGGCTGACAGCCCTCCGTGGCACGGAATCGCCCCTCGCCCGGTGTGCTGAAACTGCATGCGTCGTAGGCTCCGATGTGGCCCGCACCGGCGTCGGCCAAGGCCGCGCGCACAGCATCGGCGTGCGCTTCCGGCACGAAGGTGACGAGCTTCAGCAGGCCGTCCGACAGCGGATGCAGGATGCGCGTGTTCTGTAGCCCGATCAGCTCGGCCAGCTTGTAGTTGACGCCACCCGTGGCATTGTCGAGGTTCGTATGGGCGGCATAGATCACGACGTCGTTCCGGCAGGCTTTGGCCACGCACCGCTGCACGTAGTCCGCACCCGTCAGCTCACGCAGGGGGCGGAACAGCAGCGGATGGTGGGCAATGATGAGGTTGCAATCGTGGGCGATGGCCTCGTCGACCACGGCCTCCGTGACGTCGACGCAGAGCAGTGCGCCACGCGCCGGCTGGTTGACGTCGCCCACCTGAAGGCCAGTATGGTCGTACGACTCTTGCAACGCGGTCGGTGCGAGGCGCTCTATTTCACGTAATACATCTCTGATGAGCAGCATGGCGCGTGCGGTTATTCCGGTTTCACGTCGATGTGAAGTTCCTCGAGCTGTGCTGGCTCAAGCGGTGTCGGGGCGTCGAGCATGACGTCGCGGCCCGCATTGTTTTTCGGGAAGGCGATGCAGTCGCGGATGGAGTCGAGGCCGGCGAAGAGCGAGACGACACGGTCGAGGCCGTAGGCAATGCCGCCGTGGGGTGGGGCGCCGTATTTGAAGGCGTTCATGAGGAAGCCAAACTGCTCCTGGGCGCGCTCTTCGGTGAAGCCGAGTATCGAGAACATCTTGTCTTGCAACTTGCTGTCGTGGATACGGATCGACCCGCCGCCCACTTCGACACCGTTGATGACCATGTCGTAGGCATTGGCGCGAACGGCCCCGGGATCGGTCTCAAGCAGCGGGATGTCCTCCGGCTTGGGCGAGGTGAAGGGGTGATGCACGGCGTAGAAGCGTTGGTCTTCTTCGCTCCACTCCAACAGCGGGAAGTCGACTACCCAGAGGCATTCGAAGCGCGACTTATCTCGCAGCCCGAGCCGGTTGCCCATCTCCAGACGGAGCTCGCAGAGCTGCTTGCGCGTCTTGTCTGTCTCGCCACAGAGAATCAGCATCAGGTCGCCCGGCTCGGCGCCGAAGGCTGCCTTCATGGCCTGCAGCTGCTCCTGGGTGAAATACTTGTCGATGCTCGACTTGACGTGTCCGTCCGGCTCCACGCGGGCGTAGATGAGACCCTTGGCCCCGATCTGCGGCCGCTCCACAAACTTGGTCAGTTCGTCGAGCTGCTTGCGCGTGTAGGTGGCTGCGCCTTCAGCCCGGATGCCGGCGATGTAGTCGGCACGGTCGAAGACGCCGAATCCGTGGCCCCGCATCAGGTCGGTGAGCTCCACGAAACGCATGCCGAAGCGCAGGTCGGGCTTGTCGGAGCCGTAATACTTCATGGCGTCGTGCCACGTCATGCGCGGGAAGGCCTCGCTGGAGAACTCCACGCCGAGGACGGCGCGGAAGAGGTGGCGCACCATGCCCTCAAAGAGCGTGATGACGTCGTCTTGCTCCACGAAGCTCATCTCGCAGTCGATCTGCGTGAACTCCGGCTGACGGTCGGCGCGGAGGTCTTCGTCGCGGAAGCATTTCACGATCTGGAAATAGCGGTCGAAACCGGAGACCATCAGCAGCTGCTTGAGCGTCTGCGGCGACTGTGGCAGGGCATAGAATTGCCCCGGGTTCATGCGCGAGGGCACAACAAAGTCGCGCGCGCCCTCCGGCGTGGAGTTGACCAAAACGGGGGTCTCCACCTCCAAGAAATGGAGGTCGTTCAGGTATCGGCGCACCTCGAGCGCCATGCGATGGCGCAGCTCTAAATTCTTACGCACGGCCTGCCGACGGAGGTCTAAGTAGCGATACTTCATGCGCAGATCGTCGCCGCCGTCGGTCTCGTCCTCGATGGTGAACGGCGGGGTGAGCGCCGGGTTGAGCACTTCCAGCTCATCGACGATCAGCTCGATCTCGCCCGTGGCGAGGTGCGGATTCTTGTTCGAGCGCTCGCGGACGGTGCCCGTCACGCGGATCACAAACTCTCGCCCCAGCTTGTTGGCCTGCTCGCAGAGCGGCGCGTTGAGGGCTTCGTTAAACACCAATTGCGTGATGCCGTAGCGGTCGCGCAGGTCGACGAACGTCATGCCGCCCATCTTTCGGGTACGCTGTACCCATCCGGCCAGCGTCGCGGTCCGTCCCTCGTCGGTCAGTCGCAGCTCGCCGCAAGTATTTGTCCTGTACATATAAATATGATGTGTAATGATTGTCTTTGGATAAGCGGCGCCAAAGATAAGTCCGCTTGGGAAAGTCATTCAGTCGGAATCGGCGCAAGCGCGTAAACTTCCGTTCACCCTCTGGCGCTGACCTTTTTCAGATTGTGAGTTCGACGCAAGGAGTCGGCCCGCCCGAGCGACTTTTTGGCGTCGCTGGGTGCCAGCGGCCTCGTCAAGCGACTTTTTGGCGCCGCTGCGTGCCAGCGGACCCGTCAAGCGAGTTTTTCGCGTCGCTGGGAGCCAGCGGCCCCGTCAAGCGACTTTTTGGCATCGCTGCGTGCCAGCGGCTCCGTCAAGCGACTTTTTGGCGTCGCTGCGTGCCAGCGGCTCCGTCAAGCGACTTTTTGGTGTCGCTGCGTGCCAGCGGCCTCGTCAAGCGACTTTTTGGTGTCGCTGCGTGCCAGCGGCTCCGTCAAGCGACTTTTTGGCGTCGCTACGTGCCAGCGGCCTCGTCAAGCGACATTCTGGCGTCGCTGCGTGCCAGCGGCCCCGTCATGCGACATTTTGAGGCGCCTGCGTGCCAGCGGCTCCGTCATGCGACATTCTGGGGCGCCTGCGTGCCAGCGACTCCGTCATGCGACATTTTGGCGTCGCTGCGTGCCAGCGGCTCCGTCATGCGGCATTTTGAGGCGCCTGCGTGCCAGCGGCTCCGTCATGCGACATTCTGGCGTCGCTTTCGACCCAGAGACTCCTCCCAAGCGACATAACGACGAGCGAGCAGAACGCCCGTACGTAGATCTCAAGAAGCTGTTTGGAATTGCATGCATTTCCCCAAGCGATGGAGGCGACGCCTGACGTCATCGCGTGAGCGAAGCGGTGAGCCACAGCTCACGGCCGCGGAGGCGATAGCTATAGGTGTAGGTGTTGACGGCGCTGAAAAGCGAATAGCTGTAATGCCGACGGTTGAAGACGTTGCGCAGGTCGAGGCTGAGGCGCAAGGCGCGGTGGCGATAGGTGAGGCCGAGGTCGAAGAGGGTGGCGGTGACGGGGCGGCCGTTGGGCCAGGCCTCGGTGGTGATGTCGGACGAGGCCGTGAGGAGCCATGCGGCGGCGGGCTGGAGATGCAGCCGAATGTCGTGCGTCTGCGAGAGATGCGACGACGTGAGGCCGCTGCTGATGCGGTTGAAAGTCTTGACGAAGCGGTAGCTGTAGGCCAGCTCTACGGGGTCGCCGAAGGGCTTGGCTACGACGGTCGGGGTGAACCAAAGTGTGCTCAGGCGGTAATTGTATAGCCGTTCATTTTGGATCATCGCCTGCTGGCCGCGCGTGAAACCGGCGTTGAGCGCCGCCTTTGTTCCGACGGACTGGAAGCGCTTGGTGACGCCGAAGTAGACGCTTGCGTGGCGCGTATGATGCGGCATGCAGCGGGCCGTCGCTTCGATCAGCCGCGGACTGACCGCCAGCGATGGGATCAGGCTGTTGCGCTGCTGCACATACGAGGCGCCGACGTAGCAAAAGAGCATTTCGAGGGGCAGCTTGAAGTCGTAATCGGCCCGGGCGGAAAGCGTGCGGCTACGGGCGAGCAGGCCGAGGCCACGCCGCTCGGACGTCAGGCGATTGCGGATGGGCGCGGTGAGCAAGTCGGACAAGTCGCCGTCCGTCTCCGCATACGCCCCCTGCAGCCGGACGATGGATCGCGGCGAGAGCGCATAGTAAAAGTAAAGCGACGGGGCGGCCGTCCATCGGCCCGTCCGATAGGCTGCGGGGTGGCTCCCCCGGTTGGTGTAGTCCTGAAACACGCCGCCCAGGGTGGTGGAGGCGCGAAAGATGAATCGCCGCAGCGGGTGGGTGTATTCGTATTGTGGCGAGAGGAGGATGCGCAGCGACGCACCGTCCAACTGGTTGTCGGCCGCGATGGTATCCTGCTGCAAAGCCGTCGTCACCCGGTCCGCGCCATAGTCCACCGTCAGCGGCAGGTAGAGGCGCGACGTCCGCGTCTCGTACGCCGCCGAGAGCGTCGTTCGGACGAGTAAATGCCGACCGGCAGCCCGTTGCGTGAGGCGTTCGCCGCCGCTCGTAGCGATGTCGACACGTCCCTCGGGCGTGCGGTTGTAGCGGACGAACGAGGCGAGTCCCCAGCCCAGCTTCTCACTTTTCCAGCGCACCGAGAAGCGGTTCTCCACGTTGGCCTCGCGACCCTTCTCACGCTGTAACGACGCGCCCCACGTGCCGTCCGACATCGGCAGCGAAGCGTCCAGAAACGTAGCGCCGGCCGTGAGGCGGTTCACGAGGTAGCGCTTCGAGCGGTTGTCTTTGTATTCCATCGAAAGGAAGGGCAGATGCCTCTCCACGTCGGGCGCATACTGCTGGGCGATGGTGATCGGCCCCGAGGCGGTGGGGTAGCGCTGTTCGGAGGCGTAGCTGTGCCCCGTGCGGGTGTGTGCATAGCCCACGTTGGCTTTTAGCGTAGCCTCGGGGCGCAGCTTTTGGATCAGGTTCAGGCTCACGGCATGGTCTTGCGGGGAGATGTATCGCTCGCGTTTGATCGGGGGATGGGAGGCATTCAACTCGCCCAACACGGACCGAGCCACGGGCGTGTAGGCGTCGTCCGCAAAATGATCGCGACCCTCCTGTTCGGCAAACTCTTTCGTATCGCCCAGCTTCAGGGCCGCCAGCAGCTGGAAGCCGGGATTGAACAGCATGCCCGCCCCTGCGAGGTAGTAGCGCGTCTTGTCGCCCCGCCCGACGGTCGCCTCGTAGGTGCCGACGGGCCGCAGTTTGGCGTGCTTGGATAGCTTGATGTTGATGGCCACATCGTCAGAGAATGCGGCCTCGTCCACCTTCACCGGCTGATGGTTCGTGAGCACTTGCACGGACGTCACGTACGCGGCGGGGAGGCTCTGCGTGGCTACGTTGTATTTCCCACCGAGCAGATCCAGCCCTTCGATGTAGAAGTCGGAGATGTCTTTCCCGAGGTATTTGATGGCGCCCTCGTCTGACACCTCCACGCCCGGCAACTTCTTCAGCGCATCGCTGAGCGTATAGTCGGCCGCCCCCGTGAAGGCGCTCAGCCGATAGTTCAGCGTATCGCCCCGCTGATACACCTCGGGGGCCTTGACGACGACCTCTTGCAGGGCCTTGTTCTTGTCCCTCAATCGCACATCGTGACGCTTGTCCCCGACGTTGATCTGCGCGGTGTGCTTTTCGTAAGAGAGGTGAGAGACGACGATCCGGAGCTGCTGCGCGGCGTCGGCCTCATACGTGACGACGTAATCGCCCTGCGCATCGGTAAAGGCATAGGCGATGGTCTTGTCGCGATCCATGATTTGCACCGTGGCCGCCTCCACGGCCTTACCCGAGGCGTTCGCGACGGTGCCGCGCAACGTGTGCCCAGCGCGGAGCGGGAGCGCTCCGGCCAGCACAAAGACGAGGTACAAGAGCCACTTCATTCGACTTCCAGCGGCGTGTATCCGTTAGCCCGCATGCGCAGCTGCACCCCGTTGACGAAGATCGACTTTTGCCCGCCTTCCCTCTTGCGAATCGTCATGTCCGACAGGGCCTCGGGCGGCAGATTGGCCATGGGGTTCTGCTCGAAACGGTTCTTGGCCTCGATGAACTTCTCGCGCGTTGTCTTGATTTCGTCGGGCAGCTCGCCCATCACAACAGGCCCCGACGCGGCCCGAAACTGTATGGCGGTGAAGCGATGCACCCCCTCCGCATCTTCGGCCGCCATCACCAGGCCGGGCAGCCCGACGATCTTCCAAGGCCCGAAGGGGACGGCCACCTCCGGAGTGTACCACGCGATCCATTCACGGCCGCCATACGTCCCGGTCGCCTTCTTGCAGGGGTAGCCGCAGACTTCCTTCTCTTCGTCCACAAGGCGCCAGGCGATGGGGTTGATCTTCTCCTCGTAAGTGTATCGATAGGGGGCGATCACGCTGTGCACCGTGAGCCGATTGCTGGGGTCGTTCTGGTACACCGTTTGGTCGAAAAAGTGGTCGTTTCGCTCCACCCGTTCCTCCATCTCCTTCCGCTGTGCCTCCGACGCGCCGGGCTGCCGTGCGACCGAATCGAGCTGAAAGGCCGAATAATCCGTGAACACCGCAAAGGCATCGGCGATCTGCAACAGGGTTGTGCCCCGATCGATGTTTCCGTCCGCACTTTTCACGTCGTACTCATAGATGCACGCATACTTCCCTTGCGCCGCGTGCTGGGCCGACACGCTCATGCAGCCGGCCATCAAAAGACTCATGATTGAAATTCGTGTATTCATACTGTATATCTGTTAGTGGGTGCATAGATAGCGATATGCATCCAGCCTCAAATGATCTCCCGAACGCTGCGAAACCGTTTGGGGGCCATCTCGAAAAGGTCTCTTTCATCCCTTGCACAGGTCGTCGCAGTGTGCGAAATGAGTGTGCAACACCTGCGTGGCGCCGGCACAGTGTGTGAAATGACCATGCAACACCTGCGTGGCCCTTTCACAGTGTGTAAAACGACTATGCAACACCTGCGCAGCCCTTTCACAGTGTGTGAAATGACCATGCAACACCTGCACAGCCCTTTCACAGTGTGTGGCGGGACTATGCAACACCTGCACAGCCCTTTTACAGTGTGTGAAACGACCATGCAAGGCCTGCGTGGCCCTTTCACAGTGTGCGGCGTGATCATGCAACACCTGCTCGGTCTTTTCACAGTCTCCGAAATGACCATGCAAGCCTTGCATAGCCTTTTCGGAGTGTGCGACTTTGGATCACACGCCCCGGGGGAGTGTCTGGCAAGCCTTTCTCAGCGGCTTTGCTGGCATATCAGCCGGTCGTTTTTTTGCCCCTTTTTGATTGCAGATCATAAGCGAGCAGACCAGTCTCGGGTGGAATTTGTTACGGGGGCGGATGGCATTGTGGAAAACGGAATACATTCGGCCCGATTTCAAATCTCTTAGCAAGTACCTATATGTTAGATTTTAATGATACTCAGATCGCCTTTGAGGCGAAATCAGACAGTGAACTAAGAAACGCCCGTCTGCTGTTTGGCACCATCAAACATCCCGGGTTGGTGAAGCTGGCAAAGCTTGGGACGAACATTGCGCTGGGGATCCACTTCCCGCTGGGATGGATCGTGAAACCGACGCTCTACAAGCAATTTGTGGGCGGAGAAACGATCGAAGGCTGTGCCCGTACCGTGGCCGGACTGAGGCGCTTCGGCGTTAAGTCGACACTCGACTATTCGGCCGAAAGTGAGCAGACCCCCGAGGGCATCGAGGCCACGATGAAGGAGACGCTCCGCTCGGTGGACAATGCGAAGGGCAACCCCGACATCGCCTACGCCGTCTTCAAGCCCTCCACCCTCACCACCGATGCCCTGCTCGCCAAAGCCTCCGAGCACCCCGAGCAACTGACGGCCGAGGAGAAAGCCGCCCATGAGGCCTATCACCAGCGCTTCCTCGCCCTCTGCCAACGCGCTTACGACAACGATGTCCGCATCCTCGTCGATGCCGAAGATTACTGCTTCCAGGATTCCATCGACGCCATGACGGACGAGGCCATGCGTATGTTCAATAAGCGCCGCGCCATCGTCTTCGCCACCCTCCAGATGTATCGCCACGACCGCATGCCGTACCTCCGCCGCATCCTCGAGGACGCCAAGGAGAAGGGTTACACGGCTGGCATCAAGTTCGTCCGCGGTGCCTACATGGAGGACGAGCGCGCCCGTGCCGCCGCCATGGGCTACCCTGACCCGATCTGCAAAAACAAGCAGGCCACCGACGATAACTACAACCAAGGCGTGGAGTTCGTCATCGAAAACCTCGACCACTTCGAGCTTTTCATGGGCACACACAACGAGGAGAGCAACTATCGCCTGGCCAAGCTGATCGAGAAGAAAGGCCTCCGTCACGACGATCCGCGCATCTTCTTCGCCCAGCTACTCGGCATGAGCGACAACATCTCCTTCAACCTCGCCCACGCGGGTTACAACGTGACCAAATACGTGCCCTACGCCAAGGTGCGCGATGTGCTTCCGTACCTCCTCCGCCGCGCAGAGGAGAACACCTCCGTGGCCGGACAGACCACCCGCGAGCTGAACATGCTTAACCTCGAAACCGAGCGCCGTAAGCGAGCGAAATGACCGTGGAGGAACGCACACGGGAAGTCCATCCCCTGACGCTTTTTGCACCGGAGGGTGCCCGGCTGCTGATGCTGGGCAGCTTTCCTCCGCCGCGTGAGCGTTGGCGGATGGACTTCTTTTATCCCAACTTTCAGAACGACATGTGGCGCATCTTCGGTCTGGTCTTCTTCGGCGACAAGTCGCACTTCCTCACCGACGATGGACGTGCGTTTCGCGAGGCCGAACTTCGCCGTTTTCTCACCGAGCGTGGCATCGCCATCTGGGACACAGCGATGGAGGTCAGTCGCCTCCAAGGCAACGCTTCAGACAAGTTCCTCGAGGTGCTTCGCCCGATCGACCTTCGGCAGACTCTGGCTCTGCTTCCGTCCTGCCGCGCCATCGCCGTAACGGGTCAGAAGGCGCTCGACACACTACTGACACTCGTCTCAGTGCCCTCACCACCTCCGAAGACGGGCGAATGGACGGACGCCGCGTTAGACGATCGGCATTTCCGACTCTATCGTATGCCCTCGTCATCGCGCGCCTATCCGCTTTCGGTGGAGAAGAAGGCTGAGAAATATCGGCGGATGTTTGAAGAGATGGGGCTGAAGTGAGACATTTGTGTAAATGGAAAACGGGTCTATCTTTGCCCCCGTCTTTTTGAAACAAGCCACACTGCTGAGTCAGTAAGGAAGGATGGGTGAGTGGCTGAAACCAACAGTTTGCTAAACTGTCGTACGGGTTACCGTACCGGGGGTTCGAATCCCCCTCCTTCCGCTGGAGGTACTCTGAAAAAGGCATTCAGAGACTCTTTAGGAAAAATGTAAGTGCCATAACTTGAGCGAGTTATGGCACTTTTCTTTTGTGCCTACCTATCATTTCAGAGCACGTATTGAAGCGGCCGAAACG
>ERZ773009.1858-NODE-1858-length-14057-cov-2.435152_pt1 | contig 14057 bp, 15 predicted proteins | sample MGYA00580663_ERZ773009 | MGnify/ENA primary metagenome ERZ773009 (study PRJEB29015, sample SAMEA2737969) | human oral metagenome | biome: human oral; feature: human-associated habitat; material: dental | place: China | collected 2026 ... | reverse complement strand
ATGAGCAAGCTAAATTTGACGCAGCATTTGAGCAAAAACTAAAAAGCTCATACATAGATAAACTTTTAGGATACAAAGATCAAGAGATACATATAACTGGCGAGAGCGAACCTCAAAAAAATAGATACTGGCTCACATCTGAGCTTATAAATGATGGCAAGAGCTACGAATTTGTCTATAAATTTTACGATGCAAAAGAGCGTGGCTGGCTCATTTACGACCTTGATATCGTTGGTGTAAGCATCATTCAAACTTATAGAAGTCAGTTTGGTGATGTGCTAAATAACGCTGATTTCAATACTCTTTTACAAAAGCTAAACGAAGCTGTTTTGCCTGATCAAAATAAAACCAACCCTTAATGCGACAAATTTTTAAATTTATCATTGCTAAAAACAAGCTTATTATTGCTCTGATTTTAGCTTTAAGCGTAGTTTTTGGCTATCTTAGCACCAAGCTTAGCGTTGATGCGTCAGCTGAAACGCTACTGCTTGAGCATGACCCTGACTTAAAAGCTTATAGAGAGATAGCCAAACGCTACGATGCACCTGGATTTTTAGTGGTTGCTTTTACTCCAAAAGATGATCTTTTTTCACCTAAAAATTTAGAACTTATCAAAAATTTAGGCGATGAACTAGCTAAAAACGATATGGTAAATAGCGTCATCTCTATAATAAATATTCCGCTTTTAAATAGTGTAAAAGGCGGGATTACTGGTATCTTAGATCATACTCCAACGCTGCAAGATAAAGATATAAATATTTCAAAAGCGAAGCTCGAGTTTGCCAAAAGTCCGATTTACAGTGGAAATTTGATAAGCAAAGATCTAAAAACCACAGCAATTGCTCTAAATTTAAAACAAGATGAGAAATTTAATGAGCTTGTAAATGAGAGAAATTTACTTAGTCAAAAAGAGTCAAACGGCACTATCACACAAGCTGAGCGACTTAAGTTAGAGGCTCTTGCCTATGAGTTTAAAGCCTACCGAGATGAGCTTAGAAAGAGCGATCACGAAAACCTTGAGGCTATAAAAGTAACCATAGCTAAATTTAACGCAAATGACGAGCTATTCTTAGGCGGTGCAAATATGATCGCCGATGATATGATAGGCTTTATAAAGAGCGATCTTTTGGTCTATGGCCTAAGCGTACTTGCTCTTCTTAGCTTTAGTCAATAAAACGCTTAGCACTTCGCCGTTAGCTGCTATTTTTACTCTTACGTAAACGACACCTTCAAATCCACTTAAAAGAGCATTGCTCGGGTATTTTTTGTGCTTGTTTAAATGCGACACAACCATACCTTGCCAACTTTTTTTATCTACACCGGAACCTGCGAAACTGCCGACTATCCTAGTTCCACTACCGCTAATGGGGGCCGAAGCTACGTTATCCTTTACTACGGAGTTTATATCCGAGTCCAAATTTGAAACTTTTTGTGTGTCTTCATTGCTTTTTTTATTTGTTTCCTCGGCGATTTTCACGGGTTTTTTTACTATTTTCTTCGGTTTTATTTTAGGTTTTATTTTTTTTGGCATTTCCTGTTTTTTTACGACTTCGATTTGAGATTTTATCTCCTCTAACGAGGCTATCTCAGGCTTTTCCTCTTCTTTGGCCTCTGTTTCTTCTTCAAGTTGTGGTACGGAGGATTTTTGAGAATTTACGGCGACCTCTTTGAAATCGCCTATCGATAGATCTGAAATTATCATGATCGACTCGATTTGGTCATTTTTTATCGGATAATCAAAGCCACCGAAATTCTGTTCCAAATTTATAGCCTTGCCACTATTTGCGATAAAAACAAAAAGTGCCGCATGCAACGCTGAAGCAAGAATAAAAGCAAATACCCAAGCAAGACGTGGGATTTTCATCAGTTTACAACCTTTGTCGAAAAGGCTATTTTGGTATATCCGGCTATCTTCACTCGCTCGACGGCATTGATCAAAATCTCATAAGGCACGCTTTTATCGACGTGAAAATACACTATCGCCTCATAGTTGCGTCCGCTTTTTATATCCAGCGCCTGCGCGATATTCTCCGCTAAAACGGCTTGACTGCCCAAATAAATTTCGAATTTATCGTTTATGCTTAAGATTATAGGCTTATTTACGTCCTCTTTTTGTTTGGCAACAGATTTTGGCAGCTCAACTTTCACAGAGCTGGTTACTATGGGCGTAACTACCATAAATATAATCAAAAGTACAAGCATAACGTCGATAAAAGGCGTTACGTTTATCTCGCTTAGCTCTTCTTCGCTATTCATTTTCCGCAGCCAGTCTATCAAATATCAAATAAATTTGAGAACTAAGCAGCCCTAAACGAGCATTAAATTTAACGCTACACCGCACCAGATAGTTATAAACCAAAACCGCTGGTATCGCGGCTACAAGCCCAAGAGCTGTGGCAAAAAGCGCCTCTGCAATACCAGGAGCCACCACGCTTAGGCTGGCGTTGTTGCTGTTTGCTATACCCACAAAGCTGTTCATTATGCCCCAAACCGTCCCAAAAAGCCCGACAAAAGGTGCAGACGAGCCGATGCTAGCGAGCACTCCAACCCACCCTCTCATAACGTTCGCGAGAGACGATTTTTTAAGATCAAGCCTTTGTTTTACTCGCAATTTCATATTTGCGTCAAATTTGATGCTTTTTTTGCTCTCATCCTCAAGTTCTCTTATAAAATCCGTTGCAAAGCTCTTTTTCTTTAACTTTAAAACCCGCCAATCAGACGCGTCTTTTACAGTGTTTTCGTCAGATTTGAGTCTACAAAATGCCAGCTTAAACTGGATAAATTTGACGATAAAAATCGTCCACGTAATGACGGAAAATAAAATCAAAACGCATATAACAATCTTTACGACTATATGTGCGTTCTTAAAAAGCGAAATAAATGACAAATCTATGCTTGGCGCCTGAGAATTTGAGGCGATGCCGGTCAAATTTTGCTCTTCGCCAAATTTCAAGCCAGCTTGAGATAAATTTACATCAAACGCTACTTGGCTATCGCTCGATTTTTCAAATTCGCTTACGTTATTTTCACCAAACAACAAACAAAAAGAAAAAATAATCACTAAAATTTTAGCCATCTCGTACCTTCATTTAAATTTCCATAGATAATCAGCCTCTTTAGCACTCGTGTCATCGCCATCAAAGCCTAAAAACAAAGTTTTAAATTTCTTTTTCGTTTTAAAATCCATAAGATGAAGCGGCACCCCTATGTCCTTTTGGACGTGATACCTCCCAGCTATAAGCAAAGCAAAATTTGCAGATTTATTTACGACGTCGGCCATCCTACGATCTTTGTACTGCTGAGCCTGGACAAGCTTCTGTATATCCTGCTTATTTACGCCTCCGTGCGCTCCGCGGACGATTTTCACGATAGCTTCTTGAACGCTTTTGGATGTGGAAAATTTACCAGATATAGGCTGGGCGCCGGTAAATATCAGCTTTATTTCGTCTTCGCTTAAATTTGCGCACTTGATGTTAGCGCTATAAAATGCTGCTTCTAGCACTCCTTTGTAATGCCTTAACTCCCACATTTTATCATTCCATTTTATAGCTTTTATCAACTCGCCCGGACGAGTTTTTTTATCCAAGCCATCTGCATATTTTTGCTTATCACCTCCAAGCATCTCAAAAGCGACGTCTATGTTTTTATTTTTTGAAAGCGCTTTGATGAGTAAAATTTCTGCCAAATGGTGGTCAAAGTCATCGTGTAGCTCGCCCACCAGTAAAATATCAGCATCTAACACCTCGACAATAAAGTCGTCAAAATCCATCGTCTTATTTGTACTTAGATTGACGATTTTAGCCGTAGCCTTGATATTATCTAGCCTTTGTGGGGTGACTTCATATTTGCCGCTACACCCAACCAAAAATAGAGCAAAGATAAGAAAAATAACAATTTTTAAAGTATTCATTTTTATTCCTATTATCAGTTATTTTAGATAATGACTATAGTATAAAATTTGTTATTAAAGTAGTATTAATCAAAATTAAAAAATTAACCCAAAAATCCCCGCATCATATAGGCTCCTGCCGCGCCTGCATCCTTGATCTTGTCTAAATTTTCAAAATTTATCCCGCCGATAGCGTAGGTTTTTATGCTTAAATTTTCGCAAATTTCACGTAAAAATTTAAGCCCCCTGCCTCGCTCTAGCGCGTGAGAAGGTGTATCAAAAATATGCCCCACCACTACATAATCAGCGCCTCGTTCCTGCGCCGCTAGAGCCTGGTCTAAAGAGTGAACCGAAACGCCGATCTTGAAATTTTGCGTTAAATTTGACGCGCAAATGCCGCCGTATCCCCCTTTATACGAGCTGGCGCCATCAAATTTAACCAAATCTCTCAAATTTGTAGCCCGCTTGACACTCGCAGCCGCAAATTTAGCAAAAGGCAGATGTAGCTCACAGATGCCTAGTTTGCTCGCGACGTTTGCGTAAGTGTGCAAAATAAGCCGCGCTCCGGAATCGCACTCGGCGATAATCTCAAGCGTTTTGCGGGCTAATTTTTCGTACTCGTGCTCTGGCAGATCGCTCTCTCTGAGCAAAATTTTATCCGCCTTGCCGCTTTGCGCTACTCGCCTAACGTCCGCGAAAAAATCCTCACTCAAGCGGCGGTTCGTCACCCAAACGAGCTCAAATTTGTCAAATTCCATCGCCATTTACCCCAAAAGCCAAATTTTACGCCCGCAAAATGCGCGACCGATAGCCAGCCGCCTCAAACGTAAATATGCTCGCTCATCACGGGCTGCAAATTTAGCCCCCGCACGGCACCTAGTATCTCCTCGACCGAGCGCGCGTCGCTGATCTCAAACTGCTCGTCGCCCTTTTTGGCCTTATCCGAGTGCGTCCCCACGCCCGTGCTAACGCCGGCTGAGATTTTATTCGCGGCGACTGCGATGATGCCGTCTCGAAAGCGCGCCGACTCACGCGTGGAGATCGTGATATTTGCGTACGGCAAAAAGAGGCGATACGCGCAGATGACCTGAAACAGCGCTCTCTCATCAACGTCCCGCGGGCCGACGTGAGCCTTGTTTATCGCGGGGCGCAGGCGCGGGCAAGATAGCGCGATCTCGGCGTGCGGGTACTTTTGCTGTATAAAATGCGCGTGCAGCGCGGTGGCTAGCGCGTCTTTTCTAAAGTCGTCAAGCCCCAAAAGCGCGGCAAATCCGACGCTGCGCATACCGCCCATGAGAGCGCGCTCCTGGGCGTGGAAGCGGTAGGCAAACGAGCGCTTGACGCCGCCTAGGTGAAATCTCGCATACGCCGCCGGGTCGTAAGTCTCCTGAAAAACCACGACGTAGTCCGCGCCGCAACCGTGCAAAAACGCGTATTCGTCGGCGTTTAGCGGATATATCTCGACGCCTACGTTGCTAAAAAGTCTAGACGCCTCCTTGCAAACCTCGCCGATGTAGCCCAGGTCGCTTTTTTTCGCGCTTTCGCCGGTTAGGATCAGCACGTCTTTTAGCCCGCTTTTTGCGATATTAGCTAGCTCCGTCGCCGCCTCGTCCGCCTTTAGCCGTACGCGCGAGATCTTGTTTCGCGAGCTAAAGCCGCAGTAGACGCAGTCGCTATCGCAAAAATTTGAGATATAAAGCGGCGTAAAAAACTGCACCGAGTTGCCAAACTGCCTGCGCGTCCTATCTCGCGCCGCCTGTGCCATCTCGTCTAAAAATGCGCCAGCAGCGGGGCTTAGAAGCGCTTTTAGGCTATCTACGCTTAGATTTTCTTCGCCAAGAGCGCACCTAACGTCGCTAGCGTCAAATTTCGCGTAGTCGTAGTCCTCGCGCGCGGCTAGCACCCGCCGCATCAGCGTTTCGTCTATGCGCTGCGCGCCGTCGGCATACTCCATCACGTCTATATTTTTCAAATATTTCTCCGTTTTTCGTCTAAATTTCGGGCGTTAAATTTGATCGTTTTTAAAGGCTAGGAGCCGTAAATTTTACGCGCACAAACCCGCGCCTTTTCGGCGCTAAATTTAAAAATCTCGCGAAATCGTCAAATTTAAAATTAGCAGAATTTAACGAGGCAATTTTCATCCTCGCGCGACTCAAATTTGACGCCGTTTTTCATGCCGCCAAATTTACTCCAAAAATCCCGTCAGCGGACTCGACGCCCTAGCACTCTCGCTCACATTGCCAAGTCCTGATAGATACGCCAGCCTGCCCGCCTGTATCGCCAGCGCAAAGGCTCGCGCCATCGTTTTTACGTCGCCGGCAGTCGCGATAGCGGTGTTTGCCATCACGGCCGCGCAGCCCATCTGCATCGCCTCGCACGCCTGCGCCGGAGTGCCGATACCCGCATCCACGATCACGGGCAGGTCTATCTCGGCGAGCAAGATTTTGATAAATTCGCGCGTACAAAGGCCTTTGTTCGTCCCGATCGGAGCGCCAAGCGGCATCACGCACGCAGCTCCCGCCGAGGCCAGATCGCGCGCTACGTTTAGGTCCGGATACATATAGGGCATCACGACAAAGCCCATGTTTGCGAGCTTTTCGGTCGCTTTTATCGTCTCGTAGTTATCGGGCAGCAGGTATTTGCTATCTCTGATGACCTCGACCTTCACGAGGTCGCCGCAGCCAGCCTCGCGCGCGAGCTTTGCGATACGCACGCACTCATCGGCGTTCCTGGCACCTGAGGTGTTTGGCAGTAGCGTCACGCCCTTTGGGATAAAATCTAAGATATTTTCGATCCCGCCCTCGTTCACGCGCCGAAGCGCCAGCGTCACGATCTGCGCGCCCGCCTCGTGCACCGCAGCCTCCAAAAGAGGCAATGAAAATTTACCCGATCCCAGGATAAAACGCGAGCTAAATTTATGCCCGCCAAGCTCTAAAATATCGTTATTTTCGTCAAATTTCATCTCAACCTCCCCCGACAAAATGCACTATCTCGGCTGAGTCGCCGTCTCTTAGCGCCGTATCAAATTTATCTTTTGGCAAGATTTCGCCGTTTAGCTCGACTGCGATGCGCTCAGGCTTTAGCCCCTTCGCCACGAGCAGCTGCGCTACCGTTTTGCCGATAAACTCGCCCCCATCTTTGCCATTTATTTTTAGCATTTTCTTTCCGTTTTATTAAATTTAGCGCGCCCGTACGGGTCAAATTTCGCGCCATAGAGTCGCCGATTATACCTCTTTTTGATAAATTTAAGCCAAATTTTTCATAGCGAGCGTGCAGGCGGCAAGCCCGTAAAACGCGACGCAAAGGCTAACGGCTAGCCCAAAAACGCTAACTGCTGGCGTCTGGCTAAAACTAAGCGCAAAAAACGAGATAAAGCTCGTGACAAACGCGGCAAATATCCCAAAAACTCTCTCACGCCGCGATAAGTCCTCGTTTAGCGCAAAGATGAGATAATCGATCCCGACCGCGCTTGCCAAGATAAGCCCGAAAATCGCAAAAATATTTACGTGGACGCCGAGCGCCGTAAAGCCGCAAAGCACGACCAGCACGCCAAGTGCGATGACGCTCATAACTAAAAGCGATCGCGCCGCCCCAAAAAACGCCCATAAAAGCGCAAACGCGACCAAAAACGCGCCGCCCTTTAGCACCGCGGCCCAGGCCTTAGCCTCGGTCAAATTTTGATTTAGCGCGCCGACGAAATCGATGCTAAATGCGCCGTTTGCCTTTAAAATTTCATCCGTTTTCGCGCCGCTTTCAAGCCCCTCGGCGTATATCGCGCTCGTGCTAGCATCAGGCAAAAATCGAGTCAAATTTTTCGCCGCGTCAAATTCTAAAATCTCGCTAGCGCCGATAGTTTGCGCGTTTGCGATCTTTTCTAGCTCGGATTTTACTAGCTCGCTAGGTAAACCAAACTGAGCGTAAATTTTAAAGATTTCCTCGTCCCGAGCTGCATCTTTAAAGATATTTTTTACACTTTCCTGCTCGGTACGGCTTAGGATAAATTTAGAAATCGAAGCGTAGTCTTTGACGAGATTTGCCTGCTTTAGCTCGCGCATCAGCCGCTTTTCGTCTCCGACCGGGTCACTGCCGCCCTTTAGCACGATGACGGAGTTTTGCGGCGCGGCGCCCGTTATCTCGCTGATCTTTTTAGACTGCTCTAGTAGCTGCGCGGGCGAGCTTGCATAGTCTTTGATCTGCTCGGGCGCGCTTAGGCTTTTAAAATTTAACGCCAAAATTCCCGCGCAAAGCGCAAACGCGGCGAGTAAAATTTTTAAATTTATCGCTCCCGCCGCACGCTCGCAAAGTCCCGCAAATTTATCAAAAAATCTCGAAAACGCGGCGCTTTGCGAAAACGTCGCGCCCTCAAATATAAAAGGCAAGCAAAAATAGGTAAATAAAAACGCCCCAAGCAGCGTAAATAGCGAAAATATCGCGGTTTGGCGCAGCAGCTCAAGCGACGAAAAGGCAAAAACGCCGTATCCGCTCATCGTGATGCAAAGCCCGAGCAAGAAAATTTTAAGCATCGGACGCACGCTCGCAGCTGCGACGGGCGCGTTTTGATTTTTACCCAGCCAGTGCAGCGCAAAGTCAAACATCAGTCCGACCAAGCTCGTGCCGATAACCACGACCATGACGCTAAGGCTCTCGTAAATCAAAAGCGAGGTCGCAAGCCCGCACGCAAAGCCGAAAATCGCGACGAAAACGACGTAAAAAATGCGCAAATTTTTAAACGCGAGTAGCAAAAAAATCGCACAAAGACTAAGCGAAACCGCGCTCATAACGGCACTTTCCTTGTCGCCGCCCGCTTTTCCGTAGGCTCCGTATAGCGCGCCGCAGCTAGCGTAAGCCTGCGCTCCGTTCTGCGCCGCGAGCTCGCGTACGCTTTCATAAAATTTGATCAAATTTCGCGGCTCGTAGCTGGGCTTTAGGCGCGCTTTTACGAGGTAAAATTTACCGCCCTCGTGCGCGGCTTCTAGCATCAAATTTGACAAATTTAGGCTGATTTTTGAGCCATCCAGGCTCATGTGCGAGCTTAGGGCGAAAAAATCATCCTTCGCATTAAGCGGCTTAAAGGCGAATTGATTAAATAAATTTTGCGCGCTTTGTTTGAAAAACTCGTTTTTGTCTTTTACTAAAAGTTCAAAGGTTTGCTCGTTTAAAAGCGCGATTTTTAGGGTGTTTAGCTGAGTTAGATAGGAGGTTAAATTTACGTCCTGCTTTGCGCGATACTCCTCAAAAATCCCGCTTTGCGCGGCTAAATTTTCGCTTTTTTCTAAAAACTCGGGCGAATCTGAAGCCAGCAAAAACTCGCTAGAAGCGCTATCTAGCATCGATTTTAGCGCTGTTTGCTCGGCGGAGTTTTCAAAATTTACGAGAGAAAAAATATCCGCGTTTATCTTTTTTGCGTTTGTAAAACAAACGGCGAGCGCGGCTAAAAACGCCGCTAAAAAGATAAAAAAACGCGCGGATTTTTTCATTTTACGTTGTAAAAATCATTTACCGTTTTATCGCCGCTAACCTCGTTTAGCACGATTTTTTTGACGTATTTATCGCCTCCGACCAAAATACGCGTAAAGATTTGTTTTAGCAGCACGTTTTTAGGCGTTAGCTCGATTTTCCAGTTGTTTTTGTCGCCTGAGATCTTAAAGATAAATTCCTTCTCAAGCTCGTCTTTATCGAGCTTTATGATAGATAAAAAGAGCTTTTTATCAAAATTTTGATCGATTTTTATGAGCTGATTGCCGCTTTTTTGAAAGATCCCGCGCTCGTTTATGACGATGCTCACCGCGATCGGGCTTAGCGTGTCGTAGAGCAGTTCGCTTTGACTGAGTTCAAATTTGCCGTAGCTTTTAAACTCCACGTTAAATCCGCTCAAAAACTTCGTCTGCGCGAAATCGCCGCTGATATTTTGCGTTTTGATTTGAGATTTTATCTCGTTAAAATCAAGCCCCATCAGGCTCGCTGCCAAACTAAAAATTATCGCTATTTTTTTCATTTATATACCTTTTTATTGCATTTTGTAACTCTTGCGGGATCTCAAAGCACGTCTGCATCGCGTGCATATCGACGGCTGCCTGCGAGCTAGAGCCCGTGCACAGCGTCTCGCCTGTTTTTGCGCTTTTTACGACGTAGCCGATCTTTAGAAAGCACTCGCACTCCTTTAGCGTCGCCTCCACCTCGATCTCATCGCCGAAAAATACGGGTTTTACGTATTTGGCCTCGATTTTTACGATCGGGTAGGCGTAGCCGTCCGCCCTCATCGCCTCGTAGTCGTAGCCTATCTCCTCCAGCAGCGCGCATCTAGCCGTCTCAAAATACTTCACGTAGTTGCCGTGCCACACGACGTTCATACTGTCCACGTCGTAAAACTGCGCCTTTAGCGCGACTGATTTTGATATCATCTCATCTCCAAAAATCAAAAAAATTAAACCACTGCGCGGGCGTTTGCTTGCAGCGATTTTCTAGCTCGCGGACGTAAATTTGCAGATATTCGCGAGCTGCGGCGACCCTATCTCGCCCTAGCTTTACGGCGCTTGCCAGCGGCACTAGCTCGATCCTAAATTTGCCGTCTATCTTTTGACACCACAGCGAGCTTATCTTTACGCCCAAGATCCCCGCGATCAAGTACGGACCGTAGTTAAAGCTCGCCTCCTTGCCCAGAAATTTGACGCGCGCGGCCTTATCGCCGCCAAGAGGCGTCCTGTCGCCCATTATGCCGATATGCTCGCCGCTTTCGACGATATTTTTTAGCTCCAGCATCGCGGCAACGTCTAGCTCATTGACCAGCATCATACGCACGCTGCCGTCGTTTTGACTGATCTGCTTTAGCACCTCGTTAAACTCGCGCGAGTTTTTGTCGTAAGCCAAAATCACCATCCTAAAGCCATCGACCCGCGCAGCCAAAGCCTTGCAAATTTCGACGTTTCCAAGGTGCGCCGTGAGCAAAATTTGCCCCTTTTGCGCGCCGATTAGTTCGCTTTTTATGCGCTCTAGGTCTATGATCTCTAGCTCGTCATCCTTGATCTTGCCTTTCCAGACTCTAAATTTATCGCAAATAGCGCCGCCAAAAGCCTCAAAATGACTAAAAACGCTCGTTCCTTTTAGCGTCTGCGCGCCGGCAAATTCGCTTAAATTTCGTCTAAATGCGGCGATGTTCTCGCGCTCGTTTTTTGAAAAAATATAATAAAACCAAACCACGATTTTAACGATAAGCTTTAGCGCAAACTCAGGTAAAATTTGCGCCAAAAATAGGCTAAGCCTCAAAAAAAACGCGCCGCCTCTTTCCTGTTTTTTCCACCAGAGATTTTGCTCGGCGTTTTCTTGAGACTCTACGGAAATTTGAGTGCTTGTCCCGTTTTTTTCGCCCAAATTTAACCCGCACGCTCGCCAAATTTTACCCAGCGCAAATTTAGGCAGAGAAAAGAAGCATTTTGCGTGCATGAGGCTGATTAGCGCGTTATCGCGTAGCATCTTAAAGTGCGAAACGCCGCCCTTTTCATAGCGTACGCACGTATCTATCCAGCGCATATCTACGCCCTGTCTAGCGGCATTTACGAGGATTTCGATGTCAAATTCCATCCTATTGGTCTTGCTTTTTGCCGCCGCTTTTTTAAGCTGCTCTAAAGGATAGACGCGAAAGCCGCACATAGCGTCTTTTACGCCAAGGCTTAGCGTATTTATCGCGACCCAAAAATTCGTGATTTTCCTACCGTAAACGCGTGATTTTGGCGCATCATCGCCGTAGATAGGATTTGCGCAGACGATGCTTTGCGGGTGCGCCAGGCTCTGCCTCAAAAACTCGCCGATGAGCGCCGCGTCGTGCTGAAAATCGGCGTCGATTTGCAAAACATGGCTAAAACCATGCTCCAGCGCAAATTTAAACCCGTCCTTCATCGCGATGCCCTTGCCGCCGTTTTGCACGCGCGTGAGTAGCAAGATGCCCTCCGTGCGCTCAAGCTCCGTTAAGATTAGCTTACTCGCCTCGTCCGAGCCGTCGTCCACGACGATAACGGGCAGCTCGTATGTTTTTAGCGCGGCGATCAGGGCTTTGATGTTTTGCGGGTGATTGTAAAAGGGCACCAAAAATGCAAATTTATTCAAAGTGTAGCCCTTCCCGTCGAGCATTTTTCTCCGTTGCAAAATAGCTCAAAATAAAGCTTGCCGCCGCGTTTTTCAAAACAAACGCGAAGCGCGTCGCCAGGTCTTACAAACTTCATAAATTTTAGATTTTCCACCGTGCCGGCGCCGCTAACGTCGATACCGACGCCGCAAGCTAGCTCAAAGACGTAATCAAGCTGCATAAATCCCGGCAGCAGCGGTAAATTTGGAAAATGGCTTTCAAAAATCTCAAGCCCTGCGTACACGACGGCGCTAAATTCATATTTTTGCACTAGGTTTTCAAGCCGCTCGCCGTCCCCCTCAAATTTAGCGCAGATATCGCTTGCATTATCCGCGCCGCAGTTTAAGCCGCTCGCTAAATTTTGGCCGCTTTTATAAATTTGACCGCCGTAAATTTCGCCCGCCTCGTTTACGCGCCCGCCGCTCCAGACGGGTTTTGGGCTAGCAAATAGCGCGTTTTCAAATTCGCTTTTTTCAAATTTACCCTGCTGATTTCGCGGCATTTTTTCCACGATTTTAAAGTATCGGACGCTGTTTTTAAACTCGAGCTTCAAAAGCTCTTTTAGCTCGGCTACCACGCCTTTTTTGCCGATTTTTCTAAATTTTTTTAGCCCCTCGCCGTTAAGCTGTAAAAGCGCGGCGATGCGTTTAAATTTCGGATGCGGCGCGCAGTAGCAGTCCGCGAGCAGGCCGCTTTCTAGCAGCTTTGCCTCGATGCTCTCCAGGCTCACGCGCTTGTCGTTTAGCTTGACGATGCGGTCTATCCTGCCTTGTAGCGCGAGGCGTCCCTCGTCGATACTCGCCGCGTCGTTAGTCTGAAAAAACTCGCACCAAGGCGAGCTCACGTTTAGCGCGCCTCTATCGTCCAGCCCCGCGTTCACCGCGCCAAATAGCCTAAGCCCATCGCCGCAGTCTTTTGCCACTATGCCAGTTTCCGTGCTGCCGTAGATTTCGATGATACGCGCGTCGCAGATTCGGCCTAGCTCGCCCCTTAGCTCCTTTTTTAGCGGCGAACCCGCGCTTACGATCCCGCTTAAGCCTTTTAGCGCGCTTGCAGCGGGGCTTTGAGCGAGAGTTCTAAGTAGCACCGGACTAGCGATAAATACGTGATTTGCAAGGTTTAAGCCCAAAATCGCCTCTGGATAGTTTAGCTCGTCCGCTATGACGCGAGCGCCCAGCACTAGCGGCAAAAAGACCTTAAACGTAAGTCCGAACATGTGCCTGTGCGAAACGCTCGAAAAAAAGGTATTTTGGCTACTAAAATTTAGCTCGCCCGTTAGATACTCGCTCTCTTTTATCATCTGCGCGAGCGTTTTTTCTATCATCTTGCTCTTGCCGCTTGAGCCTGAAGTTTGCAGATAAAATTTAGCCTGCGGATCAAATTTAAGCCTCTTTGAGGGCTCATTTGCAAGGAAATTTAAAAAATTTTCGTCGTTTACGGCGGTCAAATTTGGCTCATAAACCGGCTTTGCCAGCACGTAAGGCGCAGACCCAGCTAAAAGAGAGCCGAAAAACGCGGCGTAAAATTTAAACGCGTCGTCAATGTAAATTTGCAGCTCTCTTATGCCGTTTTTTTCTAAAAACGCGGCAAATCTAAGACACGCATCAAAGACGTCGCGCGAGTCGTCCGTAAATCTAAAATTTTTTAAATTTTCCTCAAAGCTCATTATTTTTTATAAATCTCTTTCTAAATAAAATTTCCCCGAAAAATAGCGCCCCCATCAGCGCGTAAGAGACCGCGCCGCTATAAATGCTCCAGTAAAATTTATTCTCCATCAAGGCTAGTGCAAGCGAGAGGGCGGCGTTAAAAACAAAAAAAGCGCACCAAATTTTGGTCAAATTTCGCGTATATATCATGCCTTTTTCGTCTAAATCAGGCTCTTTTAGTTTTGCTATTTTGGTGATGACGGCTTCGTTTTTTAAGCTAAAAGCAAAAAACGCTAAAAACGCCAAACTCACCAAAACAGGGTAAAGGTACGCCAAAAATCCGCCTCTAAAAATCATACAAACTATGAAAAAAACGGCGGCCGCGATGTTTGGTTGGCTGGTG
>ERZ773009.1848-NODE-1848-length-14110-cov-5.371967_pt1 | contig 14110 bp, 12 predicted proteins | sample MGYA00580663_ERZ773009 | MGnify/ENA primary metagenome ERZ773009 (study PRJEB29015, sample SAMEA2737969) | human oral metagenome | biome: human oral; feature: human-associated habitat; material: dental | place: China | collected 2026 ... | reverse complement strand
GCGCCTCGGTGTGGTCGGTGACCTCCTGGGGCGAGCTGCGCCGCGAGGCGCTCGCGGCCGATGAGGAGAACTTCCTCAACCCCTCGGCCCCTCGGCGCATCCCCTACCTCACCGGCAGGCTCGCCGGGGCGCACGGGCCCTTCGTCGCCACCAGCGACTACGACCACGCGGTACCCGACCTCATCCGGCCCTGGGTGCCCGGCAGCTACCACGTGCTCGGCGCCGACGGCTTCGGCTTCTCCGACACGCGCGCCGCGGCCCGGCGTCACTACCTCATCGACGCGGAATCCGTCGTCGTCAAGGCCCTCCAGGCCGTCGCCGACGACGGCGGGCTCAGCCGCGAGGTGCTGCAGCACGCCGTGGACCGCTACGACCTGAGCAATGTGGGCGCCGGACGCTCCGGCGCCCAGGGCGGGGAGTCCTGATCGACTGACCACGCGCCCTGCGCACCTCGAGCGGGTGGGGTCCGGAGGAATGAGCCTCCGGGCCCCTTGCCGTGCGTCCTCCCGGCTCCCGGGTCGGGCCCGACCGCCCGCCCTCCTGTCGAGACCGACCAGCGTGCGGGACTTGAGTCCCTCGATTCGGCAATCACAGGCTCATATCTTTGTACTACCTGGTTAGTTCATGGCTTGCCGGACACCGTTGTCCGGGCACCACCGCTGTGCGGACCACCACCGTCGAAGGAGAGGTAGATGATCACAGAGAAGCCGAAGAACGAAGAGGAGTTCCAGCAGTACCTCATGGAGATCCGTGAGCTTGCGCAGGGCCCCTTCGACGAGCTGCAGACCGAGATCGAGGTGACCAACAAGTTCCCCGACGAGTTCTACGAGCTGGCCAAGGAGCACAACCTCTACCGCTTCTACATGCCAGAGCAGTACGGCGGCTGGGGCCTGTCGACCCTCGAGATCATGAAGGTGCAGGAGGAGTTCTCGCGCGGCCCGGGCGGCATGCGGATGCACCTCCACCACGCCGCCGGCCTGAACTGGCGCATCATGGACGACTTCGCCCAGCCGGAGCTCAAGGAGTGGGCGATGCCCCGCTTCCAGGACAAGACGCTCTTCGTGAACTTCGCCCTGACCGAGAAGGAGGCCGGCTCCGGGGCCGACATCAAGACCTCGGCGGTTCGCGACGGCGACGAGTGGGTGATCAACGGCGAGAAGACCCTGATCTCCCACACGGACTGCTCCGACGGCACGTACCTGATCACGCTGACCGATCCGGACGCGGACAAGGACAAGCGCCTCACCGCGTTCTTCGTCCCGACGGACACCCCCGGGTACGAGATCGTCGACATGCCCCACATGATGGGATGCCGCGGCGCCGGTCACGCGGGCCTGCGCTTCACCGACTGCCGTGTTCCCGACCGGTACCGCCTCGGCGAGGTCGGCGAGGGTCTGCACGTCGCGATGTACTCCCTGGGCCTGTCCCGCCTTCACATCGCCGACTCGAACCTGGGCATGGCCCAGCGGATGCTCGAGATGTCGATCGCCCGCGCCAAGGAGCGCATCACCTTCGGCAAGCCGCTGATCAAGCGCCAGGCGATCCAGACGATGATCGCGGAGTCCGGCAAGTGGATCTACCTGCTTCGCTCGGCCATCCACGACGCCGCCCGCCGCTACGACGCCGGTGAGGACCCGATGACCCAGGCCTCCCTGTGCAAACTCGCATCGATCGACACCGTCAAGATCGTCTCGGACAACATGCTCGAGATCCTCGGCGGCATCGGCTACTTCGAGGAGTGCGAGTACGGCCCCGCCGAGCGCCTGTACCGCGACTGCCGCGCCATGTGGCTGGAGGAGGGGCCTCCCAGCGTCCAGCGCACCACCGCCGCCCGTGGCCTGATCACCACCGGCGGCGACCTCTGGAGCTCCTGACCCGTCCCCAGGAGCTCCACGCCCGGGGGACGACAAGGACGTCGTCCCCCGGGCTCAGTCCCCCGACCCATACACCCAGCGCACTCGAGGAAGAGATGAACCCCCTTAGCGGAATCAAGGTCGTCGATATGACGGCGTTCCTGGCTGCCCCCACCGTTGCACGAATCCTCGGCGAGTGGGGCGCCGATGTCATCAAGGTCGAGGCCCCGAGAGGGGACCCCGGACGCACCCAGGGCGCGGTGTTCGGCACGCCGTACACCGACGACGAGAACCTCGGCTTCGACATGTCGAACATGAACAAGCGGTTCATCACCCTGGATCTGCGTCAGGAGCCCGGCCGCCAGGTCATGGACCGGCTGCTCGCCGACGCCGACGTCTTCCTGACCTCGACCCGGGTCAAGTCCCTGGTCAAGCTCGGCTACGACTTCGACACCCTTCACGAGCGCTTCCCCGGGCTGGTGATGGCGCAGGTCCTCGGGTTCGGCGCCAAGGGTCCGCTGAAGGACGCCGCCGGCTTCGACATGACGGCCTGCATGTCGAGGGGCGGGGTGCTCGGCACCACCGTCAACCGCGGCAGCCGCCCGATGATCCCGCCGAACGGCTACGGCGACTTCCAGATCTCCTTCGTCCTGGCGTCCGGCATCCTCGCCGCGCTCATGGGGCGGGAGAGGAGCGGGCGCGGCGACTACGTGACGACGTCCCTCTTCCACTCCGGCGTCTTCATGCTCAACACGGCCATGGTCTCGGCGCAGTACGGCAGCGAGTACCCGAAGGACCGCCGCGAGGTCATCAACCCGTTCAACAACACCTATGTCGCACGCGACGGGCTCATCATGACCCTGTGCGCGCCGGAGTACGACAGGGACTTCGACAAGGTCATGACCCTCCTGGGCCGCGAGGACCTGGTCGGGAACACGCGGTACAACGTCTGCGACACCATCAACGCGAACAAGCTCAATGGCGAGGTCGTCGACATCCTCGACGAGGCCTTCGCCACCCGGGACCGCCGGTACTGGCTCGACCTCTTCCTCGCCAACGACGTGCCGATCGAGGCCTGCCAGCTGCCGACCGACATCTACGAGGACGAGCAGGCCTGGGCCAACGACGTGCTGCGCACCGTCACGTGCCCGTCCGGGGCGCAGCGGATGATTCCGACCAACCCGGTGCGCTTCCAGTCGCAGGGCGATCCCGAGCTGCGTCTGACCCGCGCCCAGGGATCGGACACCGAGGAGGTCCTGGCCGAGCTGGGCTACTCCCCCGAGCAGATCGCCGCCCACCTCGCCTCCGGCGCCGTCGTCGCCACCGGCCCTCGCAGCTGAGGGCCTCACTTCCTCCAAACACCGCGGGACGCCCTGCGCGCCCCGCCCGATCACAGAAGGCTTGTCATGCCAGAGACTCTGGTGGCGGGTACCTCCAACCGCAAGTACTGGTTCACCGCCGCACTCCTCTACCTGTCCTACTTCGTCCTCGGTTTCTCCCTCTTCGCCCAGGCCCAGTTCAAGCCCGCGCTGGCCGCCCAGTGGTCCACCAGCATCGAGGGCGTCTTCTCCGCCATCGCCTGGATGATGGTCGGGCGCCTCATCGCCTATCCCCTGGCCGGCCCCGTCGCCGACCGCGTCTCCCGCCGTCTGGGGGCCATCATCGGGGCCGTGCTCCTCGCCGCCTCGTTCCTGGGGATCATCGTCGTCGGCAGCCCGACCCTGGGCGTAGTCATGTGCATCGTCGCCGGCATGGGCAACGGATTCCTCGACCCCGCGGTCTACCCCGCGCTCTCGGAGATCTTCCCGGCCAAGGCGCACACCGCGAACCTCTTCCTCAAGTTCGCGATCCTGGTCGCCCAGTTCCTTCTGCCCCTCCTCATCACCTGGACGGGAGGAGCGGGGTACGACGGCGGGTTCCGGGCGATCTACATCGGCGGCACCGTGCTCCTCGCCCTGGTCATTCTCGGCCTGGCGGTCGCCCCCTTCCCGCCGAACGGGTCCAAGGCCGCGGAGTCCGCGGACAGCGACGCCCCGGGCGGAGCCCGCTTCAGCTCGACGATGGTCATGATCATGATCCTGGGCGCCACCACGATCACCACCTTCACCCTCTGGGGCAACACGAACCAGGAGCTCGGCAAGGCCTACGGGATGTCGGATCCCGCCATCACCCAGAGCTGGTACGCGGCCGGTGCCATGGTGGCGATCCTGGTATCCACCGCGCTGCTGACGAGGGTCCGCGTCACCCAGATCATCGTGTTCTACCCGCTGATCTCCGCCATCACGCTGCTCGCCGTCTACTTCATCCACTCGGCGCGGATCGTCCCGATCGCGGGCTTCCTCATCGGGTGGACCGCCGCCGGCGGCGTTCTCCAGCTCGTCACGTCCCTCGCGAACTCGCTGTTCCCGCAGTCGCGCGGTCTGATGACGTCCCTCGTCATGATCGCCTCCGCCGTCGGCGCCTTCGGCTTCCAGCAGCTGGCCAAGGGCTGGGTCGCGGCCGCCCCGGGCAAGGTCGTGCTGCTCAATGCCGCGGTCACGGCCATCGGCGTCGCAGTCGCCGTCGTCGTCGACCGCGGCGAGAAACGCCGCCTGGCCGAGAAGGCCGCGGCATAGTCCCCGGCCCCGAGCGCCCCGGCGGCTCCCGGCTCCCTCCGAGAGCCGCCGGGGACGGCAACGATCCCGAACTACCCAGCAAGGAGACGGAGCTGTTATGGAGCAGTCCGTTCGGCCCGGAACACCCCCACTCGCGGGCGACGGGCGCGAGGCGCACGAGATCGGCCGGAGGGCCACCCGGTCCGGGGGCATCGGCTCGATGCTGGAGTTCTACGACTTCTTCATCTACACCCAGGCCTCGGCGCTGGTCTTCCCCTCGGTCTTCTTCCCCTCCGACGATGCGGCTCTGGCCATCATCGCGTCCCTGGGAACGTTCGGCGTGGGCTACCTCGCCCGCCCCGTCGGCGCCTTCGTCCTGGGAGCCCTGGCGGACCGGGTCGGACGGCGCCACACCCTGATCCTCACCATGGCCCTCATGGGGATCTCCACCGTCGCCCTGGGGGTCCTGCCAGGCTACCGCCAGATCGGCGTCATGGCCCCCGTCATTCTCGTCACGTGCCGGCTGGTCCAGGGCTTCGCCGTCGCGGGCGAGATCTCCGGGTCCTCCACCATGATCATGGAGCAGACGCCCACCGGGCTGCGCGGCAGGCGGGCCGCCGTCACTCTGCAGGGGGCCCAGCTGGGCCAGATCGTGGCGGCCATGATCTTCATCCCGTTGGCCGCTCTCCTCCCCCGCGACTCGTTCGTCTCCTGGGGCTGGAGGATCCCGTTCCTGCTGTCGGCGCTGGTGACCGTCGCAGGATTCCGCATCAGGCTCGCCACGGTCGAGTCCAAGCCGTCCCGCAGGGAGTCGATCCCCCCGGTCCGCAAGGTCTTCCGGGAGACTCCCATGACGGTGCTCAGAATCTTCCTCATGTCCCTCGCCAACATCATCCCCGTCACGGCGACGGTGTTCGGCGCGTCGCTCGCCACCCAGAAGGCCTATGGGATCCAGTGGTCGCCCGAGGTGTTCCTCTGGATCCCCGTCCTGGGCAATCTGACCGCCGTGGCCGTCATCCCCGTCGCAGCGGCGCTGTCGGACCGGATCGGCCGGCGCCCGATGATCATCGGCGGCGCGCTGAGCTCGGGCGCCCTCTCCTTCGGCTACCTCTGGGCGATCACCCACGGGAGCCTGTGGCTGACGATCCTCATCGGCCTGGCCATGTGGGGCGTCCTGCACCAGGGGTACAACGCGGTGTTCCCCTCCTACTTCCCCGAGCTGCTTCCGGCGTCCATCCGAGTCACCGGAATGGCCATCGGGCAGAACATCGGCACGGCCGTCTCCTCCCTCATGGCCATGGTCTTCGCCGGTCTGTGCCCTCCCGGCACACCGGGGCCGACCATCGTGATCATCGTGGGAGCCATCACCCTCGCACTGACCTGCATGGTCGCCGCCGCGGCGTGGAGCTCTCCCGAGACGCACCGCCTGCGGGCCGACGACCTGGGCGTCCCCGGCGCGGCCCCGCTGCCGCCCGATCAGTACGCGGCCGAGCGCTCGGCGGCCATCACGGCCGCGGCCGCCTACTCCGGGAGACGGCCGTCGAGATGACCCGCGAGTCCGCCGCCCCGCGGCCGGGACCCCGCCCCTGAGCACGCTTCACCCACCATCCGAGGGCGTCTTGCCCACCACTCGACAAGAAAGGTTCTGATTCATGAGCACGCAGCTGACGGACGAGCAGCAGCTCCTCCTCGACTCGGTCAAGGAGTTCGTGTGGAGCGAGGTCGCGCCCCACGTGGCCCAGCGCGACCGCGACAGCCAGTGCGAGCGGTCCGACTTCGCCTCCGCCTTCGAGCTCGGGCTCCATCTGCTCGAGCTCCCCGAGGAGTACGGCGGGTCGGGCCTCGACTACGAGACCGGCGCCATGCTCTTCGAGGAGCTGGGGAAGGTCGACGCTGGCTACGCGATCACGCTCGTGTCCACATTCGTCGCCTTCCGCAACGTCCTGATCGCGGGCACCCCCGAGCAGGCCCGCCTGTTCGCCGACACCATCGCCGACGGCGGCCTGGGCTGCTTCGCGATCACAGAGCCGGGATCCGGCTCCGACGCGGCATCGATCCGCACGACCGCCGTGCGCGACGGCGACGACTACGTCCTCAACGGGCAGAAGTGCTGGATCACCAACGGCGGCATCGCCGACATCTACCTCATCTCGGCCAAGACCGACCCCGACGCCGGAGCCCATGGGATCTCGACCTTCCTCGTCGAGGCCGACCGCGAGGGGCTCTCCCACGGGCGGCACGAGGACAAGATGGGCCTGCGCACCTCCAACACCTGCGACCTGACACTCAACGACGTGCGCGTGCCCGCCGACCACCTCGTGGGCGAGGAGGGCAACGGCTTCCGCATCGCCATGTCCGGGCTGGACATCTCCCGTCCCTTCATGGCCACCATCGCCGTCGGCATGATGCAGCGCGCACTCGACGAGGCCGCCATCTACGCGCTCCAGCGCGAGCAGTTCGGCCGCCCCATCTTCGAGTTCCAGATGGTCCAGGACATGCTCGCGCGCATGTCCGCGAAGGTCGTGGCGTGCCGCTCCCTGGTCCAGCACACGATGAGGCTGGTCGACGAGGAGCAGGACGTTCAGAAGGACGGGGCGATCACCAAGCAACTCGTCACCGACATGCTCCAGGAGGTCGTCTCCGACGCCGTCCAGGTCATGGGCGGAAACGGCTACACCAAGGAGTACCCGGTCGAGAAGATCATGCGCGACGCCAAGGTGTTCCAGATCATGGAGGGCACCAACCAGATCCAGTCGATCGTCATCGCGCGCCGGCTCAGGAAGGAGTACTCCGCCAGGCTCTGAAGGCCTTGAAGGCTCTGAAGGCTCTGGGGCGACGACGCATGAGGGGGCCCGCGATGGACGACGTGGAACGGTGGGAGCGGCGAGGCGTGATCGCCGCGCCCGCCGAGATGAGGAGCGCCTGGCGCGCGAGCGGATGGTGGGGCGACCACTGCCTCCTCGACTGGTGGTCGCTCGCCGTCGCCGCCCGCCCGGACGCCCCGGCCGTGGTGGACCGGGCGGGCACGGCCTACACCTACGCCCAGGCGGACGCGGTCTCGTCGCGGATCGCGTCCTGGCTGACGGACCGCGGAACGGGCCCCGGTGACATCGTGCCCGTTCAGCTGCCGAACTGGTCCCCGTTCCTCCCCGTGCTCATCGCCGTGATGAAGACCGGCGCGACGATCACCCCGCTGTCGCCCAACCTGCGTCACTCGGAGTGGGCGAACGCTCTCGACCTGTGCGCGCCGCGCGTCGCCGTCATGCCCACCCGCTTCCGCCGGACCGTGCACTCGGCCCTGGCCCGCGAGCTGCTCGGGGAGGACAACGCCCTGGAGTCCGTCCTCCTGGTGGGCCCTCGGGAGCACGACGGCCCGGAGGCCGGCCTGCCCCACCTCGAGGACGTCGTGCGCACGAGCCCTCCCCTGGCTCGACGGGCGTGGGCGCGGTCGCGCGGGGACGACATCGCCGCCGTCCTGTTCACCTCGGGCTCGGAGGCGGCGCCCAAGGGAGTGATGCTGTCGCACAACAACGTCATCGCCTCCGAGAACGCCTTCGCCTACGGGCTGCGGCTGGGCGCGGAGGACAGCATCTTCATGCCCTCACCCCTCGGCCACGCCACCGGGTTCCTCCACGGCGTAGTCATGCCCATCCTCACCCGCGGAGCCTCGATCCTGTGCGACTCGACCGACGGCGCCGAGATGTCGCGGATGCTCGTCGGGCACGGCGCGACCTGCGGCATGTCCGTCCCCGCCGTCGTCGACACGATCCTCTGCAGCTGTCAGGAGCACTCGGCCGACCTCGCCCGGCTCCGATTCCTGTGCTGCGGCGGAGCGCCGGTTCCGCGGCGGCTCCTGGAACGGGCCCGCGGCCTGGGCGTGCGGCTGTACTCGGTGTACGGGTCCACCGAGCACGCGCCCCACACCATGACCACCTCCCAGGACCCCGACGAGAGGGTCCTGAGCACCGACGGCTGCGCCTGCGCCGGAGCCGAGGTGAGGATCGTCGACCCCGTCACCCGCACGGTCCTGCCCGCGGGGGCCGAGGGCGAGGAGGCGTCGCGCGGCCCGGCGGTCTTCAGCGGGTACCTGGGCCGCCCCGACCTCACCGGGAAGGTCCTCGACGACGAGGGCTGGTACTACAGCGGCGACCTGGCGGTCATGGACGCCGAGGGCTACATCCGCATCTCCGGGCGCCGCAAGGACCTCATCATCAGGGGCGGGGAGAACATCAGCCCCTCCGAGGTCGAGGGCGTGCTCATGGGGCACCCGGCGATCGCCGCGGCGACGGTGGTCCCGGTGCCGGACCCGGTGCTGGGCGAGAGAGCGCTGGCGTGCATCGTGCGCAGACCGGGGGCGCCGAAGATCGACGTGCCGGCGCTGCGCGAGTGGTTCATCGACCAGGGAGTCGCGAAGTTCAAGATCCCCGAGTACGTCGAGCACCTGGAGGAGATGCCGCTCACCAGCGCCGGCAAGGTCGACAGGGTCGCGCTCAGACGATGGGCGAGGTCCTTCCAGCCGCCCGCGCCATCATGCCGCTGACCGAGCTGACCGAGAGGACCCGATCTCCTCGGAGGGGCTCCCGGACACCAGGCGCATGACGGTCTCCTCGATGAGGCTCCGCACGTGCGCGCAGTCGTCACCGAGCATGTCCCGCCCGAAGGCGAGGCTGAAGGTCCACTGATGCTCGATCCTGTTGAGGACCAGCGCGGACAGGACCTGGTGCACGTCGAGGGCGCTGGGACCGCTCGGGCCCTCCTGGAAGATGCCGAGGCGGCGGCCGCGCTCGAGGACCTCCGCGATCGTCTCCACCGCCGACGCGTTCATCGCGGAGAACTCACCAATCTGGGCGGCGACCCCGCCGTGCATGATGAGGTTCTCCATGGCGACGATCCTGGCAAGATTCGGGTTGCGCTCGTAGTGCCCGAGAGACGCCCGGATCAGCTCGCGCAGCGCTGCCGCCGGCTCGAGGTGGTCGAGCCTGAGCGAGGACTCCAGGGCCCGGATCCGACGGTAGTTCTCCTCGAGCACCGCGCGGTAGAGGCCGTCCTTGGACCCGAAGTAGTAGAAGATCATCCGTTTGGAGGTGTTCGTCCGACAGGCGATGTCCTCGGTGCGGGCGCCCCTGGGGCCGTGAGCGGCGAACTCCTGGATCGCGGCCTCCAGAATCTCCCGGCGTGTCAGCTCAGGATCTCGTCGTGAGTTCCTCGTCCGTCTGTCAGCGGCATGCTCCTGATCCACGGTCGCCACTCTCCTGCTCGATCGTCAGCGGGCCCGGTCCCCGTGCACGAGCGAGGCGTTTTCTGACCTGGTGTGCGGACGACGCAGGACCCCACGGGACCCGCACAGGATACAACGGTCCGCCTCTTCGACCGCCGCAGCCCTCAGCGAGGCCGGTGATGCCGACGACGGCGCTGCCGCGGTCGCCGTCGCGCCGGGGGCGGGATCCGAGGCGGCTGCGCCGGCCAGGTGGTCGCTCAGCGCCGCGGCTGCCCCGGCCCCGCGGCTGATCGACAGCGTGGCCGTGCGCCTGGCGCCTCGATCCGTGTGGATCGGCTGCCTCCAGATCGTCCTCCCCTCGACCACCGCCATGCACCGAGAGGCTCCCGCGGCCCAGATGACGCCGTCGCACGCCGAGAGGACATCCTCGATGCGGCGCACGGCGTGCGAGGCCTCCACACGAGCCCGCCCCGAGACAATGCGCCGGATCTCCGCGTCCAGGATGCGCTTGGGCAGGCGGCGCTCGGTGATGCCCCGGCGCAGCATCCCGCCGAGGGAGTGATGGGCGTCGAGCAGGGTCACGTCGTGGCCGGCCAGGACGAGCTGGTGGGCGGCGGACAGGCCGCACGGGCCGGAGCCGACGACCACGACCCGCGCGCCCGTCGAGTCCCGCGGCTCGTCGAGCGTCCAGCCCTCGCGCAGGGCCAGCTCCCCCACCGCCGCCTCCAGGGAGCGGATGCCGACCGGCCCCGCCCGGGCGCCCAGCACACAGCCCTGCTCGCACGGCGCGTAACAGATCCTGCCCATGCACGCCGGGAGCGGGTTCGTCCGCGTGATCGCCCTCCAGGCCCGGAGGGCGTCGTCCTCCTGGAGCCCGTGCAGCCAGCCGCGGACGGGCTCGCCCGCGTCGCAGGCGATCTCGCAGGGCGGAGTGAGCATCGCAGCGGCACCCGACCCGTCCGGCCGGCCGGGATCCCGGGACCTTCGGCCCTGTAACTCCGCTCTCACCATGTCATGATTGTACCCGCCAGTTAATAGTGTGCTGGCGAGTTGCTCGACGGGTATGGCCCGTCCAAGGACGCGACGTCGCGTCTGCAGAGCATGAGAGCACCGTCACTAAGAGGAAGGGCTTCGATGACTATTGCCGTGGCCTACAAGTGGGCAGCGAATCCCCAAGACGCATCCGTCGGCGCGGACGGGACCGTGGACTGGTCCCGTGCCAAGCCCGCGGTCAGCGAGTACGACCCCGTCGCCGCGCAGGTCGGCCGCACGCTCGCCGACCAGACCGGCACCGAGCTCGTCGGAGTCTCTGTCGGCCCGAGGGCGGTGTCGGGATCGATGGCGAAGAAGGCCGCCATGTCGCGCGGCTTCGACCGCGGGGTCGTCGTCGCCGACGACGCCACCGCCGGCTGGAACCTCACCACGGTCGCTCGGGCCCTGGCCGAGCTGGTCAGGGGCGTCGGCGACGTCGACCTGCTGCTGACAGGTGACGCGTCCATCGACGAGAACGCCAGGATGACCTCGGCCCTCGTCGCGGGCCACCTGGGCTGGCCCTGCCTCCAGGAGGTCCAGGCGGTCGAGAAGACCGACTCGGGCTGGACAGTCACCCAGTCCGTGCCCGGAGGAACCCGCAGCGTCGCGGTGGACGGCCCCGCGGTCATCGCCGTGACCGCTGACGCCGCCAAGACCAGGGTACCCGGCATGAAGGACATCCTGGCAGCGGGCAAGAAGAAGGTCGTCGTCGCCAAGGTCGAGGCCCCGCCCGTGCCGGTCGAGCTGGTCGAGCGCACCCGGCCCGAGACCCGCAGCCGCAAGAACAAGATCGTTGCCGACGCCGACGAGCTCGTCGCCGTCCTGCGCACGGACGGCGTGCTCTGAGCACCAGCCGAGAAGGAACAACCATGACCAGCACGTGGATCATCACCACCACCCCCCAGATCTCCGCACTCCTGGACCTCGCCCACCGGGCGTCGTCGTCTGTCACGGTCGTGACCGTCGGCGACGTCGCCGTCTGCGGGGCCGACTCCGTCGTCTCCGTCCCGCTGCCGGACGGCACGCCCGCCGAGGCGCTCGCTCCGGCGGTCGCCGAGGTCGTCACCGCCGCCCCCGGCGACCTCGTCCTGGCCGCCGACCGCGCGGCCGAGCGCGTGCTCGCGGGCGCCGTCGCCGCACGCCTCGACGCACCGGTCCTCACCGGCGTGACGGCGGTCGACGGCTCGACCGTGACGGTCGCCCGCTACGGGGGCATCACGGTCGAGACGGTGCGCGTGTCCGCCCCCGCCGTCGTCATCGCCGCCGGCGGCTCCGCGGTCGACGGCGAGACCGTCGCGGCCGAGCCCGCCCCGAGTTCCGAGGCCCACCCGCTCACCGTCAGCGCAGTCTCCGCCGCTGATGTCGCCGAGGTCGATCTCGGCACGGCCAAGAGGATCGTCTCGGGCGGACGCGGCTTCAAGGCCAAGGAGGAGCTCGGGCTCCTCGACGAGCTCGCCTCCGCCCTCGGCGCCGAGGTGGCCTGCTCACGGCCGCTGGCGGAGACCGTCGACTGGATGCCCAAGTCCAGGTACGTGGGCGTCTCCGGGCAGAAGGTCAGACCCGACCTCTACGTCGCGGTGGGCATCTCCGGGCAGATGCAGCACATGGCGGGCGCCAGGGACGCTCGCACCATCGTGGCGATCAACTCCGACGGCGACGCCCCGATCTTCGCGCAGGCCGACTACGGCGTCGTCGGCGACCTCCACGAGGTCCTGCCGGCGCTCACCCGGGCTCTGCGGTGACGGAGCCGACGATGGCGGACATCGAGGCGGGCATGGAGGTCATGGAGGAGGACGAGGAGACGTTCGACGTCATCGTGGTCGGCGGTGGCGTCGCGGGCGCGGTGTGCGCCTACCGGCTGGCGTCGGCGGGCCACGAGGTGGTCCTCATCGAGCGCGGCGACGAGCCCGGGGCGAAGAACCTCTCCGGCGGCGTCTTCTACTGCCGCGTCATGGAGCGGGTGTTCCCGGGCTTCGTCGAGCGCGCGCCCGTGGAGAGGCGGATCACCCGCAACATCATCTCCTTCCTCAACCCCACGTCGTCGGTGGACATCGACTACTGGGACCAGCGCCTGGCGGAGCCCGTCAACGCGGTATCCGTTCTGCGGGCCCACCTCGACCCCTGGCTCTCGCAGCAGTGCGAGGAGGCCGGCGTCATGGTGATGCCCGGGGTCAAGGTCGATGAGCTCATCGTCGACGACGGCCGGGTGGTGGGCGTCAGGGCCGGCGAGGACGAGCTGCGCGCCAGGGTGGTCGTGTGCGCCGACGGCGTGAACTCCTTCCTGGCCAGGGCGGCCGGGATCCGCGCCAAGGAGCCCACGAAGCACCTCGCCGTCGGGGTCAAGTCCGTCTTCCGGATCCCCCGCGAGACCCTGGAGGACCGCTTCCGCCTCGCCGGGGATGAGGGAGTCGCCTACGCCATCGTCGGAGACGCCACCCGGGGCTGCGCGGGCGGCGGGTTCCTCTACACGAATACGGACTCCGTCTCCGTCGGCGTCGTGCTGAGGCTCGACGACCTGGCGGCGAAGGGTCTGAGGTCCTCGGACGTGCACGACCACTTCCTGCGCCACCCTGCGATCGCCCCACTCCTGAAGGACGGCGAGCTGCTGGAGTACGGGTGCCACCTCACGATCGAGGACGGACCGGCGATGGTGTCCCACGACATCACGCGGCCCGGTCTCGTCATCATCGGCGACGCCGCCGGCTTCACCCTCAACACGGGGATGACGATCCGCGGGATGGACCTGGCGGCGGGCAGCGCGCTGGCCGCCGCCACGGCCATCCATCGGGCGCTCGAGGCCGGCGACGTCTCGCAGAGGTCCCTCAGCGCCTACCGGGCCGAGCTCGACGCGTCGTTCGTCGGCAAGGACATGGCGACCTACAGGCGGGCGCCCGCGTTCCTCGAGACGAGCGCGATGTACACCCGCGTGGGGCCGCTGGCCGCGGACATCTTCCACAACATCTTCAACCACGATCTCAGGCCGCGTCGGCGCCTCGTGCTCGCCGCGCTGGACGCCGTGCGCGCCTCCCCCCTCACGATCGCCCAGCTGATGACGATCGCCTGGAGGGCGGTGCGATCCCTTTGAACCGCCAAGGAGCTGCCACCATGGAACTGGGAACTGTCGTCGAGCGCCTGGGGCGGGACGACTTCACCACCGACGAGGAGCAGAGTCACATCAAGGTCAACCAGGAGATCGCGCGGTCCACCGGCACCGGCAAGCTGCTGGTGGCCGTGTGCCCGGCCCACGTCTACAGCGAGGAGCCGGACGGGACGATCGCGGTCGAGTACGCGGCCTGCCTCGAGTGCGGCACCTGCCTGGCCGTGGCCACGCCCGGGGCCCTGAGCTGGCGCTATCCGCGCGGCGGCTTCGGGGTCTCCTTCCGGGAGGGCTGAGACATGCCGGTTCCGCGGCG
>ERZ773009.1844-NODE-1844-length-14125-cov-6.025018_pt1 | contig 14125 bp, 13 predicted proteins | sample MGYA00580663_ERZ773009 | MGnify/ENA primary metagenome ERZ773009 (study PRJEB29015, sample SAMEA2737969) | human oral metagenome | biome: human oral; feature: human-associated habitat; material: dental | place: China | collected 2026 ... | reverse complement strand
CTTGCCCGTTGATTTTCAGGCTGCCTTCATAAGGTAAAAAGCCCAAAATGGCATTGATCAGCGAGGTTTTTCCGGCGCCGCTTTGTCCCACAATCGCGATGTGGCTCTGCGACGGAATATGGAAATTCAGCGCCTCTGTCAGCGGTTTACCTTGTGGCGACAAGACCACCACATTTTCACCTGAAATTTCCACCGCACTTTGGCTTTCAAATGCCGCTTTGCTGTTGCCTTGAGCGATTAAATAATCTTCTTCCAAGAAATCCACGATGGCATCTGCCGCACCAATACCGGCTGCACGGTCATGATAATAGGTGCCGAGGTCGCGTAATGGTTGGTAAAACTCCGGTGCAAGAATGAGGCAGAAGAAACCGATAAAGAGTGTAATCGGCATGCCGTAACTGCCGAATTCCACTTGACCTAAATAACTGAAACCGAAATACACCGCCATTAATGCAATAGAAATCGAAGTGAAAAACTCGAGGACGGCAGAGGAGAGGAACGCCATTTTTAGCACATCCATGGTAGTTTCACGGAAATCTTCCGTACTGTTTTCAATATGGCGGGTTTGCTCGGAAGTGCGGTCGAATAAACGCAAGGTTTCCAAACCGCGCAGACGATCGAGGAATTGACCGCTTAACCGCGCAAGGGTATCCATGTTCTTTTGGCTGCTGTCTGCTGCCGCTTTGCCCACCAAAATCATGAAGATAGGGATCAGAGGCGCGGTGCCCATTAAAATCAAACCAGCGGCCCAGTTTAACGGGAACACGGCAATCAGAATAATCATCGGCACAATGGCGGAAAGCGCTTGTTGCGGTAAATAGCGGGCGTAGAAATTGTGCAGGTTTTCCACCTGTTCCAACATGATGGTTGCCCAGCTGCCGGCAGGTTTATTGTTAATCGTTGCAGGGCCAACTTGATGGATTTTATCCAAAATTTGCTGACGAATAATATTCCGTAATAATTGACCGCACTTGAAGCCGATTTTTTCTCGGATCCACAAAATCAGCGCACGTAGCGCAAAGCCGATGACTAAGCCGATAAAGTAAGGCGCTAAACCGGTAACCGGTTCGCCCAGAATAATGAGCTTATGCAGCAAAGAGGCCAAGAGATAAGTCTGCCCCACTAAAATCACAGAGGAGAACGTGGCGAGCAGAATGTTGAGATTCAAATATTTTTTAATCGGCTTTTGCTGTGTGCGAAGCCATTGTTGCAAATATTTTTGACGAGATTTATCCATAAGTTATGTTGTATCAGAAACAGAAAAACGGAAGGTGGGCGTTATTGCCCACCCTGTATTGCACAATGTGTTGTCTCGGTGCGATGACCGAACAGCTATGCTTTTTGCGCATCCAAATAACGCTCAGCATCTAATGCCGCCATGCAGCCGGTGCCGGCAGAGGTAATGGCTTGACGATAGTTGTGATCCATCACATCGCCTGCGGCAAAAACACCTTCCACGGAAGTGGCGGTTGCATTACCGTCTAAACCGGATTTCACCACGATATAGCCGTTCTTTAATTCCAGCTGATCTTGGAAAATTTCCGTATTCGGTGCATGACCGATGGCCACGAAGACACCGTCTAATACGACTTCTTCCGTTGCTTCGGATTGCACGTCTTTCAAACGTACGCCTGTTACGCCCATGTTGTCGCCCAACACTTCATCTAAAGTGCGGTTGGTATGCAGCACGATTTTGCCTTCTTCCACTTTTTTGTATAAGCGGTCGATAAGAATTTTTTCTGCGCGGAAACTGTCGCGACGGTGGATCAAATGCACCTCAGAAGCAATGTTGGCTAAATAGAGTGCTTCTTCCACAGCGGTGTTACCGCCACCGATGACAGCAACCGGTTTGTTGCGATAGAAGAAACCGTCACAAGTGGCACAAGCGGAAACGCCACGGCCTTTGAAGTTTTCTTCGGAAGGCAAGCCTAAATAACGGGCGGAAGCACCGGTGGCAATGATTAACGCATCGCAGCTAAAAGTTTGTGCATCGCCATATAATTTGAATGGGCGAGAAGATAAATCCACGCGGTTAATGTGATCGAAGACGATCTCGGTCTCAAATTTTTCGGCGTGTTGCAACATTCTTTGCATTAATTCCGGGCCGGTCGTTTCACCGAAATCACCCGGCCAGTTTTCAATTTCACTGGTGGTAGTGAGCTGTCCGCCTTGTTGTAATCCGGTGACGAGCACCGGTTTTAAATTGGCGCGTGCCGCATAAATAGCTGCAGTGTAACCGGCAGGGCCGGAACCTAAAATGAGTAATTGCGCGTGTTTAATATCCGACATAATCAATCCTTATCAACTTGAAATTTGTGGGCGGTATTATAGAAGATTTCCCATCAGTACAACAACGAATAGAGCAATCGGCGGTATTTATTGGTTACCGGATCGTTGTTGCCGATGGCGGCTAAAATGGATAAAAATTCCTGCTTGATTTTGCCGTCTTCCGCACCTAAATCTTGACGTAAAATGGTAAATAACAACTCCAAGGCTTCTTCGTTGCGGTTGGCTTGGTGTAATTGCAACGCCAATTTCAACGCGAGATCATGGGTTGGCTGTTTCGCAAATTCTTCCTGTAATTGTTGAATTTCCGGCGTATCAGCAGCTTTAATCAACAAGTCAATTTGCGCTTGTAATCCTTGCCAGCGACTGTCGCGATCTTGCAAGGGGATTTTGTTCAAAATCTGCTGTGCCGGCTCAGTTTTTTTCATGGCAATGTAGGTTTCCGCATAGAGCAGTGCGATGTCGCTATTTTTCTGATTAGACAACTCCCACGCCTCTTTCAACAACGGCAATGCCTGCTCATAATTTTCCACCGCAAGCAAATCCAATGCCTGATTAAATTTAATTTCTTCCTCTTTCGGCAAAATTACACTCAAACGCTGTTGCAAGGTGGTGTTATCCAATGCCCCTTGAAAGGCATCCAATGCTTGCCCGTCTCTAAATAAATAAGTGGTCGGCAAGGCTTGAATATGAAATTGTGCCGCCACCATTTGCTCTTTCTCGCAATTCACTTTGGCTAACACAAATTGCCCTTGGTATTGGTTGGCATAATTTTCCAAGGTTTTCACAAACGCCACAGAATCCGCATGGCTTGGCGCGTAAAACGTGATCACCAAAGGATGATGTTGTGAAAGCTGTAAAATTTCGTTGAGATTTTGCTCGTTGAGGTCACGAATGGCAGGGAAATCAGTCATGTTCTTCTCTTGTTTTGAATGAAATAAATGCTACGCATTATAGCAAAGTGCAGTGGGATTTTTTAGTGTTTTTCAGGGTATAGCGTCTTAAAGGATTGTAATATTAGCCACTCGCATAAAGGCGATCCGGATAGGGTTTAACCCCCCAAAACATCCGAAAAATTGACCGCACTTTTTGTGATCTATGACACTACAAATGATTTAAAGGCGTTTCCAGTATCTCCCCAATAAATCCCCTCAAACTCAAACATCGCACGCCTTCAAATGTGTTGCCGTCAAATTCATCTAGGGTGACCACATATTTCGGGTAGTTATCCCCAATTTTCAGCAGGTTGCCGAATTCGCGCGCTAAGGTTTTTTCTTCGTTGATGGTGAGTGTTGCTTGAACGTAAATCCGTTCGCCGTTTTTCTCAGCGACAAAATCGATTTCTTGGTTGTTCAATCCGCCGATTTTGACGTCGAAACCGGCAATTTGCAGATGGTTGAATATGGTGTTTTCTAGTAGTTTGCCACGATCTTGCACGCGATAGCCGATGAGGGCGTTGCGTAGCCCCAAGTCTTCAAAATAGTATTTTTCACCGATTTCGAAAATCCGTTTCCCGGCGATGTCGTAGCGTGGCACTTTGTGGATGAGAAAGGCGTTGGCGAGGTAGTCGGCGTAGTTTTGCACCTGCGTTACCGATGTGGCAATTTTTTGCGATTTAAGAAAGTCGGCAATTTTTTTGGCGGAGAACAAATTGCCGATATTGTCGGCGAGAAATAGTGTCAGTTGTTCCAAAAATTGCGGATTTCTCAAAGAATAACGGTTCACGATGTCACGGATGGCAATGGTGGAATAGATGTTGCGCAGGTATTCAAAGATGATGTTATCTTGCAACGGCAGGTCTTTCAAATAAGGTAAACCGCCATATTTTAAGAATTGCGCCATGGCTTTATCACTGTCTTCAAGGCGCATGAATTGTAGAAACTCAGGGTAAGAAAGGGAATGGACATGGATTTCCACTGCGCGCCCACTCAATGCGCCGGCAATATCGCGTGAAAGCAGGTGGGCGTTGCTGCCGGTGCAATATAAATCCAGTTCGTCATCTAGCAGTAGTGAACGTAGTGCGCTTTCAAAATTGGCAATCTCTTGAATTTCATCAATAAAAACATAGTTTTTTTGACCGTGTTTTTTTTCGCTTAACACAAAATCAGCCAACTCTTGAGCCGTTTTCAAATGAGAAAACGCTAAGTCTTCTTTATTAATGTAGATAATCGGCACGTGTTCGTCAGCTGAGCGGATTTCCTGCATGATTTGGAACAGTAGATAGCTTTTGCCCACACGGCGTTGTCCTGTAAATACTTTAATCAGTTGTTTGCTGATGAACGGGCGAACGGTGTCAAGATAGCGTTGGCGGTAAATCAGGTCTTTTTTCATATCTCCTCCATTTATAATGGAAAGTATAGGATTAATTTTAAAAAGTTTCTAGTATGGTTAAAACTTTTTTATGTTTTTATATTTTATTTTTGTATGACTCAAAAAATCTCCTAAAAATTTGACCGCACTTTTCACGTCATTTCCTATTAGTAAAAAATGTTGTTCATAAAGTGTGGTTTATTGCTTAATCATTATTTGCTTCATCAAATAACGAGGAGAAAATCATGAAAAAATGTCGGTTTTGTTTATTGAAGAAGAATGGTGAATGCTGATGCTACCGATTAGTTGTAATCGATGGCGTACAAGAAATTTCCCCTTATGGTCTGAAAATAGCCTGGTAAGCAAAGGTACTTTTAAAATATAGACTAAAAAGGCATAATTGCAGCCCCATTTTTTGAATTATTTATTTAGGAGCAAAAAAATGAATATTTTATTACTAGACGGTGGAAAAGAGTTTGGTCATTCACACGGTGAGTTAAACCATACACTTCACAAAAAAGCGAAAGAAGTTTTGACCGCACTTGGACACAATGTAAAAGAAACCGTGATTGATGCCGGCTATGATGTTGAAGTAGAAATCGAAAAATTCTTGTGGATGGATGCTGTGATTTGGCAAATGCCAGGCTGGTGGATGCACGAACCTTGGACAGTGAAAAAATACATAGACGAAGTATTAACCAGCGGACACGGCAAGCTTTACCACAGTGATGGCCGTCATCGTGTTAATCCAACTGAAGGCTACGGTACAGGTGGTTTGCTGCAAGGTAAAAAACACATGCTTTCACTTACATGGAATGCCCCGATTGAAGCATTCACTCGTGAAGGTGACTTCTTCGAAGGCAAAGGCGTGGATGCAGTGTACATGCCTTTCCACAAACTCAACGAGTTCATCGGTTTGACCCGTCTGCCGACATTCTTATGTAACGATGTGATTAAAAATCCACAAGTAGAACAATACTTAGCAGACTACCAAGCACATTTGGAAAAAGTGTTTGGTTAATTACTAAATATTAGTTTAGAAGGTGAGCATTTTAGTTCACCTTTTTTATTTCGTTGGTAGCGTGCATCTTGATGCACGACCAAATTATGCACGGAACGTTATTTAACGCTTTCGGGCATTCATGATTTCTGAAAATCTGACCGCACTTTAAAATAAAAAGATCTAAACATCCTTAATTTGAAACTGCTTACGCCAGCGATTCGGTGAAATCTTATGTTTTTTCAAGAAATGCTGACGCAAGGCGGTATCGCTATGAAATCCACTTTGTTCTGCAATGTCAGTAATAGATAAATCTGTGCTTTCCAAAAGCTCTCTTGCTCGTTGTAGCCTTGCTTCAATTAACCATTGATTTAATGACATTCCAGTTGCTTTGCGAAAATGTCGAGTGAAAGTGCTACGGCTCATTGACAAACGTTCTGCAAGGCTATCAGTCGAATGAAGTGCGGTCAGATTTTCATTTAAATAAGCAAGTAACGCATTGATATTATCATTAGGTGTGGAACGAGAAATAGGGCGTTCGATAAATTGTGCTTGTCCGCCTTCACGATGAGGGGGGATAACCAGTATTCGGGCAATATGATTGGCAATTTTCACACCATATAATTTACGGACAATAGAAAGGCAACAATCCATGGAAGCTGCCGTTCCTGCGGAGGTAATCAGTCGATCTTGTTCCAAATAAATAGGATTTAAATCCCATTTCACCTGAGGAAAACGATTAGTAAAATCACTATCTCCCAGCCAATGTGTGGTTGCTTTTTTGCCGTTAAGTAGGCCACTGCACGCCAACACATAGGCGCCATAACATAAACCCACCACTGTCGCACCACGCAGATATGCTTGCTGTAATGCTGTTAATAAAGCCTCAGACGGCATCACTTGAGTATCATGCCATCCAGTCATCACAACAATATCGGCATTCTCTAACCATTCTAAACCACCATCTAAATGTATGTGAAATAGCGAGTTTGTCAGGTTGTCCGAATCGCTAACGATTTTACAGTCAAATAACGGCTTGCCGTTTAAATCCGACATAGAAAAAACGGAATATGCCATCGCAAAATGAATGGGCATCATTTGTTCATACACAATCAAAGCAACTGTGGGTTTATTCATTTTATTTCTCCTACTTTGATATGAGCATAACACAGAAATGACCCGATTATTACGTTTATTGATTTTTTATCTATTTTTGCGCAATTTTGTTCTCACTATAATATGTTTATTCATTCAATAACGTATAGAAAAGGAAAAACAATGAACTTAAAAACCTTAATTAGCACTACAGCATTGGCTATTAGCGCAAATACTTTCGCCGTAGATCTTGCCTCTAAAAACACTGATAGCTACCAGCATATCCGCAATGCTACTGGTCGCCTGAACTATGCTGGGAAAACTTTTTTAATTGACCCGATGCTTGCTGAAAAAGGACGTTATGCAGGCTTTGAAGGAACATTAAATAGCCATTTGCGTAATCCACTTGTGGAATTGCCGATGAAAGCAGAAGATACTTTCAAAGATGTTGATGCCATTATTTTGACTCATACACATGAAGATCATTGGGATGAGGTTGCACAAAAAATTTTACCTAAATCCATCAAAATTTTTGTGCAACATGAACGGGATGGCGACTTACTCAAAGCGCAAGGTTTTACTAACATAACCAGTTTATCGCTAGAAAAACCGGTGGAGTTCGAAGGTATTATTTTAAATAAAACCGGCGGTTCTCACGGCACAACGGAAATGTACGCTGTACCACAATTAGCCGAGATTTTAGATGAGGCGATGGGCGTAACATTCCAAGCGAAAGGTCATCCAACGGTGTACTTGGTTGGTGACACAGTTTGGACTGCCGAAGTAAACAAAGCCATTAATCGTTATAAACCTGATGTAATGATTATGAACACCGGTGATGCGCGTACCTTAGCTTTTCCGAATGACGGCATTATTATGGGGTTACAAGATGTTGCTCATGCTCGTAACATGCTACCGAATACAAAACTTATCACAGTGCACATGGATGCGGTAAACCATATGTCCGTTTACCGTAAGGATTTACGCCAATTTGTCCAAGCAAACAAGCTTGAAAATGTAGTAATTCCAGAAGATGGTGAAACAGTGAATTTTTAAAAACAAGCGGTTGAGTTCTTAGGATAATTCACAAAAAACACCTAAAAGTTTGACTGCACTTCGTTATAAAAAGCCGTCTGAATTTTCAGACGGCCTTTGATTTCTTGCTTTATTCCCCAAATACCACCCGATCAAAACGTTCAATATAAGATACCAAATTTGCTTTGGTTCTTGCATATAGCGCAATTTCAGTGTCGATTGGTGTAAGAATCAGGCTTGCAACAACAGGCACGATGGCCACATCAACGGAGGTTAATTCTTCGCCGAAAAAGTAGCGTTTTGTGCCTAAGTAGTTGCTAATGGCGTCTAAATCTCCTTTTCCGAAGGCATAAATATCGGCTTGCGTGTGTCTTCCGATACCATGTCCGTGCATTTCTTTTTTCGCGTTTTCCTGTAACACAGCAAAAATCGCTTCGGCTTGTTCGGTTGGCATGCCATCAAACATTGCCTTCATCATAAATGGTTTGCCGAGAGGATCGACGAAACGGTTATATACGCCCGTCCAATATAAATGTTCTTCGGTCATACGGCGAAAGGCTTCAGCAATCGCTTTTTGTTCAGTCGTTAAATGTTTATCTAAATCAATGTCGTAGATTTCAGTTAGATAACGCTGAATGAGAGAACTATCAGGGATCAACTTATCGCCATCTTGCAATACCGGAACTTTGCCTTTAGGCATTTTGCTGAGATCGGCAACATATTCTTTTTCGAAATCTAAGCCGGATAAACGCAGCATCGCTTCAGTTTTCCAAGCGAAAGGTGATGGACTGTGAATTTTACCTTCACCAGGTAAAGTAAATAATTTAAGCATTTTGCTCTCCTTTCATTATTTGTTATTCAAATACGGTTCTACTATAGTCCAAACAGCCGGGAAATTCATGACAAATACCGGATGTGGCGCATTAGGGATAACGGCTAAATCGGCATTCGGAGTCATACGATAGGCGTTGATGACCGTATCCAAGGGGGCATTGGCATCGTCTTCGCCAACCACAAACAACACCGGCGATTGAATCTTACCAAACGTCTCTTTTCCAACTTGGGTGTTGTCATAATTTTTCTGCGCATTGTCAAACCACGCCGCCGTTTGTTGTGGGTTTGGACGGATGGTTTGTTGCATTTCCCAATAGCTTGGATCTAACTGGCGGATTTGTTCATAGCTTGCACGTTTATTTGCACCACCTTGAATAAACCCCCGTTTCCATTCGCCGGCACCGATGGCAATAATTTTGGCAGCCTGTTCGGGATAAGTAGCGGCAAAGGTGAGGGCGGTATAAGCGCCGTCTGAAAAGCCGAGCAAATCCACTTTGCCGTTAATTTGTGCCGCTTTTAACACGGCAAGCACATCGGCTGCTTTTTGTGTGTAAGTTGGTGCAACACTGCCGACTTCAGATTTGCCATGACCGCGTGTACTGATGGCGATGACTTCATGATTTTGACTTAAACGGTCAATAAATTCGCCCATTTCAGCCGTTGAACCGACTAATCCGCCATGCAAAACAATCACAGGTGAGCCTTTGCCATAGCGTTCAAAATAAATTTTCGCCCCATCACTTGCCGTCGCATAATGACCGACTTTTTCATCGTTCCCATAAGGCACTTGGCTATGGTAGGCGGTTTCATTTTGTCCAAAATAGCGCAACGGTTCGCCGGCAAAACTACTTGTTGTAAAGGTGGCGAAAAGTACGCTAAGCGCTAATTTTTTAAATGCTTTCATGGTGTTCTCCAGAGTAAAGTGCGGTCATTTTTTTAGGGTTTTCGATGAGACGCGCAGGTTACATTTCATATTCGGGTTTACGTAACAGGCTTTCTACATTTGGCTCAATTTCTTTGTCCCAAACCTTTTCTTTCCACTTATCAGCCGAAATTTCAGTGTAGGCAATAGTGATGAATTCTGCAGGCGTGTTTAGGTGTCGCTGGCAAATGCCATTAAATCATCTGCGAAGGCTTGCAATTCCTGTTCAGAGAGGTTTTTGGGATAACATTTAATATTGATATGTGGCATAAGGTACGCCTTGTTTTATCTGTTTTCAATGAAATGTATTGTATATTCATTTAATTAACTTGATAATCCATTAAATTAAACAAACAGTTTTAAGTAGATCTTTATAATGGAGCAATTCAAACTTGTCTATATTTTTGCCACCGTGCTGCAATATGGCAGCATGAATGCCGCCGCGCCGCATTTGGGCATGACTGCCAGCGCAATCAGCCAAGCCATTCGCAAGCTGGAAACACATTACGGCGTCAAATTGCTTAACCGCACCACACGCAGCCTCACGCCGACGGCTGAAGGGCGGCAGTTACAACAATACGCCCGTCAATTAACCGACTGGCACGATGCTGTTGAGCGAGAAATGGGCATTTTGCAAACCGAACCGGAAGGCGAAGTTCGCATCAGCCTACCGACCGGTTATAGCGCGGTTGAACCGATGAAACGCACCGTGCAAACCTTACGCCATCGCTACCCAAAAATTCGCTTAATACTCAATGAAAACAACCGCTTGGTGGATTTACAAAACGATACCGATATCGCTATTCGCGTTGTTTTACATCCTGACGATCCCGACAGCATCGCGCGCCCGTTGGCACAATGGCAAACCTTGATTTGTGCTTCGCCAGACTATTTACGTGAACACCCCATTGCCCAGCCGCAAGATTTACTCAATGCCGACTGGCTCAATCACAATAGCAATGTTCTGCTACACGCATTCAAGTGTTTAGGGCTACCGGAAACGCTGCCCGAAAATCGCACCGATTGCCCAGATTCTTCACTGGTCGCACGCGAATATGCCTATGCCGGCATGGGATTGGCTGTGTTGCTTTCTGGCGATGTGGCGCCTTTGATAGGAAATGGTCAGTTAAGCGTTGTATTACCTGAACACAAACTCCCCATCCGTACCCTTTATGCCGCCACCGCACATCGCACCCAATCAGCAAAAGTACGCACCGTATTGGATTGTTTAATGCGTTGTTTTGGTGAAGAAAAGGGATTGATAAAAAGTGCTAAAAATTGACCGCACTTTTTCTAAAAGGCCGTCTGAAAAACAACCCCTTATATTTCGTCCAAAAAAGTGCGGGAAAAACACTTTTTCATTTGAAAAAGTGTAAAAATATAAACTTATATCATTAGAAAAAGTGTATTTCAAACCGTATAATTAGCCTATATTTCTTGTTTGGGAGAGACATTATGCAGCGAAAAATTATTCAATCCTTAGAAAAATGGAAGCATAAAATCAACCGCAAGCCATTGATTATCCAAGGGGCAAGGCAGGTGGGGAAAACTTGGTCGATGAAATACTTTGGTGAGACATCCTTTGAGAGGGTGGCGTATATCAACTTTGACAATAACCCTCGCATGAAAACGTTATTTTCTGGCGACTATGATATTGATCGACTGATACTTGGTTTGAAAATTGAAAGCGGTGTTGATATTCAAGCGGAAAATACCCTGATTATTTTTGATGAAGTGCAAGAAGTCCCGCAAGCATTGTCATCACTGAAATACTTTTATGAAAATGCACCGCAGTTTTATATTGTCGCAGCAGGTTCATTACTGGGAGTATCGTTACATCATCAAGTATCTTTTCCTGTCGGCAAGGTGGACTTTCTACCGCTTTTTCCCATGGATTTTCACGAATTTCTAACCGCACTTGGCAAACAAGATTTGGTGAAATTGCTTGAACTGAAGGACTGGTCGCTGATTACAGCAATGAAAACGACCTATATTGATTTGCTTCGCTTATATTATTTTGTCGGCGGTATGCCGGAAGCGGTAAAGGTATTTGTTGACACGCAAAATGTTAATGAGGTTCGCCAAGTGCAGCGCAACTTATTGATGGCGTATGAGCAAGATTTTTCCAAACACATTTCAGATGGCAACACAGTGCAAAAAGTGCGGTCAATTTGGGCATCCATTCCTGAACAGCTTGCCAAAGAAAATAAAAAGTTCATTTATTCCCAACTCCAAAAAGGGGCGCGGAGCAAAGATTATGAAATTGCGTTGCAATGGCTAAAAGACAGCGGTTTGGTGCATCCTGTACCTCGCGTGAAAAAAACACACTTGCCTCTTTCCGCCTATCAAGATAATGCCTTTAAATTGTATGGCTTAGATGTGGGGTTGCTTTCCGCACAAAGTCATTTGGATGCGAGTGTACTGTTAGAGGGCAGCCGTATCTTCAGCAAATTTAAAGGCGCATTAACCGAACAATACGTCCTGCAACAACTGATTGCCACACAAGACAATCCGCTGTTTTATTGGGCAACTGAAAAAGGCACGGCAGAGGTCGATTTTGTTGTGCAACGTAAGCAAGCTGTGATTCCGATTGAAGTCAAAGCAGAAGAAAATTTAAAAGCGAAAAGTCTAAAAGTGTACGTAGAACAATTTCAGCCCGAACAGGCAATCCGCGTTTCCATGGCGGATTATCGAGAACAAAACTGGCTGGTGAATGTGCCGTTGTATGGTGTAAGTTTATTTTATAATTTATAGGAACTAAAATATGGAAAAATTAAGTTTTGCTTCAAAAGAAGATGCTTGTATAAGTATAAATAGGGTATTTTCAGAATTATCTAATGAAGAACAACTTTCTTTAGTTGAAATTAGTTCTAATTTAAATAAGGCCAGTAATTGTGAAATAGAACCAGAATTAAAGAAATCTCTTCTTCTTTTGGCAAATATCTGTTCTCCAATCCTTAATTCAGAAAGTAGAAATGATCCATTCCAACCTTTCATGACTTGGGGAAATAAACGCTCTTAAAAGCAAGAATTACTGATATTTTATGGACCTATTCAAAACCAAAAAATAAAAAACACTCAGAGATTGCCATTGAAAATTATATCTCAATGGATGTATTCGATGATTTCTTTGAACCTGATGTTTATGTTTTTTGGGAGAGGGCTGTAATGCTTGCTAAACAAACAAAAAATAGCTCCCTTATTAGAAAAATAAAATCAAAACTATTAGATGAAATAGATCATCCTTCTACTAGTTGGGATTTTCATCTGTTAAAAATAATTGAAATCTTTGATAACACAGATTTAGATAAAGGACTAAACCATGAATTAGCAGAAAAATTGTTAGAAAAACAAAAAGAATTTAATCACGAGCAACAATTTCATATTGCTGAACAATATCTAGAGTTAGCTGCTAAGCTGTTCAAAAAATCGGGTAATGCAGAGGATAGCTATAAAAGTCTTGCATTATTGTCGGAAGCTACAGAAAATCATGGAGACTATCGAAAAAATGAAAGCGCTATGGTTGCGAATAGTTTTTATAAACTAGCTTTGCAAAGATATAGAGAAATTCCAAATTCATATAGAAACACTCTGCAAATAGATCAAAAACTAGATACTGTCCAAGAAAAAATTACTCAATCTGGGCTTCTGGGTACAGATGAATTGCAATTGATTTCAACTAAAGAGATGGATATTTCTGAGTTACAAGAACACAATATCAGCCGCGTCAAAGATAAACAAAGTCCTTTTGAGTCGGTTCTCTACTTTACTGGAGTTTCATCTTGTAATTTTGAAAGCATATGGAAAAGCACTGAAAATAATATTAATAATTCTCCGATCTCTTCACTTTTGGGTGAAACTTCAGTTTCATCTGATGGAAGACAAATTTCTTCTATTCCTCCTTTAAATAGTAACAATAGAGATGAAGTAATTCTAAAAAACGCGATTAAAAATTTTGGTATTCATATGCATTTAGTCGTAGAAGGCTGTATTCTTCCTGCTCTAGAACAAATTCAACAAGATCATCTCTTTCCAAAAGAGTTTCTAATTCGGTTATGTAAATTCTCATCTATTGTCCCTGAAAAAAGAGAAATTCTAGTTGCTAATGCTTTATATCAAGGATTTGAATGGGATTTTAGAAGTGCTATCCATTTATTAGCTCCACAGGTTGAAAATATGGTTAGACAACTTTTAAAACGAAATGGACTTGTTACAACACATACAGATCAAAATGGTATTGAAAATGAAATGGGATTATCTAGTTTGGTCAGTATAGATGGTGCTAGAGAAATTTTAGGGGATGATCTTTGGTTTGAATTGCAAGCAGTATTCACTGATTCATTGAGTGCTAACTTAAGGAATGAAGTTGGACATGGATTATTAGATGATGATACTAGTAATTCTTTATATAGTGTTTATGCTTGGTGGATGATTTTGAGATTAGTTGTTCGTAATATAAAATCTCTTGCGCTTAGGTATTAACAATAACCATAGTATCAAAGGGCTGCCTGAATCTTGAATTTCGGACAACCTTTTTCTTTAGTAAATTATTTTAATCAATTCTAAATATTATCTAATCAAAAAAGATAATTTTTCTAAATGAAGTTAGCTTTATTTCATGCCTTTCTTAACCAAATCTTCAT
>ERZ773009.1840-NODE-1840-length-14129-cov-5.588461_pt1 | contig 14129 bp, 13 predicted proteins | sample MGYA00580663_ERZ773009 | MGnify/ENA primary metagenome ERZ773009 (study PRJEB29015, sample SAMEA2737969) | human oral metagenome | biome: human oral; feature: human-associated habitat; material: dental | place: China | collected 2026 ... | reverse complement strand
TTCTTGTCCACCTTGCCCTCGGCGATCTCGTCGAGCTCGTTTTCCATCCCCGCCGTGAACTGCACGTCAACGATGTCCTTGAAGTATTCTTCGAGCATATCGTTGACGAGGAAGCCCAGGTCGGTCGGCTGGAAGTGCTTGTCCTGGCGCACGACGTAGCCGCGCGCCAGAATCGTCTCGATGATCGGCGCGTAGGTGCTCGGGCGGCCGATGTCCTTTTCTTCGAGTGTTTTGACGAGCGATGCCTCGTTGTAGCGCGGCGGCGGCTCCGTGAAGTGCTGCTCGGGCAAGAGCTTCACGAGCGAAAGCACCTCGCCCGCCGTAAGCTCGGGCAGGAGCACGTCCTTTTCCTTCTTGCTGTCCGCATAGACAGCGAGGAAACCCGGGAACTTCAGCGTCGAGCCCGAGGCGCGCGCGATGTAGCGCTCGCCTGCCGCCACACCGATGCTGACCGTATCGAAGACGGCGGGCGTCATCTGGCTGGCGACGAAGCGCTGCCAAATCAGGGTGTAGAGGCGCAGCTGATCGCGCGTGAGGTGCTTTTCCATCATCTCGGGCGTGTTCTCGACGCTCGTCGGCCGGATCGCCTCGTGCGCGTCCTGCGCCTTCTTGCCCGCCGCGTAGACGTTCGGCTTCGCGGGCAGATAGTCCGAGCCGAACGAAGCGCCGACGTAGTCGCGCACCTCGGAGAGCGCGAGGTCGGAAAGGCGCGTCGAATCCGTGCGCATGTAAGTGATGAGGCCGACGGGGCCGCGCCTGCCGAGCTCGACGCCCTCGTAGAGCTGCTGGGCGATCATCATCGTGCGGCGCGAAGTGAAGCCGAGCTTCCTTGATGCGTCCTGCTGCATGCTGCTCGTCGTAAACGGTGCGACGGGATTGCGCTTGCGCTCGCGCTTCTTGACCTCCTTGACCATGATGCTCTGACGCGCCAGATCCTCGACGAGCGCCTCCGTCTCCGCTTTGGAATGAAGTGCGAGCTTCTTGCCGTCGACGGTCGCGAGCTCGGCGGCAAACTGCGCGCCGCGCTCCTTCTTGAGCTTCATGCCGACCGTCCAGTATTCCTCGGGGATGAAAGCGCGGATTTCCTTCTCGCGGTCGCAGATCAGCTTGACCGTGACCGACTGCACGCGGCCGGCGGAAAGCCCCTTCTTGATCTTACGCCAGAGAAGCGGGCTGAGCTTGTAGCCGACGATGCGGTCGAGCATGCGGCGCGCCTGCTGCGCGTCCACACGGTCGATGTTGATCGGGTACGGATCCTTTACCGCCGCCTGTATGGCAGGCTTCGTGATCTCGTTGAAGACGATGCGGCAGTTCTCCTGCGGGTCGATCCCGAGGATGTAGGCAAGATGCCAGGCGATCGCCTCTCCTTCGCGGTCAGGATCAGATGCGAGATAGACCTTGTCGGCGTGCTTCGCATCCTTCTTGAGCGCCTTGATCAGATCGCCCTTGCCGCGAATGTTGATGTACTTCGGCTCGAAGTCGTGCTCGACGTCGATGCCAAACTGGCTCTTGGGCAGATCGCGCAGATGTCCCATGGACGCGCGCACCATGTACTTCTTGCCAAGATACTTCTCGATCGTCTTCGCCTTCGCCGGCGACTCGACGACGACCAAGGTCTTCAGCGCCGTCTTGCGCGTCGTCTTCGCAGCCGTTTTCTTCGCGGTTGCCTTCTTCGCTGTGGTGCTCTTCGCAGCCGCCTTCTTCGCCGCAGTGGTCTTCACAGCGGACTTTTTTGCGGTGGCAGTCTTCGCAGCGGACTTCTTTGCGGCAGAGGTCTTCACCTTCGCCGCCTTCGCCGCCTTCCCCGTACCTTCTGTATTCTTTTCCTGTGGCGTCTCTTTCTGCACTGTCGGCAAGATCGCCCCTCCTCAAATCCTCATATACTTAGATATTCTTCCCTGCGGCGCTGCGGATATACGTGCGCATGGGCGTTTCCTCGACGAGGCCCTTGACGCGCAAGCCCAACAGGAGAAACGCGACGTTTGCCGCCTTGCCCTGCAGGCGGCAAATCAGCTCATCGAGGGAAAGTGCCGTCTCGCGCGAAAGGAGCGCGTAGACTGCCGCCTCCTCGTCCGTCAGCTCCTGCGGCTGCAGCTCGCCGCTTTGCGGCGCTGTGCCCTCGTACTCGGCGGCGACGTCGGCGGCACCGGTGACGAGGCGCGCGCCCTGCTGAATCAGACGGTGACAGCCGCGGCTCGTCGCCGAGTAGATGCTGCCCGGCACGGCAAAGACGTCGCGTCCCTCGCTCAGGGCGAACTCCGCCGTGATCAGCGAGCCGCTCCGCTCCGCCGCCTCGACGACGATCGTGCCGCGCGCAATGCCGCTGATGATGCGGTTTCGCGCGGGGAAGAACGCCGCGAAGGGCGCCGTGCCCGGCGCATACTCGGAAAGCACAGCGCCCCTTTCGGCGATCTCCGCCAAGAGGCGCGCATTCTCGCGCGGATAGGCGACGTCAACGCCGCAGCCGAGCACGGCGACCGTCGCGCCCGCCTTCAGCGCGCCTCGATGCGAAGCCGTGTCGATGCCGCGCGCCGCGCCGCTCACGACGACAAAACCGCGCTCGGCAAGACCGAGCGCGATGTCCTCCGCCGCCCCCTTGCCGTAGGCGCTCGCATGGCGCGCGCCTACCATGGCGACGGCGCTGTGCGAAAGGCAGTCGAGTGAGCCGCGGCAAAAGAGCGTCTGCGGCGGGTCGTAAATCTCCCGCAGGAGCGCGGGATACGCCTCGTCCGCAGGCGTGAAGAGCGCGATGCCGCCCTTCTCGCAGGCGGCGGCGATCGCCTCGGGCAAGGCCTCGTTCCTGCGGCAGAAATCGTGCAGAGCCGCGGCGCGCTCGGGCGAAAGATGCGCCTCACGAAGCGCCGCAGCGCCTGCCTGCCAGGCGGTTTGCGCCGTGCCGAAAGCACGCACGAGGGACGCCGCTACGCGGCTCCCGACGCCGGGCGCGCGGCAGAGCGCCGCCAGGAAATATCGCTCCAAAACGTCCCTCCTCTCCGCTTTTTCAGCTGCAAACAAGCACGAAAGCCCTGCACGGCGCCGCCTTACGCCTTGCGTGTGACCTCGACCTCGACGTAATCGAGCGGCCCATGGATGAGCACGGCGTGCTTGCGGATGCGCGTCGTGACCTCGACGATCTGCGGGAACTTCTGCAGGATGCGGTCGCCCGCCTTTGCCGCTAGCGTCATCAGGAGGTTGACCTTCGTCTCCTCCACGGTATCCTGAATCAGCGGATAGACCGCCGCCGCATCGATGGCGCCGTCTTCGATGCGATCCGTATCGCAGGCTCTGTCGTCGCGCGTCACCATCTCCACATCGACGTTGAGCTTCGCGCCCTGCTCCTTCTCGTATTCATAGACGCCCTGAAAACCGTAAAACATCATGTTCATCATCTTGATCTTTGCCATACGAAACCACTCCTTCTCCTGTTTCTAAATCCCTAAAAACGCGAGGATGTCGCGCGCGAGGCCATCGAGCCCCCACGGCTGGCGCATGAGCACCGCCGCCGCCGCGCGGTACTGCGAGAGCGTCGCAAAGAGCAGCACATCCGTGCGCTCCTCGCTGAGGTCGACGGCATGGCGCGATACGGCGGCATCCGCCCCCTTCGAGAGGAACGTCTGCTTGACGACATTCGCCGCCTTCGTCGGCAGATCGTGCACGCGAATCACGCAGAACACAGCCTTGTCGCGCATGATCGCGACGCCCGCTTCTGTGCAGCCGATCTCGCGCATGGCTGCGACCGCCGCTTCCCGGCTCCAAGGCTCCATACGCTCAAGCACAAAGCTTTTTCGCTCCATGAAATCCCCCCTTGCGCTTCATTTCCTCTCATTGTATCATAAAGGGAAAAGAAACGCGAGGTGAAATCCATGAGCGACATCTTCCTGCTCTTCCTCATATTTCTCATGCTCGCCTACACATTCTGGGACGAGCTTTTTACGAGGTAAAACGAGGTTGCGTGCATAATATATGCGCTGCAGGTATGAGGACTAGAAAAATCCTGTTCAACATGATACAATGAAATCACGAGGTGGAGCAGGCGTGCTGCAAGCGAAAAAACGTGACCATAAGATTATGATTACGGGCGTTGCGATTGATAAAGTCAGCTTTCTTGAAATACCCCGCTTCTCGGCAGAACAAAATGCAAATTTGAGACGACTTCACCAAAATTTGCTCAAAGAGGCACAAACCCGAAACAATAGCAATGAAGTTGCTTATGCAACATCTATGGATTTGAGAAACCAAGTAGCAGCTTATGGCAGCGAGCATTTTGTTGATTTAAGAATACATACCGAGATCGCCTCCCTGAAAAAAAGATTATATGCACACGAATTAATTATTGCACACAACCACCCATCGACTGCGAGCTTTTCATTTGCGGATATTGCCGCATTCATTTTCGATGAATACATCGGAATGATGACTGTAGTCACTAATCAGGGAGATGTCTATGCCTTACAAAAGGGTGAACGATTCGATTATACGGAAGCAAAGAAGCTATTCTCGGAATTAGTGGAGAAATATTGCTTAATGGAGCGCGGGACTGAGGGAAATCAAGCGGAAGCTGCAAAAGAATTTTTGAAAACGTGTGGAAAGGTGGGAGCTTGGTATGGAAAAGGAACATAGCATTAGAAGCCTCGTGGATGACAGGCCGCTCACGCCACAGGAGATTCAGAAGCTCCTGCGTGATGAAAATATTTGGGGGAACGTGAACGCTCCACGACACCCAGTAAACGAACCGCCGCAAGAGCGAAAGTCCATTGCGATATAAACAAAAGCGCCCCTTCCATCGGCTCGTCAGAGCATGGCGAAGGGGCGTTTGCTGCATGTCCGCCAGATTAACGAAAAACCATACAACTCTCTTACAGGCTGCAAGCTGGATGGAGAAACTCCTCTTGACTTAAGGAACCGCTGATAAAATGAAGTCGCCCAGATTTGCGCAGATGCGCTGTATCTATCGAGGAGACAAACCGGAGGCGTAGCGGTGCTACGTCGAGGATTTGTCGACGACGAGAGGACAGCGCAGATGCGTGAAGATGGGTGGCTGAATTTATCAGTGGTTCCTTAAAGTCTGCTTCACAGGATATAATATCATCGCAATTTTTTCAGGAGGAAACGATATGAACGGTATCACAAAAAAATTGTACGCGAGCGTCCTCGCCGCAAGCCTCTCTCTGCTGCCGCTCCAGGGGCTTGCCGCGCCGCTTGAGGTTCCTGCGCACGGCATTGCGCTTTCAGGAGCAGAGAAGCAGGCGTATATCACGGAAAAGATGGAAGCTTTCTTCGGGCAGGATTTCTCGAAGCCACAGCCGCCATTTGAAGCGCCGGATGGCTGGCATTAGACGATGTTCAAAATCGGTGATGTCACCGTGGAGCGCATGAGGGCAGAAACGAAAGAGAGCGACCGCGTCATCCTGCAGCTGCACGGCGGCGGCTATGTGCTCGGCATGAGCGACGGCCATCGCCTGCTGGCGCTGCGTCAGGCTGTGCTCACGCGCGCTTCCGAAGTCTACTATGTGGAATACCGCCTTGCGCCGCAGCATGTCTATCCCGCTGCCTTAGAGGATGCCGTAACGGTCTATCAAAGGCTGCTCGCGCGCGGCATCGAGCCGCAGAATATCATCCTCGTCGGCGACTCTGCGGGCGGCAACCTTGCGCTTGAGCTCGTCCTTTACTTGAAGGAACACGGCATCGCACAGCCCGCCGTACTTGCGCTCGCTTCACCATGGGCAAGTTTGGAAAGCGATTTCGTTTCGCGCACGGCGAATGCCGCAAAGGATCAGATCCTCGGTGAAGGAACGCCGCTCTACCAGCCTGTCAAAGATGCCGCCTACGCAGGCGCACTGCCGCGGGAAGATGCACGCCTCTCGCCGCTGAACGCCGACCTCAGCGATCTGCCGCCCATGCTCATCCAGACCGGCGGCAACGAGATTTTCCTGACGGAAAACCAGGCATTAGCAGAAAAAGCTGCTGCCGACGGCACCGAGGTGACACTGACCGTCTATCCCGGCATGCCGCACGATTTCGCCCTGCTGCTGCCCGAAATGGATGACTCCGCCCTCTCCCTGCAGGAGATCAAGGCGTTCGTCGACCGCCATATGAAGTAAATTCCACCATACAAATGGGCTGCTATGCGCCTCGCTGCGCGTACCAGCCCATTTTGCGGCTTCTGCAAGAACATCAAACAACATTTACGAAATGGAGGAAAGCAGAATGACGGAACTGGAAAAACTCGATGCAGGCCTCGCCTATGACTTTTGGGATGAAGGCGTAAACAGCCGCAAACTACGCGCTATCGAGCTCTGCGCCAAGCTCAATGCCCTGCCGATGACCGACGAGGCGGCACGCGCAGCGGTCATTCGGGAGCTCTTCGCCGAGGCGGGAGAAAACACCTCCGTCCTGACGGGCTTCAACTGCGACTATGGCCTGCATATCCGCGTCGGCAGGCAGTTTCTGGCCAACTACAACGTGACCATCCTCGACATCATGCCCGTCACCATCGGCGACTATGTAATGATCGGCCCGAACACGCTGATCTCCACGGTCAACCACCCGATTTCCCCGCTCGACCGGCGCAAGCATCTCGGCATCGGCAAGCCCGTCACGATCGGCAACGATGTCTGGATCGGCGGCAATGTCACGATCCTGCCCGGCGTCACGATCGGCAGCAATGTCATCATCGCCGCCGGCGCCGTCGTGACAAAGGACATCCCCGACAACTGCCTCGCAGGCGGCGTGCCCGCAAGAAAGATTCGCGATATCGAAAACGACATCCGTTCGTAATGCACTAAGCTCTGCGTCTTTCGCAACCACATGCACCTCACTATACGCTATCCGCATAGCGGCTTCCACTATCGGCATTGTACAAAAGCTCGCACCTCCTGTAGAATAAAAGGCAATTCAAGGGAATACCGTTTTACAGCGTGCTCATACAAACGATAGAAGGAAGTCCTGCATATGTTAGTTTTGAATCAAACCCTGATCTTCCTCGTGCTCATGCTCATCGGCATATACGCGAAGAAAAAGGGGATGCTGACGAAGGACAGCGAGTCGAAGATCTCCGCCGTCGTCGTCAACATCGCCTACCCCGCCATCATCCTGTCCGGCGTGACGGGTTCGGGGCCGCACATCAGCACCGACGAGCTGCTGCAGGCGGTGCTCGCGGTCGTCCTCCTGCTCGCTCTGACCATGGCAGCGGCATGGCTGCTGCCGCGCCTGCTCGGCTACGGCAAGAAGCAGCACGGCATTGTCAATCTCATGGTCGTTTTCACAAACATCGGCTTCATGGGCATCCCGATGATCCAGGGTCTTTACGGCGCAGATGCACTGATCTATATGACGGTGTTCCTGATTCCGTTCAACCTACTCTTCTACTCCTACGCGATGAAGATGATCCGGGGCGCGGGCGAGCCCTTCCGGGCACGTGAGCTCTTAAATGCCGGCATGATCGCCTGCGTGCTCGCCATCGTCATCTACTTCGCCGACATCCGGCTGCCTTATGTCCTCGCGACCTCCATCACGATGCTCGGCAACATGACGGCACCGCTCGCGATGATGCTGACGGGCTCCTTCCTGCTCGACACGAATTGGAAGAAGATGTTCCTCGACGGGCGCACGATCCTTTTCACCATACTGAAGATGATCGCCGTCCCCGTTCTCATCACATGGATCATCAGCCATTTCGTGCAGAACGTCTGGATCCTGTCCGTCTGCATGGCGGCACTCGCGACGCCCTCGGGCAACGTGCTCGCCCTGCTCGCCGCACTCTACAACAAGGACGCATACCCGACGGCGCTCAACGGCATTGCCATGACGACGCTCGTATCCGTCTTCACCATGCCGATCGCCTTCTGGCTGGCAGGCCTCGGCTGATGATTTTCCCCTGCCCCAGGAGGTCAAGCGAAAGGCATAGACCGATCGGCGGGGTTCACATAAGAGCGGCGCACAATGTCCAAAAACGGACGTTCGTGCGTGATCATTCGGAAACAGAAGGAGGAGCTCATGGAAAAGAGAGAGCTTGGAAACAGTGGTATTTTTGTGCAGCCCGTCGGTCTTGGCTGCATGGGATTCAGCCATGCAATGGGAAAACCCGTAGAGCGCGACGAAGCGGTGCGGACACTGCGGGCGGCAACAGAATACGGCTACGATTTTTTTGACACAGCCGAATGCTATGTCGGTTCGTTTGCCGATGGCAGCACCTCCTATAACGAGGAGCTTGTCGGTGCAGCACTCAAAGGAATGCGCGACAAAGTCGTCATCGCGACGAAAATGGGCGTCCGGCACAATGCAGATCGCACGCTCAGTCTGGACAGCAGTCCTGCTGCCATCCGCCGGAGCATCGATCAGAGTCTGAAAAAGCTCGGCACAGACTACATCGACCTCTATTATCAGCATCGCATCGATCCGAAGGTTGCGCCTGAAGAAGTGGCGAATACCATGGCGGAGCTGATCCGCGCAGGGAAGATTCGCGCGTGGGGAATTTCGGAAACGGACGAGGACTATCTTCGCCGTGCACATGCGGTCTGCCCCGTCACAGAAATCGAGAATCGCTACTCCATGATGGCGCGTCATGCGGGAGGCGTGAAGATCACGGCGCCCGGCACCTATGTGGACAGCGAGCCGACGAACTTCGACGGCGAGACGCTGCACGGCGACGCCGCCTACGTCTTCTGGCAAAAGCCGGTGAACGCGAAGAAGAACGCTCTCGTCTTCCTGCACGGCTACGGACAGTCGGGAAAGACATGGGAGACGATACCCGACGGGCGCGACGGCTTTCAGAACATCTTCCTCGAAAAGGGCTGGGCGACCTACATCGTCGATGAGCCGCGCCGCGGCCGTGCGGGACAGTCGACCGTGCCCGTCGAGCTCAAGGCACAGCCGCAGGATCAGCTCTGGTTCGACAACTTCCGCATCGGGCAGTACCCGAACATTTACGATAACGTCGCCTTCCCGCGCGACGCGGAATCGGAGCGCCAGTTCTTCCATCAGATGACGCCCGATACGAGCGCGTTCGACGTCGAAGTCGTGACAAAGGCGATGGAGGCGGTCATCGATCGCACGGGCGCGAGCGTGCTCATCACACATTCGGCGGGCGGCGGCCCGGGCTGGCTCACGGCGATCCGCAACCCCAAGGTCAAGGGCGTGATCGCTTTGGAGCCCGGCACATTCCCCTTCCTCGCCGATGAAATGCCCGCCGTCGAGGCGACGACGAGCCCCTTCCCCGCAAGCGGCATGGAAGTCAGCGAAGAGGAATTTGCCAAACTCCTCAAGACGCCGATCGTCGTCTACTTCGGCGACAACATCCCGACAGGCGATGAGCCGCTGGAAAACTGGGGGTTCGACAACTGGCGCACGCGCCTCAACCTCGCGAACCGCTGGGCTGAGGTCATGAAGGCGCACGGCGGCGACGTCGAAATCGTCGTGCTGCCCGACAAGGGCATCAAAGGCAACACGCACTTTCTCATGTCCGACCTCAACAACGAAGAGGTCGCCGATGAGATGGAGCGCTGGCTCGAAGAAAAAGGGCTGGCAGAATAAAAACCACAAATAAACAGTCAACCACGAAAGACAAGGAGGATTCCCATGAAAAAAGACCTTACAGACAAAATCGCCCTCTTCCCCATGCCCGTATTGATGATCGCGACCTACGATGAAAGCGGCGTCGTCAATGTGATGAACGCAGCGTGGGGCATGAGCAGCGATATGGACAAGATCACGCTCTTCCTCGCCGAAGATCACAAGACGACGAAGAACATCCGCGCGATGAAGGCGTTCACGGTCAGCCTCGCCGACCGCGCGCATATGGCGGAAGCAGATTTCTTCGGCATCACCAGCGGCAACAAGATGCCGGACAAGTTCTCCCGCGCGGAGCTGCACGCCACGAAGAGCGCGCATGTGAACGCGCCCATCATCGACGAATTTCCCACCGTCATGGAATGTGAGCTCGCAGAAATCATCGAGACGGAGCACACCTTTGCCGTCGTCGGACGCATTGTCAACGCCCAGGCAGAAGAAGCCGTGCTCGATGAAAAGGGGAATGTCGACCCGAGCAAGCTGAACGTGCTGATGTTCGATCAGTTCCGACGGGACTACTACACGAGCGGCGACAAGGTCGGCAAAGCATGGAACGCCGGCGCCGGGCTCATGAAGAAGAATTAAGCGATTTTGTTTTACCTACGAGGAGGCATGACAATGAAAAAATCCTGATTATCCTAATGGCGGCAATGATGAGCCTTTTGGCGGGTTGCGGCGCCGAGAGCACATCGACGCCCGCCCAGGCGCCGCAGGCGCAGAAAACGAACGCCGCAGCGCCCGCGGCAAACGGCAAGCGCGTGCTCGTGGCGTACTTCTCGCGCGCCGACGAAAACACAGGCGGCGTCGGCTACATCGAGAAGGGCAACACGAAGATCCTCGCGGAGATGATCGCCGCGCGCACGAACGGCGACCTCTTCGAGATCAAGCCCGCCAAGGCGTATCCGAAGGAGTACCGCCCCTCAACGGAACTCGCGAAGCAGGAAAAAGCGGACAACGCGCGCCCCGAGATCGTCGGCGAGCTGCCCGATCTTAGCAAGTATGACGTCGTTTTCCTCGGCTACCCGATCTGGTGGAGCGATCTGCCGATGCCCGTCTATACGTTCCTCGAAAAGGAAAACTTCGCCGGCAAGACGATCCTTCCCTTCTGCACGCACGAGGGCAGCGGCATAGGCTACACGCCGCGCGCGATTGCCGACACAACGAAGGCGGATGTCAAGGACGGCTTCGAGATCGCAAGTCACACCGCACAGAACTCGCCCGATGAAGCCAAAACAGCGATCTATGCGTGGCTTGAAAAACAAGGGTATTAAGGTACGGCTTTGCATAAGTCGCCGCGAAAGAGCGACGGCTTATGCAAAGAGCCGAAATAAAAGAACCGAGTCTTGCGGAGATGGACATCTCTGCAAGACTCGATTCTTTTTCGCATTCGAAAGCACGCTTGCCTGAACACGAACGTTCCAGCAGGAGCACGCTTGAGACGAAAAAAGGACTGTGTGCGAGCGAATCTCACGCACAGTCCCCGTTTTCTCAGTTTTACAGCTTCGTGATGTCCTTGCCGAACCACTTTTCCGAGATCTTCGCCATCGTGCCGTCGGCGCGCATCTCGTCGAGGACTTTCTGCATCCTCTCCTTGAGCGCCGTATCGTCCTTGCGATAGGCGACGCCGAACTGCGTCACGGGGCCGACGTGGCCGTCGAGTGCGGCGATCTTGTCGGGATGCTTCGACATGTAGTAGCGGCCAATGATCTCATCGCAGACGATCGCATCAACGCGGCCGTTTTCCAGATCCATGAACGCCGACAGATAGTCCGCATACTTCTTCACGTCCTTATAGCCCGTCGTGTCCTTATGACCGTCCACATAGTCCTCCGCCGTGCCCGAGGCACTCTGTGTCGCGACGATCTTGCCCTTGAGGTCGTCTTCCTTCGCAATCGACGCATCATCGGCACGCTTGAAGATGACCTGCTGATCGTTCATGTACGGCTCGGAAAAGAGCAGGTTCTTCTTGCGCTCTTCCGTGATCTCCAAGCCGTTCCACAGCGCGTCAATGCGTCCGCTCTGGATCTCCGCCTCCTTGCTCGCCCAGTCGATGCCCTTGAATTCGACTTCCGTGCCGAGGCGCTTCGCCGCTTCCTTTGCAAGTTCCACATCGAAGCCCGTGATTTCGTTCTTCTCGTCGAGGAATCCCATCGGCGGGAAGTTGTCGTCAAGACCGATGACGATCTTCTTCGGTGCCTCTCCCGCCTTGTCCTTGTCGCCGCCGCAGCCCGCCATAAGACCTGCCGCCACGATGAGCGACAAACAGACGAATAAGATTTTCTTCAAAGTTAAGCACTCCTTTTCTTCGTTAAAGTGTTATCGCGTTACTATTATACATGACCTTGCAGGATTTGCCAAGGGGAAATCGCAGCAAAACTTTACCGCTTCTTTCCTATACGTAAAATGCCGCCGAGGAACATGGATGCATGCTCCTCGGCGGCACTTCTTCAAAATCACCTATGGATATCCGGGGTATCAAGCCCAAAGGGCACGGACGAATTTCATCGCGGGAGGCTCACCATGCCCGCAAAGCGGGCACTCGTGCACATAACTTACATGCTCTTCGAGAGCTTCTCGATATCGCCCGATATTTCCTTCGCCTGCTGCACCGATGTGTTGATTTCCTTCATATTAGCTGCCTGGCTTTCGATGAGGAGATTGATCGACTTGATCTTCTCCTCGATGTTGACCGCTGCTTTCTCCATCGAGCCGAGGGCTTCGACGATCTTGCCCACCGCTTCCTGACTGCTGTCGGCGAGCTTTCGCACCTCTTCAGCGACGACGGAGAAGCCCCGTCCTGCGTCGCCCGCGCGCGCCGCCTCGATGGAAGCGTTGAGCGCCAGGAGGTTCGTCTGCTTCGAGATGTTCATGATGAGCTCCGTCATCTTCAGCGTGTTCTCGGTCTGCGTGCGCGTATCCTCCGCCGCCCGCGTGATCTCCTCCTGCACGCCGGTGATCTCGACCGTGCGCTCCGTCGTCTCGCTCACGCGCGTCGTGATGGTATCGATCGAGTTGTAAAGCCCGTCCATGCGCGAGCCGAATTCCTTGTAGAACTGCTCCTTGCCGGTCTTCCGGAGCGTGATATCCTCGATGGCGCCGGCGACGAGGACGGGCGTGCCATCCGCCTTCCGTATCGTCTTGCCCACGGCACGGAACCAAAGATAGTCTCCCGCCTTCGTCTTCAAGCGGTATTCAAGGTCGAACGGCGTCCTGCCGCTGTAATCCATGATATGATCCTGAAATGCCTGCAAGGTGCGCGCCTTGTCGTCCGGGTGCAGGCGATCCGCCCAGGAGTTCAGACGGTTCGGGAAGTCCGTCGTATTGGAAAAGCCCAGCAGGTGACGGAAGCGATCCGACCACCAGAATTCGTTGTTCGGGTTCGTCGGGTCGTTGCCGACGACGCGCATGTTCCACGAGCCTTCCGCTAAGATGCTGTCGATCGCCTCGTAGCGCTTCAGCGTGTAGTCGAGGTATTCCTTGTTCTTGATCTCTTCATCAATATCGACGAAGACGCCGATGATTTCCTCGGGATGTCCGCTCTTATTGCGGACGACGTTGCCTGAGGCATGGAACCACTTGTAGCTGCCGTCGCGCACCTGCATGCGGTAGTTCACGTCGTAGGGCGTATTGCCGCTCAGATCCTTGATGCACTGCGTGAACGAGGCCAGCGTGCCGTCCACATCGTCCGGATGCAGGCGCGAGCTCCACGCCTCAATCGTGTTCGGGAAGTCGTTTTCATCGTGAAAGCCCACCATGCGGCGGAACTCATCGGACCAGATGGCGTAGGCTATGCTGAAGTCCGCGTTGATCTTCATATACCAAAGTCCCGAATGGACGGCATCGTTGATCGTGCGTATGCGGAACTTCTGGTAGTCAATCTCCTCGTTCACCTTGTCGATGAGTTCATTGAGTGCATCTGCCCAAGGCTCGCGCGCATCGACCTTCGCAAAAAGCTGATTCTGCTCGTGTTTCTGTGCAATCCCGCGGATTGCAGCAGCCAAGTCCTGCCCGCCACTCGGAGCGGCCGCAGCCTTTTTCATGCCGAACATTAAAAATCTCCTCCAATTATACTAAGCCTCAAGTACGTTCCAGATATTTCATTCCCTTAAGTTCTAGGATATATCTCTTTAGGCGGATTGTCAATTTCTTTTTTTGGAAAATCTTTCTTCTTTTTATAAAACTCATCACCGCGCTCTTTGCCTCGATTTTCGCGCAGCTATGGCATTTCTCGCTGTAAACATGTATAATATCAGTATTGCTTTACATGAAGTCAATCATTGATAAAACATTTCTGGGAAATGCGGCGACCGTCGTACTTCCCACACAGCAGAAAGGCGGAATCCTCATGCACATTTCGAAGAAGCTCAAGGCGCTCATCCTCGGCGCTTCCCTCCTGACCGCAAGCCTCGGCATCGCGGGCTGCGGCCAGAGCGCCGACACGAAGGAGATGAAGATCGGCGTCGTGCAGCTCGTCGAGCACAACGCGCTCGACGCGGCGAACAAAGGCTTCGCCGACGGACTCAAGGAGCGCGGCTTCGAGGAAGGAAAGAACATCTCCATCG
>ERZ773009.1838-NODE-1838-length-14133-cov-3.769427_pt1 | contig 14133 bp, 8 predicted proteins | sample MGYA00580663_ERZ773009 | MGnify/ENA primary metagenome ERZ773009 (study PRJEB29015, sample SAMEA2737969) | human oral metagenome | biome: human oral; feature: human-associated habitat; material: dental | place: China | collected 2026 ... | reverse complement strand
ACGATTTCTGAGTTCCAGAAGTTGCCCATACGTATGCAGGCCGCCGCTATCGGCGTAGCAATTGCGATATTGTCGAGCACACGCATCAAGTTGACCTTCGTCTTTCTGACGTAGAGCCACAAAGCTATCATTAAGCCGAGCGTACCGCCGTGACTGGCCAAACCCGTAAAGCCCGTAAACTGCCAATGTCCGTCGACCTTCACAGCAGGCAAGAAGATTTCGAGCGGATGTGAGAGAAAATAAGCCGGATCATAGAGCAGGCAGTGACCCAATCGTGCGCCGAGGATAATACCTACGAAGGCATAGATAAAAAGGCTATCGAACTTCTCATCGCCAAGCCCTTGGCGCTTATAGAGTCTTTGTACGACGAGATAAGCGATCATTAGTCCGATCACCCACCAAAGGCCGTACCAGCGCACACCGTATCCGAAGATGTGAAAGGCGTATATATCAGGATCCCAAACCATAGTTTGTGCGTTTAAACGTTGAAGCGGAAGTGCATAATGTCGCCATCTTGCACGACGTATTCTTTACCCTCGATGTGGAGCAAGCCGGCTTCTCTCACGGCGGTTTCACTGCCGTATTTCAGATAGTCGTCATACTTGATAACCTCTGCACGAATAAAGCCGCGCTCAAAGTCGGTGTGGATCACGCCCGCACATTGCGGCGCTTTCCAGCCTTTGCGGTACGTCCAGGCCTTCACTTCCATTTCGCCGGCCGTGATAAACGTTTCGAGTTGCAACATCTTATAAGCCGCCTTTATAAGCCGGTTGACGCCGCTCTCATCCAGTCCCACGTCGTTCAGAAATTCGCGGCGCTCCTCGTAGGTTTCCAGTTCGGCGATGTCGGCTTCCGTTTGCGCAGCTACGACTAAGATCTCTGCCCCTTCGTCTTTCACCGCTTCGCGCACCTGTTCTACGTAAGCATTGCCCGTTGCCGCACTCGCCTCATCGACGTTGCAGACATAAAGCACGGGTTTTGCCGTCAGCAGGAAGAGATCGTGGGCCGCTTTTTGCGCCTCCTTGGTCTCGAAACTCACGGTGCGCGCACTCTTGCCTTGATCCAGCGCTTCTTTATACGCCTTCAGCACTTCATACTCTACCTTGGCGTCCTTATTATTGCCCATTTGCGCAATTTTCTCCACCTTCGGCAAGCGGCTCTCAATGCTTTCCAAGTCTTTGAGTTGGAGTTCGGTGTCGATAATCGTTTTATCGCGAATCGGGTCCACACTACCGTCTACGTGAACTACGTTATCGTCGTCAAAGCAGCGCAGGACGTGAATAATGGCATCCGTCTCGCGAATATTGCCTAAGAATTGATTGCCCAATCCTTCACCTTTCGAGGCGCCTTTCACCAAACCGGCGATGTCGACGATCTCAACCGTGGTCGGCACGATGCGCCCCGGGTGGCCCGTCTGAGCGGCATCACCCGCCGCAAGGCCGGCTGCAGGCAGACCGGCAGCACGGTTGGCCACCGCCGCCAGCATCGCATACGGCAGATCCAGTTCACGGGCCAGCGCCGCCTCGGGCATGGCCGTCATGCCCAGCATGTCGCAGCCATCGCGCCGGTAGCGGCGCACCTCGGCCAACGTTTCCAGGCGGGGGCCCTGGGTGCAGCCATAGCAGCCATCAGTCGCCAGCGGCTGCCCCACGGCCTGCGCTGCCTCGATCAGCCGGCGACGCAGTGTGGCGTCGTAGGGATGGCTGAAATCGATGTGCACCACGGGCTGGTCTTCGCCACTGAAGTAGCTGACAGCGCGCCCCCAGGTGTAGTCGATGATCTGGTCAGGCACCACCAGCGTGCCCGGCAGCAGGTCGTCACGGATGCCCCCCACCGCCGAGCAGGCGATCAGGGCCTTCACGCCGGCCTCGCGCAGTGCCCAGACGTTGGCCCGGTAGTTGATGTCATGCGGCGCGATGGTGTGGCCGTAGCCATGCCGCGCCAGGAACACCACCGGAACCCCGGCCAGCCGCCCGAACGACAGCGCGCCGGAGGTCTGCCCCCAGGGCGTGCGCGCCACCTTGCGGTGCACGTCTTCCAGGCCGGCCAGGTTCAGCAGGCCACTGCCACCGATGATGCCGACCACCGGCCGGTCCACCGGCACGCTGGCCGCAGCCAGTGCCGGTGCCATGCTGTCGTCGATGCCGTCGATCACTTCACCAGGCCCAGCTCGGCGGCCTTCGCTTCCAGGAAGGCACGGAACTCGGCACCGACCTCGGGGTGCTGCAGGCCCAGCTCGACCGTGGCTTCCAGATAACCGATCTTCGAGCCGCAGTCATAGCGACGGCCCTCGAAGGCATAGGCCAGCACCGGCTGGTCGTGGATGAGCTGTGCCAGCGCATCGGTCAGCTGGATCTCGCCGCCGGCGCCCGGCTTCACGTTGGCCAGGTGATCGAAGATCATCGGCGACAGCAGGTAGCGGCCCACGACAGCCAGCGTGGACGGAGCCTCCTCGGGCTTCGGCTTTTCCACCATGCCGGTGATACGGCTGGTGCGCTCGGCCCACGGCGTGCTGGACACGATACCGTAGGCGCTGGTTTCCTCGCGCGGCACTTCCTGCACGGCCAGCACGCTGGCGTGCTGCCGGTTGTGCAGGTCGACCATCTGCTTCAGCACCGGATCGCCACCGGGAGCCGGATGCATCAGGTCATCGGCCAGCAGGATGGCGAACGGCTCGTTGCCCACCACCTCGCGGGCACACAGCACCGCGTGGCCCAGGCCCAGCGGCTCGGCCTGGCGGATGTAGACACAGTTCACGCCACTGGGCAGCGATTCCTTGACGGTTTCCAGCAGCTTGTCCTTGCCCTTGGCCTGCAGCTCGGACTCCAGCTCATAGGCCTTGTCGAAGTGATCCTCGATGCTGCGCTTGTTGCGCCCGGTGATGAAGATCATCTCGGTGATGCCGGCAGCCGCTGCCTCTTCCACCGCATACTGGATCAGCGGTCGGTCGACGATCGGCAGCATCTCCTTGGGCTGCGCCTTGGTGGCGGGAAGGAAGCGGGTACCCAGCCCGGCGACAGGGAATACAGCTTTGCGAACGCGGTTGTTGGCCATGATCAATTACCGATTTTGTTGAAAAAATCTGCTTCTGCAAGAACGGAGATTCCCAGACTTCGGGCCTTGGTGAGTTTCGAGCCGGCGTTCTCTCCGGCCACGACGAAGGCGGTGCGTCCCGAGACCGAACCAGCGGGCTTGCCCCCCAGCGCGCGGATCATTGCCTCCGCCTGATCGCGGCTGAGATGCTCCAGCGTGCCGGTGACGACGATCGACTGGCCGGCAAACGGCTGCCGGGCCACGGCGGCCGCCCAGGTTGCGGCATCCAGACCGGGCGGAACCGCTTCGCCCGCGCCGGATGTCTCATCCATAACGCCCGGGCTGGCCACCCCGTCGACAGCCGAAGCGTCGACGGTTGTCGGATCGGCGCCGCGAGGCTGCCCATCCTGCGCCGCCAGGGCGAGCTCACCCTGCCCGAAGGACGGCACGCCGGGACGTGCGGCCGACCGTGCACCCTGCACCGGGCGGGGCTCGACCCCGACGGCACGCAGATGCGCGATCGAATCCCGGTTGTGCGCCTCGCCCAGGAAGGCCGAGACGCTGCCGATGATTTCAGGCCCGATGCCGTCAAGCGGCACCGGCAGGGGTCGTTCACCCCGACTGCGACGGCGCTCGTTCTCCTTGAGCGTCGCCGCCTTCTCTTCCAGCAATGTAGCCCAATCGGCCGCCAGGAAGCCTTCCAAATCCCCAAAGGCCCGTGCCAGCACTCGGGCAGCCTCTTCGCCCACCGCACGGATGCCCAGCGCGAACAGGAAGCGCTCGAGCGACGGGTGGCGCGATCCGTCGATGGCAGCCAGCAGGTTGGCCGCGGACTTCTCGCCCATGCGCGGCAGGGCCTGCAGGGTGGCGGCATCCAACCGATACAGATCAGCAGGCTCATGCACCAGGTTGCCATCCACCAGCTGCTCGACCAGCACATCCCCCAGGCCATCGATGTCCATGGCACGCCGGTGCGCGAAGTGCCACAGCGCGCGCTTGCGTTGCGCGCTGCAGAAAAGACCGCCCACGCAGCGCCAGTTGGCCTCGCTGGGCAGGCGCTGCACGGCCGAGCCGCAGACCGGGCACTGGCTGGGCATGCGGAACTCGCGGGCGTCGGCCGGGCGCTGATCCAGCACCACACCGACCACCTCGGGAATCACGTCACCGGCACGACGCACGATGACGCGATCACCGATCAGGAGCTGCTTGCGACGGACCTCGTCCTCGTTGTGCAGCGTGGCGTTGGAGACGTTCACGCCCCCCACGAACACCGGCTCCAGCCGGGCCACCGGCGTGAGCACCCCGGTGCGCCCCACCTGCACGAAGATGTCCTGCAGCGTGGTGACGGCCTCTTCGGCTGCATACTTGTGGGCCAGCGCGAAGCGGGGTGCGCGGGCCACGAAACCGGCCTGCTCCTGCAGATGACGGTCATCCAGCTGATAGACCACGCCATCAATGGCGTAGGGCAGCGTGGCACGCACGCTGCCGGTATGACGGTAGTAATCCAGCAGCGCCGAAACGCCCTGCACGCGCTCGGCCCCCGGCGGCGGCAGGAAACCCAGCGTGCCCAGCCACTCCAGCATGCCGTGCTGCGAGGCAGGCACCTGGGCGGGATCACTGACCTCGCCGATGCCATAGGCGTAGAAGGTGAGCGGCCGGCTGGCGGTGACACGGGCATCCAGCTGGCGCAGGCTTCCGGCAGCCGCATTGCGCGGGTTGGCAAAGAGCTTTTCGCCCCGGGCTTCCTGCGCACGATTCAGCGCCAGGAAGTCTTCCTTCAGCATCAGCACCTCGCCCCGCACTTCCAGCACCTCGGGCGCCGGACCGGACAGCTGCGCGGGCACGCCACGTACCGTGCGCAGATTGGCCGTGATGTTCTCGCCCGTGACACCATCGCCCCGGGTGGCGCCCTGCACCAGCCGACCGTGCTCGTAGCGCAAGGTGGCGGCCAGGCCATCCAGCTTGGGGGTGGCGCTGAAGGCAAAGTCGTCCGTCACGCCCAGCAGCGACTTCAGCCGGCGATCGAACGCCAGGACGTCGGCCTCGCTGAAGGCATTGGACAGCGAGCGCATGGGCACCCGGTGCGTGACGGTGCCGAAACCGGCCGAGGGGGCCGAACCCACCCGCTGGGTGGGTGAGTCGGGGGTCAGCAGCGCCGGCCAGCGGGCCTCAAGCTGCTGCAGCTCCAGGAACAGACCGTCGTAGACACTGTCCTCGACCGTGGGGGCGTCTTCTTCATAGTAGGCCCGGTTGTGTGCCAGCAGCTCGGCACGCAACGTCTGGACGCGCGCCCGGATGTCGGCGGGGACATCGTCGGGCGCGGCGTCGGCAGGCTTGGCAATCGGGACAGGTTCAGTGTGCATCGGGCAAGTGTAACAAGCCCGGCGCGATTACTCAGTGAAATACTCGTAACGCAGCGGCATTTCCCGCCGCAAGGCCAACCTGGGCCAGTTCAGCGTAGCGACGGGCCAACTGACGCGACACGGTGCCGATCATGCCCACCGACAGGCCACGGCCGCTGCTGTCCACCAGCCGTCCGCCCAGCGCCTGGGCCATGCTCTGGGCGCAGGCCACCATGCCCTCCCAGGCCTCGTACTTCTCGGCCGTGCGGGGCACGTCCAGCATGAAGTCGATCTGATCGCGCGTCTGGTTGAAAGCCAGCGTGAACAGCGAATCCCCCGAGTCGGCAAAGGCCTCGTAGCGGCCGTTGCCACGCTCGGACAGCCCCAGATGACGCACCACCCCCGCCACCCGATTGGGCTCGGCGGCCTCGGGCAGCTCGACGCGCACCTCGATCTGGGTGTCGAGTCGCGCCGCCAGCGTGTCCAGGTCACGGGCGTTGCGCAGGATCGGCGCCATGTCGGGAATGTTGACTGGTGCCTGAAGCTTGCTGGCCAGCGACTCGATGGCCGCGTTGAAGTCCGACAGCTCCACCGCATTGAGCGGCCCCTGGCGGTTGGCCAGCAGCAGGCTGCAGCGGATGCGCACCGCCTTCTCGCCCGCCGTCAGCGGCCCCCAGTGGCTGCCCAGCCGCTCGACCTCGATGCGGACCGGCTTGCTGCCCACGTGACGCAGCGACGAGGTGAGCGCCACCAGCCGGTCGGTATTGACCGGTGCGGGCGGCTCCAGGATCACCACGTGCTCGACCTGGGCGTCAGGCAGCGGATCGGGCTCGGCCACCTCGGCCGGTACGGCCTCTGCCCCTTCGGCCTCGATGTCATCTGCCTGAGCCGTCGACGCATCATCCGCTCGACGCTGCGCATCGGCCTCGCCATCATCCGCCGCAACCGATGCGGGCAATGCGTCCCGATGCCTGTCGTGCCGGTCATCGTCCTCCTGCGCCCCCTGGCTGGCCGCACCACGCGTCATGCGCTGTGCCGCCGACGAATCCTCTTCTGCCGGATGCTCGGCCACGCCACGGTCATGATCAACCGCAGGGCGTGCCATCGATGCCTCCATCCGGGAATCATCCGCATCCGCCCGATGAGCACCCGCCGTGCGGCCTCGGCCCACCCGGGTTCCGGCCGCCTCGAACGAGGTGTCGCGGCCCTCGTCCCGAGCACCGTGACGGTCATGGCCAGCATCACCCTGTCCGGCATGCACGGGCGCATGTCCATCGCGGGCCGGCTCCCTGCGCAGGCTGTCGGGAATGCGGCGCGATGCCAGCGCCTGGGCCTCGGCCCGGCGTGCGGCCTCGACACGGGCCCCATCCTCGGCACTGCTCCAGGGGCGCACGGCCGCCGGGTTCTCGAACGGGGTCTCGATGTAGTCCTCGTCATCCAGCGCCAGGGACGGGTGCCGGTCGGCCGGATCACTGGACGGCCCGCCCTTGCGGAGCGAGCGCGAATCCTCGCCGTCAAGGCGGGCCGGACGGGCGGCCAGATCGGGCGGAACCTGCCGTGCCGCCCCCCGCATCACGGGCTCGCGGCGACCGCGTCCCCGGCGTGGGGACGACTCGTCATCCAGACCGGCCCCGCCGGTCAGCGTCTGGGGATCATCATCGAAATACCCCTTGCGCAGGCCGAGTGCGGAAGCCTGCTGGCGCCGACGACGGCCCTGCCACAGGTTGTGGGCAATGACGATGACCAGCACCACGACGACCAGCGCGATGATGCTCCATGTAAGCGTGCTCAAAAGTATTCCCCTGACTGTAAATGACGACCGGATTCCACCGCAGGTGTGAGCATCCGGTAACGATGCTGTCGATCCTGCGGCATCAGGCGGCCTCGGCGAGTTCGACCGCAGAGGTCAGGTCCACCGCCACCAGGCGGGAAACCCCCTTCTCTTGCATCGTCACGCCGATCAGTTGATGGGCCATTTCCATGGCGATCTTGTTGTGCGAGATGAAGATGAACTGCGTCTCTTCGGACATCGCCGACACCATCTTCGCGTAACGTTCCGTGTTCGCGTCGTCCAGCGGCGCATCCACCTCGTCCAGCAGGCAGAACGGCGCCGGATTCAGCTTGAAGATACCAAAGACCAGCGCAATGGCGGTCAATGCCTTCTCACCCCCGGAAAGCAGGTGGATGGAAGCGTTCTTCTTGCCCGGGGGCTGCGCGAACACCTGCACCCCCGCATCCAGGATTTCACCACCGGTCAGCACCAGCCGGGCCTCGCCGCCCCCGAAGAGCATCGGGAAAAGCCGACCGAACTCGGCATTGACGGTATCGTAGGTGGACTGCAGCAGCGACCGGGTTTCCTGGTCGATGGTGCGGATGGCGTTCTCCAGTGTGGCCATCGCCTCCTGCAGGTCGGCGGACTGGGTGTTCAGGAACACCTCGCGCTCGCGCGCCGCCGTCAGCTCGTCCAGTGCCGCCAGGTTCACCGGGCCCAGCCGGGCCACCGCCTGCGCCAGGCGGCTCACCTCGCTCTGCAGCCACGACGGCTTGGGCCGCTGCGGCAGCGCCGCAAGCGACGCCTTCAGCTCGGCCAGATCGGCCGAAGCCTCGGCCAGCGCCTCGCCCATCTGCTCGGCCGTCAGGCGTGCTGCCTGTTCCTTCATGCGCAGCTCGATCAGCCGCTGACGCAGCGGTTCCTGCCCGCGCTCGGCGCGCAGCCGCTCCTCGTCCAGCCGACGCAGCTCGCCCGAACGCTCGTCGGCCAGCCCGCGGGCCTCCGAAAGCGCCTGCTCGGCTTCCATGCGCCGCTCCAGCATCACTTCCAGCTGCTCGCGCAGCGCCTCGTCCGACATGCCCTCCAGATCGGCCAGCAGCCGCTCACGGTTGCCGTCAGCCTGCGCCAGCTGCTCGTCCGCACGGGCAATGCGCTCGCGCAGGTTCTCGATCTCCTGCTCCAGCGAGCGCACCGCGTAGGCACTCTCGCGCACGGCCAGCTCACTCTCGCGGGCATGGTCGCGCCGGCTCGACAGCGTGGTCTCCAGCATCTCGGCCGCCTCGCGCGCCGCCGCCAGTTCCTCGCTGGCCACCTCGGCCTTCTCCTCGGCCTCGGCCAGCCCATCCACCAGTGCCTGCAGCGCTTCCTCGCGCCCGGCCTGGCGCAGGGCCAGCTCCTCGATCTCTTCCGAAAGCCGCTGACGGCTTTCCTCGCGGCTTCTCACCGCCTGGGCCAGACGCTCATGCTCGATGGTGGCCGTTGACACCCGTCGCACCGCCCGGGCGCTGGCATCGCGCGCTGCGCGCACCTGCTCGGCCAGCTGTGTTGCCATGGCATCGATGCGCTCGGCCTGCTGGCGGGCCTCGTCCCCCAGCAGCTGCTGCGCCCGCAGCTCGCGCTCCAGGTTCTGCAGCTCCTGCTGGCGAGCCAGCACGCCCTCGCCTTCCGAATCCATGGCAAACAGCACCACGTCGAAGCGCCCGATGGCATGGCCTTCCCGCACCACGAAGCGCCCGCCCGGTGGCAGCTGCCCCCGCCCGGCAAAGGCCGCCTCGGTGGATTCGGCGCTGAAGAAGCCATCCAGCCACTCGGCCATGATGGGCTTGAGCCGCGCATCCTGGCAGCGCACCAGCGAGGCCAGCGGCACCAGCCGCCCGGCCGGCCGGGCCGGCAGCGGCGCTGCCCCCGCAGGCAGGTCCGTCAGGAACAGCCCCACCTTGCCCGGCGGGGCCTCCTGCAGCATGGCCGCCACCTGCTGCACGCTCTTCGCTTCCAGCGCGTGCACCCGCTCGCGCAGCACCGCTTCCACGGCCGTTTCCCAGCCGGGCTCGATGCGGATGTACTGCCAGATGCGCTCGGTGTCCTCACCCAGGCCGTGCTTCTCCAGCCAGGGGCGCATCTGGTTCTCGCCCTGCATGCGCGCCTGCAGCTGCTCTAGCACCGCCATGCGCGCCTCGATGGTGGTGGTCTTGGTCACGGCCGCCTGCAGGACCTCCTGCGCGGGCCCCCGCTCGGCCTGGACCTCGGCCAGACGAGCCTCCAGCGTCTGCTGCTGCTCGGCCGTGCGCGCCTCTTCTTCCTGCGCAGCGCCCAGCTCCAGCGCCAGCCGCTCCAGCTGATCCGACGCATCGTCACCCAGCTGCGACAGCGACGCCTGCAACCGCTGGCGGCGCTCCTGCATCTGCGCCAGCGCCTCTTCGTGGGAGCGACGCTCCACGCGCCCCACCTGCAGCGCCTGCTGGGCCACGTGCGCGGCCTGACGCGCGGATTCCAGCGCCTCGCGCCGTTCGCGCTCCTCGTCCTCGCAGGCCGCCAGCTGCTCTTCGGCCTCGGCCAGCGCCATCTCGGCCGTGGCCTGCTGCTCGCGGGCTTCCTCCAGCTGCGCCTCGACTTCCTGGCGGCGCTGCAGCCCGCCCTCGGACAGTGCCCGTGCCGACTGGATCTGTTCTTCCAGCGACTTCAGGCGTGCCTGGGCCTGATTGCGGTTCTGCGCAATCATCCGGATCTGCGATTCCAGCGTGGAGATCTCGCTGTTGACCTCGTAGTAGGCGGCCTGACAGCGGCTCACCTCGTCGTTGGCCTGGTGCACCGCCTCGCGCAGCGTCTCCATGCGGTTCTCGGCCGAGCGCAGCCCGGTCTGCAGCCCCTCGATCTCCAGATCCAGGCTCTCGGCCGTCTTTTCCAGCAGCTGCTGCTCGGCCTGCGCATCGTCGCGCTTGATCAGCCACAGCCACTGCTGCTTCTGCGTCCGCTCGGCCTCCATGGCACGGTAGCGGCCCGCCACCTCGGCCTGCGCATCCAGCTTGCTGATCTGCCCATGCAGCTCGCGCAGGATGTCCTCCACGCGCGTCAGGTTCTCGCGCGTGTCAGCCAAGCGGTTCTCGGTCTCGCGCCGCCGCTCCTTGTATTTCGAGACGCCGGCAGCCTCCTCGAAGAACACGCGCAGCTCGTCGGGCTTGGCCTCGATGATGCGCGAGATGGTGCCCTGCCCGATGATGGCGTAGGCGCGCGGCCCCAGGCCCGTGCCCAGGAAGATGTCGTGCACGTCCTTGCGACGTACCGGCTGCTGGTTGATGTAGTAGGTGGACTGCCCCTCGCGCGTGAGCACGCGCTTGACCGAGATCTCGGCAAAGCCCCCCCATGCGCCGCCAATGCGGCCCAGGCTGTTGTCGAACACCAGCTCCACGCTGGCACGTGACGAGGGCTTGCGCTCCAGCGAGCCGTTGAAGATCACGTCCTGCATCGACTCGCCGCGCAGCTCGGTGGCACGCGACTCACCCAGCACCCAGCGGGTGGCATCGATGATGTTCGACTTGCCGCAGCCATTGGGACCGACGATGCCCACCAGCTGGCTGGGCAGCTCGAAGGTGGTCGGATCACAGAATGACTTGAAGCCTGCGAGCTTGACTTGCTTGAGGCGCACGAAAACCCTTTGGAACGGACGACGGATGGCGGACGGTGCCGGTGGGGCCGTGAGGGCCTGGACAGCCCTCTTTCGCATCCGGGAAAGGCCCGTATGATAGCAAGGCCCTGCCCGTTCCCGCCCCAGGCTGCACGGTTTTCCGACACGTGTGTCCGGGGCAACAGAATCGCGGACTCACTGCACCGTGATGGTGCGCGTCGCCTCCAGCGTGAAGCCATCATCACCCTTCCACGACAGGCGCAGCTCGCCGCTTTCACGCGCCAGGAAGGTGAACTCGATGTACGGGTTGCGCGCCGTGGCCGGCCCTGGCTCCCAGGCGTACAGCAGCCCCTCGCCCAGATGGGCCTCGAAGCGGGTCACGATGTCGCGCGGCTTGATCTGCCCGTGCTCGTCCAGCCGAAGGCCGGTCTCCATGCGGTGGCTGATCTGTGCGCGCACGCGCACCATCTCGCCCTTCTTCGGCGTGAGCGTGCTGGTCCAGATCCGCGGTGGTGTGGATGTGCTCATCGTCTTTCCCCCTTACATGCCGCAGCCGCTGGCGGCCACCGTCACGTCCTTGCGGGCCTCCAGGATCTGCCCATCCTTCATCCGCGCCAGTGCGTGGATGGCCTGCGAACGCGCCAGCCGCACCCGAACCGCCGCCTCGGCCACCCCGGCCAGCGGCGTGAAGTACATCCGGCAGGCCAGCGGAATGGGGTTCTTCTCGGCCAGGATGATCAGCTCCTCGCACCAGTTCGATTCGGTGATCAGCGACGGATCGACGCTGACGCGCACCGGCACGGCGCTGGGGTTGTCGGCCAGCGTGGCCACGTCCAGCAGAAGACCCTCGGCCTTGGGCTTTCTGCCATCCACGAAGGCCGTGATCACGTTCTGCACCGCATCCGGATGCGCCAGAAGCATCTCGGCCTGCCGCTTGGCCAGCACCTCGGGTGACAGCACGCCGGCTGCGGAAGAGGCCTGCGCCAGGGCGCGCAGCGGCAATGCCAGCGTGGCACCCGCGGCCACGGCACCGGCGGCCAGCAGGCTGCGCCGGCCGCGGTCATGCACGGTCCCGGGCTGCGCACGCAGGGACGGAGAAGAAGCGGTATCCGCATCCGCGCGGCCGCTCATGTCGGAAAAGGGATGAAGGGTCTGCATGTTCCTGAAGGTCGGCTCGTCGGCGGGGCCCCCGTGGCCGGGGCATGCCCCGCCGGATTCACGAAACCGGACGGTTGGATGAAATGAAGATGGCCAAAGAGGCCATGTCCTGAAAAGCCCCGATCTTACGGCACCAGGAACTCGCTGAACTTGCCGTTGATCCAGGCGAAATCATCCTTGACCATGTCGGCCGACCGCACGTCCACGTCCACCTGGTTCTGCACGATCCGTCCGAGCGCATCCAGCTCGTAGTCAAAGAGCACCGAGATCTCTTCCTGCGGCTCCAGGTTCACCATCATGTAGCACAGGTTGTCGGGCAGGATGCGCTCGACCGTCTTGCCGGCCACGCGCTGCGACAGGTTCTTGGCCACGATCCGGCCGAGGGTGGATGCCACGTGCGCGCTCTTCGGATAATGGCCGAACAGCGGCGAGACCTGTCCAATCGAATCACCGATGATGTAGACCCGGTCGTCGGACTTCGCCGTAAAGAACTTGTTGTCGGTGTCGCCCCAGGTCGTGGGCTTGCCGTCCGGTCCCTTGCCGATCAGGCCGGCGTGCCAGACCATGTCGGCCGCCTGGTGCGGCGGCATCAGGATGGCCTCATCGAAATCGAAGTCACCTGCCTTGGTGCTGATGTGGCGCTTGTACGGATCGACCGACTTCACCTGCGCATTGGGCACATGCACGATGATGTCCGGATACAGCTCCTTGAAGGCCTGCTGATAGCCGGCACTGATCGGCGCCAGACGCGGCTTCGGATCCAGGATCACCACCTTGCCCGGAATCTTCTTGCGCTTGAAGATCGCGGCAATGAGGCAGGCGCGCTCATAGGGCGACGGCGGGCAGCGGTGCGGCGGCGGCGGCATGGTCATCACCAGCGTGCCGCCCTTGAAGGCATGCACGCGCTGCTTCAGCGACAGCATCTCGCGGTTGGGCAGATAGGCGCTGGAATAGTGCATGCGCGTGTAGTCGATCGTGCGCTGGTCGTTGCCGAACCACACATCGAAGGCATCGCGGATGCCGCCGGCCAGGATCAGGTAGTCGTAGTCCAGCCAGCCCATCGAGGTCTGCACCCGGCGCTTGTCGCGCTCGAAGGCCATCACCTCGGCCTGCAGCAGCGTGTAGCCCCAGGTGCGGGCCGGACGCAGGATGTCGCGGTTGACGAAATCCGTGCTCACCACGTCCGCCAGCCACTTGTTGCTCATTGGCCCCGACCAGAAGGTCGGGTTGCGATCCACCAGGATCACGTCGGCCTGCGGGATCCACTCACGCAGGTAGCGGGCCGCCGAGAGCCCGCCCCAGCCGCCTCCGCAGATGACGATGCGCGGCCCCTTGCCGCGACGGGGAATGAAGCTGCTCTTGCCGGAGACCACGGCCGGTGCGGCCGATGCCAGCGGCGGCAGGGCCGCCGAGGCAGCCAGCATGGAAGTCAGCGTAAGCGCTTGACGGCGTTTCATGACACGGATTCCTATAACACTCGCAAAAGACAGGTCCTTTGTGCAGCACCCTCCCGACAGGATGCTGCCGCCCGAAGGACTGACGGGATGAAACTCAGTAGCGGCGACCCCACTGAAGCACGCACAGCGCCCCCAGCACGATGCCGAATGCCGCCGGCATGCTGGCCAGCGACAGTGTGGACAGCCCGGACAGCCCCTGGCCGATGGAGCAGCCCATGGCCACCACCCCGCCCAGACCCATCAGAATGCCCCCCAGCGCACTGCTGGCCATCCGGCGCGGACCGCCAAAGCCTTCCCAGCGGGCCGTGCCACTGACCAGGGCCGTCACGCAGGCTCCGGCCAGCACGCCCAGCACCAGCGCCACCGCGGCCGCCAACTCACGCCCCACCGCCACCTGCAGATACAGCCAGCTCTCGGCCACCGGGCTGATGAAGCTGAGCGACGTGAGCGGCCGTTCCTCGAACGGATCGACATCAATGTGGGCACTGATCCACCAGCCCGCCACCACCGTCGCCCCCACCAGCAGCGCGCCTACCCATTGCAGCGGCGCATGACGCAGGGCCGGGCGCCGCAGCGCATACACCAGTAGCAGAAGGACGATCAGGGCCGTCACCGCCACCGTGGCCACCGACTCGGGCACACCCAGGGCGGCCAGCCAGTCCGGCATCGTGGCGCCCTGGGGCTCGATCACCAGCAGGCCCTGCAGCGTCTGCCGCACCGGCGCCAGCACGCCGGTCATCGTGGCCTGGG
>ERZ773009.1837-NODE-1837-length-14137-cov-10.867419_pt1 | contig 14137 bp, 10 predicted proteins | sample MGYA00580663_ERZ773009 | MGnify/ENA primary metagenome ERZ773009 (study PRJEB29015, sample SAMEA2737969) | human oral metagenome | biome: human oral; feature: human-associated habitat; material: dental | place: China | collected 2026 ... | reverse complement strand
CAAGCTCCATGCCGGCTTCATATGTTTCATGAATAAAGTAGTCGTGCCGTGCCTTGCGGTTCTCGCAGGCAACTTTGACACCTTCGTTTTTCTTTCCCATTCATTCATCCTCAGTCGGCGTTGCCCGTGCCGCCCTCCGTTCTGCGGTTCATCTGCCGTGCGGGGCGCGGGGCGCGGCGCGGCAGCGGTCGAGCAGACGGGTCCGTTCCTCCTCGGGGGCGCCGGGAACAGGGGTCCGCAGGCTGCTGCGCACGCCCTGGAAGGGGGAGGCGAGCACGTTGAGCAGGGCGCCCTGGTCACCAGACTCGAGAATCTCGATGGAGGTGCTCAGGCGGTCGAGCAGGTGCGAGCGCAGCACGCGCACGGGCCTCGGGGCCGCGGCCCACGGGCCGGCGTCATCAGCGCCGTCGTCTCCGCCGTCTGCGACGCCGCCCGGTGGGTATGTTGCCTGTGGGGGCGGGTGTCCGCTGCCGCCCGGCTCGGGTACCGGTCCGGTCGGCGCCGGTCGTGTGGCGGAGCGGGGGCGATGACGCGGCCGAGCCACCCGCGGTCCCGTTCCCGCGGTGTCGGGGCGTCCGCCCGCAGCGCCCCGGAACGTGAACGTACCTTTCCAACATGAACGTACTTTTCTCCCATCCTTCTGGGGGTAAAGCTCAGAAGGATGGGAGAAAAGTACGTTCGCGCGACGAAGGTACGTTCACGATGCCAACCGTCATCAACCGCCGTCGGCACCCGGGGCCGAGCGCGTGATCTCAGCATCTCACCGGAGGCTCTCCAGAAATATCGTCAGAGGCTCTCCAACAGCTTCGCCTTTGCGGCGGCGAACTCGGCATCATCCAGGATGCCCTCAGCATGCAGGCCCGCAAGCTCGCGCAGACGATCGGATATGGTTGGAGCGGAGCCGGCACCGGGTGAGCTCATCGGGTCCGTCTCCCCCGTCGGTAGCACCGGTACAGACTCTGCGGACGCGCCCGCCTCAACAACACCGAGCACGGATTTCCCGACGCGCTCTAATTCGCGCCCCACACCTTCATGCTCCTTCTTGACGATACGGAGCATCCCCACTTGATTAGTGAGCGTGTAAATCTTCCGGTCAGTCACAATAGTAAGCGCGGACTTATCAGTCATTGACCTGGCGACATGAGCAGCGCCGGTCATAGCCAGTCCGGGAGAAGACGCCTTCATGATACCAGCACCTCCCTTAGCAATAGCGGCGACCGCCTGAATCGCGGCGTCCTGCATCACAGTGCCGGCAACGCCCGTATCCGGCGCCTCCGATCCAGGGGACACAAATGTAATGGAGAGAAGCTTCTCATATGACGTCGTCCTCGTCATGCTCGGCGGGCCCGAAGAGTCGCTCGGACTGACGACACGGACGTAGCCGCCACGGAAGATCTCCACCTTGGACATGCCGAAAACGCCACTCGTGACGAGCTCGCCCGCAGCACGCTCCAGCTCGGCACGCCGGCGCCGGCGCTCTTCTTCCGCCCTCCGGTCCGCGCCAGGCCCGCAGTCATGCGCCCCTCGCGCTGCGGGAACGGCGCTCCCGCAGCGCGAGTCCGGGCCCCCAGACGGCTCAGATGGCGCTGTAGCCGCCGTCGACGAGGATCGGGGCGCCGACGACATAGCTGGAGGCCTTCGACGCCAGGAACAGGATGGCCGTGTCGAGCTCGCCCTCCCTGCCGAACCGGTCCAGGGGGATCATGGCGCGGAAGGCCGAGCCGGTGTCCTCGTCGTCCAGGACGTCGGTGGTCAGCTCGGAGTAGAAGTAGCCGGGGCACAGGGCGTTGACGGTGATGCCGTACTTGGCCCACTCGGCACCCAGGGCGCGCGTGATGTTGACGGCGCCGCCCTTGGCCGCGTGGTAGGCGGCCATGCCCGCCACGTTCGAGCCGACCAGCCCGTACATGGAGGCGACGTTGATGATGCGCCCGTAGCCGGCCGGGATCATGGCCTTCTTCGCGGCGGCGCGGGAGACGCGGAAGATGCCGTACAGGTCGATATCGACCTCGGTGTCGAACTGCTCGTCGGTCAGGTCCTCGGCAGGGCCGAAGCTGCCGGTCCCGGCGTTGTTGATGACGATGTCGAGGCGGCCGAATTCCTTCAGGACGGCGTCGACGACGCCCTCGACGCTGGCCGTGTCCCGCACGTCGCAGCGCAGGGCCAGGGTCTTCACCCCGAACTCCTCGGTGATCTCCCTGGTCACGGCCTCGACGCGCTCGACGCGGCGGGCCACCCCGACGACGTTGGCGCCGGCGCTGGCAAGGGCCTTGGCCATCTGGACGCCGATGCCCGAGGAGCAGCCGGTCACGAGGGCCACCTGGCCCGACAGGTCGAAGTAGTTGCGGTCGATACTCATCTGTCCATCTCTCTTCCTCGAGTCGCTCCCCGGCCGAGGCGCCGGAGACTTGCTGAGTGGTTCCCGGACATCCCGGGCGCTGCTGCCTGTCAGCCGTCCGTTGATAACGGCCCCGACACTGCCGCCCGCGGGCAGGAGAATGCGGACGCGAGAGGCCATGCCCGGCCGACAGGTCATAACTTACGCAAAAAAGAGTCGCTAGTACACGTGATAAATCAGCGGTTGACCTCGCGCAGATGACGCGGAGTCGAGAAAATTCCGCCCATCACGCCGTGTCACCTACGACGTCGCGGCCGACCCATCCTCGAGACGCGTCCAGGACACCGCTTTCAGAAGCACTCGCGCAGTCTTTTTAAAAGTGGAAAATCACATTAATATGACGGCCGGAGACAAAGAGCATAAGGATTTCATGACAGCGGCCGGGCGCAACGGCGGCCGTGAGCCCGACCGCGGGCGCTTGCAGCGCATCCACGCTCGTCCACAACGAACTCGTGAAGGCTGTCGCCCACCTCGCGCCACGCATCGGAGAGAATCTCAACCACGTCTGCTCGGCGCCCCCTCACGCCCCTCGACCACCGCCGGGGTCTTCGGCCGCGCCTGCTGGAGGTCCTCGGCGAGCAGCCCCGGGACGGCCCGCACCCCGAGCGGCACCAGCGCCATGAGGGTCTGGGTGACGAAGGACCGCGTCTGGGCGTCGAGGCTCGCGAAGGCGCGGGCGCGCACCGGCATGCTGCGGCGCCAGTCGGCCCGCAGCTCACGCGTCGTCGCCACGTCCCCGAGGTCGATCACCGAGTAGAGAGTGTCGATGAAGCGCCCGCGCTCCTCGGCCGTGAGGCCGCCGAGCCAGGCGCTGATGGTGCGGTTGAGGTAGCGGGCGTCCGGCGCCAGACCGTCGAGAGACACCAGGTCGCAGTCCTCCACCACCCAGGAGAAGGGGTCGTGCTGCCAGATCATGGCGCGGCTGCTGCGCACCACCCGGTAGTCCTCCTGCTGCTCCAGCAGCATCCCGACCACCGAGGACTGGGGAATCGTCTTGTCGACCCTGGGCCCCACCCTGCGGTAGTCCTCGGTGGCGAGGAACTCCGCGAGGAACCCGGGCCCGTCGTGGGAGAAGATCCGCCTCACGCGGACTCCCACGTCCTCCGGGACCGTCGCCGCCGCGTAGACGGCGAGGTTGCCGCCCTTGGAGTGCCCGCCGACGAGCAGGTCGCCGTCGACCCGCGCGGCGACGGCGCCGAGGTAGCGCGCAGCCTCGGTCTGGGAGGGCACGGGGCATCGGTAGGCGAGGTTGAAGTCCTCCTTCCAGCCCACGAGGGAGGCGTCCGTGCCCCGGAAGGCGACGTAGGACAGGTCCTCGGCGAGCCGGAGCGTCATGGCCGCGAACTGCTTCTCGGCCCGGGGATCGGTGACGTCCACGTAGCCCATGACCCGCACGTCCCGGAACCGGGGGCTGGCGGCCACGGCGGTGAGGAGGGCCAGGCCCGCCTCCTCGCTCCACATGCCGGCGTAGTAGGCGCCGAAGTGCTCGGCGCGGTGCAGGTCCGCCAGGCGCACCCCCTCCCACCCGCGGGCCGGGGCGAGGTCCGGGTCGTCGGCCGGGAGGCGCGTGTAGGCGACCCAGGACAGGATGAGGCTGTCAACGGTGCAGAAGCCGCGCTCGTCGAAGCGCTCCAGCCGGCGCCGGGCGTAGTCGAGCATGTTCCTCATGCGGCTCACGTGCTGTTCCTCCGCTCGGGTCCCGAGTCCCTGGCGCCGCTGCGGCCCGGGCCGCCGCGCCCCGCCTGCCGGCGAGGCCCCCTCACCCCGCTACTCCCACTCGATGGTGCCCGGGGGCTTGGAGGTGCAGTCGAGCACCACCCGGTTGACCTCGGGCACGGAGTTGGTGATGCGCGTGGAGATGCGGGCCAGCACGTCGTAGGGCAGGCGCGTCCAGTCCGCCGTCATGGCGTCCTCGCTGCTGACCGGCCGCAGCACGACCGGGTGCCCGTAGGTGCGCCCGTCCCCCTGCACGCCCACGCTCCGCACCCCGGCCAGCAGCACCACCGGGCACTGCCAGATCTCGGCGTCGAGCCCGGCGGCGGTGAGCTCCTCGCGCACAATGGCGTCGGCGGCCCGCAGCACGCGCAGGTTCTGCGCCGTCACCTCGCCGATGACCCGGATCCCCAGGCCGGGCCCGGGGAAGGGCTGGCGGGCCACGATCTTCTCGGGCACCCCCAGCTCACGGCCGATGGCACGCACCTCGTCCTTGAACAGGGTGCGCAGCGGCTCAATGAGCTCAAAGTCCAGGTCCTCGGGCAGGCCCCCCACATTGTGGTGGCTCTTAATGTTGGCGGCGCCCTCGCCGCCGCCGGACTCCACGACGTCGGGGTAGAGCGTGCCCTGGACCAGGAAGCGGATCCTCCCGCCGGCGGCCGAGGTCTCCTCAACGACCCGGCGCTGGGCGGCCTCGAAGGAGCGGATGAACTCCCGGCCAATGATCTTGCGCTTGGCCTCGGGCTCGGTGACGCCCTCCAGGGCGGCCAGGAACCGCTCGGTCTCGTCCACGGTGATGACGCGGATACCCATGCCCTCGGCGTAGTCGTGCTCCACCTGCTCACGCTCCCCGGCGCGCAGCAGGCCGTGGTCCACGAAGATGCAGGTGAGCTGGTCGCCGACGGCCCGGTGGACCAGGGCGGCGGCCACGGAGGAGTCCACCCCCCCGCTCAGGCCGCAGATGACGTGGTCCTGCCCCACCTGCTCGCGGATGCGGGCCACCTGGGTGTCGATAATGCTGTCCGGGGTCCAGGTGCCGGGGATGCCGGCGCCCCGGCGCAGGAAGTTGACCAGGGCGGCCTGGCCGTGCTCGGAGTGGAGGACCTCCGGGTGCCACTGGAGGCCGAAGAGACGACGGGAGCGGTCCTCGAAGGCGGCCACCGGGGTCTGGGAGGTGGAGGCGGTCACGGTGAAGCCAGCCGGGGCGGCCTGGACAGCGTCACCGTGGCTCATCCACACGACCTGGTCGGCGGGGGTGGCGTCAAACAGGCAGCTCCCGGTCCGGACGGTGGCCGGGGTGTGCCCGTACTCGCGCGTCCCGGTGCGCCCCACGGTCCCGCCCAGGGCCTGCGCCATGGCCTGGAAGCCGTAGCAGATGCCCAGGACCGGCACCCCGGCGTCGAACAGGGCCGGGTCCACGCCGGGGGCGCCGTCGGCGTAGACCGACGAGGGGCCGCCGGACAGGATAATGGCGGCGGGGTGCCTGGCCAGCATGTCCGCCACAGGCATGGTGTGGGGCACGATCTCGGAGTAGACGCGGGCCTCGCGCACACGGCGGGCGATGAGCTGGGCGTACTGGGCGCCGAAGTCCACCACGAGGACGGGCCGGGGGGCCTGGCCGGTGGGGCTGTCAGGGGTGGTCGTCACGTGGGCCAGGATAGCCGCCGACCCCACCGTCGCGAGAACGGTACTTATTTGCCGTGAGAACGGTACTTGTTCGTCGCGAGAACGGGGGTTATGGGGGTGCCCGGCCGGCAGGCCCCGGCCCGGGTCTCCACTACACTTCCCCACGTCCTGGATCGATCTACCCCGGTCCCACGTGAAAGGCCCCCCATGAGCTCAACCACCCCGACGGCCTCCGACCTGGCCGACCTCACCGACACCCAGCTGCGCGAGGTCGCCGACCGTGTCCCCGCCTCCGGCAGGAGGGTCAAGGTCCTGGCCATTACCGCCGTCGCCACCCTGGGCTCCTTCCTCTTCGGCTACGACACCGGCGTCATCTCCGGGGCCCTGCCCTACATGTACATGCCCCACGGGGCGGCCGGGCTGGCCCTGACCTCTGCCCAGGAGGGGCGGATCGCCGGGTTCCTCCTGGTGGGAGCGGCCTTCGGGGCGCTCCTGGGGGCCCGTATGTCCGACCGCTGGGGGCGCCGGCACAACCTCCTGCTCCTGGCCGTCCTCTTCGTGGCGGGGGCCCTGGGGACCACCGCGGCACCGAACCTGGCCGTCATGTACCTGGCACGCTTCGTCCTGGGGTTCGCGGTAGGCGGGGCCAGCGCCACCGTGCCCGTCTACCTCGCCGAGACCGCCCCCAAGCGCATCCGCGGCTCGATCATGGCGGTGGACCAGTTCATGATCGTCACCGGCCAGCTCGTGGCCTTCACCATGAACGCCGTCGTCTCCCGCCTCAGCGGCGGCCCCGAGCTCACCGTGACGGCCGACCCCTCAGGCCGCCTGGCCCCGGGCACCTACTCCTTCGACACCGTCTCCGCCCTCCAGGCCTCCAAGGGGGGCAGCCTGAGTCCCGCGGACTACCACGCCTTCCTGGAGCAGCTCACCGTCTCGGGGGGCAACGGCTCGGCCTGGCGCTGGATGCTCGTCCTGTGCACGATCCCGGCGCTCGCCCTGTGGATCGGTATCCGCCGCATGCCGGAGACCTCCCGCTGGTACCTGTCCCACTCCCGCCTGGAGGAGGCCGTCGGCTCCCTCAAGCGTGTGCGCAACGAGGCCGTGGACGGGCCCGTCGCCGAGGAGCTCGCCCAGATGGTGGCCTCCCACCGCGCCGCCCAGACCCAGGAGGGGCAGGCCCGGGGACTGCGCCACGTCCTGGCCACCCCCTGGCTGCGCAAGCTCCTGGCGGTAGGAATCTTCCTGGCGATCGTCAACCAGACCACAGGCGTCAACACGGTCATGTACTACGCCCCCAAGGTCCTGGAGTACGCGGGGATGTCCGCCTCAGCCTCTATTACGGCGCAGATCGCCAACGGCGTGATGAGCGTCGTCGGCGCGTTCGCGGGGATCTGGATCATCCAGCGCTTCCGCCGTCGCCAGATCCTGATCGCCGACGTCCTGGGGGTGGGTGCCTGCCTGCTCACCATCGCAGCGATCTTCAGGTTCCAGATCGCCCCCGCCATGGCCTCCGCCACCACTCCCCCCGCCTGGGCCGCCTGGGCGATCCTGGCGCTCATGGGCGTGTTCATGCTCATTGTGCAGTCCTCCAATGGCACGGTGGTGTGGACCATGATGGGCGAGCTCTTCCCCACCAACGTGCGTGGCGCCATGAACGGTACCGCCATCTTCTGCATGTGGATCGCCAACGCGGCCCTGTCCTCGGCCTTCCCCTGGATGATGGAGAACCTCGGCGGCGCCGCGACCTACACGCTCCTGGGCGTCCTCAACCTGGTGATCGCGATGGTGCTCTACAGGATCATGCCCGAGACCAGCGGCAAGTCCCTGGAGGAGATCGAGGTGGAGATGCGCCAGCGCTACGCCTGAGCGGGTCCGGCGCCCAGGCCGGGTCCGCGCCAGGCCCCTTGCGGCTGCTGCCAAGCTGGCGGGCACGCGACGACGTCCTCCGCGTCAGGCCCCTTGCGGCTGCTGCCGAGCACCCACGACAACCGGTGACGAGGCGCGTGGGAGAATCGCCACATGCCACCGCCCCTGCACAGACTCACGGTCCCGCGAGAGCACCGCCCGCCCCGCATGATCGACGTCGCTCGTCGCGCTGGCGTCTCCCGCGCCCTGGTCTCCATCGTCCTCAACGGCAAGCCCGGGGCCTCCCCAACCACCCGCGAGCGCGTCCTGGCCGCGGCCGCCGAGCTCGGCTACACCCCCGACCTCAACGCCCGGCGCCTGCGGGCGGGCACGACCGCCCTCATTGGCGTCATCTTCGAGGGCCACGACGCCTTCACGGCCTGCGTGCTGGACGCCGCCCACGACGCGGCGGCCCGCCGGGGCCTGGACCTGGTGCTGACCATGTCCTCGGCCACCGTGCCCCTGTCACGGGCGGTACACACCCTGACCCGCCAGCGCGTGCGCGGCATCCTGCTCATCTCCTCCGCCGCCCCTGACGCCGAGGCGGTGTCCCTGCTGGCCCAGGTTCCCTGCGCGGTGGTAGGGGCCTACGCGCCCACGGCCCTGGAGGGGCGGGTCTTCTCGGTCCACACCGACGACGCCTCCGCCATGCGCCAGGTCGTCCGCCACCTGGCGGGCCAGGGCTACCGTCACCTGGTGGTGACGCGGGTGGTCGGACGGCGCAGCGGGGACGTGCGGGCAGGGGCCGCCGCTGAGGAGGCCGCCGACCTGGGCCTGGAGGTCACCGAGGTCAGTGTCGGAGGCTATGACGAGTCCGACGGCGTGCGGGCGGGGGCCGACGTGCTCCTGGCCCTGGGGCCGACGTCGGGGGGCCTGCGCCAGCCCACCGCCGTGGTCGGTGCCAACGACGCCCTGGCCCTGGGGATCCTGCACGTCCTGCGGGCCGCCGACCTGCGGGTCCCCCAGGACGTCGGTCTGACGGGCTTTGACGACGCCAAGGCCGGGCACTCCCCGGCGGGCGCGCTGGGCCTGACCACCGTCCACCAGGACGCCGTCGGTATTGTGCAGGCCGCCCTGGCCGCGCTGGAGAGCGGGGGCGTCCCCCACGAGCGGGTCCTGCCCGGGCGCCTGGTCCTGCGCAGGACCACCGCGCCGACCGGGCCGCCCGCCCCCACCCCGCCCACGTGACCGGTGCCAATGGCCCCCGCACCCACTGGTGCCGGTTCTGTCCCCACCCCGCCCACGTGACCGGCACCTGACCCAAGCCCCAGTTAGCCCGGCAGGAGACCCCCGCACCCCGCCCACGTGACCGGCACCCCACCTGGCCGAACGGGGCAGGAGCGGACAGGGCACCAACAAAGTATGAGCAAACTCACACAGGCTTACCATAGGGCCTGAGGCGTAGCGTCAGGGCCATGTGGATCCTTCTTGCCTGCGGGTCGGCTCTCTTCGCGGGACTGACCGCGGTCCTGGCCAAGATCGGGATCGAGGGGGTCAGCTCCCACCTGGCCACGGCCCTGCGCACGGTGGTCGTCGCCGTCCTGGCGTGGCTCGTGGTCGCGCTCCAGGGCACAGCCGGGAGCATGTCGTCCCTGTCCACCCGCACCTGGGTCTTCCTGGTCGCCTCCGGGCTGGCTACCGGCGCCGCCTGGCTGACCGGCTTCCGGGCGATCGCCCTGGGCGACGTCATCCGCGTGACCCCGGTGGACAAGTCCTCCACGATCCTGACCATACTGGGTGCCGCCCTGCTCCTGCACGAGCCGCTGGACGCCGCCAAGGGGGTCGGGATGGTGCTCATGGCCCTGGGCACCTGGCTCATGATCCAGCCGGCGGACAGCGGTCAGGCGGCGGACAGCGGGAACCCGCGCGGCGAGGAGGGCGTGACGGACGCAGGACGGGCGGGCGGTGAGCTGGCGGGGACGGACTCCCCCGGCCCGGCGTCCCCGGAGCGGGCGGGCTCCGCAGACCGGGGCACGGTGGCCCAGGCTACCCACGCCGTCCCCGGCCGAGGGGCGGCCCCCAAGACGCCCGGGACAGCTCCCAAGCCAGGGGCAGCCCCCAAGGCGCCCGGGACATCCCCCAAGGCGCCCGGGACGGCTCCGGGGCGCTCCCGGGGCTGGTGGTCCCCGCTGGCCTGGCACGCCCACTGGCTGCCCTGGGCCGTGGCCTCCGCGGTGTTCTCGGCCCTGACCTCGATCCTGGCCAAGGTGGGGATCGAGGGCGTGGACCCCACCCTGGGCACGGCCATACGCACCCTGGTGGTCCTGGTCCTGGCCTGGGGCATTGTCCTGGCCACGGGCTCGACCCGCCAGATCCCGACGCTCACGTCCCGCTCCTGGGTCTTCCTGGCCGCCTCGGGCCTGGCCACCGGCGCGTCCTGGCTGTGCTTCTACCGGGCCCTCCAGGCCGGGCCGGCCAGTGTCGTCGTCCCCATCGACAAGCTCTCGGTGCTGGTCACGGCCGCCTTCTCGGCACTGTGGCTGCGCGAGCGGGCCGACCGGCGCACCGGGACGGGCCTGGTGCTGCTGACCGCCGGGACCCTGGTCCTCCTCCTGTGACCGGCCCGTGCCACCGGCGGGCACCCACCGGCACCCGTGCGGGGCCAGTTGCACATTCATTCCGGGAGCGGACCCAGGCCGATGGCGTGATTCCAACGATTTGTCCTCCAGGGAAGAGGCCGGGAACAAGATGAATGTGCAACGGTGCCGCCGTTGCACATTCATCCTCGTCCCCGACACCTACGCCCCAGAAAGATCCGCGTGATCTCAACGTTTTTTGATCGCTGATTGTAAAAAGAATGTGCAACACGAGGCGGGGACGCGCCACTGCCGGGCGCCCAGCCCGTCAGACCCGGCCGCTGACCACCCTGTGCCGGTTCCCACATGCCCGGACCGCATCTGATGGGGGCCTTTGGTCACACGCCCGGCTCGCAGGGGGCACAATCGTGCCCGGTGACCGTCCCCTCCGGGCACGCCCTGGTCGGACGCACCGGACCACTCGGGAAGCCCCCGTGCACAAGACAAGCGAGAAGGACGCAAAGTGGCGCGAAGCATCTACATCGCCTCCCCTGCCGCAGGGACCGGCAAGTCCACCGTGGCCCTGGGCCTGGTCTCCACCCTGACGAAGGTCGTCGCGAAGGTCGGTGTCTTCCGCCCCTTCGTGACCAGCCGTCAGGCCGACCCCTTCCTCGACCTCCTCCTGGCCCGCTCGGGCTCCGCCACGCCCGCCAGCGCCGCTATCGGCACCACCTGGGACGAGTACCACGCCGACCCCGAGGAGTCCCTGGCCGCGATCGTGTCCGCCTACCGGGCGGTAGCCCGCGAGCACGACGTCGTCATTATCGACGGCTCGGACTTCACCGACGTCGCCGGCAACCCTGAGCTGGCGCTCAACGCGCGCGTGGCCGCCAACCTCGGCGTCCCGGTCCTCCTGGTGGTCTCCGGCGCCGCGGCCCCCGAGGAGGTCCGCTCCTCGGTGGAGGTCTCCATGGCCGAGATCGCCACCGAGCACGCCCGCACCGTGGCGGTGGTCGCCAACAAGTGCCTCCCGGCCACCCGCGACGCCGTCGCCCGCGCCCTGGGCGGCCTGGACGACGTCGCCGTCACCACCCTGCCGGAGGTGCCGCTGCTGTCCGCCCCCTCGGTGCGTGAGGTCGTGGACCACCTGGACGGCACTCTCATCGTGGGCGACCCCGCCCTGCTGGAGCGCGAGGCCGAGTCCGTGCTCGTGGCCGCCATGGACGTCTCCCACGTCCTGGAGCGCCTGGCCGAGAGCCAGCTGGTCATTGTCCCGGCGGACCGCTCCGCCGTCCTCATCTCCCTGGCGGCGGCCCAGGCCTCCACCGGCTTCCCCAGCCTGGCGGGCCTGGTCCTCAACGGCGGCTTCAGCGTGGCCCCCTACGCCCGCCGCCTCCTGGAGGGGCTCCACCAGCCCCTGCCGGTCATCACCTCCCCCTACGACACCTTCGAGGCGGCGTCGGCGGCCGGCAAGCTCACCGGGGAGCTGGCCTACGGCTCGGAGCGCAAGCTGGACGTGGCCATTACGACCTTCGAGAAGGAGGCCGACGTGGACGCCCTCCTGGCCACCCTGGAGGTGGAGCCCAGCGAGGTGGTCACCCCCATTATGTTCCAGGCCGAGCTGGTGGAGCGCGCACGATCCGATCGTAGGACCATCGTCCTGCCTGAGCCCGACGACGACAGGATCCTGCGGGCCGCCGACGCCATCGTCCGCCGGGGTATCGCCGACATCGTCCTGCTGGGCGAGGAGACCGCGGTGCGCGCCCGCGCCGCCGAGCTGGGGCTGGACATCTCCGCCGCCCGCGTGGTGTCCACCTCCGACCCCGAGCTGGGCGAGAAGTACGCCGAGGAGTTCGCGCGCCTGCGGGCCAAGAAGGGTGTCACCCTGGAGCAGGCCCGCGAGAAGATCCAGGACGTGTCCTACTTCGGCACCATGATGGTGCACATGGGCGACGCCGACGGCATGGTCTCGGGCGCGGCCCACACCACCGCCCACACGATCGTGCCCTCCTTCCAGATCATCAAGACCAGGCCGGGCACCTCGATCGTCTCCTCCGTGTTCCTCATGCTCCTGGAGGACCGGGTCCTGGTCTACGGCGACTGCGCCGTCAACCCCGAGCCCACCGCCGAGCAGCTGGCCGACATCGCCATCTCCAGCGCCGCCACCGCCCGCCAGTTCGGCGTCGAGCCGCGCGTGGCCATGCTGTCCTTCTCCACCGGCACCTCGGGCAAGGGCGCGGACGTGGACAAGGTCCGCCGGGCCACCGAGCTGGTGCGCGCCAAGGCCCCCGAGCTGGCCGTCGAGGGCCCCATCCAGTACGACGCCGCCATCGACCCGACCGTCGCCGCCAAGAAGGCCCCCGAGTCCGCCGTCGCCGGGCGGGCCAACGTCTTCATCTTCCCGGACCTGTCCAGCGGCAATATCGGCTACAAGGCGGTGCAGCGCTCCTCGGGCGCCGTCGCCGTGGGCCCGGTCCTCCAGGGCCTGAACAAGCCGGTCAACGACCTGTCCCGCGGGGCCCTGGTCGAGGACATCATCAACACCGTCGCCATCACCGCCGTCCAGGCGCAGGGCTGAGCGCCGCGGCGCCGCCGGGCCCGCCCGCGCCGTCGGAGGGCCCCTCCGCCGTCCGGCCCGCGCCCGCCGTCCGCGCCGTCGGGACCGCACCGCCGACCACCCACCGAAAGGCTCTTTCCGTCCATGACCACCCGCACCGTCCTCGTCATCAACTCCGGCTCCTCCTCCATCAAGTACCAGCTGGTCGACCCCGACTCCGGCGCCTCCCTGGCCTCCGGGCTCGTCGAGCGCATCGGGGAGGAGACGGGCGCCATCACCCACAGGCACGACGGCGAGAAGTTCGAGCTCGTCGAACCGGTCCCCGACCACGGCTTCGGCCTGGCCGAGGTCCTGCGGATCTTCGCCGAGCAGGGCCCCGACCTCGACGAGGCCAATATCGTCGCCGTCGGCCACCGCGTCGTCCAGGGCGGGCACTACTTCTCCGGCCCCGCCCTCGTCGACGACGACGTCGTGGCCAAGATCGAGGAGCTCGTGCCGCTGGGCCCGCTGCACAACCCGGCCCACCTCAAGGGCATCGAAGTGGCCCGCCGACTGCTCCCCGACGTCCCCCACGTCACCGTCTTCGACACCGCCTTCTTCCAGAACCTGCCCGAGGAGGCGGCCCGCTACGGCCTCAACCGCCAGATCGCGGACAAGTACTCGATCCGCCGCTACGGCGCCCACGGCACGAGCCACCACTTCGTGTCCGGCGAGGTCTCGGCGCTGCTCGGGCGCGACGACCTCAAGCAGATCGTCCTGCACCTGGGCAATGGAGCGTCCGTCTCCGCCGTCGTGGCCGGGCGCGCCGTCGAGACCTCCATGGGCCTGACCCCGCTGGAGGGCCTGGTCATGGGCGGGCGCACCGGGGACATCGACCCGGCCGCCGTCTTCCACCTGGCCCGGGTGGCGGGGATGGGCATCGACGAGATCGACCGCCTGTTCAACCGCGAGTCGGGCATGAAGGGCCTGGCGGGGGACAACGACATGCGCGAGGTGTGGAAGCGCATCGACGCCGGCGAGCAGGAGGCCCGCGACGCCATGGACATCTACCTCCACCGCCTGGTCAAGTACGTCGGCGCCTACACCGCCGTCATGGGCGGCCTGGACGTCCTGACCTTCACCGCCGGCATCGGCGAGAACGACTCCCGGGTGCGCGCCGAGCTGTGCGGGCGCCTGGCCCACATGGGGATCCGCTTCGACGCCGGGGCCAACGCCGTGCGCGCCCGCGAGCCCCTGACCATCTCGACGCCCGAGTCCTCCGTGATCGTCATGGTCGTGCCCACCAATGAGGAGCTGTCCATCGCCCGGCAGGCGCTCACCCTCATCTGACCGGGGTCTTCAGAAGAGGGCCGGCGGAGCCGGCTCGGCGCTCGGGCCCGGGGCCGCCGCCCCCGCCGCCGAACCCGACGGCGCCGAGGC
>ERZ773009.1834-NODE-1834-length-14164-cov-7.057198_pt1 | contig 14164 bp, 11 predicted proteins | sample MGYA00580663_ERZ773009 | MGnify/ENA primary metagenome ERZ773009 (study PRJEB29015, sample SAMEA2737969) | human oral metagenome | biome: human oral; feature: human-associated habitat; material: dental | place: China | collected 2026 ... | reverse complement strand
ACAGGTCAATCCGTGAAAATCCGCGATTCCGGACACACTTTTTGACCCTTAACCCCTTATCGACAACGGAGTACTCTCATGGCCTTCGAGGACGCCCTCACTCTCCTAGCCACCAAGGTCGCCGACCAGTGGGAAAACATCGAAACCGAGGAGGCAACTAAGACGGCCTTCATCCTGCCGTTCATATCGACTGTCCTCGGATACGACATTTTCAACCCGCAGGAGGTCATCCCCGAGTACACCGCCGATGTAGGCGTGAAGCGTGGCGAAAAGGTCGACTACGCGATCATGGATGGGGGAGAGGTCCGCATACTCCTCGAATGTAAGAAGGTCAGTGGAGACCTGACCCCCGAGCATGCGTCGCAACTCTACCGCTACTTCTCGGTGACGACGGCGCGTATCGCGGTCCTGACGAACGGGCGAGTCTACAACTTCTATACCGACCTCGATGCGCCCAACGTCATGGACTCTCGCCCCTTCCTCGTCCTCGATCTGGCAGACATCGATGAGACCTTCCTGCCGGAGCTTCGAAAGCTCACGAAGGAGCGCTTCGACCTGGACTCTGTGGTCAGCGCCGCCGAGGAACTCAAGTACCTCGGCGCGATCAAGCGCGAGGTGGCCGCGGAATTCAAAGAGCCGTCCGCCGACTTCGTTCGCCTCTTCGCTGCGCGCGTCTATGACGGCCGCTTGACCCAGCCGGTTCTGGAGAAGTTCACCAGCATCACCGATAAGGCCCTCGGACAGTTCCTCAATGAACGGATCAATGATCGACTCAAGAGCGCTCTGGGAGCCGATGTCAACACCGTCATGCCCGTTCCCGACAATGTTGAGGAACCCGCCGACGTTGACGAGCCGGTTCCGGTTCCCTCCGATGGCATTGAAACAACCGACGATGAACTCGCCGCCTACAGGATCGTCAAGGCGATTGCGTGCGCCGAGATTCCCGCCGAGCGAATCACCTACCGTGATGTTCGCTCGTACTTCTCTGTCCTAGCAGATGACAACAATCGGCGTCCCATCGTGCGTTGCTACTTCGGTCGCCGTAAGGTCATCGCCTTCGTCGGCGACGACAAGACCGAGGACCGATACGAGATCGAGAAGCTCGAGGATCTCTACCGGTACACCGAGCAGATTCGACAGGCAGCTCGTCGTTGGGCGTAAGCGGCTGTGGAATCCGTTGGGCATGAGAGACGATGGCCGCTTGAGCCGTGAGTGAGTGGTAGGGGAGAGGAAACCGGAGCGCCAAGCGGGCGGGCACACCAATAAGAAGTCCGCAGCCCCGTGGGGGTCTGCGGACCGGTGTGCTGCTCCGGCGCGGCCGGAGGATCGCTCAGTGGCGATCGGCCTTGCGCGAACGCTTGGCGTCGGCGAGCTCGTTGAGCTGGTCGATGTGGGCCTGGGCAACCATGACGTCGATGGTAGAGAACATGAGTGACCTCCTCGTGGGATCGTATTCGTGGGTTGTATCCCTGTTTGACGAGGCCGGGGATCGCCCGGCGTATCTCGAACGTGGAGTGTGCCGCCGCGGATCGCGTCGGCGCGACCCTGCGTGTTCCAAACAAGAAAAGCGCCCGACGAGCTTGGCAGCTGTGTCAGGCGCTTGATGGTTATAGCCTATTCTTCCGACCGGGTCGTAATCAACCGTACGGACAGTAAGATGCGTCGCACGAGGAACCGGCGAGGGCGTCCGCCGTCGCGCTCCCGGCTACTCCGACGCCCCCGGTGAGCCCGGCGGGGCTAGGACTTTGCAGCACAAGGCGAGCAGGCATAGAATGATAACGATTCTCATTCAATAGTCTTGTGCTACGCACCTAGAGGACCAGTTCCATGAACCCCACGAAGCAGCGGAACCCGGGTCGCCGAGCGGCCCGGGCGTTTGCCGCCATGGCCCTCGCGGCCACGTCGTTCCTCGTACCCGCAGCCGCTCAGGCCGCCGACGAGGCCACAACCGGCCCCGATGCCGCAACCGGCGCGACGGCCGCAGACGCGAGCGTCACCACCGCCGAAGCCGACGCCTCGACCGAGGAGGGCACCCCGGCCTCGTCCGCGGCGCTCTCCGGCGCCATCACCTCGTGCGACGCCATGCGCACGGCCCCCCAGGGGACCACCGCGACCCTCGACCACGGACACGCCGACATCTTCGACCTGACCTCCGACGCGTCCGGCGCCCTCACCCTGCGCATCAAGGAGGACGCCACCGGCTCCGGAGTGCTGCGCGAACCCGAAAAGACCCTCCTCGCCGTCAAGGGATCCACGCTCACCCAGATCCCCGCATCCGTCAGCCAGGCGACCGGCGCGCCCACCGCCGCCTACCTGCTCGGACAGTCCGGCGACAACCAGGCCACGATCCTGTGGCCCGGGTGGGACACCCTGGGCATCACGGCAGGAGGCTATGACGCGGCACGCTTCCACGTCACCTACTCCGGACCCGCCGAGGGCCGCATCTACGCCTTCACCTCCGGCCTGACGGGGGCCGCCCAGGCGGTCACCGCCGACGGCAGCTACGACCTCGCCCCTACCGGCGACGACATTGACCAGGCGTACCCCGCCCACAAGCACGTCAACTGGCTCTTCACCCGCGCCGGACGCTACGTCCTCACCGTCCAGGCCACCGCCTGGCCCAAGGGCGCCACCGGAGCACCCGCCCAGAGCGCCGCACGCACCTACACCATCGACGTGGCCGACGAAGCCTCGTGCGTCGCACAAGGCTCCCAGCCCCCCACCGCTGAGCCACCCGGAAACTCCGCCCCCTCCACACCCGACGCGCAACAGGGCGACACAGGCCAGGCCGAGCAGCAGCCCCCGGCCCACGCGCCGAGCACCCCGGAGGCCGGCGGCACCAATCCCACCACGACCTCGGGAAGCGGAGCGGGCGGGACCGCCAACGGTCGAGGCGCCGCACCGGCCAAGACGAGTGGGGGCGCGGGGGCCACCGACCGCTGCGTCGCCACCCGCGTCACCCGCGAGGCCACCGAGGCAGAGGCGGCCACCCTCGCCTCGAACAAGGCACCCGCCAACACCGCGCGCACCACGCTGACCGTGAGCGTCGGCGACGGCGCGAGCGGCAACGCGACCGACGGACACTTCGACCTGGGGCCCGCCATCGAGAACGGAACCCTCGTCGCCCGCATCAAGGACGACCGCTCCCAGCCCGCCCAGTGGGTTGACCCCACCTCCCTGACCTTCGCCCTGGGTGACGCCGCCCGCATCACCGCGCCCGCCGACCTCAGCTTCGTCGCCTCCGCGGGCTCGAGCGTCTGGCTCATCCCCTCCACCCAGATCGCGGGCGTGCCCTGGTTGGGCCTGAACTCCCAGCGCGAAGAGATCGTTAGTGGCACCACCGGGGGCGTCCAATTCACCCTTGACGCCGTCGAAGGCCCCGGCCGCGTCGCCGTCTTCAACGCGGGAGCCCTCGGATCGGGCGTCGGCGAGCACGTCTTCGACGGCCCCGGCAGCGCCTACACGCTCGGCGCCAACACCCACGCCCACCAGAACTGGGTGTTCACCGCGCCCGGCACCTACACCCTCACGATCTCCATGCGCGTCACCCCCAACGGCGAGGCGCTGGCCGGCAGCGGCTTCGGCAGCGGCGGGGAACTCACCGCCACCGGCGCGCTGGGACCGAACGGGCGACCCATGGTCTCCCAGGTCGTCGGCCGCACCGCCTCGGGCAAGGACTGCGACCTGTCCCTGGCCACCACCGGCGCCGACACCATCCCCCTGACCGTCGTCTCGCTCACGTGGGCCCTCACGGGCGCGGCCTGCGTGTGGGTGGGCGCCCTCGGACGCCGCCGCAACCTGCGCGCACAGTCGTGACCTCCCACCAACGAGGCCCGCACACCACCGTCCCCCGCCGCCCCACCCGTGGGTGGCGGGGGAGTGGGTGCTGCGCCGCCGCGACGCTCGCGCTCGCGACGGCCCTGGCAGGATGCGCGCCCGCACCCCAGCCGGCCGACGACGGACAGCTGCGCGTCGTCGCCACGACCGGCATCCTCGCCGACCTCGTGCGAAGCGTCGCAGGCGAGCGCGCCCACGTCACCCAGATGGTGCCAAACGGGGCAGACCCGCACTCGTGGGAACCCTCCCTGCGCACCATCCGCGACGTCGCCTACGCGGACGTCGCCTTCTCCAACTACCTCATGCTCGAGGAACACGCCCTCATCCGCGCCCTCGACTCCAACCTGCCCGCAGGCACGGACTCCGTCTCCGTGGCCGAGGAGGCCGCCAAGAACGGCGCGACCATCCTCCCCCTCGTCGAAGACCGCTCCCTCGACACCCCGTGGCTCGGCATGCGCGTCTGGGGCGACGGCACCGACCTGGGCGCCACCCGAGCCTCCCAGATCGACCTGACGACCACCGCCGTTGAGGGACCCGGGGCGGCCTCCGCCTACCTCACCACCTCCTTCGGGCAGCCCGAGGTCGCCTTCGCGTCCTCCGACGGCTTCGACGCCGCCAGCGGATACGAGGCTGACACCGCGCACCTGCCCGCCGACGCCCACCAGCACATGAGCTGGGCGTTCACAGCCCCCGGCGTCTACCGCGTCCACTTCCGCGCGAACCTGCGCACCACGCCCGGCGCGCCCCCCACCCCCGTTGGGGAAGGAACCGCCGTGTTCGCCGTGGGAACCCCGCCCGAGGAGATCGCCGCCGCTGAAGGCCGACGCATCCTGCGCGGCGGACACGCAGACGTCACCGTCAACCTGGCCACCAAGCGCATCGAGCTCGCCTCCGACGCGGGCGCCCTTTCCGGGGACGAGGCCTCGGCACCCTGCCAGGGAGCATCCGGGGCGGGCGCGATCGGTGCCTCCACCATGGAGTGCACCGACCTCGACCGCGCCATCATCGAGGTGCCCACCCGAGCCCTCACCACCATCCCCGGGCAGGCCTCATTCCGCTTCATCGGGGACGCGGGCGCCAGCGTCTACATGCTGCCCCAGGCGGTCCTCGGCAAGCACGTGCACGGCGACATCGACCCCCACCTGTGGCACGACGTCCACAACGCGCAGGCCTACGTGAAGGTCATCCGCGACTCCCTCACCCGCGTCGACCCGGGCGGCGAGGCCACCTACCGCGCCAACGCCGCCGCCTACCTGGCGCGCCTCGACGAGCTCGACGCCTACGTGGCCTCCACGATCGCCACCATCCCCGAGGAGTCACGCAAGCTCGTCACCACGAACGACGCCTACGGGTACCTGGCTAACGCCTACGGCCTCACCGTCGCCGGCTTCGTCGCCCCCAACCCCAGCGTCGAACCCTCCGTCGCGGACCGGATCAAGCTCCAGGCCACCCTCGCGGACGCGCACATCCCCGCCGTGTTCCTCGAACCCAACCTGGCGCGCACCCGATCCACCCTGCGCACCGCCGCCACCGACGCGGGCGTGGACATCTGCCCCCTGTACGGCGACACCCTCGACGACCAAGCACCCACCTACATCGACATGATGGAACACAACGCCCGCTCACTGGCACGCTGCCTGGGCGGCAAGGAGATGCCATGAAATTCTTCTCGTCCATGTCCTCTGTCGGCCGCCGGCTCTTCGCCCCGGGGGCGGCGGCCCGCCCGCCCGCTTTCGTGGCGTCCCGTGGGCGTCAGCCCGCCCGCGAGATCGCCACACGCGAGCCTGTCGGCTCGGAGTGGTCGATCTCGAAGCCCGGCCAGGCCCCGCCGCCGCCCACGGGGCGCAGCGGGTGGGCGTCGTGTGTTGAGGCGCGGCCAGGCCCCGCCGCCGACGGGGGGAATTGCGTCATTAGAAGCATCCGTACGGCGTGTCGTCGGCGTGTCGAAACTCAAATGTCGTTATTCCCCCGCCTCGGCATGTCGCTGAGCGCTCTGCTCGTGTCGGCTCTCCTTGTCATCGTAGGGGCGCCCTCCGTGCTTGCCGACCCGACCGACCCCGACCTGGCCCAGAGCGTCGCCGCTCACGAGGCATGGTCCAGCGAAGCCAGCGAGATCAGCGTCGGACACGTCGACCTCGGCCCGCGCCTCATCGACGGGCAGTGGCGGGCCGGCCTGCGCCACGACGCCGAGGGCGGCGCCGTGTGGCGCGACCCCAACCAGACCGTTCTGCGCGTCAGCGATGCGGCCATCATGACCGCGCCCGACTCCGCCGACTACCCGTTCCTGTCCGACGTGGTCGGCAAGCCCGTGCACGTCATCCCCCAGACCCAGAACCCCGGCGTCGTGTGGCTCGGCTGGAACACGCAGGACCCCGCCGTCACCGCCACCATCGACCGCGGGCTCACCATGCGGGTGGGCCCCGTCTCCGGGCCCGGCCGCGCCTGGCTCTTCCTCCAGTCCGGCACCTTCGGCAAGCCCCTGCTGCTTGCCGACTCCGGCGCGGCCCCCGGCGACGTGTGGATCGACTCCGGCACCCACGTGCACGCCAACTGGGCGTTCTCTGCCCCCGGCGTCTACACCGCGACCGTCACCTTCTCCGGTACCACCACCTCCGGCGAGGCCGTCAGCGCCACCACGACCCTGCGCTTCGCCGTCGGCGACTCCGCCTCCGCGTCCGAGGCCCTCGCCAAAGCCGCCCCCGCCGTTTCCGATGCGCCCTCCGCGTCCGCGTCCCAGGGCTCCGCCTCCGGCGCTCCCAACGCCCAGCGCTCCGGCGACCAGGGTGCCACCTCCGGCGCATCCGAGGGAGGCCTGCCCGACTGGGCGTTCCTCGTCATCGTCGCCGTCGCCCTCCTCTCCGTGCTCGTCATCGGCGTGCTCGTCGTTGCTCGCGCGCGCCGCAGCCGCGCCGAACAGGCCGCCGCCATCGCCGAGGCCGACTCCGCGTCCCTCCTTGCGCCCCTGCCCGCCTCCGAGCGCGGGGACTCGAGCGCGGGCGAGAGCGGTGAGGGCTCCGGCCTCGGCAACGGGGGAGGGGAGCAGTGAGCCAGCTGCGCGTCGCCGGCCTGGGCGCGCGCCTCGGTGGACGCGCCGTCCTTGAGGGCGTCGACCTGGAGGTCGGCGCCGGGGAGCTCGTCGGTCTCATCGGCCCCAACGGCGCGGGCAAGACCACCCTGATCCGCTCGATCCTGGGGCTCATCCCCTCGAGCGGGCGCGTCGAGACCGACGGTGCGATCGGATACGTGCCCCAGCGGCACGAGTTCGCGTGGGACTTTCCGATTAGCGTGCGCGATGCCGTCCTGCAGGCCATCACCGTGCGGCGCGGGCTGCTTGGGCGGGCTCGCACCCCGCACTTCCGGGCCGTCGAGGAGGCCCTGGGCCTCGTCGGCATGCGCGACCTCGCGCGCCGCCCCATCGGCGAGCTCTCCGGCGGGCAGCGCCAGCGCGTGCTTGTGGCCCGGGCGCTCGCGATCCGCCCGGCGGTGCTGCTCCTCGACGAGCCCTTCACCGGCCTGGACATGCCGACGCAGGAGATGCTCATGGACCTGTTCCGCGCGCTCGCGGACGGTGGCCGGGCCCTGCTCATGACTACCCACGACCTGATCGGCGCGCGCGCCGGCTGCGACCGCCTGTACCTGCTGCGCCGCACCATCGTCGCCTCGGGCACGCCCGCGGACCTGGCCGACGCCGACCCGTGGATCCGCGCCTTCGACGTGCGCCCCGACAACCCGATCCTCGACGCCCTAGGAGTGCGCGCATGAACCCGGTCATCCACGCGGCGGGCCGCGGCCTGGCTCTCGCCCCGGCCACCGACTTCCTGAGCCCCCTGGACTTCTTCCGCGACCTGATGAACCCGGCGCTCGCATTCCTGCCGCGCGCCCTCCTCATCGCCGTCGTCGCCGCCCTCGTGTGCGGCAGCGTCGGCGTGCACGTCGTCCTGCGCGGCATGGCCTTCATCGGCGACGCGGTCGCGCACTCCGTGTTCCCCGGCCTGGCGATCGCCTTCGTGTGCGGCGGGTCCCTGGTGCTTGGCGGCGCGCTCGCGGGCGTCGTGACCGCCGTGTTAGTGGCACTGCTCGCCCAAAACCGGAGGCTCAAGGAGGACTCGGTGATCGGCGTGCTCTTCGTGGGTGCCTTCGCGCTCGGCGTCGCGATCATCGCGCGTGCCCCCGGGTACGCGGGGAGCCTGCAGGACTTCCTCTTCGGGTCGATTACGGGTATTCCAGCGTCGGATGTGCCCGTGGTGCTGGGCGGCGCGTTGTTCGTGTTGCTCATGCTCTTCCTGGCGCACCGGCCCATCGTCGCGGTGACCCTGGACCGCGAGAGCGCCCGGGCGGCGGGCGTGCACGTGCTTGCCGCTGATCTGTCCCTGTATGTCGCCGTCGCCCTGGCGGTCGTGATTTCGGTGCAGACGATCGGCAACGTGCTGGTCCTCGCGCTGCTGGTCACCCCCGCGGCCACCGCGCGGCTGCTGTGCGACCGGCTGGCCACCATGATGATCCTCTCGCCCACCCTGGGTGCGGCGGGGGGCCTGGTGGGCCTGTACCTGTCGTGGGCGCTGGACGTGCCCACGGGCGCCACGATCGTCCTGGTGCTCACCGCGTGCTTCGTGCTCGCCTGGGTCTTCGCGCCGAGGCACGGCCTCCTCGCGCGGAGCCTGCGGGAGAGGCGGGGGTGATCATGGTCGGGCTTGCAGGCTGTTTGTGAGTGAGTGGGGTGCTGCCGAGGGGTGGTGCCCCGTTCTGCTTCGCGGCTTTCTGGGTGTAGCTGTGTGGGCGACCGGTGAATGTTTCACGTGAAACATCTGTGTGGATGTTGTGGGACCTGGCGTTACTCCGTGACGTGTGCTTTGGTTCCGACCTCATGCTCCAGCTCTGGCCTCGTGCTCTTAAAGTCTCTCTATGACACGACTCCTCTCTTCTATGAACCTCTATGGGAGTAATGAAGGATTCTATGAGATAGAAACGGGCTTCTATGACATAGAAGTGGGGGTCTATGAGATAAATAGGCAAGTCTATGAGATAGAATCGAGCCTATGATCAATGACTTCGATGACCTGCTGGGTGCCCTGGCTGTGCTTGAGCTGCGTGGTGGTGATACCACTTCGATCGAGGCAAAGACCTTTTCGGAGTACTCGCCGGAGCAGCTGGGTCCGACGCTGAGCGCGTTTGCAAACAAGCCAGGCGGAGGCGTGATCCTGCTGGGCGTGTCGGAGCGGGATGGTATCAACGTCGTCGGCGTCGACGACGTTGACGACCTGTTGAAGAGAGCGGCGAATCAGGCACGGAACGGTTTCAGACCGCCGATCAGGGTAGATGTGCATGCCTTCGATCTGGATGGAAAAACAATCGGGGTCATCAACGTTGAGGGCGCTGACGTCAACGAGAAGCCCGTGCGTTGGCTGAAGAACAAAAAGGCGTATCTGCGCCAGTACGACGGGGACTATGAGATGGCGGCATCGGAGGAGCAGATGCTCCTGCTGCGCCATCGTCGACCGACTGCCGACGCGGACCCGGTGCGTGGCAGTTCGCCGCGCGATCTCGACCAGACCCTGGTGTCCCAGTACTTGGCATCCGCTCGTGAAACTACGTCGCGTCTCGCCGACTATAGCGACGAGGAAGTCCTCTACAACACGGGTGTCGTTGCGGATCGCCAGAGCGGGGAGCTGTCGGTCGCCGGCCTGTATGCGCTGGGCGAGTATCCGCAGAGGCTTCTTCCTCATCTGACGCTCACAGCCGCGGTCGAGGGGAGCGGCGACGTGAGGGCGGTGAATCGGCGTGATTTCAAGGGTGCGTTGCCGCTCATACTGGACGACGTCTTGGAGTGGGTAAGGGGGAACGTGGAGTCGCGCCAGCTCGTCACTCGCGACGGAGATGGCCTGACGGAGTACGCGGTGCCTCTGCTGGCAGCCCGCGAGGTCATAGCGAATGCGCTGGTTCACCGTGATCTTTCCGAGGCCTCGCGCGGAAAAGGCATTGATCTGAGGATCACCCGAGACGGCTTTCGCCTGACGAACCCCGGTGGCCTGTGGGGAATCACGGTTGATCGGCTCGGTTCTGGCGATCATCCCGCGGTGAATGAGCGGCTCTATGGAATCTGCCGGAACGTTCATGGTCGCAGCGGGCGCGTGATCGAGGCGATGGGCACCGGGATCAGGGAGGTTCGCCGGTCCCTGCGCGAGGCGGGAATGGCGGAGCCGCGTTTCTACGACAACGGCGTGTCGTTCACGGTCCGTTTCCCGAACTCGGCGCTCATTCCCGACGGGGACCTGGCGTGGCTCGGCGGGCTTAGCCGCGAGGCGACGGCTGGCCTGAATCGGCGCCAGAAGGAGGCGCTCGTCGAGATGCGTCACGGCCACACGTGGAACAACAGCGAGTATCGGGACCACTTCGGGGTCACGGCCGAGGAGGCGCGCTCGGATCTGCGCGATCTTGTGTCGCGAGGCCTGGTGACGTCCACGGGTCAGCGGCGCTGGGTGCGCTATGGGTTGGCCGGGCACTGACGAGGCACCGTCGTGGTGGGTATAGATTGGTACGGCGGCGTGTTGCGTCCTCAAGGGGGCGTTGGTGATGAATGCCTGACCGATTTGCTGATTACCGTGTTGCCGGTGTTGACGATGAGCCGCGTGTCATGGTGGCTGCTTATGAGGCTGGGACACGCTTGTCAATGTGAACGCCCGGTCATATGCTTGGCGAGGTAACAGTGTGTTCTGTGGTGCACGTTTTCGTGGGCCGGTTGATCAGGAGGTGGCGCGTGGCCGACGTCGGTTTTGATTCCGATAAGCACGCCCAGACGCGTGACGACATGAAACGGGGGGGGGGAGTCCCTGGGGGACTCCTCGGAGGCGCTAGGCCGACTCATTGACGCGCAGGACCCCGCGTATTGGTCCGACGAGGCCGGGTTTCAGGCGATGCGCACTGCGATCATCGCGTGCATGAAGACTGAGAGTCGGCTCATCGGCCAGCAGAAGACTCGCTTCAAGAAGTTTGACGGCGATGTGGAGCAGGCGGCCAAGGTGTTCGAGGCTGCGGAGACGGCCAACGCCGATGAGCTTGCGGCGATCTTGGCTGGCTTGGATCAGGGGCAGGCGGGGAGCGGGCCGCTCAACACCCCAGCACCGACACCAATCGGCAGCTCTGGCCCTACGTCCAGTGGGGGAGCCGGTGCCAACACCCCGGCTTCCGGTTCGTCCGCGTCGGGGTCCGGTACGTCTGGGTCTGCGGTGCCGGGGTCGGCTCCCACCCAAAATGCACCGTCGGCGATCTGAGAACGAGGAGCAACAGTCATGGTTGAGAGTCCGATGTATGAGCGCCTCATGAGGTTGGTCGCCGCGATTGAGAAAGCGTCCGCACTGGACGCCTGGGACGACGAACACAACAAGGTCGTGTGCGGCCTGAACGAGGCCAACAATTCCACGCACCATATGCGCACGAATCCGGCGTTCACCGGGGAGACCGGGGACCAGATCGACGCCTGGACCGACCAGGCGATGAAGCAGGTCCAGGCCATCAAGGACGGCCACAACACTGCGATGGAATACTATGTGGAGGCCCGTCGCGCGATGAAGCAGGTGCGCGAGGAGGCCATGCAGCTTTCGCCCACGCTGATCGACGCGAGGCTCCAGGCGCTGGCAGATGCGGCGCACGTGGTGATCCCGGTGGCGAAGTACCTGGGACCTGGCGGCGTGCCGATCAACGCCATCGCCGCCACGGGCGAGGCTTACATCCGGGGGCTGATCGACCAGGCGAATAACCAGCGCGAGGCCGCTGCGGCGGATGTTCTGCAGCGCGCGAATGACACGATGCAGGGACTCGCGGATGGGACGAATAGGCAACGAATGCTGATGAGCGATCCGGGTGTGCATAACTCTGCGCCGCCAGGACCATCTATTCCTTCTGTTCGTCACGATATTGAGCGTGGGCGCTTGAACACCTCCGTTCATGAGCCTGGCGTGTATCCGGGTAATCGTGATACGGACTATGGGCGTTCCGGCCTGCGCGGGAGTGGGTCCGGCCTGTATGCGGGAGGCTATGACGAGGGCGGTCCGGTCAGCGATCGCGCGATGTCCTCCCCGCGCATCCCCAATCGCTTCATCACCGAGGGCGAGGTGGGGTCGCGTCTGAATCCCGTTTCCGATCCCCAGGACCTCATGGACGTGGATCTGCTGCACACGCGTGTGAACGGCGACCGGCACCGCAACGGGGTGATCGGTGGCTACACGCCGGCACCTCCGGCCGATCGCTACCACCCGCTGTGGAGTGTCAATGGAGGCCCGGGCAGTGAGTCCGCGCTGACCGGTCGCCTCGGCGGCGCGGGCGTGCTGGGTGCGGGAGCGCTGGGCGTACGCGGCGCGGCCCGCATGGGCGGGGGCCTCGGCGCGTCAGCGAGTGTCCTCGGGCGTAGCGGTGTCGCGGGCGTGTCGGCGCTGCGCGCGGGAACGTATTCGGGTCCCGGCTACGGGACCTACAAGCCGCCGTCGGCAGGCGGTGCCGCATCGGGCGCCTCCGGCATGACTGGTACGCGAGGGACGGGGTCCGGGGCCACGGTTGCCGGGAGGACCGGCGCCCAGGGCGGTGGCTTCATGGCTGGTGCCGGCGCGGGGTCGGGTACGGCCAAGGACGACAAGAAGGCGAGGCGCCGCAAGTACACTCCCTTCCGCGTTGATGACGAGGACGAGCTGCCGCCGGGCTACGTGAATCCGATGTCGCAGACGTACGGGTCGGACAAGGATATTGAGCCCGTCCCGTCTAAGGACGACGGATGGGATCCGCGCCAATGGTGAGGTGGACGAGGCGCACGCGGGTGAGCGCGAAGAACTGCGCCCTGGTCGCCGTGGCCGGAACGCTGGCGGTGGGAGCTGTGTCGATACCCGCCGCCCCAGCTCACGCGGCCGACCCAATCACCGCGGCCGATCAGGCATATTTCGCGTACTACGGCCTGGACCAGGCGCGAGCGAAGGGCTACACGGGCAATAGCGTCACGGTCGCCATAATCGACGGTGAAGTGGATACGTCAGCCGCTGAACTCAAGGGCGCAGATATCTCGCTTCGATCAACGTGTACGATCACCTCATCGTCTGGGTCGAAGACGCACGGCACGGCTGTGGCCTCTATTCTTGTGTCGAACGGCTATGGGGTTGCACCGAATGCATCACTGCTGACGTATCGAACGGGATCAAAACAAGATGGTGATCAGGCTTCTACGGACTGCTTTGATGGCGGGAACAGGTTGAAATACGGGTACCCATGGCTGATTAATGCCGCCATCAATGACGGTGCTCAGATTGTGAACCTCTCGTCGTCAAGCACGTCTCAGGACGATGACCTGAAGTGGACTATTGCCCGGTCAATTGCACAGGGCGTCATTGTTGTTGCATCTGCTGGCAATGAGGCGAGTGATTCAAATGCGGCGTCCCTATCCCAATGGTCGGGTGTTGTAGGCGTGGCGGCTATTGGTGCGGATGGTAATCGGCAGGATTACTCCTCGTGGGGCCAGGGAGTGACGACGACGGCGATTGGTGGCCCGGTTGCCGTTCGTGATTATGCGTCGGGACAGGTAAGTCAGACGTATGGGACGTCATTTTCTGCTCCTGTCGTGGCCGGTGTGCTTGCCCTGGCGAAGCAGCGCTGGCCCGAGGCGACCAGTAATCAGCTGCTGCAGCTGTTGGTGAAGACGGGGTTGAATCCGGATCACGGGTGGAATCAATACACCGGCTTCGGTGGTATTGATCCGGGCTCGATTTTGAATACGGATCCATCGCAGTTCCCTGATGAGAATCCGTTGGTGCAGAAGCAGGGTGGGTCCAGCCCGACGCCGGAGGAGGTGCGCCAGTACGCGGACGGTGTCGTGGATCCGGCGAGTATCGTGAACGATAATTCGTATACGTACCGTGGCTTGGACGAGTCGAAGCTGAACGACTCGCTGAACGTGTACCCGACGCACCTGGGCACGAGCCCGCGCTACCACGCGAAGTAGCCTTTTCTATCGGGTTGGGGGCTGTGGATTGGTTCCCGGCTGGTAGGTCGTACCGTACCCGCGTGCGCCGTCGGTTGCGTCGGAACGCACGGTCGAGCGTTCGTGTGGGCTCTCACCTCAATGTTGGCAGGATTATCGCTTGTCTTTCCTTTCCGCCCGCATAGAGGTTGGGTGGGGGAGTGGGCTTGGGGACGTTGACGGCTGCGATCGCGCCGATGATCCACGGAGTGGGGCCGACGAGGCGTGGTGCTGGGTTCCCACCTGTCTGGGGTTGCGGGTTGGGGGTCGTCCGCTATCCCTCTCTTAGTGGCCTTGTTTTTCTTCTGCGGTGTCGGTGTTGTTGATGATGAG
>ERZ773009.1830-NODE-1830-length-14180-cov-6.493310_pt1 | contig 14180 bp, 9 predicted proteins | sample MGYA00580663_ERZ773009 | MGnify/ENA primary metagenome ERZ773009 (study PRJEB29015, sample SAMEA2737969) | human oral metagenome | biome: human oral; feature: human-associated habitat; material: dental | place: China | collected 2026 ... | reverse complement strand
TCTCCGTAAAGAACGGCTCTACGCCCACATTGCCGAGAGGAAGCATCATGAGATCGGGTACGAAGGATATGTCACGGACGAACGGCTGGATCTGCGCAATCAATTTCTCCAGGCGAGCCGCTTCCATGCCGGGTGCCGTGATGATCACCGTTTTGATACCTGCCTCTTGAATGATTTCTGCGGCATTTTCCAGCGACCCCAATAACAAAAATCTTTTTGGGAGCCTTTCCGAGATTGGATGATCGTCAAGGATGCCTACAATTTCGTATCGATAGCCTAAATCCCCTTCAAAAAAAGCCAGCGCCTGTTCTGCCGTTTTCCCTGCACCAATCAGGATGACAGGTTTTCGCAAAATCCTCGTTACCTTTAGAGCCTTCATAACGACATAGCGCAACGCATAGACATTGAACAAAGCAAAACAAGCGAATAAGACCACATAGAGTCTTGATGCCAGAAGGCTTGCCTGCATGAAGTAGAGGATGATGATACATGTGATCAGTGCGTAGAGAACCGCGTAAAAAATCTGCCGCACGGTTTCAAGAATCGGCTGCATCTTTGTATAGGTCTGTGAGATCGCGAGAAAGGCGATGAATACCATAGGAATCCAAAAGAAGACATAGGCATTCGCGATATGGTAGGAATCCCCTATAAAGAGACCATAGATACCATGCAGTCCAAAAGCAACCTCCTCCGCAAGTAAGATGGCAATATAATCGACAACAATAAAAAGAAGAGGGGCACAGACTCTTCGAACAGTTGCAGGTAATTGTATTCGCATACGCATGAATCCCCCCTCTTTATTTTTTCAAAAAGCGTTTATCAAAGCTATGCCGCTCTTCTATAAAGAAGCAAGCCATATCCCATAGACAACAGTACGCCGATTGCAAAGCCGATCACCCAAATCAACATTTTGCGGGGTGCAACCGGTTTATCTTCATCCGGCAGATTCGCCGGATCAACAATCTGGATATCCATGCTCTCCATCGCTTCTTGTATCTTGCTTTGCTCACTCTGTTTGACGAGATTCAGATAAACCTCACTCTTGATGCTCACATCACGACTGAGCCGTGCATATTCCAGCACATCATCGGGCAATTGTCCAATCTCCCCTTCCTTTTCAGCACGCTGCTCCTGGAGCTTCTTCTCCCCAGCTTCAGTGACAGCAAGATTCACAGCTGCCAAGGTATATTTTTTCAAAAGTTCTGCCTGTGTGGAATTGAGAGTTACAGAATTAGAATCCACACTCGCCGCGACCTCGCTATTCAGACTCGTTTGAAGCTGCTGCAGCTCCTCTTTCGCCTGCTGCACGCTCGGGTGCTTCTCTGTATAGCGCTGCTCCAACCCTACAAGCTCGACCTGCTTCGCAACGATTTGTGCACGCAGCCCTTGGATGATTCCGTTATCCGACACATTATAAATCTTGCTTTTCATCTTTTGTTCAGAAAGCTTTGCGTCTGCGGTATCCAACTCCGCCTGCTGGGACTTCTTTTGTACTTCGATGCCGGCAAGCGCATCGTCAAAAGCCTTCATTTGACGAATCGCCATATCGACCTGCTCACCAGGGTTATATATCTTATGTTCCTTGCTGAAGTTCGCCAGCTTCTGCTCCGCCTCTTCCGATTCCCTCTTGCTTTCCGCAATGCGCTTATCGAGGAACTTCACGAGCAGAGACTGCGTTTCCTGATTCATATCCGTCTGCATGAGGAGAAAGTTATCGACGACTGCCTGCGAGATCATCTGCGCTTCCTCCGGCGTCTTGCCGCGGGCAGAGACTTCGATGAGGTTCGTTCCCTTGGTGTTTTTTATATCAAGATATTTTTTTGCGAACTTTTTTGCATCCGGCTTCTCATCATCGTCAAAATTCATACCATCAATAATCGGTTCAAGCACCGTGCGCGCCTTCATCAGTTCGATATAATTCATTGTCGGTGACGATACCGAGCCACCACCTAAAGCAGCCAGCACTGCTGCAGAGCCTGCGGATCCCGTCCCACTCGTACTCGCACTGCGTGTCTGTACCAAAGTCGTGGACTCGTACTCTTTTGGCAGCACAAAGGCGAGGACGAGTGCTACGAGCGTGCAGCTGAGCACAAACGTGGCCACGACCTTCCATCGTGCGCCCATGACTCGAAAAAGCTTTGCGAGGTCGATTGTGCCCTCATTCTGTTCCATTGCAGTTTTCTCCTCCTCACGCAATCAATCCGTCAGCGACTTATACAGCGCCCAGGCGCTGACGTACGGTAGGACATCCTCGGCGATGTTAATGCCGTTCGACGCCGGCACATAGACGATGTCGCCGTCTTCCAGCACGACGTTCTGCGTGAGGTCGTGTTTCTTCGTGTAATCCTTCATATTGAGCGTGCGGTAGTACATCATATCGTCCTGCACGCGGATGACTTGGATGCGTGTGCTGCGCGCGCGGTTCGTCCAACCACCGGCAGCAGCGAGGGCGGCATAGGCATTCATGTTGTCGATGTCCATGGCATGGATGCCCGGAGAAGCGACGTTGCCCATGACGTAGACCCTGCGCGGACCATAGCCGGTGATGAGAAGCGACATATCCGGGATACGCAGGTACTCGCCGAGAGACTTCATAAGTACTGCCTTCGCTTCGTCGAGTGTCATGCCTTCCATCTTGACGCTGCCGACATAGGGGAGCTGGACGTAGCCGTCGATGCCGATGCCGATGTTGTTGACGCCGATGCCGTCGGGGAAACCGATGGCGAGGATGTTGATCGTGTCACCCTTGAAGAGGCGATAGCTCGGCGTCGTTTCCGCGCGGCGCAGGGAGGCGATCTCAAAGACTTCCGGCGCTTCGACGTAATTCTGCGCGGACACGGGCTTTTTCGCCGCCTTCTCCTCCGTCTTCGTCGTGCTCACGCCACGCATCTGTGGGGCAGAGTCTTTGACGGCGACAGGCGAGGCCGATGCAGCTTCCGCAGCGGCATCCGTCGCAGACGGCGCGGCGAACGCAGCGCTGCTGCTGAGCGCGAGCACCGCAGCCACGGCGAGCAGGTTGCGTTTTTTCATAGACCGACACTCCTTCACTATGATTGCATTGATTTCGTTTAGGATAACATACCTTTCACGTTCTGTCAAAAATCAATTTGCTCTTCGTACTTGTCACTTTTTGCAAGCACGACGGGAACTCCCCGATGAAAGTTGGCATTTTTCTTCCAATTGATAAACTCACTCGATTGGATATCATGTGTGCTTCCCCTATAGATGATTCGATAAAATCGAACGAAGTCTTTGATCTCCTTTTCCAAGCGAGACTCAGTACATTCAATCTGTTTCTTTGCCTTCAGAACATGGCGCCCCTTCAACTCAATAAAATAGGCTCGCTTTTTATCACAATTCAGCACCAGATAGTCACAGCAGGAAAGATTTTCGTCCAAAACAGTTTTATCGTCCAAAAGGTACTGCCTGACACAATTCCCAGATTGGTTATTCGCTACATGCTTAACGGGATTCTTACTTTTTCGATCACGTGAAACAATAATCTTCTGCCTTTCCTCACACAAACTCCGGTATTTTTCAAGCATCCTGCGCCGCTCCTTCCAGAGTCCATCCCCATTCCAGCAATCGATCCATCTCTTCATTGATTTCAATCGACGCACCATCGATCAGTTCATTACGAATCAGACCCTCATTGACAGCAGGTTTCACTCTTCCATCACGAACATACGCGGCATATGTCTCCGCCATCTTGATATACGACAACGGGTTCAATATCTTATGCAGCTTTCTTGTGTTCGTGTCTTTCGCCTTTTCCTGAAGCTCTCCCGCATAAAGCATATTGTTGAATTGCCCCAAGATATAGGGACTGTGCGTCGTCACGAAGGCCTTGTTATCGCCTGCTCCTGCAAATAAACCAATTGCTTCTGCAATTCTTTTTTGCGAGTCCGGGTAAAGATGTGCTTCAGGCTCTTCCACGATGAGGAATACTTTTTGATTCTGTAGAAGATAAAAGTACAATATATTGAACACCCAGATAGCTTCCTGTTGCCCCGAAGATGCAAAATTAATTTTCACATAACGATGTCTATCAAAAAAGAGTTGCTCTTCTCCTCTATCATAGGCATATCGTACATGGAGCACCTCTTCCATCAAGCGCTCCATATATTGCAACGCTTCTCGATCAACCTTAATCTGTGTGGTATGCAGTATCTCATTCAACAAATGAGAAAATCCTTCTCGAATCTGCGAACGAAGAGCAATAATTCTGCGGACATACGCCTGCATACAAAAGTCAAGACTGCGTCTTTCATCACTGGAAAGAAGAGTCACAAGTTGATCTGTCAGTAAGGTAATCAAACTGCGCCCTGCGGGAACGTATATCGTTTCATATCCATCGGAAAAGAGCGCCTTGATTTCGCGACGAGCAGTCTCCCATGACTCCTCATCCCATGTTCGCTCCGCATAGTCATCGTACTTTTTAAGGAAGTCTACTATATTTTCTCCAAATTGAAACTCAATAAATTTTCGATAGGGAGTATTTCTGTCTGGCACCAAATATATCTCGATTGTCACCCATTTTGCATATTCATAACAAAGCTTCATTTCTTCCGGCATCGCCCATGAAGAGCCAAACATTTGCAGGAATTTATTGCGCAGACGTTTTTTCAAATCGTTTTCCAGAGAGGTTCTGTATGCATCCGCACGATTCCTTGTTTGAAGCTGATCCATGACATCCTGTGCTATCGTTCGAAAGAAAAAGATGGCTTTCGCAATGGTACTCTTTCCGCTTGCCTGCGGACCGGTCAACACAGTAAAGCGCTGCACATCCATTTCACAATCGTGAATAGGGCCAAACTTGTGCAAGGTAATCCTCGCCATACATCATTCTCCTTTCCTATCACAACAAACTTCCACAAGTATCGGACATCGCCGCAAAATATTAACGCAAATTTCCATACGAGCAAGAAGAAGGTCGCCTTCCCTCGGCCCTCACCGCTCCATACAATCACGGCAGATCGCACTCGCGCCGATCGGCTGGAACGGCTTGCCGCAGGAGGCGCAGCGAGGCAGGGGGAGGCGCCAGCGCTTGGCGGCGGGGGAAGCGGCGAGGCGCAGGGCGTTTTTGGGGCAGCGCGCTATGCAGAGACCGCAGGCGGTGCAGAGCTGCGGCGTGAAGTTCAGCACGAGATCGGCGCCCTCGATCGCCGCCTGCAGCGCGCCTTGCGGGCAGAGGCGCGCGCAGAAGCCGCAGGCGTTGCAGCCGCTGTAGAGTGCGACATCGGCGTGCACGGCAGCGGGCGGTGCGCCGCAGGCGAATGCCCAGGCGGCGGGATTGAAGGCGACGAGATCGGCGCAGGCGGCAGTATTGCCGCGCGCGGCGCCTGCACCAGCAGCATCGCCCCGCCTCACAGCCTCACCAGCCGCACCGCTCCCCCCGGCAGCCGCAGCCGGCGCCGCAGCCCCAGCCACTGCACGCTCCCCTGCACCGCCTGCCGCCTCGCCCTGCCCAAGCCTCTCCTTCGCAACATCGCGCAAGCGGCAAAAGAGCTCGCGGCGGCTGTACTCGCGTGCGGCAGGCTCCGCATCGTGCAGGCGCAGAGGCGCTCGCCCTGCCGCTTCGAGGGCGGCGCTCACGGCGGCGGCCTCGCGGCAGAGGTGTGCATGGACGGCGGACAAGCAGGCGCGGCACGCGCCGATGTCGAGCTCGACCTCCTTCTGCGAGGCGAGCGCCCAGAGGATGCCGCGCGTGAGGAAGCCGAGACACGGCAGAGCCGAGTCCGGCGCACTCTTCGCACACGCGAGCCGCACGCGTGCTGCGGCGGCGGCTCGCGTAAGCCTTGCCGCGTAGTCGAGCCGCGTCTCGATGGCGGCGGCGGGACAGACTGCCGTACAGAGCCCGCAGTCAATGCAAAGTTCCGAGTGAGGCACGCCCCAGCGGAATGCGCCCGCGGGGCAAACGTCCTCGCAGGCGCGGCACGGCGGCTGCAGCGAGCCACGGATGCATTTCGCCGCCGCCAGGCGGATCTTTTCCAACAGTAGCCTCCTCCTTTCAAAATTCTCCTCTGTATTATAGCAGGCTGCAGAGGATTTTTCACGCGTCCTGCACATATTTGGCATTCTCATTCAACAGCATCATGCACTCAGACAGATTGACGACACGCGATACCCGCAATATAATATAAGCAGAGGGGGCGATCACATGAAAAAAAGAGTCGCACGAAGTCCAATGCGTATGAATCTGTCAGATGCTGAATATCAGATGATCGACCGACTTGCAAAAAAATATAATTGCTCACACGCTGAGCTTGTTCGCCGCTTCATCTTCCAACGACTTGAAGATGAATTCAAAATAAAAGTCAATGGCGCGAGGACGAAGGGGATGAGCTATCGTGGCTAAAATTTTGAGCCTGCATTTTACGGACGATGAGTTCAAAGCTCTTGAGGCTATCGCCCCCCTCTATGCGACAGGCCTGTCATCGGCAACCTTGAAAAACTTCATATATGACAGACTGGAAGATGAGTACGACATGGAACTCATACACGAGTACGAAGAGGATCTGGAAAATGGAACGCTCGAAACGATACCTTTCAGCGAAGTCTTGAAGGAATCAAAAGATGTATAGACTGACAACGACTAAGAAGTTCGATCGGACGCTGCAAAAGTTGGATAAAAGCACGCGTGACCGTGTGATCCGCTGGCTGGAAAATAATTTGGTCGATTGTGAAAATCCGCGCATCTTCGGAAAGGCGCTCACAGGAAACCTTGGCAAGTATTGGAGGTATCGCGTCGCTGACTTCAGGATCATCGCAGAAATCCGCGACAAAGAGCTGATCGTAATCGCGATCGAAATCGGTCATAGAAGCAAGATATATCAATAAGGTCATAAAGGCACTTGAAATACAGTGCCTTTTTCATTGTCCTGCAAAAGATGTCAGAAGCCATATTTGACATAATTTTGATTTCCAGACAAAAATAGCGGCAACATGTTATAATAGGAAGCGATTTTTAAAAACTGAGAGGTATTCCCATGAAACACGAACACATCGGCGCGAGTATTGCGCGCATTTTGGGCATCCGAACGAAGCAGGCGGAGGCGACGATCGCGCTTTTAGACGAGGGCAACACCGTGCCCTTCATCTCGCGCTACCGCAAGGAAGCGACGGGGGAGCTTGACGAAGAGCAGGTGCGCGCCGTCGAGGGCGAGCTGTCGCGCCTGCGGAATCTCGTGAAGCGCCAGCAGGAGATCGAAAAGAGCATCGAGGAGCAGGGGAAGCTCACGCCGGAGATCAAGGAGGCGCTCGACAAGGCGCTGAAAATGCAGGAGCTTGAGGACATCTACCTGCCCTTCAAGCAGAAGCGGCGCACGCGCGCGGGCGTCGCGCGCGAAAAGGGACTGGAGCCACTGGCGCTCGCGATTCTCGCGCAGGCGGAGAAGAGCGGCACGGCAGAGGCGTACGCGGCGCGCTTCGTCGACGCGGAAAAGGGCGTGACGGCGGCAGAAGAAGCGCTCGCGGGCGCCATGGACATCGTCGCCGAGAGCGTCATGGAGGGCGCGCCGCTGCGCCAGAAGATGCGCAAGGAGATGTGGCAGCGCGCGGAGCTCGTGACCGCGCTCGACGAGGAGGCGCAGGAAGCGCAGACCTTCCTCATGTACAAGGACTACAAGGAGCCGCTTCGCACCTTGCCTTCGCACCGCATCCTCGCCGTCAACCGCGGTGAGAAGAAGGGCTGCCTCAAGGTCACGCTCCAATGCGACCACGAGAAGAACACCGCCGCGATCTTCGCCGAGCTCGACAAGGGCGCCTCGATCTTCCGCGAGGTGCTCAAGGAGGCAATCGAGGACGGCTACAAGCGCCTGCTCTTCCCCGCCATGGAGCGCGAGCTTCGCTCCCTCCTGACGGAAAATGCCGAGAAGCAGGCGATCCGCGTCTTCGGTGCGAACCTCAGGCAGCTCCTGCTCGAAGCGCCGCTCGCCGGGCACACGGTCATGGGGCTCGACCCCGGCTACCGCACGGGCTGCAAGATGGCGGTCGTCAGCCCCACGGGACAGGTCGTCGACCACGGCGTCCTCTACCTCACGATGAGCGAGGAGCGCCGCGCCGATGCGGCGAAGAAGGTGCTCGCGCTCATCAGGAAGCACGGCGTGACGCTCATCTCCATCGGCAACGGCACGGCGTCCTACGAGACGGAGGAGTTCACGGCAAACCTCATCCGCGAGCACGAGCTTCCCGTCCACTACCTGATCACGAACGAAGCGGGCGCCTCCGTCTACTCCGCCTCGAAGCTCGCGAAGGAGGAGCTGCCCGACTACGACGTGACGATCCGCGGCGCCGTCTCCATCGCACGGCGCGTGCAGGATCCGCTCGCCGAGCTCGTGAAGATCGAGCCGCAGGCGATCGGCGTCGGCCAGTACCAGCACGACGTGAATCAAAAGGAGCTTGCCGCCGCGCTCGACGCTACGGTGGAGTCCGCCGTGAACCATGTCGGCGTGAACCTCAATACGGCATCGGCGGCTCTCCTCTCGCACATCGCGGGCATCAACGCGACGATCGCGAAGAACATCGTCGGCTGGCGCGACGAAAACGGCGTCTTCGAGAGCCGCCGCCAGCTCTTGAAGGTCGCGCGCCTCGGACCTGCCGCCTTCACGCAGTGCGCGGGCTTCCTGCGCATCGCGGGCGGCAGGAGCCCCCTCGACAACACGCCCGTGCATCCCGAATCCTACGATCTCGCCGAAAAGCTGCTCGCGCGCCTCGGCTTCTCCCTCGCCGACCTCAAGGACAAAGAGGCGCTCAGCCTGCTCGGCGCGAAGCTCTCGCTCGCCGACGCCGAAAAGCTCGCGCAAGAGCTCGATGCGGGCGTGCCGACGGTGCGCGACATCATCGACGCGCTCAAGAAGCCCGGGCGCGACCCGCGCGAGGACTTGCCCGCACCCCTGACACGCCAGGCCATCGTCAAGCTCTCCGACATCAAGGCAGGCGCCGTCATGCGCGGCACGGTGCGCAACATCACGGACTTCGGCGTCTTCGTCGACATCGGTATCAAGACGGCGGGGCTCGTCCACATCTCAGAGCTCAGCCAAAAGCGCGTCAAGCACCCGCTCGACGTCGTATCCGTCGGCGACATCCTCGATGTCATGGTCATCAAGGTCGACGAAGAGCGCGGCCGCATCGGCCTCTCTCTGAAGCAGGTACCGAAGGAGGCAGCGCGATGAACCAATCTCTTGATACCGTTCTTGTGTCTGATACCGTTCTTGTATCTGATACCATTCGCGCCATCGAGCCGCCCGCCCAAGAACCTGCTGAGCAGCTTCACCATGCCCTGAAGGCAGCCGACATCGACCTCGGCACCCTCACCGCGCTTCTCAGCCGCTATGCGTGCGCGACGAAGAGCGCGCCTGCCGCCCTCGAAAAGCCGAAGAAGTGCACGATCATCTGCTGCGCCGACCACGGTGTCGCCGAGATGCAGGTCAGCGCCTACCCGCCCGAGACGACGGCGCAGATGACGGCGAACTACCTGCTCGCCAAGGGAGCCGTCGCCAACGCCCTCGCGAACTTCGCCAAAAGCGATCTCTTCGTCGCCGACCTCGGCATCAAGGCACCGCTGCCGCCCCTGCCCGCGCTCATCGACCGCAAGATCGCGCACGGCACGAAGAACTCCGCCAAGGGCGCCGCCATGACGCGCGAAGAGGCGATGCGCGCGCTCGCCAGCGGCATCCAACTCGCCGAGGAGAAAATCGCGCAGGGCTATCGCTGCTTCCTGCCCGGCGAGATGGGCATCTCCAACACGACGGCGAGTGCGGCGATCGCCGCCTGCCTCTGCAATCTCACGCCCGAAAAAGCGACGGGGCGCGGCACGAACATCTCCGACGCGCGGCTCAAGACGAAGATCGAGGTCGTGCGCCAAATCCTCGCCGTCAATCGCCCCGCTGCAAGCGACGGCATCGACGTCCTGCAGAAGGTCGGCGGCTTCGAGCTCGGCTGCATCGCGGGGCTGATCCTCGGCGCGGCGCGCCGGGGCGCCATCGTCATCCTCGACGGCTTCAACACGGGCGCGGCGGCGCTCATCGCGCAGGCGCTCGCGCCCGCCGCCACAGGCTATCTCCTGCCCTCGCACCTCGCGGCGGAGCCCGCGCACGCCGCCATCCTCGAAAAGCTCGGCCTCACGCCTTACATGGACATGCGCTTCCGACTCGGCGAGGCGACGGGCTCCTCGCTCGTCGCCGACTTTCTCGACGCCGCGATTGACGCCTGCAAAAGCCTGCTTGCGAAGTCGCCTGCGGCGGCGATTGATGCGCCCAGCGGCGGCGTACTGCGCCACCGTGCCATGCGCGAGACTGCGCCCCGCGCTGCCGGCGCAGTCAGTGATGCCGGTACAGTCAGCGATACCGCTGCCGTCAGCGATGCCGGTGCCGTCGACAATACTTGTGCCGTCGGCGATACGTGTGCTGTCGACGATATCGTGGGCAGCGTCGGCGCCGCCCCTGCCGCAGTCACATTCCCTTCATTTCCCGCGCTCGACGCCGCCGCAGCAGCTGCCTGCCAAAAGCGCCTCGACAGCCTCGCCAAGCCCATCTACAGCCTCGGCAGGCTCGAAGAGCTCGCCGTGCGCCTCGCCGGCATCCGGGGCGTCGCGCAGCCGCCGCTCGCGGCGAAGCGCGCGCTGCTCCTCTTCACGCACGAGGATCTATCGCCCCGAGCGCAACGGCTCACGACTTCCTTCGCCGCGCACGCAGGCGCGCCCGTGACGCTCGCGCGCCTCGATGCCGCCGCCTCGCCCGCCGCCGCCTTCGCCTTCGGCCAAAGAATCGCGCAAGAGCTTGCCGCTGACTGTACCCTCGTCGGCGTCTCGCTCGCCGCAGCGTCGATTGATACGGCAGCCGAGCAGGCTGCACGCCTCGAGGCAGCGCTTCGCCGGGCAGCGGCCGGCAGCGCGCTCGACGACCTCCTGCAGCGCCTTTCACCCGCGCTCGCCTGCAGCAGCGCCGCGCTCCTCGGCGCCATCAGCGCCGCAGCCGCCAGGCGCTGCCTCGTCGTGCTCGACGATCCCCTGACGGAGAGCGTCGCGCGCTGTGCCGAGAGCCTCTCCCCGACGCTCGCTCCCTATCTCCTGCACGTCCAGCCCGACTATCTCGCGCTCTCGCTCGACGCGGGAGGCGGCATCGCCGCCTCGCTCGGCATGCGCCTCGTCGACGCCGCGCTCCACATGGAGAACGACATGAAGACCTTCGCCGAGACCGCCGTCGCCGTCGCCGCCGACGGCCCCGGCAAGGGGCGGCAGGGCTGAGACGAGCAAAGATACCGTAGGGAATCCCGGCACTCGCAGCCGTACCCGTCGTGCCTTTACGGCGGAGGGAAATCCTGTTAGAATGAACGTATACGAGTGCCGCGCGTAAAGGAGAGATCGCCTTGCTCAAAGACTCTGCCATACATGAGCTGTCCAACGATATGTCATACCGCAAGGGCTGCCGCTACTTCAAGGACGGGCGCGTGGCGAAGCTCCTGCGCCGTCCCGGCACCTCCATCTACGTCGCAACCGTCGAAGGCTCGGAGGACTACGAGGTGCGCGTGCGCCTCGACAAGGCGGGCGAGAAGATCGAGGCCTACGACTGCACATGCCCCGCCGCCGCCCTCTACAACGGCGCCTGCAAACATGTCGTCGCACTCTTAAAGGTCATACAGGCAGGTCAGTTCGAAGAAGAAGGCGATGGCACTGCCGCGCCCGTGCCGTACCAAAAACCCACAGGACGCATCTTCGACTGCTTCGCACGCGCCAAGAAGCACGCGCACCTGAACGCACCGAAGAAACTTCTGCCCGCCGCTCTTCGCGAGACGCCCATCTTCCTTGAGCCGCACTTCTTCTTCGAGCGCCACTACGGCCGCTCCAACTGCTGGCTGGAGTTCCGCATCGGGCGCGAGCGGCTCTACGTCATGCGCAGCATGCAGGAATTCATGCGCTCCTTCCTCGCCGGCACACCCATCGAATTCGGCAAGAAACTGACCGTCGACCCGCAGACGGCGGCCTTCGCGCCCGGCATCTCGACGATGCTCTGGCACTTCCTGCTCGACCTCTGGAAGGATGAAGTGAGCAGCCTCTACTACGGCGGCGCATACGGCGCGCGCCTGAGCGGAACCATCTTCGAAGGCAAGGCGGTCAAGCTCACGCCGAGCGCACTCGTGCGCTTCCTCTCGCTCATGCAGGAAGCCGATGCTCCCTTTCAAGCGAGGACGGGCGTACACGAGGAGCGCACCGTCGAGATCATCGAGGGAACGCCCGCCCTCGAATTGGGGCTTGCCGAGAGAGCGGGCAGCGGCCGCCTCATGATGCTGACGGACGAAGTCTGCTATCTGGACGACGACGCGCACTTCCTGCTCGTCGAAGATACGATCTACCATGTACCGCCCTCCTTCTCCGCCGCCCTGCACCCGCTGCTCGAAGCCTTCGGCTCCTCGCGCTCGCTCTCCATCTCCGCGCAGGACATCCCCGCCTTCTTCAGCACGATCCTGCCCGAGATCGAGAAGGTCGCCGAAGTCGAGATCGCGCCCGCCTTCGCCGAACGCTACGAGATCATGCCGCTTTCCGCCGCCGTCTACCTCGACTACCACGGGGACGGCATCGCCGCGCGTCTCGAATTTCACTACGATGAAATGAAGTTCAACCCGCTCGCGGGCAAAGCGCCACAGGAAGCGCCTAGCGGCCGCCGCCTCATCCGCGACGCGGCGGGCGAGGCGGCGATCTTCGCCTTCTTCGACACCTATGGCTTCCTGCCTGAGGATGGCCGCTTCGTGCAGAGTGACGAGGCGCAGAGCTTCCTCTTCCTCGACGAAGCCTTGCCCGAGCTTTCCAAGATCACCGACGTCTACTACGCCGACGCCTTCCACGAAAAGCCCGTGCGCCGCATGCCCCCCGTGACGATCGGCGTCTCGGTCAACGACGAAAACCTCCTCGACGTGACCTTTGACGCGGCGCATATCGACTTTGCCGAGCTCATCGGCGTGCTGCGCTCGTACCGTGAGAAGAGGGTCTACCACAGGCTCAAGGACGGCACCTTCGTGACGCTCGGCGACCAGCAGCTCGCAGGCCTCGCCGACTTCATCGAGAGCACCGGCATCAAGAAGGCGACCGACGCGCAGAACATCCGCCTGCCGCTTCGCCAGGCGCTCTACCTCGACGCGCTCGCCAAGGAGGACAAGAGCATCCGCCTCGCGCGAAGCAAGCGCTTCAAGAGCATCGTGCGCGACATCAAGAACCCCGTCGACGCCGACATCGAGCCGCCCGAAACGCTCAAGGGCGTGCTGCGCGACTACCAGCAGACGGGCTTTTCGTGGCTCTCGACGCTCGCCGCCTATCGCTTGGGCGGCATCCTCGCCGACGACATGGGACTCGGCAAGACCCTGCAGGTCATCGCCTTTTTGCTCGCGCACCGCGAGGAGGGGAGGCCGCCCGCCCTCGTCGTCGCGCCGACGTCTTTGATGTACAACTGGCTCGAAGAAATCGAAAAGTTCGCGCCCGAGCTCAAGGCTTCCATCGTCGCCGGCACAAAGGCGGAACGCGAGGCGGCTCTTTCGCCCGCTCTGAAGGACGCCGACGTCATCATCACGACGTACCACATGCTGCGCCGTGACATCGACCTCTACGAGAAGGAGCATTTCAGCCATATCTTCCTCGACGAGGCGCAGCAGATCAAGAACCCCGCGACGCAGGCAGCAAAGGCGGTAAAAAAGCTCCGGGCGGATGCCGCCTTCGCTCTGACGGGCACGCCGATCGAGAACAGCCTGACCGAACTCTGGTCGATCTTCGACTTCCTCATGCCCGGCTACCTCAAGAGCCGCAAGCACTTCCAATCGCAGTTCGAGACGCCCATCGTACGCGCCAAAGATCCGCACGCGAGCGCCGACCTCCTGCGCTACATCTCGCCCTTCATCCTGCGCCGCCTCAAGAAGGACGTGCTCGAAGAACTGCCCGACAAGGTCGAGCGCAAGATGACGAACGAGATGACGGACGAGCAGCGGAAGGTCTATCACGCATGGTTCGTGCAGGCGAAGAAGGAGTTCGCCGCCGAACTCAAGGCGCACGGCTTCGGCGAATCGCGCATCAAGATCCTCGCGATTCTCACGCGCCTTCGCCAGATCGCCTGCGATCCTGCGCTCTTCCTCGAAGATTACACGGGCGGCTCGGGCAAGCTCGACATGCTCGAAGAAGTCGTCGCCGACGCCGTCGC
>ERZ773009.1828-NODE-1828-length-14184-cov-15.410645_pt1 | contig 14184 bp, 10 predicted proteins | sample MGYA00580663_ERZ773009 | MGnify/ENA primary metagenome ERZ773009 (study PRJEB29015, sample SAMEA2737969) | human oral metagenome | biome: human oral; feature: human-associated habitat; material: dental | place: China | collected 2026 ... | reverse complement strand
CCCTGCAGGAGCAACAAGCTCGCTTCGCCAAGCAGCAAGCCGCCGTAGCCGATAGCCGTCAAAACGACGGGGTGCTTGACCAGGGTGAAGTTCAGCACGAGCTCAAATCGGAGGTACTGGAGAAGGTTAAAGAGACTGCCGAGCAGGCGAAGCGACACTGGTGGTTCTGGCCGGCGATCAGTGCAGTGGTGGTGGCACTAGTCTTTCTCTTTTTGCAGTACAACAGTGTAGTAATGGCCGGTGTGGTCAGTTTTATCAGCCCCGGTGATTCATCGACCCAGACGATCATCGTTGGTAGCGGCAGCAATCAGCCGATTAGCACCAGCCCCCACGTGATCATCCCTAAGATCAACGTCAACGCTCCGGTCGTTTATGGCTTGACCGACCTCAGCGAGAATAATGTCCAGGTCGCCCTACGTAATGGCCCGGTTCATTACCCGCTGGCCGGTGCGACCGCTACGCCGGGGCAGAAGGGCAATACCGTCATCCTGGGTCACAGCAGTGCTGATGTCTTCGCTCCGGGTGACTACAAATTCATCTTCGTCCAGCTGAATAGACTGGCGCAAGGTGACTTATTCTACCTTGACTACGGTAAAACTCGCTACGCTTACAAGGTGGTCGATATCAAATCGATCTACCCGAATCAGATTGACCAGGTCAATCTTGGCTCGTCTAAAGCCTATGCCACCCTGATAACCTGCGATCCACCCGGCTCAATCGCTAAGCGCCTGCTGGTGATCGGCGAGCAGGTCTCACCCGACCCCAATCGCACCGGCGAGAGCCAAGAGACCTCCGACAACAAGCCGGCTAAGCAGATCGTCGGCAAACCCAAGACTCTGCTGGAGAGTATCTTTGGTAAGTAAGTATCACCCCACCCGCATTATTTCTCGGGCTTAGCTACTGGTCGATGACCATCTGCGAACGCTGCAAGACCGCTCCGCCCGAGATACTATCAAGGCTCAGCAGGTACTTCTCATTAGCCGACAGAAAAGCAGGCAAGCGTCCACTGACCAGGTGCTGGATATTCTGCCCGTCAAACTCAACCATATTTAGTACGCCATTTTTAACATCCAGCAGGTGATAACCGTCCAGCCAGACCGGCTCACCTCGACGAGCCAGCTCGAACGAGTAGTTCTCGGTAGTCTCGACATCGTAGCAGACGACCTTATTACCTTTACCGGCCAGGACGAACCGTCCCGTCGGATTTACCTTCATCCAATCAATCCCGCCGGGGCTACTCAAATAAGCCACCGATTTATTAAAATCGTGTGACTGGCGCTGACGTTTGAGCGGGTCGGGGTAGACTGAGACCATCTCACCCCGACCAACCGCCAGGTAGTCAATATCATTATTGCGGAAGAAGCCAATCAGGGTAGTCTTAGCGTCATCATAAGTCTTGAGCTTGGTAATCTTGCCGTCGTCGTAAATCGAAATGACTTGACGAGTCTTACTATCATCCACCTTCTTACTCAGGTAGACAATCCGCCCGCTGTCACCCAGTAGGACATAGTTAGTCACACCGGTAGCCAGTGGCGCCGAGATGGATTTATCGGCATAGTTGATCTTACGCAGATCCGCCCCGGTCAAGGTATAGATCACATCGCCCCCGGCATTAGAGAAATGCAGCTCGGTCAGCTCCAAGCCAAAATCGCTTGACAGATTGCGAGTTATCTTATCTTGATGGTCGTACTCCAGATACTCCGCCTGGTCACCCAACTGATGCTTGACCAGTAAATAGCGAGAATCCTTGTCCCACTCGACGATCTTAAACTTGCTCTCGCCGTCAGTCGCTAAGTGCAAATTACTAAGCTCGATAGTGCTGAATTTGATCTGTTTCGGATCAGCCAGGTCGACCAGAGTGGCATCACCTGTCGACTCGTTGGTTAGCACTACCGCCCATTTACGATCAGGCGTCGGTAGCATGTCAACGACGTTAGTAAAGGTCTTGACCGATTCGGTCTTGACATTTTGCGGCACCAGTCGAGCATAGTCCAGCCAGCGTACGCTGCTAGGTAGCGCCGAGACCGTTTTAGACCAGCCTCGGTAGCCGGTCAGCGACATCGAGACTTTAGTTTGCCCAGTCTTGATATTCGAGCGGGTTGGTGTCCTGGTAGACAGGCTAGCCCCGTTTATGTCAACTACAGCACCCGTCGGAAAGGTGTTGAATTGCAGCAGCGCTACTTGCGACAGCTGCCCTGACATCAAGTCAAAACGATAGCCCATCGCCCAGCCGATACAGACGATCACCCCGACCACAGTGGCTATCGCCATTACGCCGTAGGTGAAGAAACGTATCGCCACTTGCTTGCGCTGCATGGTGCTGGGTGTATTAGAATGAGGTTGCTTTGACACTGCTATCAATATAGGCTAGCCCTGATAGCTGGTCAAGTGAATAGCCGAGATACCCCGAGCCACAGGAATTGCACGGTAAAGCAATGTGGTGTAAGATAAGCTTAGGTAAAGGGAAAAGAGAGTTATTTTATGGAGAGAATATTAACAATCAAACCAAGTAGCTTAACTGAGCCTCAAATGGATAAAGTAAATCGTCTAGCTTCTTTGGGGTTTGAGCAGACTGAAGCCGAAATGTATCAAGATACAAAAAACCATGTCCTAGAGTCTGAACAAATCCAGCTAGGCTATGTTGACGAAGAGCTTAAGGGATTTGCTTTGTATAGTTCATGTATTGGGGGCTTAGCAATAGAGCTTGTTGGAATAGTAGTGGAGCCTCAGTATCAAGGGCGAGGTTTTGGCAGTCGGCTATTGGCCCATTACGTCGATAATAACCAGCCAGATTACTTGACGGCTTACACAAGAAACCCGTCCACGGTAGGAATATTAAACCGATACAACGGAACGTTTCCTATCAATAGTAGCGAAGAACTGGAGTCGATAGCGGGAGACATGGAAGGCTCAGAACTTATAGATGGGATTGCTTACCACATCGGTCGGTACGGACAAAATGGACTCTACGGAGCTAATGATCCTGCTAGTCGTTGCTTAAGAGGTGATGATATCGCCCTGAAAGAGAGATACTCCAAGCTCTCTGACCCGGGTAGCGCTTTGGTTCTAGCTGCAAAGGTTGATTAGTTATGACAAAGATACTTGCGATCATCTCCACTCACGGTAATGAGCTGCTAGGCCCAAACTTACTGGCGTATATGCTCACTAAGCGGTCTAAGCTATTGGAGGACATGGAGTTTATTATGGCTAATCCACGCGCCTACGTAAAAGATGTACGGTATACCGAATCAGACCTGAATAGGAGCTACGGGCTTGATCTGGATACCTACGAAGGACATCGAGCAAAGATGATTGAGGAGCGCATTCGACTGTTGCAGCCGGAGCTAGTACTAGATTTTCACACAACTACCGCCGAGCAGCCGGATATATTGATAACGGCAGACAAGGACAACAAAGTGGTACAAAGTTTTATCGGCGCCAGCACCACGGGGAACATCCTGGTAGTCGAGCCACTCAACGACATTACTACAGTGGCACCGAATTTTGTGGCTTATGAAGTACCAAATTCGCATCTGAACGACGACCTATATGGACAAATATGTGCCGATATAACAAGGTTCTTGGATAATAAAGCAGCGGAAGTCAAACGAACTTTCTACAAAATGGCAGGGAAGATTATGCCCGAGGAAGAGAAAAATATTACCGATCTTAAGAACTTTGTCTACAACGATACCCTACAAGCCATCCCGGCGTTTCTTGGCGAAGAAGCATATAAGCAGGATAGTACATACGCCGGATTTAAGCTAAAAGTATTATAACTAGCTGACTAGTTACCCTTTATACTCATGCCTATCAACAAGGCACTTGAACTTTATAGCCATAATCGGTAAGATACATGTTAAGAAAGAGAGGGATATGGGGATAGTAATTATTAATGGCAAGCGCTACGACTCGGTTACGGGGCTGATGCTATCTGATCGGCGAGACGAGCTAGAGCTAGCTTCATCCGAGACTAACCGGCTAGATCAAATAAATCGGACTAATAGAGCAGATCGGGCAAGTCGAGCTAAGCCTAAGGTAGATGACGCTCCGCCAGTCTGGGTTGGCAGTTACATTGACGGTGGTAGTGAAGATAGTCAAGCAGAAAGTGACGCCGGTGAGACCATCGCCGTTCGCCAGGTCAAGGCTCAGCCAAGCCCTACTAAAGTCCCTGAGCCAGACAGCGCCGAGCAGGCAAGCGATCGCTTGGCTGATTATGTAGAGCTATTTACGCCAGCTGACGATGAGGGCGTCGACAGCAGGGCAGAGCGAGTAGAGACGGAAAGGGTAGAGGCAGTTGCCACTGCCAATCCGACCGCGGTACATTCGCCACTTCGGCTCCAGTCCGCCCGACGAATTATCCAGGCCTCCCGCACTCTGAACCGTCGTTTCGTCAGGAAGCCTCTGCGGGAGACAGGCGAGTACGCCGAGTCGATCGCCGTACGACACATCAAGCAGGTCAAAGCTAGCGCCATCATTGAGTCAGCCAGGTCAGTCAATGATATCCCCGACGAGACCATTGACGAAGTGATCGCTACCACCGAGAGTGACTTCACCCCCGTCTTGACTAAGAGCCAAGCGACCAGCCTAAAGGCGCTCGCTAAGAAGAGCAGCCATAGTAATCAGCCGACTCCGAGCACTATCACCTCCAAAGATACTCAGGTCGAAGATGCTACCGACGACCAATCGGCACTCAATCTCAGCAAGTTAGCTCCAACCGACTATGACGACCTGATGGATGATCGAATTGACCAGCTAACCAAGATTCTCCAGGCTAGTAACGAGCTGGACCAACAAGATCGGACTGCAGCCAAGCGTCGCCTCGGTCAGCCAAAGAAGCATCGTTTCCGCTTCTCCACCATCATGGCGACGGCCGGAGCAATGGCAATCATCGTCGGACTGGGTGTCTACATCTCCTTGCCGACCATATCCGTCAAGCTGGCAGCCAGTCGAGCCGGCATCAACGCTAAGAACCCCTACGCTCTGAGTGGCTATAGCCTGGATAACAATATCGCCGCTCAGCCCGGCAAAGTAACCATCAGCTACAAGAGCGCCAGCGGCAATGGTGGCTATTCAGTGACCCAGGAAAGCGATAAGTCAACCACCGATTACGCCTTGCGCCTCAATGTCTCTCGTCAGAACGGCGGCAGCTACCAAGAGATGGACGTCAATGGCAAGACGGTCTTGCTCTATGGCAATAAAGCCACCTGGTTGGCCGGCGATATGCGATATACCATCGACGGTAGCGACATGATGGATAGCAACCAGCTCCGTAGTATCGTTAAGAGTCTCTAGCCGTAGGAGCACCCAAGCTTGATCCTTAGCTGAAGAGCCGCCCCGTGATAAAATTAAGTATATGTCTGGTCGTAAGTTGCCAATCGTCGCCCTGGTAGGGCGAACTAATGCCGGCAAGTCGTCACTCTTTAACCGACTGATTGGTCGACGTGATGCTGTAGTGGCCAGAGAAGCCGGCACTACTCGTGATTCAATTTACCGCCGGATTGACCGGTCGCAGGGGTCTTTTATCTTGGTCGATACCGCCGGACTGAAAGATGACCCTACTGATGATTTCGAGGCGAGTATCCAAGACCAGGTGGCTGATGCTATTACCTCGGCTGACCTGATCCTACTAGTCAAGGACTCGACCGAGGATGCTACCGCTGATGATCGTAAGCTGGCCAAGCAGATTCTGCGCTCGACCAAGCCGGTGGTGCTAGTCCTCAATAAGATTGATATCGCTGAGCATTTTCCTCTAGAGAATTATCTCTGCCTCGGCATCAAAGACATTATCCCGGTGAGCGCCGAGCACAACCGACACATCGACCGGCTGGAACGCTTTATCATCAGCCATATTCCTCATGTCCACACTAAAGCAGCCGATGAGCAAATTAAGGTTGCCCTGATCGGTCGCCCTAACGCCGGCAAGTCATATCTCTTTAACACTCTAGCCGGTAAACAGCAGGCGGTCGTCGCTAATGTCGCTGGCACCACGAGGGATATTAACCGAGTCGAAGTACGCTATCGCGGCAAGACCATTGAGCTGCTTGACACCGCCGGAGTACGGCGCAAAGGCAAGGTGGAGCAGGGGATTGAGCAGTTCAGTGTCCTCCGCACCGCTAGTGCCATTGAAGAGGCGGATATTTGCCTGCTACTGATGGATGTCAACGAGCTTAACACCTCGCTTGACACCAGGCTAGCTGGACAGATTATCGACGCCGGCAAGGGCCTAGTGATAGTCGTCAGTAAATGGGACTCTGTCATCGGCAAGGATGCCTACACTAGAGATGCTCTAGCCCCCGGCATCAGTCGCACCTTTGATTTTGCCTCATGGGCACCACTCATCTTTACCTCGTCAACGACCGGGCAGAATGTGGCTAAGATCTACGATCTGATCTTGTCTATCGACGCCGAGCGTCGGCGCACTATCCCGACCAGTCAGCTTAATGACTGTCTGCACCAAGCCATCGCCAAGCACAAGCCGGCGGGGCTAAAGAATACTCATCCTCGCCTGCGCTACGCCGTTCAGACTGATGCGAATCCGCCTTGGTTTGTCATTTACGGTAGCAACCTTAAGTTTATTCACTGGTCGTACAAGCGTTACTTAGAGAATTGCTGGCGAGAGAGCTTCGGCTTTAACGGCACCGCTATCAAGTTCAGCTTCCGAGATGAGAAGCAGATCAAAGCTAACCAAGAACGCCTAGCTAATGGTAAACTAGTTATTGACAAGAAGTCCGGTAATAAGCGCAGGGCACTATAAAGGAGGGAAGATGAGAAAAGTCCGCAAGATCTTAGGAGCGATAGTCAGGTCAGTCATCGTCTTGACGCTCGTTTTAGCCTCGACCGGGCTGACAGCCCAGGCTGCTCCCGCCGACAATCTAGATAGCCAGATTAACCAGGTCATTGAGCGGGCGAACAGCCAAAGCGGTGTCTCGACTAGACAAGAGGGTAACAGTCCCGTTAGTACCGGTGGTCGCTCCAGCAACCTCAGCTCAGATAGCGGCACCTCCGCCAGCTCCAGCGCCCGCCAAGATGACCCGACTCTGCTCAGATACCCCTATGTCATCAATAACTACGACGTCAAGGTCAGCGTCGATAAGTATAATAAGTATCATATCGACGAGACCATCGAGGTCACTTTTAACCAGCCACGCCACGGCATCTTTCGCAGTATCCAGAATGTCAACTACGTACGGCGATCCGACGGTTCAGTCGCCAGAATCAACGCCATCGTCACCAACCTCCGAGTACCCACGCATCAGTTCGAGACTAAGCGATCGGGCGGTCTGACCAAGCTTCGCCTCGGCGATAGTCACCGCAACGCCGACAAGCACGAGACCTACCGGATTAGCTACGATTACGATATCGGTCACGACACCCTTGAGAATGCCGACGAGCTCTACTTTAATATCATCGGCACTAACTGGGAGACCGTGATTCAGCACGTCACCTTCGAGATCACCCTGCCCAAGAGTTTTGACAGTAAGCCCGGCTTTTCGTCAGGACACTACGGTAGTTCGGGCACCAATATCGGCAGGTACGCCATCTCAGGTGATAGTATTATTGGTGAGACTACTGAGGCGCTCAACCCGAAAGAAGCTTTGACCATCCGATTGACCTTGCCGGAGGGCTATTTCGAGATTGACCATAGCCGAGACGCCCTAGGAGTCATTGGTATGATTCTGATGGTATTGGTCAGCGCAGCTTACTTCATCATCGCTATCATCAAGCGTCGCCAAGAGCGCTACAAGGTCACGCCGGTAGTGCAGTACGAACCGCCGGCCGGACTGAATAGTCTCGAGGTAGCTCTGGTTGATCGAGGCGTCAACATCAGCCAGGACGTTGTCTCGCTCCTGATTTACCTAGCCGATAAAGGCTATATCAAGATCAGTACCAAGGATAAGAAGGCAAAGCGTGACTTCACACTGACCAAGCTCAAGGATTATGATGGCAAAAATGAGGCGGAAAAGGAGTTCATGGCGGGGCTGTTTAATAGCAAGCATCCCGATAGCGTCACCAGCAAGCAGCTGAGCAATCAGTTTTACACCACCGTCAACGCCATTATCAGTGCCGGTAAGGACAGCGAGGTTAAGAAGCGCTATTTCGGCGAGAAAGACCCGCTGCGGGCTAAATTGCTGATCGTTAAGATCTGTGCTTTCGTCGCCCTTCTCATCGGCGTCCTGCTGGGGGTGATCGCTGCGGTTGGCTTAGTCGAGGAGAATATGCTCTATTCGAGCCTCTTCGTCATATCCGCCATTATTTTCAGCAGCATCGCAACGGTCAACAACGGCAAGAAGTGGTCGGCCGTCGGAGTGACTATACTGTCGCTCGTATTTGTCAATGCTTCCGTCTTCTTGTGGTGTGACTACTTCAATAGCATCCCGCTGATGGTCTGCTGCGCTATCTCAGCCAGCTTGATCACCATCGCCAGTGCGATTGCTAGCCCGGTCTATCATCGTACCGAGGCAGGCTACAAGCTGAAAGGTGAGATCATGGGCTTTAAGGAGTTTATCGAGACGGTCGATAAGCCACGCATCGAAGCGATGGTTGAGCAGGATCCGCAGCTCTTCTACCACATCCTGCCGTACGCCTATGCTCTGGGCGTCTCCAAGGCTTGGGTCAGCCAATTCGAGGGTATCGCCGTCCAGCCTGCCGACTGGTGCGATGTAGCCGGGGCGTACAATTACGCCAGCGTAGTCAGCTTCATGGATCATGGTATGCCCGCCCTGGCTACCAGCATGGGGGTCACCCCCTCCGGTGGTGCCGCCATCGGCGGTGGTGGCGGTTTTGCCGGCGGCGGCGTCGGTGGAGGAGGCGGTGGTAGCTGGTAAAGTCACTCCGACCGATCTAACGCTTAAAATAAAACATGAGGGAATGAAGATGAGACTACTACGACGAATCACTACACTAATCTTGGTGCTCGTTCTGGCGATAGCGACTACCATCATCACGCCCGGTCCGGCTAGCGCCAATAGCATAGCGAGCCGGCCCGCTAGTGGGCAGCACCAACAGACTAGCCCCGGTTCGCCTGATCCATCCAGCTCATCATCCTATTCACCGGCGGATCATACGACCAGTACGACCACTCCCGGCACCCCGACTTCCGATCAGTCGTCAGTCGAGCCGGCTCAGCCGACCACCAGCCGCAACGACGCTAAGGCGTCTGATGATGAGATATCCGACGACGAGTCAAGCGATGTTGACCCTTACGTCATTGATGCTTACGACGTCAAGGCTACGGTAGATAAATACAACAAGGTTCATATCGAGGAGACGATCAAGGCCACCTTCAATAAGTATCGCCATGGCATCATTCGCACTATCAACAAGGTTAACCACGTAGCCAGAGTTGATGGCTCGAAATCAACCGTCTACGCCATCATCAGTAATGTCAAAGTATCTAGCCACAGCTCCGCCGTTCGGGAAGGTGGTGACAGCACCTCTATCAAGCTTGGCAGTTCTCTCACCTATGCCAAGCGTCACGAGACCTATCGCCTCAGCTACGACTACGATCTGGGGGCCGATCCACTCAGCAGTAGCGATGAATTTTACTTTAATATCATCGGCACCGGCTGGAATACTAATATCGGGAGAGTCACCTTCCGCATCACTATGCCTGAGGAGTTCAGCGGGAAGCCCGGCTTCTCGACCGGCTCTTACGGCGAACGTAGCGGTAGCGACATCGTCAAATATCATGTCAACGGTCGGATAATCGCCGGTCATACCACCGGCAGGTTGCTCGCCGGCGAGGCACTGACCATCCGACTGGAACTGCCCCAGGGCTATTTCAAGCTGGATCCGGTCAAGACGACGATAGCCAAGTTCGTCTTCATCGTACCGGTAATCACTGGCATCATCGCCTTAGTGCTTTCGATCATGATCCTGAGGAAGGAAAAGAGTAAGTCCACTCCGGTCATCCAATACACTGCCCCCGACGGGCTAAATAGCCTAGAACTCGTCTTCGCTAATGACAATACCATCCCTCACAAGAATGCCGCCTCAATGGTAGTCTACCTGGCTAATAAGGGCTACCTAACCATTGACATTGATGGTGAGAACTTCACTCTAACTAAACTGAAAGATTATGATGGTCAGAATGAGTCGGAACGGATCTTTATGAATGGGTTGTTTAATAATGACCACCCCGGCAAGGTAGCTAAGGCGGAACTGGAAGGGGAGTTTTACAAGACCGTATCTGCTACTATTTCCACTATCAGCCGAGGTCGGCTGAAGACTAAGTATTTCGAGAAGCACAACCGAGTCAAGACTATCCTCAAGGTGATCCAATGGGTTGCCATCGCCATCCTGCTGATTTGCGCCGGCCTGGCCACCTTACTGGAGCAAAACCCCAGCGAAGCACTGGGTAGCATGGCTTTTATTATCGCCTTCACAGTCTTCCCCCTGTTCTTCGTATTGCAGCCAACTACTAAGCAGTTCAGTCCGGTATTTACCAAGGTATTATGCATCATCGTCGCCATCACCCCTGCTGTCGTCTTGCAGGCATTATACTTCCGATATCCGACAGCTATAGTCACCGGCATATCATCAATCTTTATCATGATCGGTGCCTATATCACCCGAGATGTCATCACCAGGACTGAGGACGGCTACCGGGTCAAAGGCGAGATCATGGGCTTTAAGGAGTTCATCGAGACAGTTGACAAGCCGCGCCTGGAGGCACTCCTGGCTGAGACGCCGACCCTTTTTTACGACATTATCCCTTACGCCTACGTCCTGGGCGTACATAAGAAATGGGTTGATAAGTTTGAAGGTATAGCCCTCCAGCCGGCAGACTGGTACAGCTCAAGCGAAGCCTTCAGCTACGGCATCATGGCAAGCTTCGTCACTGAGGGGTTAGCCGGAATGTCGGCCAGCTTCAGTGGCTTCTCCTCCGTGGTAAATCTAATGACAGATTCCTTCAGCAATAGCTCGGGTGGTGGTGGCTTCTCGGGTGGTGGCTCAGGCGGTGGTGACGGTAGTGATTGGTAAGCAGACTCGGCCGGTTAAGCGTATGATGACCTTAAGGAGGAAAGTATGAGATTGTTGCAGCGAATCAAGCTATTTAGCCTAATCATCGTTCTCACGGTGGTATCTATCGTGACCATGGCTAGCCCGGTCGGCGCTACCGGGACTCCGGATACGAACGGCTCAAGCAGCAACCGGACTTCAGCCGCCGCTCCGGCGTACACTATCGATAACTACAATGTCGATATTACGGTCAATCAGTTTAATCAGCTCCACATCGAGGAGACGATCAAGGCCACTTTTCACCAACAGCGTCATGGCATCGTCCGTAGCCTGGCTAAAGTCAACCACGTCGCCAGGATGGACGGCTCTAAATCGACCGTCAATGCCAAGATCAGCAACCTCAAGGTACTAAGCCACCGTTTCACCACCAGCGAGAGCAGCAACTTCACCAACATCAAGATAGGTGACCCTAGCGCCTACGCCAAGACCAACGAGACCTATCGCCTCAGCTATGACTATGATCTCGGCACCGACCAGCTAAGTCGGGCTGACGAGTTCTACTTTAATATCATCGGTGCCGGCTGGAACACCGGCATCACTAAGGTTGATTTCCATATCACCATGCCCGAGGAGTTCAACGGCAAGCCGGGCTTTTCGACCGGTGCTTATGGTATGCGTAGCGGCAGTGATATCGTCGAGTATAGCGTCAAAGGCAAGGAGATTACCGGTCATACCACCGCTCCACTGACTGCCGAGCAAGCATTAACCATCAGACTGGAGTTGCCACAGGGCTACTTTAAGGAAGATCCTTTGAGAGTATTCCTAGCTAAGTATGTCTTCATCGTGCCGATCGTCGTCAGCGTCATCACGCTGATCGCCTCTATCTTTGTCGTGACTCAGGAGAAGTACAAGATCACTCCGGTCGTTCAGTATACCGCCCCGGGCGGATTAAATAGTCTCGAGGTAGCCTTCGCCGACAAGGGTGAGATCAAGAGGAAGAATGCCGCCTCAATGGTAGTCTACCTGGCTAATAAGGGCTACCTAACCATTGACATTGATGGTGAGAACTTCACTCTAACTAAACTGAAAGATTATGATGGTCAGAATGAGTCGGAACGGATCTTTATGAATGGGTTGTTTAATAATGACCACCCCGGCAAGGTAGCTAAGGCGGAACTGGAAGGGGAGTTTTACAAGACCGTATCTGCTACTATTTCCACTATCAGCCGAGGTCACCTCAAGACCGAGCTCTTCACTAAGAAGAACCCGACTAAGACACTGCTACGTCTCAGCCGAGTAGTCGCTATGGCTATTATCCTGGCTTGTGCTTGCTTTGCCGCCACTCTAGAGGACAATCCCGAAAAATCGCTGATGCTGCTGCTGGGCAGTCTCTCGCTCTTGATCGTACCGATGGCTCTGATGCTTCAGCCAACCGATTGGCAGATTAGCGCCATGATTTCAAAGGGGTTCGGCATCCTGATCTTCTTAGTGCCGGTCTTCGCCATCAGTTTGTTCGCCCATAAGCGACCCATCATCGCCGTCACCACTATAGCGATAACTATCTTGACTATTGGCGCTCGTCTCACCGGCAGTATCAAGCCCAGAACCAAGGAGGGCTACCGAGTCAAAGGCGAGATCATGGGCTTAAAGGAGTTCATCGAGATAGTCGACAAGCCTCGCCTGGAGGCGCTTCTGGCCGAGACGCCGACCCTTTTCTATGACGTCATACCTTACGCTTATGTCCTAGGGGTGCATAAGAAATGGGTCGACAAATTCGAGGGGATAGCCCTCCAGCCGGCTGATTGGTATGACTCGAGTGAGACCTTTAGTTACAGTACCATGGCAGACTTCGTCACCGACGGCCTGTCTGAGATGTCGATCAGCATAGCCTCATCACCTGATTCTAATAGCGGCGGCTTCTCCAGCAGCGGCTATTCGGGCGGTAGTTCCGACGGCGGTGGCGGCTTCTCGGGTGGCGGCTCAGGCGGTGGTGGTGGTAGTGACTGGTAATACGATGCCTAGCCCGAAGAACTATTTTACCGACGGCAGTGCTGTGCCTAACCCGGGGCAGGGTGGCTTCGCTGTGATCAAAGACGGTCAGCCGTACCTAATCGGTGGAGAAGCGACGGGGTCACCGATTAGCAGTGACCAAACGACCAATATTCGCATGGAAGCGAGAGCAATCATCACCGCTCTGAGAGACGCCGACGGCAAGCCGTGCCGGATCGTCACCGACAGCCAATTCTGGATCAATGTGGCGACCAAGTGGGCACCGAGTTGGCAGGCAAAGGGTTGGCGCAAGTCCGGTGGAGAGATTAAGAATCTTGATCTGGTCACCGAGCTATACCGGCTCTATCAGGAGTCACGGGCGGAACTGGTCTGGACTAGGGGGCATGCCGGTACGGAGCTGAATGAGCTGGCTGACCACTGGGCGAATCGAGCCCGCCAGCTCAAACTCACCGACCCGGTACTAGCTCGCTGAATGTCCGACACTTAAGCGATAAGGCATTGACATTTTTGTTCACGCTTGCTAGTATGATAGTGCATCACCCCGTGTTGGATAACATCCTCAGCGGGGCTTTTGTTATGATGGAAGGGGAGGCGTGATGTCTAAAAATTTAGTTGATAATAGAAGAATGGTTTTTATTGACGGCGAAAATTTTCGCCAAAGAGTAGCCGAGCTACTACACGATCAGGGGGTTATCGCAGACAAGAATATCTACTTTTCATTGGATGTACGTGGTCTAATCGAGGACACTTTAGGAATTAATGGAGTCGAGATCAACTACTATGCATCCGAAATCAAAACGTCAAAAGGCTATACTCCATCCCCGAAAATCCGGAAACGGATAGACCGAATTAAAGAAAATTCACGTCGCTGGGTTGCAATGTTAAAGAGTCAGCATATTAATTACATTAAAGCTGGTAATTTGAAAGTAAAAGAAGGTAAAAAATGCAACCACTGCCACAAGGCTCAAGATGTTTTACAAGAGAAAGGCGTCGACGTTCGAATGGCACTGGATATGCTTGAATTATCGTACGAAGTAGAAAATGTAAATGTTATATCTGTCAGCTCCGACACGGATTTATGCCCAAGCTATCATTCTTTATCTACATTATCGCTTCCTCTGTTGCGACCTGACTAACTGAACTATCCGTCACTAAATCCCTCACTCTTCGTCTCGTCATCATTTCCTTCAGACCCGCCTGGCTGGCTCG
>ERZ773009.1825-NODE-1825-length-14206-cov-12.361317_pt1 | contig 14206 bp, 9 predicted proteins | sample MGYA00580663_ERZ773009 | MGnify/ENA primary metagenome ERZ773009 (study PRJEB29015, sample SAMEA2737969) | human oral metagenome | biome: human oral; feature: human-associated habitat; material: dental | place: China | collected 2026 ... | reverse complement strand
CGCTCGATGACCTTTGCCATCGTATAGGTCTTGCCCGTGCCGGTCGCACCGAGCAGCACCTGCGCCGCCATCCCGTTCTCGATGCCGCCCGCAAGATCTGCAATCGCCTGCGGCTGGTCGCCCATCGGCTCGAACGGCGCAAGGACCTTGAACGGAATCTCCTTCTCAAAGATCGTCGTATTGAGTTTCGGAACCATCGCCATCGTGCGCCCTCCCTGTCACTGCCGAAAAGTCATTCTGTCATTATAACGCATTCAACGTGTGATGGAAATAGCCGCACACAAAAAAGCACCCTGCCGGGTGCTTTTTCATCAGTATATCAAAGTTTGCTGACCTCAGCCGCCGTCATGATCTCGACGACGGTGATATCCTTCACGGTGTTAAGGTCAATGAAGCCGCCGTCCACAAGCTGTACGACGGGCATTGCCGTAACGCGGGACTCATCAATGTAGACGATACGTCCTGCTGAGCCGTCCGAGAGACGCAGCCAGCAGCCGTTGAGCGCGGCGTTGAGCTTGCGCATAAAGAGCACAGCATACTCAGAGTCGAGCTTGCCGTCGAGCACGTCGGCATAGAGGATCTTGAACACCTCGAATGGCGAACGCTTTTCCGCATAGGTGCGGCTGGACGCCATTGCGTCGTAGCTGTCGAGCACGGCAAGCACCTTGCCGAACGCGGAGATCTGATCCCCGTCGAGTCCGGAGGGATAACCCGAGCCATCGCAACGCTCGTGATGCTGAATGACGCCATCCATGAGATCCTTGCGTCCGGAGAGGTCACTGCTCTCAAGCACCTTAAAGCTGTCGACGACGTGGTTCTTGAGAATGTCGAACTCCTCCTCCGTGAGGCGACCTTTTTTCTCAAGCAGATCTTTTTCGATGAACTGCTTGCCGATATCGAGGAAGAGCCCCGCGAGCACGAGGTTCTGACGGTCGATTCCGCTCAGTCCCATCCATTTTGCCATAAGCCCGCCGAGGATGGCAAGGTGAACGCAGTGATGGAGGTTGTAGTCCCCCTCCTGATTCATCGTGTAGATCATGGAGATCGCCGTCGCACCCTCTTTATACAAGTCACGCAGACGCCCACTGGACATGACCTCTTGGAGAATGCCCATGTTGAGTTTGCCGGAGACAGCCGCTTCCTGAAAGAGCTTTTCCATCTCCGTGTAGACGTAGCGATAGTCTTCCTCATACTTACTATCCAGCTTTACGTCACGCTCGGGAGCCGCCTTGCCCGTAAAGGGGGTCGGTGATGCATCTACTTTTGCAGCCTTCTCCTTCTGCACGGCAGCAAGAATACTGTCCTCATCGACGTAGACAGACGCAATGCCCTTCTCTTTGAGAAGGTTGATCGTCGCGCGATCCAGAACCGTGCCGCCCTCGACGAGCACGATGTCAGACTCCCCATCATACACCGTGCGTCCAATGAGCATTTCAGGCAGCAAACTGCGGACAGCAAACGCTTTTAACATGATGTTTTTCTCTCCCTCTTCTTCCTTGAATAGAGCATCCTAATTATCCCTTGACAACAATATTGACAAGCTTGCCGGGGACACAGATGACCTTCACGATTGTTTTGCCCTCTGTGAGTTCCCTCGCTCGGGGCAGCTCGGTGACAAGCTGCTCCATTGCTTCTTTATCCAGATCAGCGGCAATCTTGACGCGGTCACGCACCTTGCCGTTGATCTGCAGCACCACCTCGATCTCGTCCTGCGTGAGTGCGGACGCATCATATGCGGGCCACTTCTCGGCGTGCACACTGCCCGTGAAGAGTCGTGCCCACAGTTCCTCCGTGATGTGCGGTGCAAACGGCGCAAGCATCCGCAGAAGCATGCTCGCCGTCTCACGCGCAAGCGCGGGGCTGAGTTCCTTATCCTGAAATGCGTAGAACGCATTAACAAGCTCCATGATGGAAGAGATTGCCGTATTGAACATGAAGCGGTCACGCACATCCTCCGTGACCTTCTTCACGGTCATGTGCAGGACGCGGCGTAGTTCGGTCTCCTCGGGCGTAAGTGCCGACGGGTCACAAGCCGCAGGTGCTGACTTGATCGCGCCCTCAAACTGGAGAAGGATGCGCCAGACACGGTTCAGGAAGCGGAATGCTCCCTCAACCCCCTGATCGCTCCAGTCGAGGTCACGCTCCACAGGTGCGGCAAAGAGGATGAAAAGACGCGCGGTATCCGCGCCGTACTTCTCAATAATCTCCTCGGGCGAGACGACGTTGCCGAGCGATTTCGACATCTTCGCGCCGTCCTTGATGACCATGCCCTGCGTGAGGAGGTTCGTGAACGGCTCATCGAAGTCGAGCATCCCCGCGTCGCGCAGCACCTTCGTAAAGAAGCGTGCATAGAGGAGATGCAGGATCGCGTGCTCGATGCCGCCGATGTACTGATCGACGGGAGCCCAGTAGTTCACCTTGTCCCGATCAAAGGGACGCTCGGTGTTCTTCGGGTCAGCATAGCGGTAGTAGTACCACGAGGAACAGATGAACGTGTCCATCGTGTCCGTCTCGCGCATAGCTTCCCCGCCGCATTTCGGACATGTGCAGTGGAGGAAGTGCTCACTCGAGGAGAGCGGCGATACCGCCCCCTGCTCGAACGACACATCCTCGGGCAGACGCACGGGCAGCTCTTCCTCGGGGACAAGCACCTCGCCGCATTTTTCACAGTTGATGATGGGAATCGGCGCACCCCAGTAGCGCTGACGTGAGATGAGCCAGTCGCGCAGACGGTAGTTGACGCGGCGTTTGCCGTATCCCTGCGCCTCTGCCTCGTCGATGATCGCGCCCATCGCCGCGTGCATCTCCATCCCCGTGAACTTGCCGGAGTTGATCAGGAAGCCTTCCTTCTCAACGTATGCCTCCGTCATATCCTCAAGCCGCAGCTCCCCCTCGGGCGGGCGAATCGTGAGGATCTTGCGGATGCCGTACTTCGTCGCAAACATCCAGTCGCGCTGATCCTCGGACGGCACCGCCATGACGGCACCCGTGCCGTACTCAAAGAGGACATAGTTCGTGATCCAGATCTCGACCTGCTCGCCGTTAAAGGGGTTCGTGCAGTAGAGCCCCGTGAAGATACCTTCCTTCTCCGACTCGCTCGAGGCACGCTCGATGTCGGACTGCTTGCGGACACGCGCACAGAACGCACGAATCTCGTCCGCCTTGTCGCTGATCGCGCAGATCTTGTCCACAAGCGGATGCTCGGGCGCGAGTGCGAGGAAGGTGATGCCAAATACGGTGTCAGGGCGCGTCGTGTAAACGGGAATCTCCGTCGCAAGTGCGGGTGCGGGCAGACGGAATTCCAGACCCTCGCTGCGCCCGATCCAGTTCTCCTGCATCGTCTTGACGCGCTCGGGCCACCCCGGCAGCTTCGCAAGATCGGCAAGGAGTTCGTCGGCATAGTCCGTGATCTTGAAGAACCACTGTGCGAGGTTCTTCTTATGTACCTCGGACTTACACCGCCAGCACTTGCCATCCTCGACCTGCTCGTTCGCAAGCACCGTGCCGCAGGTATCGCACCAGTTGACAGACGCCGCCTTCTTGTACGCAAGCCCCTTCTTGTAGAAGAGCTCGAAGAGCCACTGCGTCCAGCGGTAGTAGTCCTCGCGGCAGGTGATGACCTCGCGCGACCAGTCGTACGCAAGCCCTAGTGCACGCTGCTGGCGCTCCATGTTCTCGATATTCGCATACGTCCACTGTGCGGGATGCACCTTGTTCTGAATCGCCGCATTCTCTGCGGGCATGCCAAAGGAATCGAACCCCATCGGGTGCAGGACGTTGTAGCCCTCCATCGTCCGAAAACGCGCGACCACATCGCCGATCGAGTAGTTGCGGACATGCCCCATGTGGAGTTTTCCCGACGGATAGGGGAACATCTCAAGCACATAATACTTCGGCTTCGTGTCATCCATCTCCGTGTGGCAGCTGTGCTCCGTCTCCCAGATGTTCTGCCATCTTGCTTCAATCTCCTGCGGGCAATATCTCTCCACGATACTCCTGCTCCTCCCGATAAATAATGTCAACATATCTATAGTACCGATATATTATACATGATACCGGATGAATGCGTCAATCTCTATTCATCGTTTGTGGGACGTACGGCAGGGATGCCTCGCCGCAGGGCAAAACATATAGGCATAAAAAAGCGGTGTGAACGGATGTCGTTTCACACCGCCGCTTCTTCCAAAAGGTGTCACCGTATGGACCGCAGCACCGCTTCCAGCTCATCGAAGCGGCTGCTCAAACGTGTGCTGAGCTCAGTTACACGCTCGATGGAAGCACGAGAGTCATGGATGGCACGCAGCCCGCCGTCCAAATTCCGCTGCATCTGTGCGATGCGCCCGTCAAATCCATGCTCGAAGCTCTCCACCTGATCCTCAAATGCCTGATTCGTCGCGAGCATATTGTCGATCTCCTGCACGTCGCGCAGCAGCGCACCAATCGCCTCGTCGGAGGCTTCGAGACGCTCGCGTGTATTCTCCGAGAGCTTGCGCACCTCACCTGCGACAACGGCAAAACCACGCCCCTGTTCTCCCGCACGCGCCGCTTCGATGGCGGCATTGAGCGCGAGCAGGTTGATCTGTGCCGAGATCTCGGTAATCATGTTCATGACCTGCTCGATCTTCTTCGTACTCTCGGTAAGGCGTTCAAGTTTCGGTGTAATCTCCACATTGCGCTCAAGGAGCTGCTTCGTCATGTCTCCCTGTCCGGCGAGTCCGCTGCTCAGACTGCCCACGAGGGAGGAAACGCTCTCGGCACTTTCTCCGACACGTGCCATCGCCTTGGACATGCCCGCCATGTGACTGCGATACTCGGCGAATTCCTGCATGATGCCGTCTTTGAGCTTGTCGATGATCTGCAATCGGCTGATCTCATGTTCGAGGAAGGATTTCTGGCAAAGTGCATAGACGGAAGGAAAACGGTTCATATAGCCGTCATAGAACGATCCACCGGAGATCTGATAGAAGAAGATCGCCGTCAGCGTCTCATTGATGTGCATCCCCGCAATTTCACCGAGCGCGGAGTACCCCACAACAGGAATGTCCTCAAAGAGATCCGCCCCCGCAAGCTCCCCCGCAAACTTCAGTCGACGCAGGAGGCAGTCGTTCATCACGACGCCGATGGGCGCAGGTTTTCCCTTGGCAAAGCCCGCATAGTCCGCCTTCAGAATCTCGCAGAACTTCGTGCGGCGCACGAGACAGACTTCCTCACCGGCGGAAATGTCACAGAAAAAATGCATCCGCTTCGTCGCAGGGTCAATCGTCCGCAGGGAGCGAATGTAGAGCTGATTGCCAACGCGGGTCGCAAAGGTAAAGTCGTCAAGAATCTTCATCAACGCAGGAATATCCGCAGCGTTCATCTTCTTCATCAGCACATCCGCGAACAATACCGGCCGCCCGTCGCTGTCAGCGACGGTATCCACCGTACGGAACGTCGCATCTGATCCAATGACCGTCCACTTATCCCCCGTCTCCTCCGCCGCCTGCGTCTTGAACACGGAGTAGCGGTAGTCGGCTGCGAGTTTCACCACAAGGATGACCGCATGGTTTTCGAGCACGTTCTTTCCATTGTAAATGTACGTGTGAGAGAAATCAAGCGCACCGCCGGCACTGCCGCCGACGTAGGGACAGGGCAGACTCTCGGCATCGTACATCGCCTTCAGCACGAACGACTCACACGCACTCACGCCGTCCACATAGACAAAGGCAAAGGTATCGTCAAACCGTACAGGAAATGGAATCTTCTCCGCGCGGATATCCGTCGTGAGCTTCGCCACACGCTCGGCAGGTGTCATGGTCACCTCTCCACGCTTCATATCCTCATTGTGCAGCGGGATCGTCATCATATGCGCCCCGGCAATCATGCGCTTGCTGAACACCTGCAGGAGCACCTTCGCACGTCCGTCCCCCGCAGGCATATAGTAGGAGCGTGTGCCGGGCGTATGCGTCAGCTCGCCGCAGGTCGTCATCATCAGGATCTTGACATCGGGCGGCGAGGCAGACTGTACAGCGCGTGCCACATCGTCCATACGAAGATCCGCAGAGACAAACCCGAGGACGACGGCGGGACCGCCCGGTACGTCATAGACCTCCCGCAGACGCTCTGCTGTCAGTTCGCTGTGCGAAAGATAGGCACACTTCATATCGCTGCCGCCCACGCTGCCGAGCCCTGCAAACGGCACACGTGCTTTTGTTCCATCCTCAAGCTGCGACGGATCTACCGCAATCGGTTTCGCTTTGATACGATCCGAAAGTGAAACTTCTTCCTTCTTTTTACTTCCAAACAGTCCAAACATATTGTCCTCCCTATCGGAAAAGTTAATTCAATTATAACACGTCGCTATTTGTGCCGCAAGAACCTGTAAAGAATCATGGGGACAACCAGCATAGGAATCCCCAGATAGAGAGCAGAGCGCAGCTCCGGGACAAAGAACATAAAGGCAAGACAGCAGACCTGCGCCCAAATGCCAAAGAGTGTCACATAGGGAAAGAAGGGCATACGATAGCGAAGCAGGGACACCTGCCCCTCCGCTTCAAGTTTACGTCGCCGCCGATACTGACTCCAACAGATCGAGATCCACGCCACCGCACCCGAAAACCCGGAAAGTGCAAGCAAATAGGTGTAGAGGGCTGCGTCCGGGTTCACCGCATAAATTCCGATAACGCCCCAGCAGAACAGAATGGACGCATAGATCGCGCGCGACGGTACCCCCTGACTGCTGAGTCCATCAAGCACGCGCGGAGCCATGCCCATCGTCGCAAGCGCATGAACGGCGCGTGCCGCACCATAGAGCCCCGAGTTCGAACAGGAAATCGCCGCTGTGAGAACAACGAGTGAGAACAGTGCCGCCAGCTCCGTAAAGCCATGTTCCGCAAGTGCCGCTGCAAAGACGCTCTCCGAAAGAGAGGCATGATCCCACGGTAAAATAGAGATCAGCAGTGTAATGGGAATGATGTATAGTGCGATGATGCGCCATGTGATGTTGCGTACCGCCGTTGGAATGCTGCGTGCAGGATCGGCGGTCTCCCCTGCCGCAAGCCCGATGATCTCCGTCCCCTGAAAGTTCACGAGAATAATCACCATCGTGAGTGCGATGCTCCAGTACCCGTGCGGCGCAAAGCCACCGCTGCCGAGCAGGACGTTCGTCCCAATATAGCCCCCATCCCCAATGAGACCGAGGCAGATGAGCAGAGCCACCACACTGAACGCGACAAGCGCAGTCACCTTGATGAGCGATAGCCAAAATTCACTCTCTCCGAATTTATCGACACGAAACAGATTGATCATGGTGACAACGAGCCCAAAGAACACCGCCCACCAAATCGTCCCGATCTCCGGGAAGAACCCATTCATGATGATACCGGCGGCGATCATCTCGGAGGGCACATAGGAAACCCACGTCACCCAATACGACCAGCCAACGCCGCACGCCCACGTCGGAGAGATGTTTTCGCGCGCATAGACGACGAACGACCCCGAAAGAGGTTTTTCCACAGCCAGCTCCGCGAGACAAAGCATGACTGAGAGAACAATCAATCCGCCGAGGAGATAGGAGATCATGGCAGCAGGCCCCGCGTGTTCGAGCACATAACCCGTTCCTAGGAAGTATCCGCTCCCGATCACACCGCCGAGAGAGATGAACTGAAGATGCCTGTTCTTCAGCTTCCGTTTCATTGTCGATTCGCCCATGGGCTTCTTAACACAACCTTTCTTCCGAAACTTATCATACGAAAATTTGCGTTCCCATCATACTACAAGAGCGCACGAATTACTACGATTTATTTGACAAAGCCGTAAATTTTTATTATCATCGTAGAAGCTGTATAAAGGAGGAGCTTTATTATGAAATTCAGATCCTTGCTGCTCGCTCTCGCCCTTGTCATGCCTCTCTCCGGCACAGTGGGCGCGACCGTTACCGAGCATCGGGAGTCGACGACGAATCTCTCCATCGCCTACCCCGTCCTTGCCTTGGAAGATACTGCCACCGCAGATCTCATCAACACCGACATCGAGAAACTTGCCGCCGATATGCGTACGGCCTATGAGAACGGTACTTTTTACCGCGGGGAGCTGGGCTATCGAGTACACCTGGACGATGACAATTTTCTCTCCGTAACGTTCACGGATCTGCGCTACGAGCTGCGCGCCAATCAACCCGTCCGTCATGACTACGGCTGCGTCTATTACAAAAAGACCGGGCAGCGCATTCCGCTCTCGTTTTTCGTGCACCTCACCCCGTCCGACCTCGATGGTGAGGCGGTCAACGGCCATCTCTACAATGAGCAGGGTCGCAACACACCGATTCAGCCCGAAAAATCCGTCCGCGAAATTCCGACGAACTACTTCCTCGGCGGTAGCGGCTATGTATGCCCCATCTTTCAGGCGGGTGAACTGACGGCGAGCACAGGACCGACCTACATTCTGCTCGATGCCTCCATCATCGACTACTTTAACCGTAAGAACAAATGACGATGGAAATTTATACAACCATCACAGGGGAGATACCGAACGGCGGTGTCTCCCCTGTTTTATACGAGATTCAGCGGTCACGCTTCCTTGCCTATGCAGTCCACGCAGAGGGCGAGGACGAAGTGCGTGCATGGCTGCAGGCGGTAAAGAAGGAACACTATGAGGCGCGCCACGTTCCCTACGCAATGATACTGGGGGAACGCGCGGACCGTCAGCGTTCGAGCGACGACGGCGAGCCGGGCGGCACGGCAGGCAGCCCCGTCCTTGAAGCGATCAAGGCGCGTGGCATCACGAATGCTGCCGTCGCTGTCGTGCGCTACTTCGGAGGGATCAAGCTCGGCGCGGGCGGGCTCATCCGTGCCTATGCGCATGCGGCAGGGCTCGGACTCGACGCAGCGGCAAAGGTACGTATGACACCGCTGCAAACAATGTACGTTCAGATCGACTACGACCTTCTTACCCCCGTGGAACGCTATATCCGAACTGAAGGACTTTTGACAGAGGAAGCTGCGTATGCGGACAAGGTCACACTGCCCATCCTCGTGTCAACGAGCACTGACGAAATGCATCGGGACGCACTCACCAACCTCACGGCAGGACGCGCACAGTATCGGCTCGGCGAAAAAAAATACGTTGCAGTCCCCCTTACATAGAAAAAGCGCCTCATAGAGGCGCTTTTTCTATTCGATATTGCAGATCTCCCTGCCACAGTTCTCACAGTGAATCTCTGCTTTCAGATACTCCATATCTTTGATGAGAATGAGATGACCACGCATCTCGATCACATGCTGCTTCTTGAGATCGGCAAGCATACGGTTGAGGCTTTCGCGCGCCGATGCCGAGTAGTTCGCAAGCTCCTGATTCGTGAGCGGAACAGAGATCAGAGTCCCCTCATCTGTCTCCATCCCATAGCTGTTCGCAAGGCGGATCAGCGTCGAGTAGAGCGCCCCCTTCTTCCCGTAGAGCACGAGGTCTCGAAATTTCAGATGCTGCTTTCGCATATGCATCCCGATCAGTTTCAGCAGGGCAATCGAGAGATGCGGATGTTTTTCCAGATATGCCTGCAATACCGGAAACTCAATGGCATAGACCTCAGAGGCACTGCGTGCAACCGCACTGAAGATATAGATCGGCTTCTCCTCATAGATCGGCAGTTCGCCGATGAGACTGCCCTTTGTCGCAAGACGTAACGCAAGCACGCGCCCCGATGCGCCATACTTCACAATGAAGATATGCCCTGACCGCACGATGTAGAAATAATGTGCCGGCGTTCCCTCACGAAAGAGAAATGCTCCGTCATGCAATGAAATTATCTTGCCCGGAATCGACTCCATCTCCCGAATAAGTGCTTCTTGATCCACAGGCTTTGCCCCCGATCTCACCTTAATTTATACGTTATTTTAATATTATCAAAAAAAGCGAGAAAAATCCTGTGATATCCGTCACATCCAAAGCAATTTTTTTTCACTATAATGCATTTATTAAAAACTATCTATTTATCACTTAGGGAGAGATGTAAATGGCAAGTCAGGATACTCTCGCCGCACTCGGCGAGAACCCGTCACGGCGCGACATCCTTGCGCATTGGGATCCGGAGAATGAGACGTTCTGGAAAAAATACGGCGAGCGCATCGCCAAACAGAACCTCTACACCTCAACATGGGCGCTGACCCTTTCCTTCATTGCATGGACAATGTGGGCAACCATCGCGGCACAGCTCAATCAGATTGGCTTTCACTTCTCGGACAACGAGATCTTCACGCTCGCGGCGCTGCCGGGACTCGTCGGCGCAACGGGGCGTCTCGTCTACACCTACCTCCCCGCCATGGTCGGCGGACGCAACTGGACATTCATCTCGACGGCGCTGCTTCTCATCCCGCTCTTGGGACTCGGCGGTGCACTGAAGGACACATCAACCACCTATGATACTTTTGTCCTGCTTGTCGCCGGCATCGGCATCGCGGGCGCAAACTTCTCGTCCTCGATGGCAAACATCGGCTTCTTCTTTCCGAAGTCGCAAAAGGGGCTTGCACTTGGCATCAACGCCGGCATCGGCAACCTCGGCGTGTCAATCATCTATTTGACCGCCCCCATGCTCCTCGGTGCGAGCTTCGGCGGCCTCTTCGGCGATCCGCTCATCAATGCGGCAGGCAAGGAGGTCTACATCCAGAACGTCTGCTACTTCTGGGCAATCCCCACGGCTCTTACCCTCGTGCTTGTCTGGATGTTCATGGATAATCTGCCCATCCCGAAGCAGAGCCCGCGCAGCATGATGTCGATCTTCGGCAACAAGCACACATGGCTCATCACTGTCATCTACACCTGCGGATTCGGCTCGTTCATCGGCTACTCCGCAGCACTCGCCCTCCTTGTCAACCGCGAGTTCCCCGAGGTCTCGTTTGCCTATGCAGCGTTCCTCGGCCCCTTCATCGGCGCGGGCGTACGCCCCATCGGCGGTTGGGTCTCGGACAAGGTCAACAGCGGCTCGAAGGTCACGTTCTACTCACTGCTCCTCATGCTCGTCGCGTGTATCGTCACCGTCATGGGCATTCAGGCGCACAACTTCGCCCTCTTCTTCGGCGCGTTCCTCGTCCTCTTCTTCTCGACGGGGTTCATCAACGCCGCCTCTTTCCGTATGATTCCGTTCGTCTTTGACAACCCTGTGCACGCCTCGCTCGTCACAGGCTTCACGGCGGCGATCGCGGCATACGGCGCATTCTTCATCCCGAAGCTGTTCGGTCTGTCGTATGCGACGCAGGGCAGTGTCATCCCCGCGTTCTACTTCCTCATCGGCTTCACGGTACTGACCATTGTTATCACATATGTATTCTACGCACGCAAGGGCTCGGGCATCAAGTGCTGAGCCACGTGTGAGCAAAGAGGCTGCCCTCGACAGGGCGGCTTTTTTATTGGGAAAATTTATGTGCCGCCAATATCCTCCATTTCACGCACACATCGGACTGTGGTATAATGGGCGAAGCATTGGGAAATAATCAGGGGGAATCATGGAAATCGAAACAATCAAAAATGCCGCGCAGGACAGCAACAAGATGCTGAACCATAAAATGAAGATCCTGCTCGACATCGGACAGACCCTCATGGAGAACGGAGCGGACTGCGCACGCATTGTGCGCGATATGCGTCGTGCGGCGGTACATCTCAGGATTCCCGCCGATCAGATCCAGTCACACGTCACCTACACGACGCTCATGCTCTGCGTCAGCGACGGTGACCGTTCCTTCACACAGTTCCGCAAATGTCTGAAACACGGGGTCAACCTTGCCGTCCTCGCCGCCGTCAGCAAACTTACCTGGCGCATCCTCCGCGGCAACACGCCCCTTGCACCAATCGAGCGTGCAATCAATCGCATCCGCGAGCGATCACTATGCTATCCTGACTGGGGTATCGCACTCGGTGCCGCCGTCGGCTCCGGAGGCTCATGCAAACTCTTTGGCGGCAGCTGGCTCGAGGCACTCGTCGCCACCATTGCAGCACTTATGGGCTTTATCGCCCACCGCACGAGCACAAGATATGCGTTTAATCCATACGCCTGCGCCATGATTACAGGTTTTGTCGCAACGCTCGGCGCGTGGATCATCCCGGCCGCCCTCGGTCTGCCGACCATGTGGTACGCACTCGTCGCCTGTACGATCTTTCTGATGCCCGGATTTCCGTCCATCAATGCCGCAAGTGATCTGCTGAACCGCTTTACCACATCGGGTATGACGCGTGCAATGGACACCATGCTCATCATCGGCGGCATGACCTTCGGCATTGCGTTTGCCATTCTTGTTGCGGGCGTGCACAACATCTCCGATGTCCATATTCAACCAACCGACACCTACCTCAATCAGGCACTTGCCGCCATCCTTGCGGCGGGCGGCTTCTCCGTCATGTTCAACACACCAAAGAAGCTGCTCGCCATCGTCGCCATCGAAGGCATTGTCACCATGCTCATTCGCAACGTCCTCATGCTCGAGTTCGGACTTCCGCAGTCCATCGGCTCCTTCGCTGCCGCCGCCGTCGTCGGCATCGCCGCGCTCAAGGTCATTCACATTGTCCACACGCCGAACACCCTGCTCATCATTCCCCCGGTCATTCCGCTCATCCCCTGTGTTCTCCTCTACCGTTTGCTTTTCGCCGTCCTCCACATCCAGACCATCTCCGTTGAGGAGCTTTTGGAAGCGTTGCGCTTCGGCGTAGACGGTGTTACAATCATCCTCGCCGTCGTCGTCGGTGTCTCCATCCCGAACATCTTCATCCAAAAGCGCATGGAGGCACAGCAGCAGCGCGAGATCGATGCCATCATCGCAACACGGGGGGACGTATAGTCCTCACGCAATTTCACCCGTACGGCATCTTTTCAGCAGACGTTTCTCTCCATTTCTTTGCGTTTGTATTTATGTTATAATAACGCAGACTTATAGTTTAGTGGAGAGAAAGGCGGTCTGTATACACATGACTCGGGCACAATTCAAGAGCGCATCGGAGGATGACAACCGAACGCTCAACCACAAAATGAAAATCCTGCTCGACATCGGGCAGTCTCTGATGGAGAGCGGTGCAGACTGCGCACGCATCATACGGGACATGAGGCGTGCCGCAGCCCATCTGCGCATCCCCTCCGACCAGATCCAATCCCATGTCACCTATACCACGCTCATGCTGAACGTCACGGACGGCGAACGATCCTTTACCCAGTTCCGAAAGTGTACGAAGCACGGTGTCAACCTCGCTGTAATCGCAGCCATCAGCAAACTGACATGGCGTATCCTGCGCGGAAATACCCCCATAAACGCGATCGAAAACGCCGTTACCCGTGTCCGACAGCGCCCACGCAGCTATCCGGTATGGGCGGCGGCTCTTGGTGCTGCGATTGCCTCAGGGGCTTCGTGCTCACTGTTCGGCGGCAGTCTGCCGGAGTCGTCGGTCGCAACCGCTGCAGCCCTGATCGGGTTCATCGCCCACCGTCTCAGCATCCGAAATGAATTCAATCCCTACGCCTGCTCCATGATTGCCGCGTTTGCCGCCACCATCGTCGCATGGCTCATTCCGTTCGTTCTCGCTCTGCCGACCATGTGGTACGCGCTTGTTTCCTGTACCATTTTCCTCATCCCCGGATTCCCGATCATCAACGCTGCAAGCGATGTCATCAACCGCTTTATCTCCTCCGGCATGACGCGTGCGATAGACACCATGCTCATCGTCGGAGGCATGACCTTCGGCATCGCCTTCGCTATCCTGTCCACCGGCATTGCGAACATCTCCGATGTCCACATCCTCCTGACAGATGCCTACATCAGTCAGGCATTTGCCGCAGCACTTGCGGCGGGCGGCTTTTCCATCATCTTCAACACACCGAAAAAACTGCTCGCCATTGTCGCATTCGAAGGAATTGTGACCATGCTGATCCGCAACATCCTCATGAATGAAATCGGTTTATCGCAGGCGGTCGGCTCTTTCGTCGCTGCGGCTGTGGTCGGTATTTCCGCACTCAAAGTCATTCATATCGTCCATACACCAAACACACTGCTCATCATCCCGCCCATCATTCCGCTCGTTCCCGGCGTCCTGCTCTATCGGCTGCTCTTCGCCGTTCTCTACATTCAGACCATCTCCGCAGAAGAATTTTTGGAGGCACTCCGCTTCGGCATCAGCGGCATTACCATCATCCTTGCCATTGTCGTCGGTGTCTCCATCCCGAACATCTTCATCCAAAAGCGCATGGAGGCACAGC
>ERZ773009.1824-NODE-1824-length-14207-cov-10.726328_pt1 | contig 14207 bp, 13 predicted proteins | sample MGYA00580663_ERZ773009 | MGnify/ENA primary metagenome ERZ773009 (study PRJEB29015, sample SAMEA2737969) | human oral metagenome | biome: human oral; feature: human-associated habitat; material: dental | place: China | collected 2026 ... | reverse complement strand
CTTAGAAAGCCCTGATTCGTGCAGATGCCCTTCGCCTAAACAGCCAAGGTTACTTATCATAAGACACCTGTTGACGAGCTTCATGCTTTCCTGCTGATATTTCACACAAAATCCATTTTACCATGAATGGCTAGATTTGTAAAGGGGTTTTAAGCTTTATTTTCACTGCCAGAGAGATTGAGAACGAGGGTAAAGGTGCTTCCGAGACCGTACTGGCTGGTAACTGTGATTTCTCCACCCAATTGATGAGCCAATTCACGCGCAATCGCAAGTCCTAAGCCATGACCACCTGTTTTCATGTTACGAGAAGTTTCTACACGATAAAGGCGTTTGAAAATATTCTCCAAATCCTCTGGGGCAATCCCCTGTCCCTCATCGGTCACACTGATTGAAAGTTGGTTATTTTCCAGCTTAGCCACCACCTCCAGCTTGGTTCCTGGAGCTGAGTATTTAAAAGCGTTATTGACCAGATTCACCAAGATACGAGAAAGTTTGGCATAATCTCCCTCAATCCGGGCAGACTCTGGAATTACCTGCAAATGGACATCTCGTTCCTCCTGCTCAATCAAGAACTGAAATTCACTCATGCACTCAATCAAGAGCTGGTCCAGAAAAATGCTGGCCTTGCTGGTCGTTTCCACCTGATTTCTAGCTGTGTTTAGGGTCAAAAAATTCAACTCCTCAACCAGTTTATTGAGTCTTTCCGTCTGGCGCCCAATGGTTGCTAGATAATGGTCCTGTTCTCCTTCCTTGATAACCCCATCCAAAATCCCTTCTACCGTCGCTTGGATTGAAGTGATGGGGGTCTTGATATCATGCGATAGCTGGGCAATCATCAAGCCCTTTTCTCGTTCGCTTTCTTCCAAAGAATCAAAGGTGGCCTGCAAATCATGGGACATTTCATTGAAAGCTTGGCCTAATTGCTGAAATTCTACAGGGCCTTGAACCTCCAGATTTGATGGAAAGTCCTTATCCGCTACCCGCTTGGCATGTTCCTTGAGTTTGCCCAATGAAGTAAAGACCGGCGATAGGAGAAAGAGACTAATCCCAGCACCGACAAAACTAGCCATGAGAGTCATCCCCACTAAGAAATAAATCTCACTTTTTTCAATTAGCATTCGCTGGATAGCCCAAAAAACCACGATAATCGTTAGGAGTGTTGAAATGATATACCCCACTAAAATATAACTTTTTAATTTCATTAACTACCTCGTGCTTTCTCAATTTTGTAGCCCAAGCCCCAAACAGTTTTGATGGTCGGCGTTTCTGCACTAGCATGTTTAGCCAACTCCTGTCGCAGAGCATGAATATGAACATTCAAGGTATTAGTGTCATCCACATAGTCTTCTTGCCAGACCTTTTCATAGAGGTCTGTCTTAGAAAAAACTCGCTCTGGATTACTGGCTAAAAGCCATAGAAGTTCGAAGGATTTGACTGTCAAATCAAGCGCCACATCTCCGACTTGGACCTCATGGCTACCGTGATTCATCCGTAAATCCCCGAGACTGACGACTTCTGTCTTACCTCCACGATGAAGGCGACGTAAGATATTGTGGACACGCAAAACCAGCTCACGAGGGCTAAAGGGCTTGGCAATAAAGTCATCTGCCCCTAAGCTCAGGCCATAAATCTTGTCCTGCTCGCTAGTCTTAGCCGTGATAAAGAGAAAAGGCTGATCTGGAGATTGATACTGAACCTCACTAATCAAATCATAACCATCCATCCGAGGCATCATGATATCTGTAATAATCAAATCAATCGGTTTTCGCTTGAAGATTTCCAAGGCCTCTACTCCATCATGAGCTACCAAAACCTGATAGCCCGCCTGAACCAGATAGCGTTGATGAATATCTGTGATTTCCACCTCGTCGTCAACGAGTAAAATTGTCTTTCCCATCTGTCTCTCCTTTGAAAAAAACAGTGCTATACCACAATAGTATAACACTATTTTAATCTCTTTACGAACATTCTAATCGATATCTGAATTTTTCAAATCCTAGATAGAAAGTCTGTAGCTAGACTAGTCATTTTCCTCTTTTTTAGCTTTCAAACCGAGTCCACCTAGAAGTCCAGCCAAAGCTAATCCAAAGAATCCAAGAGTAGCCATTGATGTTTGGGCTTCACCAGTATATGGAAGCATGTCTTTTTGGTCTTTCATTTGATCAGCCATCATTGGACTTGATACCTTGTTAGTAGATGCCATCTTGCCTTCATCAGACGCTTTGCTTGAGGCTGCTGGAGCTTGATCTTGTTTCATGCTTGGTGTTGCCATAGGCTGGCTAGCATTCATGGTTTTGTCCTGCTCTTTGTTAGTCATCATCTTATCCTGGCTAGCCGCTGGCATTTGAGATTTCATCTCATCTTGATTGGCACTTGGCATTTGAGCGTTCATCTTAGACGCATCTTGATGACTATTCATCATTGAAGACGGCATAGCTGAACCATTAGAAGATGGGACGAAGCCTGATTGCATCGGAGTAAGAGACTGATGTCCATTCAAGTTCACCGTCAAATCTTTAGTCGCTACGAGATTGCTCAAATTTGCCTTACCATCTTTAGCACCGTACACTTTGATAGTTGCTTTGTAGCTTTGAGTACCGTTTTGTTTCAAGAGGTCTAGCAAATCTTTGTCTGATTTACCTTGAGTTCCTGCCAAATCTACTTCATAGAAGTAAAGGCCTTTACCCAATTTTTCTACTGGTGGGAGAGCGGGGTTTTTAGCTGAACCGTTGTCTGACCATGGAGCCTTGTCTGAATCCTTCAGGATAAGACGAGTTAACATACCGTCACCAGCGAAAAATTCGTATGGAATAACTTGATTGACACCAGCTGTGAATGGGCCTGGGAAGTTCGCTTTGTCCAAGTAAGTAGCTGGAACATCTACTGTGTCTTTGGTATTGTCGGCCACACCTTTTTGGACTTCAGCTGGAGTAGTTAAACCATTCAAGTTGACATCCAAATTTTTAGTCGCTACAAGGTTGCTCAAGTCGGCCTTGCCATCTTTGGCACCGTACACCTTGATGGTAGCTTTATAGCTTTGAGTGCCGTTTTGTTTCAACAAGTCAAGCAATTCTTTGTCAGATTTGCCTTGGGTACCTGCCAAGTCCACTTCATAGAAGTAGAGGTCTTTGCCCAATTTCTCTACTGGTGGAAGGGCTGGATTTTTAGCCGAACCATTGTCTGACCATGGAGCCTTGTCTGAGGCTTTCAAAATCAGACGAGTCAACATACCGTCTCCGGCGAAGAATTCATACGGAATAACTTGGTTGACACCAGCTGTGAATGGACCAGGGAAGTTAGCTTTGTCCAAGTAAGTAGCTGGGACGTCTACTGTATCTTTGGTGTTGTCGGCTACGCCTTTTTGCACTTCAGCTGGAGTAGTTAAGCCGTTCAAATTAACATCCAAATCCTTAGTCGCTACGAGATTTGTCAAATCAGCCTTGCCATCTTTAGCGCCGTACACCTTGATAGTCGCCTTGTAGCTTTGAGTGCCGTTTTGTTTCAAGAGGTCTAGAAGCTCTTTATCTGATTTTCCTTGAGTACCTGCCAAGTCCACTTCATAGAAGTAGAGACCTTTGCCCAATTTCTCTACTGGTGGAAGGGCTGGATTTTTAGCTGAACCATTGTCTGACCATGGAGCCTTGTCGGAGGCTTTCAAGATAAGACGAGTTAACATACCATCTCCGGCGAAGAATTCATATGGAATGACTTGGTTGACACCGGCTGTGAATGGACCTGGGAAATTAGCTTTGTCCAAGTAAGAGGCTGGAACATCCACTGTGTCTTTAGTATTGTCAGCCACACCTTTTTGAACTTCAGCTGGAGTGGTTAAGTCATTTAAGTTCACTGTCAATTCTTTAGTCGCTACAAGATTAGTCAAATCGGCCTTACCGTCCTTCGCACCGTACACTTTGATAGTAGCTTTATAGCTTTGCGTACCGTTTTGTTTTAAAAGGTCAAGCAGCTCTTTGTCAGATTTACCTTGAGTACCGGCCAAATCCACTTCGTAGAAGTAGAGGCCTTTGCCTAATTTTTCTACTGGTGGAAGAGCGGGGTTTTTAGCTGAACCATTGTCTGACCATGGGGCCTTGTCGGAGGCTTTCAAGATAAGGCGAGTTAACATACCATCTCCGGCGAAGAATTCATATGGGATGACTTGATTGACACCGGCTGTGAATGGACCAGGGAAGTTAGCTTTATCCAAGTAAGATGCCGGAACATCCACTGTATCTTTAGTGTTGTCAGCCACGCCTTTTTGGACTTCAGCTGGAGTGGTTGCTGGTTGAGTTTCACTTGCTTCACGGTCTTGTCCAGCAACTGTAGCTGCAGGACTTTCCACAGGTTTAACCGCATCTTCTGTTTGTTTCTTAGATTCTGGTTTTGCTTGCGCTTCTTCTTTTGGTGCTACTACTGGCTCTTTAGCACCTGCATCTGCTTTTTCTGGAGAGCTTGCAGTATCCAAGCTTGCTTTAGGTGTTGAATCTGCCTGTTCTGAAGGAAGAGCTGTATCGACTGCTTCTTTGAGAACTCCTACTGGTAAGTCGCTCTTTTCACTCACCGCAGTCGCATCTGGCGCTACTTGAGCAGGGGTTGGATTGACCACATCGGCACGTACAGAACTTGGTTGACCAACTAGGACAAAAAAGCCACTAGCCACAACAACTGAGGCAACACCGACACTAAGACGGCGAATAGACCAACGAGTATATCTTTGATTTGGATTGAATTTCATAGGATTCTCCTTAGAGTTTTTCTTTATTTGATGACTCTAGTATAATCTCCTAAAATTAAAAAGGATTAAGAAAAAGTTAAAATTTTTCTTAAATCCCTCTTATAAAATACTTATATTAATTAAATCCATAAACAGACTTGGTGATTTGATAGACGACATTGGAAAGTTTGCGAGCTGGCAAGACCGAATGTTTGGTCAAACGGCTCAACATGGTCTTCCGAATAGCCTGAAAGACCTCTGGGTTTTCCTGCTGAATATAGGTCCACAGCTCCCGTTTTTGGGCAAGATGCTCTGCTGTGCCTGCTCGATTGAGCAAGGCACTAGAAATCACCGTCGTAATCTCAATATGATTCAACAGATATTCTCGCATTTTGGGATGACTCACTTTGGACAAGTCAAGCTGGTCTACCAAGAGTCGATTGACTTTGAGTTGCTGGTCAATGCGCTTAATCATCACTTGCTCATTGACAGACTGGTCCTCACGCCCAATCAAATAACGATAGAAATCGACAGGCAGATAGTACATGGTCTTGACCTGCTGAAGGGGTGTAAAGACAAAGAGATTATCGACATAAAAAGTATGCTCAGGCAATTGGAACTGGCTCGCTCGCAACAAATCTGTCCGGTAAATCAGCGAGTGCATCATGATATACTGGCCTTTTGAGAAATTTCCAACCTGATCCCAGCCAAAAATCTGCTGGACAGGCAAGACTGACTCGTAACTCATACTCTTCTTACGAGACTGGCCTTCCTTTTCATAGACAAAATTAGTCACAAAGGCGTCAACCTCTTGACCCTTGCTCTCTAGTTCCTGCAAGGTTTCAAGAATTTTCAAGTAGGCACGAGGATCCACCCAGTCATCACTATCCACTACTTTAAAATAGCGCCCAGAAGCCTCCGCTAAGCCACGATTGACCGCACCGCCATGGCCCTTATTTTCCTGATAGATAGCTCTAACGATGTTAGGATACTTGCTGGCTAAACGCTCAGCGATTTCCTGAGTCTGGTCCTGAGATCCGTCATTGATAATCAAAATCTCAACTTGCTCACCACCAATCACTAGCGATTCCACACAGTAATGAAGATAGGCAGCGGCATTATAGCTAGGAATGGCGACAGACAATAACTTCATAATCTACTCCTTTAGGGGACTGATTTTTTCTTATACTCAATGAAAATCAAAGAGCAAACTAGGAAACTAGCCGCAGGTTGCTCAAAGCACTGCTTTGAGGTTGTAGATAAGACTGACGAAGTCAGCTCAAAACACTGTTTTGAGGTTGTGGATAGAACTGACGAAGTCAGTAACCATACCTACGGCAAGGCGACATTGACGTGGTTTGAAGAGATTTTCGAAGAGTATTGTCACTTCTTTCTATTCTACCATAAAGTCCAGCTTTTGAAGGACTTTTACTAGAATACAAGGGTTGCTATCTCTATTTGCTATTTTGGACATCAAAAAAGAGGGGATTTCCCTCCTTATGAATTTAATTCTGCCAAGTCATCTAGATACTGGTTGTTAATGACCGCCAAGATATAGGCATCTGACCTCAAGAGATCATTAGGGCCAAACTGGACATCCAAGGGTGAATTTTCTTGTTCACGAAATCCTAGGACATTGAGGTTATACTTGCCACGTAAATCTAGCTGGCTCAGGCTTTGACCTGCCCAAACACTCGGAATCTTCATCTCCACGATAGACACATTTTTATCCAGCTGAAAGACATCAACATTGTTATGAAAGAGAATGGTCTGCGCTAAGGACTGACCCATTTCATACTCAGGTGAGATAACTGAGTCGGCACCGATTTTTTCCAGTACCTTCTTGGCTGTCTGGCTTTTGACCTTGGCAATAACCCTTGGTACCCCTAGACTCTTACAATGCATGACTGCAAGCACACTCGACTCTAGATTTTCCCCTGTTGCCACTACAACCGTATCACAGGTATCAATTCCTGCAGTTCTGAGGAGTTCCTCATCTGTAATATCGCCCACAACTCCACGCGCCAAAACTGGCTCAAATTGATTGATACGCTCGGCGTGGTCGTCAATGGCAATGATATTCATATCTTGCTTGGCAAGGGCCGCAAGGACACTACTCCCGAAAATCCCCAAACCTAAAATTCCAATCGTACGATCTGACATCATTCTTCCTTTCTTATCCAATACTAATATCTGCTTTCATATACTGAATCAAATCTTTCTTATCAGGCTGGTAATCCGCTAGACTAACCAGCAAGGTCAAGGGACCGATACGGCCAATAAACATGAGCACCATGACAATGCTAAGAGCTAGCTTGCCCAATTCTGGTGTCAGATTTGCCGTCACCCCAACTGTCGCAAGGGCTGAAATGGTCTCAAACATGAGGTAGATAAATCGCGGTGTTCCTTCTGCCGTAATTCCCAACAACATCAAGCCCAACAAGAAGGTCATCAAAAAGATAATGAAGACACTAAAGGATTTTTGGACTGTTCGAGCCTCAATGGTTCTCTGCGCAACATTGGCATGAGGCAAGCCCAGCAATTCACTACGCGCAAAGACCAACAAGACAAAGAAAGTCGTAATCTTGAGCCCCCCAGCCGTCCCTCCAGGCGCTCCACCCAGAAACATCTGTAGGATATAGATAAACAAGGTCACAGGTCGAGCTTGAGTATAGTCAATAGAAGCAAAACCGGCCGTTCTCATGCTGACGGTTTGGAAAAAGCTGACCAGCACTTTCTCTGGCACACTGAGATTGCCAATGGTTCCTGGATTGTGCCACTCCGTAAAGAGTGTGGATACTGTCCCAAACAGCAAAATCCCTGCAGTCAAGAAGAGGACTAGTTTGGTGTGGAAACGCAGACGGCGTTTTTTCTTCTTGTCAAACTGGGTTGCCAAGTCAAACCAGACCATAAAGCCAAGACCACCTGTGATAATCAAGCCAGCAATAACCAGATTGATTAAGGGATCCGTCTGAAAAGCCACTAAACTGCTACTGCCGAAATTATCAAAACCAGCATTACAAAAGGCTGAAATTGCTAAAAAGATAGAGGTGAAAATGCCTCGTCCCCAGCCGAACTCAGGAATAAAACGGAAACTTAGTAGAAAGGCACCCAAGCCCTCCACTAGAAAAGTCGTCAAAAAGATGGAGCGCATAAAGGCCTTCAGCGACCGAGCCTCCCCGTAACTGAAGCTCTCCTGAATGGTTTCACGACTGCGAAGACTGAGCTTTTGCTTCCCCTGAATATAAAAGACCCCGATAAAAGTCATGAGTCCCAGACCACCGATCTGTATCAAGAGCATACAGATCAACTGCCCCCAGACATTATAGGTAGTAGCCACTGGTTGCGTAAAAAGGCCAGTCACACAGACCATGGACACCGTCGTAAAAAGATGGTCAAAATAAGTGGCCTGAGAACCATTTGCCTGAACAAAAGGCAAACTCAAAAGAAGAGAGCCTATAAAAATAACTCCAGCGAAACTTAAAAAGATGCGACGAGCTGGCGAAAGTCCGCCCAAGGCCCTTTCAATTTTTTTCACAAATAATTTGAATAACATATATCCATTGTACCATAAAAAGAAGGAGAGTAGCTATATCTGAAAGGCAATCTCAAGGCAGAGTTCCAAGGCATTCTCGAAAGCTTCTGAACCCCAGTCACGACTATCGTACTGGTCCAAGTCTGCTAAGGAATCAGCTGTGAACAACAATTCTCCCCAGAGAACCCCACGCAGTTGGGCTACTGCCGCAAGCGCAGAACACTCCATCTCCACAACAGCACAGCCTTCCTCCTTGCGATAAGCCACCTTTTCAGCTGTTTCTCGGTAAAAACCATCTGTGGTCCAGGTCATAACTTCTTCATAGGGAATCCCTCTGGCCTCCAAAACTTGCTCAATAGCAGCAATAGCCTCTGGCTGAATTTCCATATAACGAGAAGGGGCCACATAGTGATAACTAGCTCCTTCATCTCGCAGAGCGCGAACAGGGACTAGAAAGGCATTTTCTTCTATATCAGCCAGCACACCACAGGTTCCAGTGGAAATAATCTGCTCCACACCATAGCCAATCAACCAATCCATAAGCTGGGCTGCTGGAGCTGAACCAACAGGAGCCTGAGCCAGACAAAGTTCTTCGCCTTTGTAGTTCACGACATAAACTGGATAGGTCTTGGTGGCAGAAACAAATTCGCCGGCACAGTCCGCCCCTACTTCCCTCGCATAGCGGTCAATCTCCTCACCTAAAAAAGCATAGACACACTTCTTTGGTAAGTGCAAGTCCAGCCCCTCGTGATTGGGCATGATGACCGCTTGAGGATTGTCATCAAACTCTAAAATAGGAATCGCATGTTTCTGAATCATAACCCACCTCCTCTGATTTTGTACTATTGTATCAAAAGCTGACCGAGTGTCAAGGAGGAAGCTGAGGAACTGAGTAGAAAAAATCTCAGTATTCTTGGAATTCTCGACACTAAGTGATTTTATAAATCATAAGGAAATAGAGTAAACATTACAAACGTAGCCCCTCTGTAATTAATCTTCAGAGGGGACGTTATATATTAGTAGTTGTTGCTGATAACTGTTACCTTGAAAGAAAAGTATTTATATCGCACTCTATCTGGAAGTTGTTATCAAATTTTTAAAAGATTAACTTCCAAGATGATCATTCACTATAAAGAGCTTCTAACTCCCTCTTTAAATATTCAGCTAGATGTTGATGAGCAAAGATGTCAGCATTCTGTTCCGCTGTAGGATTATAGTTTGTATTGGTATTTACATCATACACATAAATATCTCCGCTTTCTGATTGAACCCATTCTATAGCTGCCACATCAATATGAGCATTTTTAAGGAAGGCTTCATAAGCTTCTTTTTGAGATTCTGGTAGAGGTTCTGTAATTTGGAATTTTTCAGAAGTTTCCAGTTGTTCTGGTCTCTTACCGATTTGACAACCATCTGCTGGACAAAGTTGGAAACCATCTGAAGAATCAATTGAAACAGTATAAAGGAACTTCTGATTGATAAACTCTGAACGACGGATACGACCATCACTTGGTTTAATATAAGCTTGCAACAAGGTAATACCATCTACTGAAGGTTCAAAAGCAGAACTATTAACATAAGCTTCTAGTTCTTCTTCATTTTGGAAAAGTTGCACTCCTAATCCCTTTCCTGCTCTATTATGCTTGGTAATCAAAGGATAGATATTCAATTTTCTTGCTGCTTCAATGATATTTTCTGGGCCCAAAACAGCAACTGTTGCTGGAGTCTCGATACCAGATTCATTTAATTTCAAATATTGTTTCACCTTACTGATTTCTAGATTGATGGCTCCCGTTCCATTAACTACTTTACGTCCATGAGCCTCTAGCCACGTAAGCACCTGCTCCGTAAACTCTGGTGCATAGCGATGCCCTCTCGTATGAGAAGATGCGGACATCCTATTATAAAAAATTCCTTTTGGAGGTGGGCTTTGAAGATCTAATATCCCACTCGATAAATCCCATAATTCATAAGGTACTTGTATTTTTTCTAACCATTTTACTAAATGCTGTGTCCATTCAATATTTTCATGAATCACATAAACTTTTGCGTTACTCATAAGTCCTATCTCCTTTAAGAAAAATTAACTGACAATTGATGTTGCTTGTCTTCCTCTAAACTATAACCTTCTGTTTTTTCAATGACACTGACTGTTAAGATTTGACCCAAAACATTGATCATTGTACGGCCAGCATTCACAAAGAAATCAACTGCAAAAATCAAGGCTACTCCTTCTACTGGCAATCCAAGCTGGGGTGCTGCTGCCAACAAAACTACGATAGCTCCTGATGGAACAGTCGCTGCAGTTTTCCCAATTAAGGTCAAAAGTAAAACTGTAAATAAGAGACTTGATAATGAAAATTGGATACCGTAGGCATGTGCGATAAAAATAGTGGCTACTGAAAAATAGACAGCTGCTCCTTCTAGATTAAAGGTATATCCTAAAGGAACAACCAAATCAATCGTATTCTCATCATGTCCCTGTTTTTTTAAATCCTTTAATAGGGACGGTAACACAACACTCGAACTACCTGAAATAAATGCTAGAGTCAAGAGGCTCCAATTTTCACGAAAAGCAGTCAAATATGGAACTTTAAAGATAGAGGCAATCAGAGGGAAAACAACTAAAATGAGAACTCCATAAGCCAAATAAGTTCCGATAACAAATTGACCAAGTCCAACTAACTTATCAATCCCTGTACTAGCGACATCTTTTGCAATAAATCCAAAGATTCCGACAGGAGATAATTTTACAATAACAGTTACAATTTTATAAATAGCTTCAATCCAGATCTGGAAACCTTCAAGAATTTTTTGGGTTTTATCATTCTTCAAGCTACCAATTCCATAACCAAGAAATATAGCAAAAACAATAATTGGAAGAAGAGAGCCTTCTGAAATTGACTTCACAATATTTGATGGAATAAAACCAAGTAAAAACTCACTCAATTGGACATTATTAGCTATCCCGTCGATATTAGCTCCAGTTTGACCAATATTCACACCTTGACCAAATCCCAAATAGTAACTAGAGAATACAAATAACAAAGTGATTGTAGTTGTAACAGCGAAAAAGTAGAGTAAGGTCTTCGTTAAAATTTTACCAAACGATTTTTTTCCAATGACACTAGCCACTGCAACTACTATAATTGGGAATATTAGTGGAATAATGACCATGTTCACCAATTTAATAAATGCTTGTCCTAAAAATTGATAAAAACCTGCAAATTGTGGCCAGATTACTGCAAAAATAACACCTAAAATCAAAGCTAGCAATAATTGCAAACCGAGTGAAAGTTTTGACCATAAATTAACTAATTTCATAAAATAACCCCTTTGCTTTTATTTGCTAATTATTCTACTACGAATCTTCTAGCTTGACTAATATATATTTTCTATTGTGACCATAAAAAAGATTTATAACAATATCTCAAAGTGTCGTCATATCTATTTCGCTATCCATTATGAATTTTTGTAAATCTAAAAAAACTCTCTCCTACACTGGTACTTCCTGCATCAAAAAAGCATCCCAGTTACGAGATGCTTTGTAATTGCTTAATGAAGCAGACTTTCTAAGAGATAGAGTAGGTAAATGTGGGCTGGGTAAAAGATGATGAAACCTACAAAAAAGAAACAATATCCGCTGTTCCTTTTTACTTCTATTTAACAGGTATCTCCTTAATCACGCACGCAGGATTGCCAGCTAGGACAACATTATCACCAAAAGATTTGGTAATTACTGCCCAGTATCACTCCAGGAAGGATAATGACACCACCTCCAGCCCAGAAATTGTCACCGATGGTAATGGGCTTTCCGTATTCCACACCTGAATTACGTTCCTGCGGATCTAGTGGGTGGAGTGGGGTTAAAAACTGACAGTTGGGGCCAATCATGGCATTGTCTCCGATGCGAATCGGGCAAACATCCAGCATGGTCAAGTTCCAATTAGAATAAAAATTTTCTCCTAGATGGATATTGACCCCATAATCGACCACCAGGCGTGGATTGACATAGAGATTTTCCCCAGTTGAACCAAACCAAGTCTTGATAATCTCCGCCCCTTTCGAGGGGTCTAGCTCCTGGTTGAAATCTGCCTGCTTCTGACGTGCTGTCTGAGCCAAGGTCCGCAACTCGGGATCAAACGGATGATAGGGTTCCCCTGCAATCATTTTCTGGTATTCACTGGTCATTGTATTCTTCTCCTTATTTCCTACTATCATATCAAATTTTCTACATATCCGACTAGGATAAGGGCTACTTTCTACAATTTATTCTCTGATTTTTATCACATCTTGCCTATCTTGCTAAACGAATACGGGTCACAATTCCGTCTGGATCTGTAACTTCCAGCTGGCTAGATGTCAGCCACTTGATTGGTGCATCAACTTCCTGTGCTCGCTCGGCAATCGTTAACAATTCTTCCTTACTCGCGACTTCAATGACATAGTAGGCTAAGCCTAGCAAACCTTGCTTACGCGGAGCTAGGCCTTTTCCTCCCCATTCGTTGACTGCTAAATGATGATGATAGTCCCCAGCCGCAATCCAACTAGCGCTAGGCACACTGAATTTATCCTCTAGCCCTAACACTTTTTGATAAAACTGACTGGACTTTCGACTATCCTTGACGGAAAGATGGATATGCCCCATTCTCGTGCCTTCTGCTAGGATAAAGGGCTCTACTCTTTCCCCCAACTCATAGATATCCTGCGGCCGCAAGGGCCTCAGTGACCCCTATAATACGACCGTCTTCTCGAATATCCCATGTGGAAACTGGCTTATCTCGATAGAGTTCAATGCCATTTCCCTCCAAATCTTCCAAGTAAAGAGCCTCACTATAACCGTGATCTGCACCGCCGACAAGAGGAATCTGTAAATCTGTCAGGTGTTTCAAGACATCAGCCAAAGCCTTTCGTGTCGGCAAGAGAATGGCCAAATGGTAAAGGCCATAATGTTCCCTTACTTCTCCACTCTCTTGTGCTTGAATCAAGTGTACCAAGGCTTTTCCACCCAGGCCTAGAACTACCTCTGTCTCAGTTTGAGATAAGATTTCTAAACCAAGCACTTGCTGATAAAAGGCTGTTTGACTTGCCAAATCCTTTACATTTAAAACTGCCTCTGCCAAATAAATGTGGCTCTTGTATTCATAGGTCATAAATAGTCCTCTTTTCTGTTGTAATATTTTTTGTTACAACTATTATATCATTCCCATCAAGAAAGTCAAGTTAGACAACTTATAGATCATGATTCTGTAATCTTGTCTATATGGGATTAGAACGAGAAAATCTATAGAGAATTGACAATAAAACCACCGAAAATTTTTAACCAATGCTATGATAACTCTCATCTCAATCCCAAAAAGAAAAGGAGCGGATATGATATCCTACTCCTTATTCTTATCAGAAAATCTAATTAGAATTAGTCTTCTTTTTTCTTGCGAGCAACAAGTCCAAATCCACTCAAGACACCTAAAAGTCCAAGTGCTGCTAAGCTAGAGTCGGCTTCTGTACCTGTGTTAGGCAATTCTTTTTGAACTTCAACATTTTTAGGTGTTGATGGTTGAGAAGCTGGTTGGTTTGGAGTTGATGGTTCAACATGCTTAGGTATGACTGTTACTGGGACTTCTACCTCTACGATTTCTCCTGATGGTAGTTTCACTTTTACTTTAACACTTGGTTTTTGTCCTGCCGTATCAGTTGCTGGGATTTCTCCAACTTCTACGATTTCGGCACCTTTTGGTAACTCAACATGTTTCTTAACATCATCTTTGCCAATTGGAGTTCCAACCTCTACTACGATTGGGGTAGTTTTAACTGTTTCTCTTGGAGCTGGAGTCGCTTTTGGAGTAACAGTTACTGGAACTTCTACTACAATAACTTTTCCATTTGGTAATTCCACAGTTACTTTGACTGGATCTTTCTTACCTGGTGTTGTCAAGTCTGGAATGTTTTCAACATTTGTGA
>ERZ773009.1821-NODE-1821-length-14230-cov-17.257496_pt1 | contig 14230 bp, 10 predicted proteins | sample MGYA00580663_ERZ773009 | MGnify/ENA primary metagenome ERZ773009 (study PRJEB29015, sample SAMEA2737969) | human oral metagenome | biome: human oral; feature: human-associated habitat; material: dental | place: China | collected 2026 ... | reverse complement strand
CCTAGAGCGGCTTCTGTCTGGGGGTGGAGAGGCTAGGAGGCTAGCCGGCGGCGTCGGGGGCGGTGTCACCGTCGCCGTCGGAATCGGTGGCGTCGTCAAAGTCTTTGACAATATCGTCGAAGATGATATGGTTGAAGATCTTCTCTTCAACTCTTGCTCGCTCAAAAACAGCGAGCTTTTTAAACATCTCCTGCAGATGCTTCAATGCATCAATGTCGGCTGACATCAATGCGGTTGAAAGCATATACGAAAATCCCTCTATGGCAGCTTTTGCCTCATCGAGGAAGAAGTCGAAGGCTCCTTCCTCGTCGGAGAGCTCATCTCTGATGAGCCGGAGAGAACGCAAAACGTTCTCCCGCGGGGCAAGGCAGTAAGCCATGCCGGGGATCGTCCCCTTAATAAAGATGAACTCGTCAAGCTCGTCGTTTGCGTCCACTTTTCTAGCCTTTCTAAAGACCTGATCTCATGCGGAATTGCGATGAGATCCTGGGATAATATACTATGTTTGTTTGGGTTGGTCAAGGGGTTTCCTACTCTAACCCCTTAATTGCAACATTCTCACATATAAAAAGAGACATCAGTTTCTCTAGGCTTTGTGAAAATTAGGTTTGAAACAACAACTTAAAACAAGGAGAAAAGATCCCTCTAGGATAGAGCATATATACAACGCGTTCACGGGGATGCATGGTCATCGTCAGCTCATGTCGTGAGATGCTGGATAGAATAGAGCAGAGTATATACGAATACGTTTACTAGGAAGAAGCGAATAGTTATTGAATCATTATTAAAGAAATCATTTTACCACAACCATTTAGCTTTCTGTACATATGAATTTTGAGTAAATTAAGAGATTTTCTTTCAAACGCCGAAAATCCGTGTCAGATTTAGCTGTACTATATTGATTTTGTGCTATATATAGCAGTTTACACCTTTGTTTGAGCTTGAATCAGCCATCTTTTTTATTGCATATGCAAAGGATGATGCTTCCACGAAAACGTACGGCAGTTATATAACCGCGGACGAAAGATCTGGAACCACTCTAAAGAGATTGGATTCATTCCTGAGCCGACTTATCCGATCTAAGAGGGTGACACTAAATCCGTTCATATGTGCAGAAACATCATGATTGTGCCTAGTTTTATATCTAAAGCCTAAGTCTAAATCTAAATTATCTACTTTGCCAATCCTCACCATATCCTAGAGAACGTGGACGTGACCAGAGAATATTGATGAATTAATTCAAAAGACTCCTTACTAAAAGGCACCGACTTCAAGAAGCTAACCAAGCAAGGGTATAGGATTATATACCACTCGTCCAAGAAGACCCGGTGAAAGCGACAATGAATATTTTTTCGTTAATGATGATGAATTCAAGCAGAAGAGATCGACAATTTTACCCGAGCACTGGGAAGAATCGGAAACGTATGGTAGAAGATACGGTCAAGACACGCACTTCTACAATCAACAAATGGAGCTTGGGAGGTTTGTCATAGGGTGCTGTCGCCCGTCACTGACAGAGGTAGAGTCTCTTTACCTCTATTACGACACGAATCGTATAAGGGTAATATTTATGGATATTGACGAGCGAGCGCGTCGTGAGCGTATGCTGCAAACTCGCGACTTGGAAGTAGTCAAACGGTTGAGCTATGACACAGATTGGAGCGTATCGGCAGATTTTCTTGCACGAGCCGATTACATCATAGCACCACATAATCATCTCGAGCAGGATCTTACTACATTTAATTATATTGTCAAACAAATTATACGTCGTGAATAAAGGCTTCAATATGGCGTACGATACTGGCGAGGTCGGTATAAGCATGGTCGGCAGCTATTACCTCCATCATCTCAAGGAGCGGTTGGCTTGAGCATAGTTTGCTAACTTCACGGTAGCCACCCATAGGATCCTCACTTGCCTGAATGCATAATGTCGGAACTGAAATGCTCTCAATGAGCTGGACTGTATCAATGTGCCTCTCCTCCATATAAGCAATCGGCAAGCCAATCATAACCATCCTGTTAATAATGGCGCCATCAAGCACTGCGTTCATTCCTATAATTGCACCTGCTGATTTTGCGATCACTATCGTTGACTTATGCGATTTAATGTATTCTCCAAGCCGATACACTTCCTTTTTGATGTCTATTTCAGATTTACTATCCCAATGAAGATACGGAAAGATTTCTGAGTCGATACTATGGTTTTTGAGACACTCGGAAAGTTTGCATAGCCATTGGCGATTACGTGGATTTGCACCTGCGAGAAGGAGGATATTAGGGTTATTTCTTGTCATATAGTAACTTTAGTTTTGATATAGCACTACAACACAGCCGTCTTATTCGGCACGAGAAGGCAGCGCAGATCGTTCACACAACTATGTAATCTCCCTTAATTTTACTAGAATTGTATCATACTTAATTAATGCATACATACCACCTTTAATCCTTGAGAAACGTGATGTTTTCGCAAACAGTAATATTACTGAGCAAACGCAACAAGTGTCACCATCAGGAACAACCCTTTACAGCTACAAAAAGAATTCGGCGGGGGAAATATTAAAAAATAAACCAAAGGGTTCCTGGTGGAGCGGAGCGTGTGCTATATGCCTGCAGGCGTTGGGACTGAGCTACGCATTTTGCTAGAAATGAATTCTAGCTTAGGTGTAAAAGCTCACCAAAATTAAGACTTAACTTTGTTGCAGATGGATCTGAAAACAGACACAACAATGCCCACGCGCTTCTTACAGACAGAGTTGCCCAACGATAATGTTTCCGTTGGGCTAAAACCGAAGCGTGCCATCAATCATGCCGGCAAGCTGACGCACGTCATTCAGTTGCTTAACACCAGGGTTAAGCGTACCAAGTGGATCAAATAGCTTGCGGATCGCACGATACATATCAACGCGCCGCGCACCAATGCATTCGTATGCGAATCGATTCAGCAACCGCCCTTCACCATGCTGACCAACGACTGCGCCACCATACTGGTGAACAAGCCGCGTCGTTTCATCAAGCAAGCGCATAAGTTTTTGCCGATCGCTTGCCTGCGCTATTGGCACAAGCGGATACACCGACACAAGTTCGGCCAAACCGTCTACCGCAAGCGGTAGCTCCACGCGCAACTTATTGCCAAGCACCGTCAACGCTTTCGTGAAATCCTCAAACCGTTCTGACGGCACAAACCAATTGGACAACAATGGCGGTATGCCAACGCCTGCACGATCTGGAAGCGTAGAATAACGCGTAATGTCAAGGAGCGATAATAGCGAAGTGCGCGTGCTGCCATCGTCCAATGTCAGCGAAACATCAGCTACGCTATTGCATAATTTTTCGAGCTTTTTCTTTCCTTTCGTACGAGCACGCACGTTAAAATCATCAAACCCGACAAGAATAGCCGCCTGCGGTACTTTACCACCAACCTCTTGAAACCATGGCGCCTTAAAACCAACTTGTACTGCTCGCCGTACGAGCGCTGCATCAAAGTACTTCACGAATGCCGGTGCAAACCGGCGTAGCTCATCAAGCATGTCGCGCGCTGTGTCTGCCGAAGCAAATACAAGCGCCGCCGTATCCAAATGCTGGCTGCGAAAATCAACGCGCAAAATCATCTCACTAATAACGCCAAGTGTACCCTGACTACCTATAAAGAGCGGCGTCAGGTCAATACCACCATCACGGCTGCGTATACGCGCGATACTATTATAGCCAGTCTGATCGCGCTCATGGATTGTACTGATTTCATCAGCGTAATCTTCCAAAATTGTTTCTACACCGCGGTAAATATCGCCCTCTAAGTCCTGCTGCCCTTTCTTGCGATTCAGCTCGCGTCTGCTGATTTTGCCGGTTTGCAATATGTCACCGTTTGCTAGTACAACCTCTAATTGACTCACATTCGCCGCAAGCGAACCATACTTACCCGCTAGATACCCCGCAGCATTGTCAGCAATCGCGCCGCCAATCGTACCACGCGAGTCAAGCCCACTAAGCGACAAAACCCCCGCACCCTGCAATGCAAGCGCCGATTGAAGTGCCTGAATTGTCACGCCAGGCTGCAAGCGCACCAACCGCTGCTTGCTATCGTATTCAAAAATCGTGTTCATATGAGTTGCAAGGGAAACCTGTGCGCCGCGACCAACTGCGCCACCATTAATACCATAACCAGCACCGCGCACCACTAGCGGCAGTGTATGCCCGCGCTCAGACAGCTGCCACGAAAATCGCGCTGTTTTGCGAATGTCACTCGTATTTCGCGGCGACACGATCATTTCCGGAGCAATCGCCAAGATCCCTGCGTCTTTGGCACGCGCCGCACGCAAATCCGTGCGAAAATCAACTTCGCCTGCCAAATGTCCGCGCAAATAGGTTGCGACCTTGCTCATTACTACCCCTTATCCCTGATCATTTACGTCTGGATTTATTTTAACACAAGCAAAGTTGGATAGAAAATAATATTGGTAACAAAACCGATATTATTAATTACAAAATTACGCAATAGGCACATTAAACTAAAACGGGACATCCTTACTTTGATTAGTTGTTTACATATACTCTAATTTTACCGGGTGTTCCGTTTTAGTTTAATGTACCATGCTTTAACCTTTACTTACCGAAGATCGTTATATTCATCACGCTCTTTCGGTTTGTTTTGTAAGCAGACAAAGACGCAAATCTCATTCTCTGAGCTGCTTGCTATATGTTTGTCTAAATAAAATCCTTCCTTTGTGGGAGGCAAAAGTTGCCCCTACTAGACAACGAAACGCGGCAAATTTATAGCCGTTATTAGTTGTCTAAAGCCCAAGGTACACTAGTCGTGAGATTTTTTCAAGAGCAGTTTTTAGGGGTAAATAAAATATGTGACTTCATTTTGAAGTCACATATTACTCTTATAGGTGAAAGTTGCTAGAATGCGCCGCCCTTCGCTTTATCGCCTAGACGATAGCGAACATAATCGCAAGCATCGCCGCTTCTATCCTTTCCGCCAATAGTCCACTCTGTTATATCGAATATATCTAAGCCTTTGTCGTGAAGATATCGCCTACCGTTTTTGTAGTTATAAATTATCGCAACCTCAGATAACGTATTAACAATCCATACAACATCAGATTCTTTACATGATATCGGTGCTACATATGGTTCACCAAATTCTTTGACAATATTTTTATAGTCTACAACCATCGTGCCAACTCGCTTCATCTCCTCCATTCTCTTCGCAACGGGAGATCTATGACAGAACTCTTGTTTGTAGTTGCTATAGCTCTTCATAATGTCAAAGATCTGCTCACACATGAGACCGCTACATTCCTCAACAGCTCTGGTATCGTACATGTTAGTTACTCCGCTAAGAAGAACTGCTTCATATCTGTCGAAATCCGCTTTTGTTATATTCATACGAGTTATATTTATCCTTTCTCGAGTTTTATTACTCGGGCTAGTTTGCTATATGCCTAGAGAAGTTTAAGTTAGGGTATTGAAACTTAAGGGTTTAATACCTTGTATAAACTAATCTAAATCATTGACATGATAGCTCTAATAGCACAAGATAGCGAGGTAATTTAGGATAAGATTGGGAGCGATGGGACAAGGACTAATATGTGTCTATCCGATATGGGTGCATAGGAATCTCTTCAAGAGATGATTCAAGTTCAAGAATAGAACACTAAGTTATGTTTCGTTAAAATACTGGAACTAGTTGTAAGATAGGGTAGTATGGTTAGTAGAAGTTACTTACTTGCACGCTTAGGGTCAATCAAACTTTTTTGGCGTATACGCCACAGATTCGACTGGTTAAACTTTAGGCGGCTGCGCACTGGTTTTCAGACCAAAGACAAGCTTAACGCAGCTACCATTGAGATACAGTATTGGTGGGCGATGATTAAAAGTGTTGCATTCTCTATTGTGCTGGCACTGGCTGCTAGTTTTGCAATGTATTTATTTGATAAACATTGCCTATCATTTTTCACTAACATGACTTGGATACGCGATAGCAAAGTCGGTACCTATTTATTATACCCTCTTGACGGTAATGCATACGTACAAATGCTCGCTACCATAGCCGGCATCGCTGGTGTGTTTTTAGGTCTTTATTTTACCGCTGTTAGCACGGTTATATCCAATACTTACTCGTATGTCTCTGGCGATATACGAGAACTAATACTTAAAGACAGGCTTGGTAATATCTATGTCAGATTAGTGGCATTCCTAACGGCTTTAGCAGTCGTTCTGCTTAGTTTTAGCGCAGCTAAGGTCTCGCCTCCACGCCTAGCTGTACCTTTATTGGCTGTGCTATCGTGTTTGGCAATTTTTGTCTTTGTAAAGCTTGGATCGCGCGCATTTTTCTTGTCTGACCCAACACTACTCTTCAGTACGTTAGCCAATGAACTACAAAAGTGGGTCAATCAGGCAACATATCGTGGATACCAGTGGCGCAATCCTAGTTTTCAAGAGTATTATCGTAAACAAGCGTTAAAGTCAGCTAACACATTAACGGTACTAATAGAAATATCCAGCAGTAAAACTGAGCTACATAGTAAATCGTACCCTCTTTTACTAACAAAATTATTAATTTTAGCCAGCACTTATTATGGTAAAAAACATTTAATACCTACTGATAGCAGGTGGTATGGCAAAAAGCCTAAACATAAACAGTGGTACTTAACCAACAGCGCTATCATCGAGATAGCTACTCAAACTAATACTACTTTGCAACCAGATGAAATACCTGATACTACTTGGCTTGAGGATATAATTTTATCTGCAGTACTCAAAGCACTTAAAGCAGATGCCGATCCTGGGGATTATCGATCACTCTACAATAAGATTTCTAGTCTACCGAAGCTTTTTGATGGAATGGGCAAGAATTGGTTCGTTAAAGACGGTAAAAAAAGGCACGACAAACTTTCTAAAGACATTTTAGCTATGCTAATTAGTAGTCAGGCTATAGATGAGGCTCAAGAAATATACTCAATAGCAGTAATAGACATTTTAGCTAGCTTACCAATATCGCTAGAGCTCAGTTTTATTAAAACGATAAATGGACTGAACGTGGATAAGCTACGCAGTAAATTAATCAATACTAAATGGTCTCGTAGCAATGCACCTTATCAATTCTCGCTACCGTCAAATGCTATTCGAGTTTTGGAACAGGCTAACGATAGTATCTTATTTGAACGTCAAGCGCGTGTACAGCACGGAACGCCAAACTGGTATATTATTGAGCTTGTTTTTCACGAGTTAGAACTTGCGATTTATGATCAATGGCAACTACTTATGGGGCTTATAGAGACGTGGTATGTGGAAACAGGCAAACTACTATCTGACGCAAAAAGATATAAGCAATCTGCTAATATTTATAATCGAGCTATTGAGCTTGCATGGAAACTAGATAGTCATATTGAAGATATTAAAGAATTATCAAAGGCTCTACGCAAAGACGCTAAAATTGATTTTTTAAAGCAGGTCGAGTGGAATTGGGATATTGAGCATAAACGAATTGCTAATTTTAGAAATATGGTTATTAAAGGTCAAGCAGAGCTAATCCCACAACTATTTAGCACTAAAGAACTCGATCCTGATATGCCAGACTTTTTTGGTGGTGCAGTACATAGGACTGGCGAGGCTTGCTACGAGGCATTGGAAGCTGGCGATGCTGCCAGGTTCAAAGTATTATTTCGACCTTACTTCTTGGGTGTATTGGGTATTTTTGATAGTATCAGACTGCAAGTCAAAGATTGGGAAACATCGTCAGCTATAACTTGGATGGCAGAGCCGTTACTGGACTTATTCAACATTAGCGGCTACGCATACATATATACCGAATTTCACAACAAGCCTGAGTTATGGAACGAGTGCAAAGTAGTATGGGACGCTTACCTTGCCGATACGCCACAGCAACTACAATTATTTGCAGCCATATCAAATTATCACCAATTACATAACGTTACGATTACATCTCGTACAACGTTACGTAGTAAGTGGCAAAGAAGACTAGCTGATTTACTGAATAACTTGCCGAGACAAGGTGGCTTATCCGCCTTCTATTCCCAATCATTAGTGCAACATCAAAGTGAGTTGATACGTCGTATTGCGCCATGGAATACCAACACTCCATTTATGCTAGTAGATGCTATTGACATATTTACAGTTAGTTACTTGATGATCGTCACAACAGATACGGCTCTTGATTTCGGTGTTGAACAAGACAAAATAGATGTCGTAAATGGTCGCCAGGAGGATAAAAATGCCTAGACTATCACGAGCATATTTTTCTAACGTCGAACAAGACAACTTAGGCAGTCATGCATTTATGTTTACCAGAGATATACATACTGGTATAATGCCTTTCCGCAACGGACGCACATATCCATTTACGATAAAATTAGCTAGAAAGAATCAAAGATTAGAAGATCAATTAAAAGAGTTTCTGGATGTAGGTACTCATGGAGGCAGGAATCAATTAGATGAAACCGTATGGAATATCGTGGATATTTTGTCTAATCGTCTTGCTGGCTTTGGTGACGCTTACCTAGAAATTGTTTACGATAGCGATAAAAGTGGTCTTAATGGTAAAAAACTAGAGTTTTTACCTCATGGTAAGATTGTTAATCTATTCAGCAGGTATATACAGCTAGTACCTGTCAGAGATTGGAAACGCAATAAGAAAAAGTTTTACATTATACCGTCAAATAGAATTTGGCACGTTAAGCTGCCGCGCAAACTAGGCACGCCACGACAACATCGCAAAATGCTAAAGCAACTAAGCTTATTGTCAGAGCCAATGCCAAAGTTTGCATTAAAGACTTCAGATATGGGCAATTCTGAAAAATACGATTTTACGGCACACCGCAAAGCCAGGGACATAGCCATAGGGTCTGCTACATCTAGGTGGGGCAGTATTAGTAGCTTAGGTCGAATCGAAGGTACCACGGAGTATTATCAGATTGTCAACGGATTACAAACTGCTTACTCCAAAGCTTTACTTCGCGAGCATATAATTAACGAGGTAAATAGCCTACTGGCGAGGTTAGGTATAAGAAATAGTTTAAAAGTTACGGGGCTAAAGACATCAGTTGAAATAAATGATACTATTCAAAAACTAGAGCGTGGCGAAATAGGTCTTACAGATGCTATAAACGCAACAAAAGATTAAACCGCAACAAATTGTAGTACATATATTCTTATGTACATAGGATGTGAGCCACAGGTTAGTTATATTTTTATTAGATAGATTGTAAGATAAAAAGAGTCTTTAGAGACTCATAACTCTTATATACTTGGTAGGATTTTACACCCAAGCTAGAACCTATTTTAGTACAAAATGTTAAAAACTGTGAGCCGCGCCGCCTACCGCAAACAGTAGAGGCGGCGCGGCTTTTATCGGCAAAGCCGACGCGCTTCGCGCACTTACTGCGATAACGATTCTTCTAAAATTGCATAATGATCAGGGAATGTAGATTTCATTAGCTCTAGGAGGTAGCCAATATTTTTCTGCGTTTCTGGCACAAGTGCAGGGTCGAATCCTGATCCAGTAATATGAGATTGATCATTCACAAATTTATATATCGCAGCTTTCTTTTGGGTGTCAAAATTCAGTCGCTCAAGCCTTTTGTATGTACTTTCACTACTTGGTATACGGAACATTAAGAAATTATCGAGAACTTTGCGTGCAATATTGGGCATTTTATATGCGTTAGCTATTGTACCATCCGACTGATAATTATAAATCATATTAAACAGATAGTGGTATTCACTCTCATATTTTTGTAAGTCCGTATCTAGTTTATCTAAAAATGCTTTCCTTGAGCCGTCAGATGTAGAATATCTGTTATTAATCATAAAGTATTGCGCTTCTCTGCCGCCGTTATTGCCTTTTTGCCAATTTAAGAGTAACTTTAGAAAATCAAAGTTATGAGTAAGAACAAAAAGTTGCTTTACGCTACTTGTTGCAGTTTTCAAGAACGAAAAAGCTTGGTATTGCGAGTTTGCGTCAAGGCTTGACACCGGGTCGTCGATAACAACAATACCGTTATCAACGTCAAAATTTTCATCTTTTAGCTGTACGATAAAATATACAAAAGCAATAGCGGTTCTTTCGCCCTCGCTTAGGCTTTTCGCAACCGTATTGCCTCGCTTAAGCGTATAGCCACTGCCATCATCGTTGGTGCTAAAGGTTATTTCGGCGTGCCCTAAGAAATTTTTCAAAGATTCATTTAATATGCTGCAAGCCTTATGAGAGGATGAAATCTTGGACTTATTTGCACCTACTCTCTCGATTAGTTTGTGTAGCCCGGGCTTATCTGGAGTTCCTTCAACACCATCAGTCAGCTCTCTTATTTTATTGTCGTGCGCCAAAATATCAGTTTTTAGCGCTTCTACATCATCATATATCGTGCTTAAATAGTGCGCCTCTATTTGTTTACTGACATTTAGTTTATGCGCATTAAACTCATCAGTCTTTTTATTGTGCAAATCAATTTGCTCGTTAATTTTTGCAATACGCAATAGCAAATCGTCTAGTTTTGGTTGGTCGCCAAGGTCGAGCTGGGCAGTAGTATGAGCCTTTTTTGATTCAAGTGTTTTTGCAAAATGCTCAATTTCGGTGAGTAGCTTGTCGCGGGCGTCAGTCATAGCTATGCTGCGAGCTTCGTATTCTTCACGTAATTCTTGATAAAGGTTCATTTTATCAACTGGCTGTAACTGTTGTATTTGCGCATAGTCCGTGCGTAAATCGTTAAGTACTATGTCGATTTGCTCTTTTAGCTTCTTGTCTGCGTCGTTAAAGTGATTAGCAAGCTCTTTTATGCGCTCTTGAGATAGCTTACTACCGCAGAATTCACACTTTTCGTTTTTATGTTTTTCATGCAGAGCAACACCTCGTTCGACCCACTCGGCTATGTCAGTATTCTCTACCAGTCGAGAAATCACATTGGCCTCTACGGTTTCGTTTGCTAGCTTCTGGCTCCTTTCGAAGTTTTTCGTAAGTTGGTTATTCGTGAAGGACATTTTTTGTTGTTTCTCCATTGACTCTTGTGAAATCTCTTGCACTAACAGCGTGAGCTGCTCGTCTTGCAATATATGCTTTTCACTGAGTTTCGCAAAAGCCGCCTCAGCCTCTGGTCTTCTATATGTGCGAGATATCGCTCCGCGGGTATTCTGACCAATGGTACGCGCTATATCGGTAAATAAACGATCTTTTCTCGTTGATTTTTCTTTTTTCTGACGAGTCTCTTCGTTAATCTTAGTGCGAATTATGGATATCTCTTTTTCATCACGTTCAATTTGCGCGATGGCCTCTTGATTCTCCTCACCTAATATAAGAATAGGCTTTGCTTTATTGACCGTAAAAGACACATTGTCGTCTACATACTCTTGATTGAATACGCGTATCGGTGTAGAAAAATTTTGACCATGTGAGCATGTTGCACCAGCGTCATCTTTTATCTCATATAGTGCAGTCGAAAATTCCCCACAACCACCTGAGTTTAGGCTGGCAAACAATTTTGATAGGGTCGTTTTGCCCGACCCATTCCAGCCGTATATGATATTGTATCGTTTAAATTCTGGTAGAGCTCTTGGGGCAACGAAGTCCCTAAAAACTCCGAAATCTTTGATTTTTGTAAACTTCTTAATAACCATAACGCAAGCTAAATTAACGTCAATTCTATGTCTATATATTATACAACAATCAGAGTTAGATGGCGTTATTATTTGACTTATTTACCACAGAGGTTAGATGGGTAGGCTGTGAATATAAGTAATTTGTCATGCTGCGTGATATATTATTGGCAACTACAGTACCCTGTCCACGAAAATACGGCTCAAGTATTGCCAGCGTCTCTCCAGTCGGGAACAATACAGGCAGTATCTGACTTACAATACGCTCATCATCGAACAACTTACGGAATATACGAAGCGGTAGGTCTTTTATTTCTTCTGCGGATTCTTCGGGGTTGGTGTCAAAATTTACGTTTGGCAAGTCAGGTATGTCGTGCCGCCACTTTTTCAAGTTGGTCATTATATCACACCAAATGTTCGGGTAGCCGAGTTGTTCGAACATGTCTTGCCCGTACGATACTGATAAGTTTACACCCCAAGAATCTTGTAATTTTTGCAGTTCCGGCTGATAAAAGTTGCGGTTTTTAACAAGGCTTGGGTCGATAAAATAGAAAAATCCCCACGCCACTTTGTCGCCGTAAATATCGACCAGCGTCTCTAACTTTTTCTCAAAGTTACTAATCTGTCCGCGCTTTTTGGTTGAATCGTGGTCGTCGCGCACTTTTTGCTCAATGAACAACACTTTGCTGTCTTTTATGAGTAGCTGGTCAATATTGAGCGCGTCGCCCTCTTTGGAGATTATTTTTTGCGGTAAAGACTGCCAGCCCTCATTGATAAAATACTGCTTAATTGCCACCTCGAAAGCGTCGCCAAAACGAATTTCATTTGATTGTAAAAGATTTTGTAGTAGCTTAGCCTCTGGTTTAGTTGGACGAAACAGTCCGACGTATCTGTCTGGATATTCGGCAACTTTTCTTATGAGGTCGGGTTTTGATTTTGCAAAGATTTTCTCATCAAAAATTTTCTTGAATTCTTCGTAATCAAGCATAGTTTTTCTCCAGATACTCTTGTCGAATTTCGTCAATCAACACACCGTCGATATACCAAAATGTCCAGCCGTTGCATGACGGTTGGTTTTGTAAGACTGCGCCGACTTTGTGAATAGAACCCTCGATATCGCCACTTTTGAGCGAACCGTTGGCGGTAACAACTGCGGAGTATTTGCCGTCTTTGCTGGTGAGCGTAATACCTGCCTTGATAAGTCCGATATCAACCAGTAGACCAAATGCAACACGCGGCGCTTTTGTTTCTAATTTGCTCGTAATGAGCGTTTCGTCGAACGGTGTCGTGTTGGCAAGTCGTTTTTTCGCGACTTTAACATAAGTGCTGTCGCGTTCAATACCAATGTAAGAACGCCCGAGCTCTTTTGCGGCAACCGCCGTCGTGCCGCTGCCGAGAAATGGGTCAAGCACAACGTCGCCCGGCTTTGTAGTTGCATTGATAATTCGGCGAAGCAATGTAAGCGGTTTCTGTGTCGAGTGAGCTTTTTCGCCGTTAATTTTAATCCGCTCTTTACCACTGCAAATCGGAATTAACCAATCACTGCGCATCTGCTTATCTTCGTTGTGGGCTTTCATAGTTTTATAATTAAAAGTCGGCTTTGATTTTTCAGATTTTCCAGCCCAGATTAGCGTTTCGTGCGAATTGTTAAAGCGTGTGCCCTTAAAATTTGGCATAGGATTTGTTTTAATCCAAAGAATATCATTCAGAATCCAGTAGTTGAGGTCTTGTAAGATTTTACCAACGCGAAAGATATTGTGATAGCTGCCAATCACCCAAAGCGAACCGTTGTCTTTGAGGACGCGGCGGCATTCGGTAAGCCATTTGGTCGTAAAACCATCATAAGCAGCAAAGCTATCATATTTATCCCAGTCATCATCAACCGCAGATACCTTTGTATTATTTGGTCGCCACAAATCGCCTTTGAGCTGCAAGTTGTACGGCGGGTCGGCAAAAACAAGATCAATCGACTTGTCTGGCAATGCTTTTAATAATTCTATACAGTCGCCTTGTAATACGACGTTGGTTTCTAGTGGTTTTTTACTCATGGACGCCTTTGAGTTTTAAGTTGATTTATCTTGAGTAAAGTCCGCACATAAAAAACGGACACCTACTCTAGGCGTCCAACCAACAATTGGGATTTGAACCAAAAGTTTTTCGAGCAAGTGCCCGTTTTTCTGGTTCAAATACCAAAATACTGGGAAAATCCCTAAGATGTTAATTGTTGGTTGGACTTCTTTATTATATCATTTCTTGCATGCTCATAGAATAAACACGCAAGAAATCCGCCAATGTTGCTAAAGCAACAGCGCACCCACCCAGAACACCCTTTACCTTTTTCTAATAAAATCACGGCGGGGAAATTACAAAAAATATGCAAAGGGTTTTCTGGGCGGAGCGCAGCACGGCTTGCCGTGCTAGGCGGCGCGGCTCACAGTTTTTAACATTTTGTGCTAAAATAGGTTCTAGCGGAGTTGTAAAATTCCACCAAAAAAGTATTTTTCAGAGAATTCAGGCGCGCCAGCGTCTGTTTTTCTAGTGTTTTGCGTAGCAAAACCCAAATTCCAAAGGGGGGAGAAATTTCTGGGGCAGCCGTAGGCTGCGCCTTTTTGGATTTTAG
>ERZ773009.1818-NODE-1818-length-14246-cov-11.346980_pt1 | contig 14246 bp, 8 predicted proteins | sample MGYA00580663_ERZ773009 | MGnify/ENA primary metagenome ERZ773009 (study PRJEB29015, sample SAMEA2737969) | human oral metagenome | biome: human oral; feature: human-associated habitat; material: dental | place: China | collected 2026 ... | reverse complement strand
GATAAAGCGAAGGGCTTGTGTATCTCTTCGGAGAGGCATATCGGGGAGCTGGGCGCACGATGCCTTAGCGCAATAAGTAGGGGGCAGGACTCGCGGCAACAGTCTCTGATGACGAGCCAATAGGAATAGGCCAGATACAGCTTCCCCCGCTATACACCCGACACATGGGGTATAGCGGGGGAGGAAAAAGGAAGAAAGTAAAGTGGCGCTTCTATCCCTTAGAAGCGGTAAGTCGCTGAGAGGCTTAAGTTGCGTGGCGAGCCAGGGAAGGAGCGCAGGCGGTCATAGCCCGAGACGTAGTAGTGCTTATCGAGGAGGTTCTTCGCATTCAGCTGGAGCTGTACATCGCGCACCTTATAGTAGAGAGCCGCATCGAGGAGGACATAGCCAGGGTAGGTGACTACATTGGCACGGCGGCCGACCTGCCCAAGACGCTCACTCACGCCATGGACACCGAAGCCGAGACCAAGGCCTTCAAGTGCACCTTGAGGGATGACGAACTTCGTCCAGACGTTTGCCGAATGACGGGGCGTCCCAGGGCGCTGGAGGTTGAGGTCCTTCGTCCCCTCGGCAGCCTTGGTGATCTCAGCGACATTGTAGCTATAGCTGGCCATCACGCTCCAGAAGGGGAGGATCTTCCCCGCTACATCGACCTCCACACCGCGTGAGAGCTCCTCGCCGATAGGCACCATGCGGTTAGGCTCACCCGTGATCCCCGCATTGTAGAGCGTATTGCGCTGGCGGAGGCTGAAGACACTCAACGTAGCCGTGAGGCGGCTATTGAGATAATCCCCCTTAGCGCCAAGCTCCCAGAGCTCACTCTGCACGGGGTCGAAAGGCCCTCCCGAGGTAGGATCACTCTGCACGGAGACCGCCTGAGGCTCGAAGCCACGGATCCACGTAGCATAGACATTCGTCGAGGGGGTGATACCATAGACCAGCCCGACACGTGGCGTGAAGGCATGCTGATGGGTGTAGCTCTTCGCCCCCTTAGCGTCCTGCACAACATCGGTGAACCACTCGATACGTGCGCCGAGGAGGAGCTGCAGACGATGCCACGTGAGCTGCTCCTGCAGGTAGATCCCATTCGTGTACTGATCTGAGGGACGTACGGCCTTCGACTCGTAGATGTACTTCGTGACGTCTTGATACTGATTGCCCACGGTGGTGTTGAGGTCGAAGGCAGGGACATTCGTCCGCGGGTTGCCGTCCTTATCCAAGAGGTACTTAGCGATATCCGCCTTCTTGAAGGTCTTCGCCGTACCGCCGTTGGCGAGGAGGTAACCACCCGCCTCGATATAGGACGAGCCTGGAGCGAGCTGCGTATTGAAGTGATCGTAGCCGAAGAGGAGCTTGTGCTGGACGGCTCCCGTAGTGACATTCCACGTCAGATAGTTATTGAAGGCGTGGTTACGGACGTTACGGAAGCGCTTCGTGACACGCATCAGGACGAGAGAGGGATCATCCGTGCCATCAGCCTTCTTGACGAAAGCATTGTCCTGCGAGTGCTCCATCATATCCTCACTATAGGAGGAGTAGAGGTAGGTGCTATTGAAGAGGAGGCCCTCTGCCAGCTGATGTGAGAGGGCGAAGGTCAGGTTCAGCGTCTGCTCACGCAGATAGTCATTGGCTGCCGACTGCGTAGAAGAGATGGGGCGGGAGAAGAGATCCCCGTCGCCAAAGATCGCGACACCACGGTCGAGCTTCCCAGCACTAGCGTTGTACACAAGGTCCACGTTGAGGCGAGTGCGCTCTGAGGGGAGATAGGTGATCGAGGGGGCTACGATCTGCGTCGTGAGCTTCTGCAGATCACGGAAGGTATCGGAGTTCTCATAGCCGAGGTTCAGGCGGTAGAGGAGCGTCTTGCGCTCATTCAGAGGTCCCGTAAAGTCGGCATAGGCGCGACTCGTATTGAAACTCCCAGCCGTCAGCGATACCGAGCGACGGGCTATATTGAGGGGCTTCTTCGTCACACGATTGATGACACCACCTGGGGCAGCATTCCCGAAGAGGGCGGAGGCAGGGCCCTTGATGACCTCGACGCGCTCGATATTGGCCAGCGATGACTGACGCCAGAGGCTTGTCTGTGCGCGCATACCATTGAGGAGGTTGCCCGAATTGCGGTTGCCCAGAGTACGGAAGCCACGGATGGAGAAGTCATTGTAGAAGGAGTACTGATTGATACCGCTGATATTCTTCACCACATCATTGACGGTGATGGCACCTTGGTCTAAGACCAGCTCTTTCGTGACGTAGCCGATGGACTGAGGGACGTCACGCAGGAGCGTCGCCGTCTTGGTCCCAGCGAAGGACAGAGCATTGCGATACGACTGCTCACGGCGCCCGATGACGTCGACGGTAGGCAGTGCTTGCTCGCGCTCATCGAGGATGAAGTGCAGGTCTGTGCCTGCTCCCTCTCCAAGGAAGAGGAGACGGCGCTGCGTGATATAGCCCATCGCCTGGATGATGACGGGCTGGCGTCCTGCGGGAAGGCCGTCGAGCGTAAAGCGCCCCTCACGGTCCGTATGTGCAGTGAGGCGAAGCTGAGGATCGCCGACAGCGAGGACTGCCCCCTCGATAGGAGCACCATGAGAGTCGGTGACACGACCACGGAGCTGTGCTGCAGTAGGCGTCACAGCCTTAGTAGTAATGGTATCTGGGGTAGCTACGGGCAATAGCGCCTCGCCTCGAGCTGCAGTGCTCCATACGAGCAGCCCCAGGAGTATACATTTCTTCATTGACGGATATACAATTGGTGAAATTAGGGAACAGATGTAAATGCCATGCAAAGGTATAGCGCACACGAGGTGAGCACAATACCTAATAGTATGTATTTCCCAGAGGCTTCTCAGGCATGATCTCCCCTCGGCTGGGGGCTATCAAAGCACCACCGCCCGGCCATCTCCGTGAGGGAGATAGCCGGGCGGCGTAGTATTGGAAATATAGAGAAAGCGGAGCTTACTGCTTGCCTTCGGTCTCTACTGCGGGAGCGATCTTCTTGATCAGCCCCTGAAGGACAGCACCAGGGCCTACCTCGACGAAGCGCGTAGCACCGTCAGCGACCATAGCCTGTACGCTCTCCGTCCAGCGTACGGGAGCCGTCAGCTGAGCGATGAGGTTCTTCTTGATGCCGTGCGTGCAGTTGACAGCGTGGGCAGGTACATTCTGATAGATGGGGCAGCGGGGACTATGGAACTCCGTAGCCTCAATAGCTTCGGCGAGCGCGACACGTGCAGGCTCCATCAGGGGTGAGTGGAAGGCACCACCGACGTTGAGGCGAAGAGCACGCTTAGCACCAGCTTCCTTGAGGGCTTCGCAAGCGCGGTCGACAGCGTCGACATCACCCGAGATGACGAGCTGACCAGGGCAGTTGAAGTTGGCAGCGATGACTACCCCACCCTCGATGGTCTTGAGGATCTCGACGACCTTCTCATCGGGCAGACCGAGGATAGCCGCCATCGTACCAGGGTTAGCTTCGCAAGCCTCCTGCATAGCCAGAGCACGCTTGGAGACGAGACGCAGACCGTCTTCGAAGCTCAGCGCACCAGCAGCGACGAGTGCGGAGAACTCACCGAGGGAATGACCAGCGACCATATCGGGCTGGAATTCGTCCCCGAGGCAGAGCGCACGGATCACGGAGTGCAGGAAGACCGCGGGCTGCGTGACCTTCGTCTGCTTGAGCTCTTCGTCCGTACCAGCGAACATGATGTCGGTGATGCGGAATCCGAGGATATCGTTGGCCTTCTCAAAGAGCTCCTTAGCTAAGGGATGATTCTCATAAAGCTCCTTCCCCATACCCACGAACTGGGCGCCTTGGCCAGGGAATACATAAGCTGTCTTACTCATTTACTAAATTCTTCTTGTGATGATATACTTAGGGTCTTGGTATGCGAATTAAATCAGCTCCAGCGCCTTGACGAGGACCTTCCAGGTGCGCTCGACAGAGGCGATGTGTACCTTCTCGTCGGGAGAGTGGGGCGAGCGAAGGTCTGGACCGATGGAGATCATATCCATATCTGGCATGACGCCCTGGATGATACCACACTCCAGCCCTGCGTGGACGACGGTGATCTCGGGGGACTTACCCGTGACCTCTTCGTAAGCACGGCGCATCGTCTTGAGGACGGCGGAGGCAGCATTGGGCGCCCAGCCGTTGTAAGCACCTGCAAACTCAACCTCTGCACCCGCCAGATTCATCGCGCTCTCGATCTGAGAAGCGACGTACTCCTTGCGGCTCTCTGAGGAGCTACGCAGCATGAAGGTAGCGGTGAAGGTACCTTCACCGACGAAGATCTTCGCCATATTCGTAGAGGACTCTACGATGCCAGGGAAGTCGGTGAGCATGCTCTGCACGCCATTGATGCACGCATCGAGGGCGCCGATGACGCCGTCCTGGATCTCTTCGGGGATGACCGTCTTGGGTAGATCCGTGCGCTCGAGGCTGAGGCTGATGCCGTCCTCGATATTCTTATACTCCGTCTGCAGGGTGTCGAGGAAGTCCGAAGCGAACTCCCACAGGCCGTCAGCCTCTGCTTCGGGGATGGTCACGAGCGCGAAGGCTTCGCGAGGGATCGCATTGCGAGCAGAGCCCCCTTCGAGGTGTACGAGGCGAGCGCCGTAGCTGGCGATAGCCTCCTTGAGGAAGCGCACGAGCTGCTTATTAGCGTTGGCACGGCCGAGGATGATGTCCATACCCGAGTGACCACCGCGCAGACCCGTCAGGCTGATGCGCACAGCGATATCCCCTTCGGGCGTAGGCTCCTGATCCTTGTACTCGAGCTTGACGTTGACGTCAAGACCACCTGCGCAGCCAGCGAAGAGAAGACCTTCGTCCTCGCTATCGAGATTGATGAGGATATCCCCCTTAGAGAAGCCAGGCTGTAGGCCGTTGGCTCCGACCATACCGACCTCTTCGTCTACGGTGAAGAGGGCTTCGAGAGGGCCGTGCTTGAGGGTATCGTCGGAGAGGACGGCCATCATATAGGCTGCGCCGATACCATTGTCTGCGCCGAGCGTCGTATCACGTGCCGTCACCCACTCGCCATCGATGTAGGCATCGATAGGGTCCTTGGTGAAGTCATGCTCGATGTGGCTATTCTTCTGGGGCACCATATCGATGTGGGCCTGCAGGGTCACCACAGGGCGTCCTTCGAGGCCAGGAGTAGCAGGCTTGCGGATGAGTATATTGCCCGTAGCATCATGCTGAGCCCCGAGGTTCAGACGCTTTGCCAGAGCAAGGAGGTACTCTTGGACCGCCTCAGTGTGGAACGTCGGGCGGGGGATCTGTGTGAGATCATAGAAGTAGCTCCACACGTGAGCGGGAGACAGGGTCTTGATTTCAGCAGCCATAGTCGATTCGTTCTTAAGATGAATAATGGATAGTTATGCTCAGCGCACGCTCGCAGCTGGTGCGGTGCGTCTGCGCGTGTAGTGTCTATTGATGATGGGAAGAGCGATGATCGCGATGAGGCCCACGAGCGTGATCCACAGCGTCTGCGCCGTGTGCACGATGAGGGCGAAGTCCTTGGCCGGCTGGGTAGCCATACCAAAGGTAGTGAAGGTAATGATGACCGCAGCATGCCATGCTCCCATACCTGCCTGGACGGGCACGATGACCGACATACTACTCATGGCGAAGGCGATACTTGCCACGGAGAGGGGAAGGTCGCGCGTAGCCTCGAAGGCGAAGAGCGCGAAGTAGAAGTAGCAGAAGTACCCGATCCAGATGAGGAGCGTCAGGAGGAGGAAGCGCCCGCGATGTGGCATATAACGGATACTCATCATCCCCTCCCATATGTGTAGGAAGAACTGTGCGATACGGCTCCCACGGCGATAGCGCAGGAGCCAGACGAAGCCTCCGAGAGCGAGCAGCCCGACCACCACCAGCACCACCGACCACGGGGAGTAGATGAAGGCACGCAGCGAGGCCTCCAGCTCGGGGTGGGAGGCGAAGTAACCGATAAAGAAGTCCGTCGAGCTGAGGATAATGCCGAGGAGGATCAGCCCCAGCATCGTCACGTCCGTCAGGCGGTCGACGATGAGCGTACCAAAGAGCCCAGCGAAGGGGATGTCCTCACGGCGCTCCATCTCGACGCAGCGCCACACCTCGCCCGAGCGAGGTATCCCCATGTTCACCGTATAGGAGCCGAGCACTGTGCAGACGGCATTGATGCGACGTGGAGGTGCTTCGCCAGCGGTGAGCGGGCGCACAAGGAGCTCCCAGCGCAAGCCTCGGCAGAGGTTGCTCATGAGTCCAAAGAGGAGGCTAAAAAGGAGGATGGGATAGTTGACCCCCGTGCGGAGGGTCTCCTGCAGCTCGTGCCAGTCGGTATCACGATAGAGGCCATAGAAGCCCAACCCACCGAGGAGCAGTGGGACTACAATCCAGAGAATGGACTTAAGGGTAGGATGGATCTTCATTCGACACACACCCACTCGAGAGGCGGGCAAAGCTTGAGGCTCAGCACCACGCAAGGGAGTGTACTCTAATAGCTCTTGATAAATTGTACTACTTTAGTATAGCAAATGTAATAAGTTTTTAGTTATCTCCCATGCAGCAAGTTAAAGCCAAGAAGGCATTAGGCCAACATTTTCTCACCGATCTCTCTATCGCCGAGCGCATCGCCGACAGCATCTCCAGCCACCGCGATCTGCCTGTACTTGAGATCGGTCCTGGCATGGGAGTGCTGACCCAATTCCTCCTCGAGAAGGGCTACGACACGCATGTCATTGAGATCGACACCGAGTCGGTAGCCTATCTCAAGGCGCATTTCCCCGCACTCGAGGGGCGTATCATCGAGGGTGACTTCCTCAAGATCCCCATCGAAGACTACTTCCCTGGAGACGCTCCCTTCGCCCTCATCGGCAACTACCCCTACAACATCTCCTCGCAGATCTTCTTCCGCATGCTCGACTACCGCGAGCGCATCCCGTGCTGCGCTGGTATGCTCCAGCGTGAGGTCGCCCAGCGTCTGGCTTCCCCTCCGGGCAATAAGGACTACGGCATCCTAAGCGTCCTCCTGCAGGCGTGGTATGATGTGGAGTACCTCTTCACCGTCGATGAGCACGTCTTCAACCCGCCCCCCAAGGTCAAGAGCGGCGTCATCCGCCTCATCCGCAATGAGCGCACCGACCTCGGCTGCTCCGAAGCCCTCTTCAAGCAGGTCATCAAGACAGGCTTCAACCAGCGTCGCAAGACCCTGCGCAACTCACTCAAGCCGCTCTTCGGAGCCGACTACGCGGGCTACACGGCAGAGATCTTCTCCAAGCGCCCCGAGCAGCTCAGTGTCGAAGACTTCGTCACGCTGACGCGCCTCCTCGAGGAGCATCAGGCGAAGGCCTCCACGAAGGCATAGCATTTACACGACACGATAAAGCGGGCTCAGATGACTATCATCTGAGCCCGCTTTCGTATCTCTATTCGTCATGCTTGGGAGCCGCATTCTCCATCCTTATAGTGAAGGGTGGCACGAACCCATATTGGTCGGTAGGCGAACCACTACTGGTCAGCGATCGGACCAGTAGTGGTCACGATGCGAAGCAGTACTGGTCGATATTAGTCACCAGTACTGGTCACTTCGTCGACCAGTACTGGTTCACCCAATGACCTCCCGAAGGGGGCATTCTGAGTTACACCTTCTCGCGCACATAGGAGCGTGTGGCGAGGCGAATAAACGACCGCTCCCCCACCCCGTGCAGCTGTGGCACGAGGCGGGGGAGCGGTATGACTTTTCAAGAGCGGTGCGCGGTCTATTCCGTCAGCTCGATACGCTCAGCAGAGGGAGGAGGCGTAGTCGCACCCCAGCTCTTGTTGGGGCGAGAGCCCATAGTGAAGACGAGCTTGCCACCGGCAGCCAGGTCGCTGTGGCGGATCCAGGGGCGATCGAGTGGCTTGCCGTTGAGCGTAGCCTTCTGGATGTACTTGTTCTCTGAGGAAGCGCCTTCCGCCTCGATGACGAAGGTACGACCCGAAGCCAGACGCAGCGTCACCTTCGAGAAGAAGGGCGTACCGATGTTGTACACAGGTATACCAGGGGTCACGGGGTAGATGCCCATCATAGAGAAGACCACAAAGGCCGTCATACCGCCACCATCTTCGTCACCAGGCATGCCCATCAGGTCGCCACGGAACCAGGTGTCGATGAGCTTACGCACCAGACGCTGCGTGCGCCAGGGAGCGCCAGCGTAGTTGTAGAGATAGGGGATATGGAGGCTGGGCTCGTTTGACATGGCGAACTGCCCGACGTTCCCCGTCTGGTCAGGGAGCTTGCTGTAGAACTCCCACTTCGACATGCTAAGTGGTGTGCGCAGGGTCTCGTCCAGACGCTCGATGAAGCGCTCACGACCGCCCATCAGATAGATGAGGTCAGCGGGGTTGTGCTGTACGTCCCAGCGGTAGGTGTAGGCATTGTTCTCATCGTAGTAGTCACGTGCACCGAGGCCACCAGAGAGCTCATAGTTGAAGGGTTCGATGAAGCGCCCCTTCTTATTCTTGGGGTGGAAGAAGCCCGTATCGTAGTTGAAGAGCTTGCGGTAGTCGTAGGAGCGACGCAGATAGTCCGCACTCTCCACGTCGTGGCCGGAGAACTTCGCCAGCTGCGACAGACACCAATAGTCGTAGGCAGCAGCGAGGCTGACGGCGACACTCTGACGCTTCTCCCACAGCGTCACCTCGGGGACGGTCTCCTTCTCCCCGATATCCAGACCAGGGAAGTAGCCTTCCTTATCCATAAACTCCGAGAGTACCCCCTTGGGACGGCGCGTCCAGGGCAGGTAAGACTTCTCCGCCATCGTCTTCTTCGCTGCTTGGTAAGCAGCACTCAGGTTGAAGCCCGAGAGGCCCTTAGCATAGGCATCAGCGAAGGTGGCGATGGTGTGCGAGCCGTTCATGCGGTGCGTGTCGCCCGTGACTTCGGGGAAGGTAGGCAGCCATCCCTCGGGGCTCTGCTCGGCCATACGAAGGTAGCTCGTGAGCATCTGCTGCTCCTTCACGGGGTCGAGGAGGATGCGTAAGGGGTGCGTAGCGCGGTAGGTATCCCACAGCCAGTCGTCGGTGTAGAAGGGTACGCCCTCGTCATCGTGGACCTTCTTATCGAAGCCACTCCAGTAGCGGCCATCCTCCGAGAGGCAGATCATACGCTCATAGGTGCGGTAGAGTGAGGTGTAGAAGACACGGCGCTCCTCGGGAGTACCGCCCTCGATCTCGACCTTATCGAGCGCCTTAGACCACTCGTTGCGCCCGTACTTAGCCACGAGATTGACCTCGAAGGACTGGATCTCCTGCTCGACGTTGCGCTTAGCCTGCTCGACGCTGATGTACGACACGCCGTAGCGGAGGGTCACTCCCTGCTTAGCGAAGGAGAGGCAGAGGGTATTGCCACGTGCCACGCCATCGACCGTCGCGAGGCGGCCCGTGAGGGTATCACGCACGAGGCGCTCCGTGGGCTCAGCGTCCAGCTCGGCATAGAGGTAGACACGCGTAGAGTCCTCGAGCTGCTGGTAGCCGAAGAGGTTCTTCCCCGAAGCGACGAGCTCCCCGTCGGGCGTAGAGAAGACGAGGTGATGGCCGGCCTTAGCCCGCTCGAAGTTGAACTGATAGATCGCACTGCGGTACGAGGGAGCATAGCGCACACGCACCTCAGGCTCCAGCAAGGTCACCTCATAGAGGTAGGGACGGACGCTCTCACTATCGTAGCTATAGCGTGACACCTCGGGGAGGCTATCGGAGAGCGCACTCAGCGGGCTGATAGCAAAGGCCGATACGCCACGGTGCGACGTCAGGATCACCGGTAGGCCTGCGATCTGCTCAGAGGCATAGTCCGTACGCTGCGGGTGCACACGCATCATCCCATTAGGCAGATGCACTGTGGGGAAGGTGGGCACAAGGAGATGGCTAATATTCCCTATGTAGGGGTCTACATAGTCAATCGGGTCAAGGCTCTTTGAGCGACCAAGACCCGCCGAGGAGCAGCCTACCAGTACGAGGCTGAGCAGTAGGCCCGCCAGGAGCGAGCGTGTCTGATGAAGCATGGGCGATAAATGAAACTTGGGAGGATAGCCCCCTATAGACGAGATGCCTTAGCACTCACCTGCAGGGCACATTCTCCTCAAAGATAACGAAAAAGCCCCATCTATCAGCTGGATAGATGGGGCTTCTTGCTATGTGGATAGCGTGCCGATGGGCTTACTTCTTCAGCTCAATGTCGACACGTCGAGCGCTGCTCTTGAGGTCGGTATTGCGGTCGACGCCACCAGCGATGCTGATGAGGCGATCAGGCGATACACCGCAAGCGATGAGGTAGTCGAGGACAGCCTGACTACGGCGCTGCGAGAGACGCTCGTTCACGAGGGGATTCCCTTCGGGAGAAGCGTAGCCCGTGAGGTAGAGCTTCATATCGGGATCGCCTGCGAGGACGCGATAGACTTCGTTGAGAGCGAGGCGTGCTTCGGGGAGCAGATCACTCTTACCTACGGCGAAGAAGACCTGACGCTTGAAGTAGGAGACGACGACCGTGTCCGTGCGGACCTCTGTCTTCGTCTGCACCTCGGGCTGCAGGGGCTGCTGAATGACCGTAGGAGCGGGCTGCTGGATGATCACCTGGGGCTGCTGTGCGGGCTGAGCCTGCTGAGCGGCACGCAGGGCAGCGAGCTCCTGCTGGAGCTCGCGCAGGAGCGAGTCGCTCGAGCTATTGTCTACGACGGGCTGCTGGATGATCGTCTGCTTCTGGCCCTTAGAGCGAGCGGGCAGGACGATAGCATCACGGTCCGAGTCACGGCGCTGCAGGAGGAGGAGCATCAGCTGCTCGAGGCGGTCGAGACGGCTATTGCTCCCCTGAGGCTGTGCCTGGGTAGCAGTATGAGGTGCGTAGGTATAGTTCACGCTACCAGCAGGTGCGTAGGGCATGGGCTGCTGGACGGGTGCTACACCACCGAGACCGAGGGCACTGAGGAGCATCTGCAGCTTCACCAGACGGAGGTCTTCGGCCGTGAGGCCGTAGGTCGTCTGCTTGGTCTGCTGCTGGCTCTCCGATGCGATACGGGCTTCGGCGACAGCACGCACGGCACGCATCAGATCTTCCTCAGAGAGGGTGATGAGCGTGTCGGCCGCAGTGAGAGGCTGACTCACGCTCTGCCCTGCGCTCTGTGCCAAGGCGACAGAGCTAACAGAGAAGAGGGAGAGAGCAAGGAGGAGGGACTTCATAGGACGCATGTCTCTTAGAAGTTGAAGCGATAGCCTACAGCCAGCTGGTTGTTGCGGAAGGCACCACGAGCGGTGTAGTCAACGAAGACACGACCACCGAGGACGTTGCCGAGGGACGTACCGACGACAAAGTTGGGGAGGAAGCGTGATACACCACCGATGCTATTGACACCCAGACCGACACCGACGTAAGGCGTGATAGCCCCGTCGAGGAAGGTAGGCAGGTTGTAGAGGATGTTAGCGTTCAGACCGAAGCCCGTCTTCTTACCGAAGGCTACATAAGCATCGGGAGCGAAGTCGAACTGCGAGTCGAGGATCTGCATGTAGCCGCGAGCACCTACGTTGACACCGACCTGATCACCGAAGTTAGGACCTACGAAGAGGGCAGCACGGTTGAACTTCAGCGTTTCCTTAGCAGGCTTTACCTTGACTTCCTTAGCGTAGACTTCATCCTTCTCGTTCTGACCAGCGACGATGATGCGGTCGCGACGGTTCTGCTCATTCTGCAGATACTGCTCGATGAGGCGGATATCATCGCTGGACTTACCCGACTGCTGAGCACCAGCGATCTGCTGAGCCTGCGTCGTGTTGATAGCTTCGAGGCGGTCGATGACCTGATCAAGGCGCTTGACGAGAGCGATGTTGGGGTCTACCTTAGAGGCGTCCTGGCTCTGCAGCTGCTGGGGCTGTACCTGAGGCTGGGCCTGTACGGGCTGGCCGAGGAAGTTAGGAGCAGCGTAGGGGCTACGATAGAGAGCATTCAGGAGAAGAATCTTATCAAGGTCAGAGAGGTTGCTCCCCGTGACATCAGATACAGATACCTGTGAGCCCTTCTCACGCTTGAGATCGCTGACGACCCGATTGACGAGAGCGTCGAACTGAGCCTTGGTCAGCGAGACCGTACGGCCCTGCTGAGCAGACTGCGTAGCGACCTGAGTCGTCTGGTTGTCGACGTGCGTGATGCGGTCAGCTACTTCGCTCTTCTCACGCAGTACGCGAGTCACCGTGACGGTGTCGCGGCGAGAGACAGCATCAGCCAGCTCTTCGTTGAGCTTCTTGATACGAGCATCGTAGTCAGCACGCTGAGCGTTCAGCTTCTTGATACGAGCGTCGTAGTCAGCACGCAGAGCGTTCATTTCCTCAAGGTTGGATTCCTGCAGGCGAGCGACTTCAGAGCGGGTCTGAGCATCGCTGTAGCTCTGGTAGAGCTCACGACCGTCGCGGTTAGAGCGACCGAAGTTGAAGCGGACACCAGCCTGGTAGAAGGCGTTGACCTTCACGTCAGCAGGGTCGGTGACGCTCGTGATAGCAGGATTTTCCTGTTCGCTCAGCATAGCGTTGACGCTACCGTAGAGAGCGACATACTTGAAGAGGGGGAGCTCAAGACCACCACCACCGAAGAGGAAGAGGCCGCTCTTAGGCGTAGCACCCGTGATGGTAGGCGTGAACTTACCCGTGACTTCGCGATAACCAGCACCGAGGTTGAGGTAAGGCGTCAGACCGCGAGGCATATTCAGACGAGCAATGAAGTTACCCCCGTACATGCGGAGCTCGTTGTTCAGGTTGAAGTCGAGCGTACCAGGAGTCTTCGTAGCTGAGTAGTAGAACCCGCGGATACCGAAGATCGACGAGAAGTCAAACCCTGCAGAACCACCGAGGAACCACTGAGGCTTAAGACCTGAAGCAGCGGGGTAGTCTACATAAGCGATACCGGGCTCGAGGACGAACTTGACGCCACGGAAGCCATCGGAGTACATGTTACGGTACGCACGAGAGATCGCATCGCCAGAGTCGTAGTTCGTGCCACCGAAGTAGATGTCAAGCGAAGCCTGACCCGTCCAGTTGTGGAGCTGGTCGCCACCGTTAGCGGCAGAAGCGAGGTAGCGGTTGCTTGGATTGACGTTGAAGATAAGATCCTTGCCTTCAAGCGAGAGTGATACACGACGGCCCATGTTGAACTTCAGACCGACACCACCGGCGCCGTAGATCTGCTTTTCCTTGTAGCTCGTAGCTGCGCCACCGACGGGCGTAGCCGTGTAGCCGAACTCCATGATACCACCACCTGCGGTGAGGTAAGGCGTGACGAAGGCATTAGACCAGAGGTTGAACTTGAGTTCACCACCGTAGCGCTTGATGTCTACGTTGGAGTCTTCGAGCTTGTCAGCCCAGTTGAGGAGCCATGAGGGAGTCGAGGAATTGTTCTTGAGCTTGCCCTTGAGGTCAAAGCTACGCTCATAGATCCCGCGGATCTCAACGAGGGGGCCGAAGCCGAAGCCAGCGCGCACACCCCAGAAGGGTGAGTCACCGAGGTTAAGCTTGCTGTCCCAGTGGGTGTAGCCTACTACGGGTGCGACCGTGAAGCTAACATCCTGTACCTGAGCCATAGCCTTGCTACCAATGCCAGCAAGCATCGTAGCGCAAAGAACCAAAGAAAGTTTCTTCATATACATTCTATTTTAGGAGTTGTCATGTTACTTGTCCTGGCGAGGGCTGAAGCTGTATGCTAAGGCTTCGTAAATAGCCCTCCATGAGCAAGATGGCATTAGATTCAGTGGGTCGTAGACTCAATGGATCCTCCCTCTAAAGGGAAGCCACCTCACCTGTTAAAACATTACAAAGATATAAAAACATTAACAAACAATAGTGATACCTCTCTATCTGGCTATCGACAGCGTATATTCTTTAGATCCGCTTTCTACACATACAAAGAGCACATTCCACCCACGTCATCGATACGCTTCACCCGCCTCCCGAATAAGGGCTATGGCGATTACAATGTATACGGCCCTTTTACTAATCACCTGAGGGGTGTCATACACCTGTGCTGACCGCCCCTGCAGGAGGGGAGGAATAGCAACCACTATTGGTCAGTGATTTGAAGTACCCCTCATAGGAGACTGTTGCGGGAGAGTCCTGTACTCTATTTATTCTGCTGAGACATCGCACGCCCAGCTTCTCGATATACCTCTCCGAAGCGATACGCTTTTCCCTTCGCCTTATCGCGCGTATTCCTCTTATCCAGCGGAGGGAAAAGTGTCCTTCTCGT